>Ga0193743_1000092_pt1 | contig 65532 bp, 101 predicted proteins | sample L2c2metaG_FD_143038 | JGI IMG/M metagenome (GOLD analysis project Ga0193743, IMG submission 143038) | Soil microbial communities from a riparian zone of the East river system, Colorado, United States - L2c2 | ecosystem: Environmental > Terrestrial > Soil > Riparian zone | place: USA: East... | reverse complement strand
CGAACCCAAGATCGCCAACCTCACCGGCATCAACCGATCCACCGTCCGGTTCGCGCTCTCCCTCCTCGCCGACGAAGGCCTCATCAACAGATCCCACGGCAACCCCACCACCGTCGCCGAACCCCCGGCCGTCCGCGTGCTCTCCACCCAGCGCTACCGCGATACCCTCACCCGGATCTGGTCGGGGATCCGCGAAGACACCGCCGCGTTCGTCACCGACCACGCCGCCGCCTGGGACGACTACACGATCGACGACCCGGACTACAGCGAGGAACCCGCCAGCCACACCGACGCCGAATACCTCGGCATCAAAGTCGGCACCACGGTCATGCGCCGGCGGATGGTCAAGCGGCTGAAAGGCGAACCGATCCAGATCCAGAGGTCCGCCGTCCCACTCAAGCTCGCGAAGGGAACCGTCCTCGCCGACCCGGCCGCGCAGCCCTACCCCGACGGAACCCTCGGCGAGCTGTACGACACCGGACTGCTACCGGCAGGCTCAATGGTCAACGTCGCCGAAGAAGCCCACGGGCGCGTGCCGAACACCACCGAGAGGCGACTCCTGGGCATGGTCACCCCCGCGGACGTGTTCGACATCGTCAGGGTCATCAGGGTGGACGGGGTGCCCGTCGAAGTCAGCAGGGTGATCGTGCCGCAGGCTAGCCACGTACTCCGCTACGAGACCGACATCAGCTAGACATGACGAAGGCCCCAGCGTTGATAGCGCTGAGGCCTCGTTGCCGATCGGTAGTTCCCGCTACGTCACAGCCGCGCGTTGGACAGTCACCAGTAACCTACCCGTACCGCAAGGGGTGAGTCACCCTCCGGTTGGTACACGTTTGTCCGACGCCTGCAGCCGCTCGGCCACCCGCGTCCCCGACTCCGCCTCAGCGATCAGGGCCGCCACGATCCGGGCCGACCGGCGCGCCTGATGCGCCACCGCCTCGCTGTCAACCGGGTGCTCTGCCATAGTCTCGAGGTGACCGTGCCAGTTCCGCATCTCGGCGAACGCCTGGTCAAGCTTCACCTTGGCTTCAGCTAGTTCCTCGGCGGCCGTGCGCGTCACGTGGGTGCCCATGGCTCCGAGAGTAGGACGCATGTTGCAACGAGTCAACAAGGCGCGGCACGGAATCCCGCCAAGGATATTTAGGCTGACAGCGCTCGAGCCCGCCCCGCCTAGTAGCCTCAGTTGCACAGCGCTTGTCCACGGCTACTGAAGTAGTATCGTGGCCAGTGCCGCCCGTCGCAGACCAAGGTTCCCGCAGGTCAGAGGGCATATGGTCGCTGGTTCAGCTGAAAATATGCGTCGCACAGCGCTCATAGCGGAAATACTTTTAGAGTATGATGGGGTACATGGCTGAGCAATATGTCTACGTGATCCAGGCAACGGAGTCAGGCCGAATCAAGATCGGCATTGCGGGGAATCCATTGAGGAGGCTGATGGACCTTCAGGTCGGCAGTCCGGAGATCCTGGAACTCCTCGGGGCTGCTCCAGGTGGTCGACGCGAGGAGATCCGCCTCCACGTTGAGCTCCACCGCGATCGCATGCACGGAGAATGGTTTGCGATGTCCGACCATGTGGCTTTAGTGGTCAGACATCTGCTTGGTTGGGACAGGCCGACGCCACAGCAGATCGAATCGCAGCGCAAGGCAGACGAGCTTCGGGCGACCCTCTCGTGACCGCGATGAACCTCACGGACCTGCTCGAGTCATGGATGGTCACGCTCACGGCAGAGAAGAAGGCGCCCGCAACCCTCAAGAGCTACCGCGCCGGAGTCACCGCATACCTCGCCTGGTGCCACCAGCAAGACCGACCCGCGATCATCGACCGCCGCCAAGCCGCTGCCTGGATCGCTGCCATGCTCGACAGCGGCGCCGAGGCCTCCACCGCCATGAGCCGACAGCTCGCCCTCAAACGCTTCAGCGCCTGGCTCCTCGACGAGGAAGAACAGGCCACTGACCCGCTCCTCGGCGTCAAGCCCCCCAAGCTGTCAGAGAAGGTGCTCGAGCCACTCACTGACGACGAACTGCTCGCCCTGTTCAAAGCCTGCGACGGCCGCGCGTTCATCGACCGGCGAGACATGGCCATCATGCGGATGATGGTCGAGACCAGCGCCCGCGCCGGCGAGGTCGTCGGCATGCACCACCCCATCGACATTGACCTCCCCAGCGGGATCGTCACCCTCCGCAAAACCAAGAGCGGCCGCGGCCGGATCGCCAGCATCGGCCCCAAGACCTCCCAGGCCATCGACCGGTACCTCCGCATCCGCCGCACCCACAAGCTCGCAGAGCTGCCCGACCTGTGGCTCGGGGAACGCGGCGCGCCACTGCGCTACTCCGGCCTCTGGGACGCACTGGGTCGCCGAGCTCGGCACGCAGGCATCGACCGATTCCACCCGCACCTACTCAGGCACACGTCGGCCACCAGGTGGCTGTCTGCGGGTGGCTCCGAGGGCGGTCTCATGGCCCAAGCGGGCTGGACTCAGCGCTCGATGCTGGATCGCTACACCAGGGCTACGGCATCCGCCCGGGCGGCCGAGGAAGCCAAGCGGCTCAACCTCGGAGATCTCTGACGCCCGGATCCAAGCCTTGCGCGACCGGGGTCCGGGGCCGCGCGGCTTGAATCTGTACTAGCTGGCCGGGACCTTCCCCCGACACGTCACTACCTTGTAGGCGCCGCTCGAGGTGGCCTCGTCGATCACCTTGCCGTCGACCTCGATCCGGCACGTCACCGAACCGCCGCCCTCCTTGTTCACCAGCACGATCGACAGCTGATCGCCCCGCTTGAACTTGTCCGACCCGATGCCGGGCTGGCCGGTGGAGGTGTTCGTCATCGGCAGCGCCACGTCCTTCTGGATCACGCCGCCCTTCTCCGTCTGCATCGTCACCGCGCCCGCCGCCGTACCCGATCCCTCCGCGAAGAACGTCACCTGAGGTGGACCGGAAACCGACGCAGAACCGTCACCGTTGCAACCGGCAACAATCAACAGAAAAGCCAGCGTTCCTGTTAGCGTCAGCAACCAACGCCCCCGCCTCCAGTGCAGGGGTTCCCGGGTGTTACGCCCATCCGGGAACCCCGCCCAGTCACTCATCGCCGCGGTACCACATCAGGCACCACCGACAACGCCGGCACCTCCAGCGCCGCATGCCGCACACCAGCTCGCTCCCCCGCATCCCACACGTCGCCCACCGAGTGATCGATCTTCTCGGCCAGCGCGTCGTTCATCCTGTCCTGCTTGTCCAAGATGTGTGCAACCGCGCCGGCCAGGAACACTACGACCCCGACCAGCATCAGCGGTGCACGTAGAGCGGTACCCCATGGCTGCGCGCCACCGACAGCCAGCAGACACACTGACAGGACGTACCCCCCCAGGGCGTCCAGCGGCAACACGATCTTGCTCCCCAGCTTGATTCTTCTTGCCACAGTTCCGTCACCTTTCCCCATGTCGCCCGTTAGATAGTTGCGCCAGGCACTGGTCGGACGGTTTCTGTGGTGTCATCCGCTTGAGGTCGGACGACCGGTGTCTGGTCGCTAGTTGATCGTTCATACGGGGGCATCCGCTACAGCTCGCCACGTCACAACTTGGCAACAGAATCAGACTCGCCAGTAGCTCGACGTGACGAACTCAACTCTGCCCGCAGGAGGTCTACGCGGGCCTGAAGCTCGGCGCGCTTACGCTCCGCACCTGGCACGTCGGGCAACTCGGCCAGGCTCAGTTCCTCGGCTCGCAGGTCGGCCTCGATTGTGCTAGCCGGCCGCGGGCGCAGGTGAATGACCCGACTCTCCTCGTGGTAGCCGGTGTCGTGCAGCGCAGCGTCCAGCACCACCGAGTACCGCACCCCGACCAGGTCCGCGATCGCCTGCAGGTTCTCCCGCGAAGGGAGCTTCTTCGGATCCCGCCAGAACCGCAACGCGTTCGGCGATACCCCCAGCTTGTGCGCCACCTGCCGCTCCGACGGCGGATACGGCGCATTGTCGATGTGCTTCTGGATGAGGTCCCACAACAACCCCATAGGCTCGACCCTTCTGTGACCCCGTTGGACAACATGCTCCCTCTACTGCCGCGCTTCGCCTAACAGGCTGGGCACCGGCACTGAGCACATCCATGGGCACCACTGTATCGACCACTCGACGCGCCGAAACCACCTGCCCCGCTGCCTGCTTGCGGTTTCCGGAAGAGAACTTGTTGACATTTTGGGCACCGTGCCCGCACACTCTGAGGAGTGTCACTGGACACAGTGCCCACCAAGGAGATACAGTGAGCCGACCCACTCGCACCAAGCTTCCGGAGCTGTACATGAAAGTGCTCGATCCGAAGAAGATCGTGACGTTGATGGTCATCCGAGGCATTAACCAGCGCGACCTCGCCGCAATCGCCGGCTGGAGCTCGCACTCGTACCTCGGTCGCATCCTGCGGGGTGAGATCAAAAGCATCCAGCCCGACCCTGCTCTCCGCATCGCGGAGTACTTCAAGGTCCCCCTCAATGATCTTTTCGTGACCCGACTGTCAAGCGATACTGCGCACAGCAGCAAGCGACAGAAGGCAGCATGACCAGCGTCCCGCACCAGATCGCAGCGCTTGAGGGATGGGCGCAGGAGACGAATCGCTCCGCCCGCACCCGCGCGGCCCGCGAAGGGCTCGAGCGGAAGTTCGAGCAGGCAGTCGACCCGGACGGGCTGATGGATCCGGAGACCCGAGCGAAGGCCGTCGCGGCGTACCGCAAGGCGTACTACCTCCGGCTCCAGCAGAAGTCAGCCAAGGCTCGCGCCGCCAAGGCGTCCTGACCCCAGACAGACCGAACCCCCGGCTCGCCGCCAAGCAAGAACCGGGGGAATCAGACAGGAGCAGCATCTCATGAAGTTCACCACCCAGGCGAAGGCCGCGATCCCGTCAGTGCTCGGAGCGATCCTCGTCGCCGCCATCCTCGGCGCCGCCATCTACCTGACCCTGCGCCCGTGATCGCCCGCATCCGCGCCGCTCGTCAGCGTCGCCGCGCCGCGAAAGCCAAGGCTCGCCGCATCGGCCTGGCGCTCCGCGACCTCGCCCAGATGGACGCCGAGATCCGTGGCTATGTGAAGCAGCCCGACGGGTCATGGACTCGCGACCTGCTCGGCATCGTCCGTCAGGAAGAGGCTGGCCGATGAGCCCCGCAGCGATTGCCCTCGCCGTCGTCTTCCTGATCGCCGCCGCGGTGGTCGCGTTCGTCCTCCGCTATAAGGCGGTCCGGGACACGTTCGACCTCACCTCCGACGAGCGCTGGCACGAGCAGGCGCTGGCTGACCTGCCCGTCGAGTTCATCCCGGACGGCTTCACCTGTCTCCGCTGCGAAGAGAACCCGGCCCTCCCAGAGAAGGTGTGGTGCGCGGTGTGCGCCCCGATCGTCGACCGGTACCCGGCCGAGCCGATCGAGCGGGGCGCGCTCGAAGCCTGCATCGCCCGCCACCCCGCAGGCAAGCAGCGCAAGACGGGCGGCACGCGATGACCTCCCTCACCCGCCCGCACGCCGAGGAGTACCACCCGTTCCGGCTGCTCGGCATCGCCCAGGCCGCCATGGAGCAGGTCGCCCGCCTCGACGACACGGCAGACATCAAGCAGGTCGTCGCCGACGCCCTCGCCCGCATCACCGTCCCCGCCGTCGCCCCGCTCAGGGTCAACGACCACCTCAACGCCACCGAGTACGGCCACGGCGAAGTCGTCGGCATCGAACGCGACCAAGACATCGCGCTCGTCCGCTGGGACCTGCCCTTCAACGACCAAGGCCAGCACGTCATCGCCATGAGCCTCCGCTGGGCCGAAACCGAATGCCTGAGAGGGGCAGCCGCATGAGCATCGTCACCGAGCCGACCGTCGAGGTCGCCAACCAGACCACCATCCCGATCGGCCAATGGGTCGTCTACACCGTCAACTGCGGCGAGTGTGGCGGTGAGGGTGGCCAGGAGGTCCGTGGTCACGACGGCTGGATCGACTGCCCTTACTGCACGCCCGTCGAGGACTGCACGCTGTGCGGCGACCCGTTCCCCGCCAAGGACCGGCAACCCGACCTGATGCTGGTCGACGGCCGCCCGCAGCCCGTCTGCCGCGAATGCTGGGCGCTTGAGCCGGGTGACGACGCATGACCGAGCGCATCGGAAATGCCGAACTCGTCGGCACCTTCCTGCCCGGCTCCCCGGACTGGCACGCCGCCCGGGCGCACGGTCTCGGTGGCAGTGAGATCCCGGCAGTACTGGGCCTCTCGCCGTTCGAGTCGCGCTACTCCCTGTGGCACCGCAAGGCCGGCCTCATCGGAGCGGTCGCGGAGTCCCCGGAGATGGAGTGGGGGACACGGCTGGAGGAGCCGGTCGCTGACAAGTTCCGCGACAGCCACAAAGACCTGCACGTCTTGAAGACCGGCACCTACCGGAACCTCGAGCGGCCCTGGCAGATCGCCAACCCGGATGGCCTCATCTGGCACGTCGACTTCGGCGTCAGTGAGGAGCCGATCGGGCTGCTCGAGGTCAAGACTTCACCGTTCGGCGACAAGTGGGGCGACGAGGACACCGACAGCATCCCCGTCCACGTCCGCGCCCAGGTGCTCTGGTACCTCGACACATTCGGGCTGCCGTGGGCAAGCGTCGCCGTCCTCATCTCCGGATTGGACTACCGCGAGTACCGCGTGGACTACGACCCGGCCGAGGCGCAGATCCTCCGCGATGCCGCAGTCGAGTTCCTCGCAACTCTCGATGCCGGTACGGCACCGTCGATCGACGGACACGACGCCACCTACAAGGCAGTCCGCGAGATGCACCCGGACATCGACCCCGAGTCGATCGACCTCAGCGACGCGATCGCCCGCGACTTCCTCATCGCCCGCGCCGAACTGGCCGAAGCGAAGACGGTCGAGCAGAAAGCCAGGTCCGCGGTCGCCGACGAGATGGGCAACGCCCAGGCCGCCTTCTGGCAGGGCTACAAGATCGCGACCCGCCAAGCCCGCGGCGACGGCCACCCATACCTCGTCACCGCCAAGAACCTCCCAGACCTCAACGCAGACAAGGAAGCAGCAGCATGACCGAGACAGTCAGCAACGCAATCGCGACCCGCGACAACTCCCCGGGCGCGCTCGTCCAGCACTACCACCAGGACTTCGCCGACGTACTCCCGTCGCACGTCAAGCCCGAGACGTGGGTCCGCCTCGCTGTCGGTGCACTGCGCCGCGACTCGAAGGTCGCCGAGGCCGCCGCGAACAACACCGGCGCGTTCATGGCCGCGCTGCTCACCGCTGCCCGCCTCGGCCTGGAGCCCGGCACCGAGCAGTTCTACCTGGTGCCGCAGTCGCCCCGGAAGGGTGCCCCGAAAGAGATCATGGGGATCACCGGCTACCAGGGACTCGTCGAACTGATGTACCGGGCCGGCGCGGTCGCCTCGGTGATCGTCGAGGCGGTGCGGGAGCACGACAAGTTCACCTACGTGCCCGGCCGCGACGAGCGCCCGATCCACGAGATCGACTGGGATGCCGACGACCGCGGCAAGCTGAAGCTGGTCTATGCCTACGCGATCATGAAGGGCGGCGCGACCTCCAAGGTCGTCGTCCTCAACCGGTCGCGGATCAACGAGATCAAGTCGAAGTCCGCTTCCGCCCGGTCGGACTACTCGCCGTGGACCACGAGCGAAGAGGCGATGTGGCTGAAGTCGGCCGCCCGCCAGCTCGCCAAGTGGGTCCCGACGTCCGCCGAGTACATCCGTGAGCAGTTGCGTGCGGTGCGGGACGTGGCAGCCGAGCGGCCGCAGGTGGCGCCCGCTGCGGCCCGGCAGGTCCCGCAAGCCGAAGGCACCCTGACTACCCCGACGGGTGAGGTGCTGCAGGCCGAACTCGTGGACGACGACGCGATCGCTGCAGACGACGCCTGGCAGAACGGCGGCGGCCAGTCGTGAGCAACAAGAGCCACCACGGAGCGACGAACCCCAACTGGCGCGGCGGCAAGACGGAGCACCCGCTCTACCACACGTACAACGACATGGTCCGGCGCTGCTCGAGCCCGAATCATGCCCGCTTTGCCGACTACGGCGGGCGGGGGATCACCGTCTGCGATCGGTGGCGTGAGGACTTCTGGAACTTCGTTGCAGACATGGGCGAACGGCCGGCCGGCCGGTCCCTCGACCGCACCGACAACGACCGTGGCTACTCGCCGGAGAACTGTCGCTGGGCAACCGCTCAGGAGCAGCGAGCGAACCGGCGACGGCAACGCCCCAAGGCGGAATGCAAGAGCGGCCACGAGTTCACGCCGGAGAACACCTCGATGACGACCGACGGGAAGCGTCGCTGCAAGACCTGCGTAAACCAGTGGGCGCGCGACGCCCGGGCGAGGAGAGCAGCATGAGCTGGCACAAGGGATCGCTCTGCGGGTTTGACGTGGAATCCACTGGCGTCTCGGTCGAGAACGATCGGATCGTCACCGCGGCGATCGTCGACATTCAGCCGGGCAAGCCGACGCGGACGCGGACCTTCATGCTCAACCCCGGAATCGCCATTCCCGAGGAGGCGACGAAGGTCCATGGGATCAGCACGGAGCAAGCCAGAGCGGAAGGCGCCCACCCCTCCACCGCGCTGGAGGAGATCGCGCTCGAGCTCACCGTCGCACTCGCATCCGGCACGCCGATCGTCGCCTTCAATGCCAGTTTTGACCTGACGATGCTCGACCAGGAGTTGCTGCGCTACAAGCTCGGCGGCCTGGAGGAAAGGCTCGGCTCCTACGACGCAGTCTCCCCGATCCTCGATCCGCACGTCATCGACAAGAAGGTCGACACGTACCGCAAGGGGAAGCGGACCCTGACCGCGACGGTCGAGGCGCACGGGCTGGTCATGGACAACGCTCACGCCGCCGACGCGGACGCGATCGCCGCCTGCCGCCTGCTGTTCCGGCTCGCCGACAAGTACAACCTGCCCGCCAAGTTCCCCTCGCTGTACGAGATCCACGAGGAGCAGATCGGGTGGCGCGCTGAGCAGGCCGCATCGCTGGAGGCGTACTTCAAGAAGTCTGGCAAGCCGCAGGAGGTCGACCAGTCGTGGCCGCTGCGCCGAGTGAGTGCCGAGCGTGCGGCATGAACGCCGCCGAGCACTTCGCCAAGGCCGAGGAACTGGTCGCGCACGCCGAGCGGCACACCACCGAGGACCCGGGCGACATGCGGATCGCTGAGATCACGGCGGCTACCGCCCAGGTCCACGCGACTCTCGCCCTGGCCGCCTCGCAGCTTCGCTCTCTGCCCGCAGCGCAGGCCACGGCGTGACCTTCGGGCAGGCGTCGAAGGCGAAGTGGTACTGCCCTCGCGCCTGCCACCCGAAACCCAGCACCACCCGGAAGCCCTGCCGCCTCTGCTGCGGCTGGACCGCCGACCCACGCAAACACTCCATCAACTGACAAGGAACCGAGCCCATGAAGAAGACCATCACCATCCTCGCCGCCACCGTCGGCGCCGTCCTGGCGCTGTCAAGTTGTGGTACCGACAAGGCATCGGAAGCCGTCGCCAACGCGCCGCAGCCGACCGTCACCGTGACCGCGCCGGCCCCGCCCGCGCCGCCTGCCCCGACCGTCACCGTCACCGCCAAGGCCGACTCGCAGTCCGTGCCGCAGGCTTGCCTCGACGCGCTCGACAACGCCGACGAAGGCTTCGGGTACGCGGCCGGTGCGATGGGTGCTGCCGGTGAGGGTTTCGACGCCGTCTCCGTGGGCGACGTCGACAAGCTGCTCGAACAGCTCCCCGTCATGAAGTCGATGGGCACGAAGCTCAACAACCTCGCCCCCACGTACAACACGAACAAGGCCGCGTGCCGGGCAGCGGGGAACTGATGCCTGAGTTCAAGCTGGATGCCGACGCTGAGATCGGCTGGGCCTTACTGCCCGAAGAGTTGCGCGCGCTGGCGTCTGGCGACACTGACATGCCTCTCGGCCTGCCGACAGCCCTTCGCTACATCGCGGACCAGATCGCCAAGCAGTTGCCGAAGGTGCCTGTCGAAGAACCCGCCGGGGACTGCGTGGTGTTCTTCAGCCTGAACCACCCGCACCAAGGGGTCGGCTGGGCTGCCGACGACGGGAAGTGGGAAGACGGTAGCGGGTCCTCCCTGCCATGGGAGCAGTTGGTCGGGGACGCCAAGGCGACGGACGTCATGCTCTACCGCCGCGTGCCGTACCCCGAGCCCCCTCCCGTGCAGGTAGAGGCCGACAAGGTGCCGTGTATCGGTTTTGCTGACGCATCTCCCCACGCTCCGCATCGCTGGTTGGACGGCACTGACGTGGACCTGGTGGTGCCTGCTTGGTACGACTGCCCAGGCAAGCCCGAGCCCTCTCCTGTGCAGGTAGAGGCCGAGCCGGTCTCGGATCTGGAGTACGCCACTCGGCTGGACGGCAGCACGATGCCTGCACCGCGCGTCGTGCCCAACGAGTTCTGCTGGTGTGGCGGCGAGGTTGGTTCCCGCGTGCCCGGCGATCACCTTGGGCTGGGCTGCCTGCTCGACATCACGCACAACTGGAACGCAGCCAGCTTGGAGTCACAGCAGCTCATCGAGCGTGAGCAGTCAACTCCCGCTGAAGACGACCCGATCGAGGCGCTGGTGCAGGCGATGCGCGGTCACGAGCCGATGGTGTGGGGCGGGCCGGGCGCCGAGATCTACGGTTGCCGATGCGGCACCGTGTTCGACGAACCAGACGACTCCGGATCCTGGGAGACCGCGCAACTGAGCCACGTCGCAGCCCGCGTCCTTGAGGTGGGTGGGCAACAGCCCGGCGTACCGGTGGAGAAGGTGCGGGCGCTCGCGGAGTTCCTGCGCATGGGCGCCCCGGATCGGTACGTCCGCCCGGAATCCAACAAGGTGATGCGGGCCACCTTCAAGGAAGCCGCCGACCACGTCGCCAGCCTCCTCCCTGAGGAGCCGACCTCGTGAGCGGGCTACGAGAGCGGGTCGCCTACTTCCTGGCTGAGCGCGAAGGCTTCATCACCGCGATCAACAACTGCACCAGCGACAAGGCGGACTACTGGCGCTGGCAGGGTAATGCCGAGGCTCGCCGCGTGCTGGGCGAGTCGCTCGAACGTGACGGGGTGGACCTGACCGCTGCCGAGCCTGCCCCAGTAGCCGACCGCCAGCGCCTGGCCGAGGTGCTGGATCCCGACGCATTCGACGAGAGCAAGCCCCGATCGAAGCACCACGCCGCGGTCGTCCAGTGGGCCGCCCGTCAGCACATGGCCTACCAGGGGGCGGATCGTCTGCTTGCTGCTGGTGTGTTCCGCTCGGAGGCCGAGGTGAAGGCCGAAGCGCTGACCGAGGCCGCCGCAGCCGCCCGCCAGGAAGCCGCCGACAGCCGCACCAACAACGGCCGCTGCGAAAGCGAAGGCCTCGCCGACTGGCTCGACGAGTACGCCAAGACGGTGGCGTCATGAGCCGCCTCATGAGCGTCGCTTTCACAGAGGCCGCAGTCGTCGCCCGCACCAAGACCGTCACCCGCCGCAAGGGCTGGCTGATGCTCAAGCCCGGCGACCGCCTCACCCTCTGCCGCAAGGTCATGGGCAGGAAGAAGGGCGAGCCGCTGGTGCGCCTCGCCGAGGTCGAGGTCGTGTCGGTCAGGCGCGAGCCGCTGTCGACCCTGAAGAACGTGCAATACGGACGCGACGAGATGGTCCTCGAGGGATTCCCTCGCATGCCGGTCGACGACTTCATCCTCACCTACTTCACCGAGGCGCAAGGCATCGACGTCTGGGACGAAGTGACCCGGATCCAGTGGCGATATCTCGACAGCCCGGACGGTGCCGCATGACCGACCGCGCCCTCACCGCCGCCGGCCTCGCGCTCGGAGCCGCCGCCGCAGCCGGGCTCTGGCTCGCACACACCCAGCTCATCCCGCGCCGCCGCCACAACATCACCGCCGCCAAGGCGTACGACCAGGCGGCGGTCGTCACCGAAACCCTCACCGACCTCACCGCGAAAAGGACACGCTCATGAGCACCATCACCATCGACCTCAACGAACTCCGCACCCTGCTCAGCCGCGTGATCCCCTTCGCCAATCAGGCCAAGTACGGACTGCCCGTCCTCGAAACCATCCAGCTCACCGGCAAAGGCGACTACCTCGTCGCCACCGCCACCGACCGCTACATCGTCGGCATCGCCCGCACCAAGGTCGAGAACGCCGCCGACTTCGAGGCGCTCGTCAAGATCCAGGACGTCAAGCACATCCTGTCCACCTTCAAGAGCCGCAAGGACATCAACACCAAGATCACCCTGACCACCAGCGGAGAAGCCGGAAACGCCAGCCTCACCGTCGCACTCGCCGACGGACTGTTCGCCGACGCCGACGACCTCACCGCCCGGTACGGCCTGTCCGACGGCCAGTACCCCGACGTCAGCAAGGTCTTCAGCGAGTGGACCGCCCCGACCGAGTTCAGCGGCACCGGCTACAACCCCAGCTACCTCGCCAAGTTCGCCCACGTCACCAGCCGCAACGAGCCGATCAAGGTCTCCGGCGGCGGACTCCGGCCCACCATCATCCAGGCGGGCGACTACTTCCTCGGCGCGATCATGCCCGTCCGCCTCGATGGCGCAGCGTTCCCCGAGCTGGGCGAGTGGGTCAAGGCGATCAGCAAGCCCGCCACTGCGAAGGCGACCCCGGCGAAGAAGCCAGCCGCCAAGAAGCCAGCACCTGCCCGCAAGCGCGCCGCCGCGAAGGTCGCCTGAGACATGACCATCGTCGTCGGCATCGACCCGAGCCTCACCGCCACCGGCCTCGCCTGGGGTGACGGCGTCACCACCACCATCAAGTACCCCAAGGATGTCACCGGCGACCAGCGTCTCGTCGTCATCTCCGAAGCCATCGAGAACCTGACCAACCTGCCGAGGTGCGGGCAGACGGTCGAACTCGCCGTCATCGAAGACCTGCCCACCCACGCGCACGGCGCAGGGATCACCGGCATGGTCCAAGGCGTCATCCGGCTGCAACTCCGCCTCGACGGAATCCGGTACGTCACAGTCCCCGCCGCGACCCTCAAGAAGTTCGCCACCGGCAAGGGGAACGCCACCAAGCCAGACATGCGGATGGAACTCTTCCAGCGGACGGGGGTGGATCTCCGCGACGACAACCAGGTGGACGCCGCGTGGCTCAGGTTCCTCGGACTCGCCCTCATCGGCCAGCCCGAGATCCAGCTCCCCAAGACGCACACCGTTGCCCTCGACAAGCTCAGCCTGCCCGAGGGGATCGCCGCATGACCCGCCTCGCCGTACTCATCGCCACCGCGCTCCTCGCCACAGGCTGCACCGCCACCCAAGCCACCACCGACACCGGCATCACCGACCTGCTCGCTGAGGTCCGCATCATCCCTGCGCGCCCCAACCCCGCCGGCTACGACCGCGACTGCGGCAAGCAGCACGCCTGCAGCTTCGGGGCCGCCTGGACCGACAAGCATGCAGGCAAGGGTGGGCGCAACGGTTGCGATAGCCGCAACGACGTGCTCGGCAAGCAGATGACTGGGGTCAGCTACAAGGTGCGCACCGACAACTGCGTCGTCCTCACCGGGTCGCTGCAGGATCCCTACACCGGGCGGACGATCGCGTTCCGGAAGACCAACCCGCTCGCCGTCCAGATCGACCACGTGCTTCCGCTCTCGCTCGCCTGGGACATGGGCGCCAACGAGTGGACCCAGCAGAAGCGCGTCGACTTCGCCAACGATCAGGAACGCAACCTGCTCGCCGTTGACGGGGCCGCCAACCAGGCCAAAGGCGACAGCGGGCCGGGGGAATGGCTGCCCGTCAACGAGAGCTACCGGTGCGCCTACGTGGCCGCGTTCCTCGACGTTGCCCGGCACTGGGAGCTGCCCATCACGCGGGACGACGCCGACTCCATCAAGCACACGGCCGCCGGCTGCAAGAAAGGTGACTGACCCATGCCACGCAACGAGATGAACCCGAAGCATTGGGCCGCGTTCCTCGCCATCCTTGACACCGTCGAGGCTGGCCGCGAGGCCTCCAGCAACCACCTCCGCGACCTTTTGGCCGCGGCCGACATCCCCGAGCGTTCCCGCGGCGGCCTGTTCTCCCAGGCCGCGAACCAGGGGTACCTGACGCCGCTCCGGTATGAGGCGTCGCTCGGTGACAGCGCCAAGCGCTCGGTCGTCCGAATTTATCGCAGGACCCGGCAGCAGATCGGGGTGGCCGCGTGAGCACGGGCATCGAATGGACCGACGAGACGTGGAACCCGACCACCGGCTACACCAAGGTGTCGCCCGGCTGTGACAACTGCTACGCCGAGGTGATGTACGAGCGGTTCAACGGGAAGGGCTCGTTCGCGACCGTCAAGATGCACTCGCAGCGGCTCGCGATCCCGTTCCACTGGCGCAAGCCGCGGAAGGTGTTCGTCAACTCGATGAGCGACCTGTTCCACCAGGACGTCACCGACTTCTTCATCGCCGAGGTGTTCGCCGTCATGGCGCTCAACCCTCGCCACACCTTCCAGATCCTGACCAAGCGGCATGCCCGGATGCGGTCGCTGCTATCCAGCCCTTACTTCCGGGTCCTCGTCGACCGGGCTCTACGGGTGCGCGGAAAGGACCCGCTTCCATACGATGAGGCCGCCCGGTTCGCACTCCCCAACGTCTGGCTCGGCGTCTCCGTCGAGGACCAGAAGTGGGCCGACATCCGCATCCCCGCGCTGCTAGACACCCCGGCCGCCGTCCGGTTCCTCAGCTGCGAACCTCTGCTAGGCCCGGTCGATCTCATCCCCGCGCTGAAGCAGTGGGCCAGCGGCCTCGATATCCGAATCAACCGTCACCTGCACTGGGTGATCGTCGGCGGCGAGTCGGGCCACGGAGCTCGACCGATGCACCCGGACTGGGCTCGGGCTCTGCGGGATCAGTGCGCCGCCGCCGAGGTGCCCTATCTGTTCAAGCAGTGGGGCGAGTGGCAGGACGGCAGCGCTGACCGTCGCACGCAACGCGGCGTCGACCACATCGTGCACCGCAACGGGGAGCACGTTCTCGCATCGCAATACCAGGACAGCGAGATCGTCACTGGCCGGGCCGAGCGACGCATGGGCGCCTGCTTCATGAGTCGTGTCGGCAAGAAGTCCGCCGGGCGCGAGCTCGACGGGCGCACCCACGACGGCTACCCGGTAGAGGAGATCTCCGCATGACTGCCATCAACGCCGGCGGAGGCGACTGGCTCGACCTCCCCACGACCCCGATCCCGCACCGTAGCGCCCGGAAACCCGAAGGCCTCCCGTGGGACCGCATCAACGAGGCCTACGTCGCCTCCGGCGGCCAGGTGGACGCCGGAGTGTGGCCCAAGCACGGCGGCAAGGTCCAGGTAGTCGGGAACCGCGCCCTGCGCCACGGCATCCACACGTTCGTCGAAGGCGAGGGCGACCGGGACAACACGCTGGCGCAGGGGACGCCCAAGAGGCCGCTCGGCCGCCCGCTGCTGTCCGAAGCCGATCAGCGGAAGGTCGCCCTCAGGTACCGCAAGGGCGAATCCAAGCGCGGCCTCGCCGACTCGCTCGGCGTCTCCCTGTCTGCGATCCAGACCGCACTCAGGCACGCCGGAGAACCGATCAGGACCCGCGCCGAAGCGCAGCGGGTACGTGCGGGGAGGGAGTCGTGAACCGGCGCCCGGGACGGCCGAGCATCGCCGCCACAGACCCGACCATCGGCGAGCGGGCCGCCGCCCTGTACCTGCAACTCGGCAACATGGACAAGGTCGCTGTCCAGATCGGCTGCAGCGCGAGCACGGTCAGCCGACTGATCCGGGCGCGCGACATCCAGCCGAACTCCGTCGGGTACGCCGACCGGAACACCGCAGTCGACCGGGTGGCGTGCGCCTCCTGCGGCATCGAACGCGTCGTCAACATGTCCCGCGGCTACAGCCCCTACTGCCGCGCCTGCAAGGTGATCCTCGCCGCCGGGCGGGTGTGGGCCAAGTGCGGTACGGCGGAGGGTGCCGCGCGTCACCGCGAGTTCGGGCATCCGCTCTGCATCCCTTGCCGCAACGCCCCGGAGCACACCGGCGCCCAGCAGACCGGCACCTACGAGCCGGAGCCACTGCCGGTCGAAGAGTGGACCGGGCCGCCGCCCGTCATCGAATGGCGCAAGGGGCCGGCCGGGATCCGCCGAGGCATCGTCCTCTTCGACCCGCCGCTCGACGACGAAGCTCCCGCTACCGAGACCCGTCAGGAGATCGCAGCATGAACCGCGCCCAACTCGTCGAACTGCTCGCCGTGGAACGCCACCTCCCGCTGCCGCCCGTACCGAAGGCCGGGGAGATCTACGAAGACCCGAAGATGCAGTACGCCCGCCGAGTCGAACTCATGACCGCCGTCGAGTCCTTCGAAGTCGACCAGCGCAACAAGAAGCGCCGCGCGGCCACGCCGAAGCTCGTCAAGAAGGGCCTCATCTACGTCGCGGAGGCCGCCGCATGAGCGACCACGCGACCATCGGCGGCTGGCGCTACGACCAGCTGCGCCTCGTCTACATGGGCGTCCAGCCACTCGAGCAGACCCTGCACGTCGTCGGCGTCCGCACCAGCGGAGGGCTCCGCGACCGGGCCATGCAAGACCTCACCGACGCGACCGAAGCCCACAAGGCAGGCGACGAGTACACCGCCGAATCGTTGACCGCCGCGCTCGCAGTCGAGATCACCCGCCAGCGCCAGACGAAAGGGAGGGCCGCCGCGTGATGACTGTCGGCGAGATGCGAGGCCTGGCCACGTTCCTCCGGTCCATCCGTGAGGAATGGCAGACGCCGCCGATCCTGGCCGCGCTCGAGAAGCTGTCCGCCGAGAAGTACTCGACCCAGGACATCACCGAGGCGTGCACCGCGATCGCCCTCGACCACACCATGCAGCTCCCCGTGATGCTGTCCATGAAAGGCGCGGAGGTGATCCGCCGCAAGCACGAGAGCAAAGGCAAGGCGCGCTCGGCCACCGCGAAGCTGCCCGACCAGTACAAGTGCGACTGGTGCGGCAAGGTCCAGTCCGCCTGCCAGACCGCCGCGGGCAACCAGAACGGCGCCGATCACGCCTTCGTCTCCGCCGCCGAACGCAACGAAGACCGCGACCAGATGCACGCCGACGGACGCATCGAGGCGGCCAAGGCGAACGCCCGCGCCGAAGCCCTCGAACGCGCCACCAGCGGCCTGTTCGAGCTGCCGCGCGACGTCAAGAACGTCCACATCCCGACCGACCCAGAGAAGGAATCCGCATGAGCACTCAGCCAGTCCTGGTGAAGTGGACGGAGCGGCAGATGCTCGACCTACTCGGCATCAGGTACGGCAGGCAGTTCGGCAACGGTGACCGGTTCGCCGCCGCTGAGCACGTCCGGTCCGGAGCCGGGTTCGACTCGAAGCGCACTGCCGACTTCATCGCTATGGACCTCTGGCCAAGCAACGGTCTTGCCCTCCATGGCCACGAGGTCAAGGTGTCGCGCTCCGACTGGCTCACCGAACTCAAGGACCCCGACAAAGCCGAGGCGTTCCGCCCGTTCATGGACTACTGGTGGCTCGTCGTCTGTGACGCCGCGATCGTGCGTGAGGGGGAGCTGCCTGAGGGCTGGGGGCTCATGGCTCCGGTCTCGGGTGGCGGCTCCCTTCGCACGATCAGACCGGCGAAGCGACTCCATCCTGAGTCGATGCCGAAGTCGATGATGGCCGCGATGCTGCGGGCCGCCGTGAAGACGGCGCGGCGGTCCGCATGACCATCAACCGCACCACCGGCACCTGCATCGTCGTCCACCTCGCCGACTCCGAGGCCCACTTCCCCGACACCCGGCAGGCCGAGGAGTGGATCGGGAAGCTCGACGTGGGCATCCGGGTCCACGCCATCGAAGAGGCGCAGGTCCCGTGCTGGACGGCGTACTGCGACAACCCGGCCTGCCAGCACCCCGAGGGCGACGAGAACGACAACGCGATGCACATCCCCGCCGGCAGCGCAGAGGCAGCCGAGGTGCGGCTGAGTGACCTCCAGCGCCAGCCCGACGGGGTCCTGCTCTGCACGATGTGCCGCGACCGCTGACCACACCCGACCACCCCTGACAACGCACCACCCAAGACGCGGGGAGCGCCTGATGCCCTACCTGAACATGGACGACAACTTCGCCGACCACCCCAAGGTCGACGGACTGTCCGACGGTGCCTTCCGGCTGCACGTCTCCGCCATGTGTTACGCCGCGAAGCACCGGACCGACGGGGCGATCCCGCCCGAGCGCATCCCGCGACTCATGCCGCGCTTCAAGCAGGCCTACGTCGCCGAGCTGATCAAGGCCGGGCTGTGGGTCCAGCACGACGACGGGCAGCGGATCCACGACTACCTCGACTGGAACAAGTCCCGCGCCTGGTGGGAGAAGGAGAAGAAGGATGGCATGGAGCGGCAGAGGAAGTCCCGGGCGAACCGCGAGCAGGCGCGGCTGGAAGCCGACCGGATCGCGGCCGAGGAGCGGGAGCACCAGGCCCGGTACGGCGACCCGGACACCGAGCCGGAGCCCTACGACTAGACCCGTGTCACGCCGTTTGTCACACCGTGACACACCCCGTGACAACCACCGTGACTCACACCGTTAGTCACGGTGTTTGTACACCGTCAGTCACACCGACCAGACCTATAAGGGAAAACCCCCCCTGTGATCGTGGTCTTTTTGTTGGGGAATTGGGGGCCCGGAACGAATGATCGAAGACTTCAAACTCCAGGAACGCTACGCACGCGAGGAGCAGAAAATGGGCAACGAAAACCGACCGAAGACCATGACCCAGCCGAGGTCCGAAATTGCGGACGCGCTGACCGATGCGGTTGCCAGAGTCACCGGGCTCCAGCCCGACCAGATCATCACCATCTCGGCTGGGACCGAGCAGATCCTCATCGGCTACACCGGGGCCGGTCCTGGTCTTCTCGGTGGCGTCGGTCGCCTTGCCCTGCAGACCTACGACACTCGGACCGGAAAGCTGGTCAGCGACAAGCGAGTCGACGACCCCGAGGCGCTCGCTCGGTCGAGGGCTGCAGTCGAGTCCAATCGCCGCTCGCTGTTCGCGCAGGACCACGCATGACCGACACCCAGCCCGCCGGCGAGCATCACACCGGGAGCCTCGACCTCACAGGGGAGGGGAACGCGCCTGAGCACCGCCGTGCCATCCTCGCTGAACGAGTCATCAGAGAGCACGAGCCGAGGCCCTTCGGGTGCGCATGCGGCGCCGGGATCGGCGATGACATCGACCGGCGCTGGCACCTGGTCAATGCCGCCCTGGAAGCCGCCTACCCCGCCATCCGGCAGCAGGTCGCCGAGGAGATCGCTCCGGTGCTCGCCGAGTTCCTGGGCAAGCCAGCAGGCGACATCGCAGCCGAGATCACCCGCAAGCTCGGGCGAGGGGAGTCCCTGTGAGCGACACCGAGCCCATCACGGTCACCGGACCCGACGCAGACCTCGTCCGCGCGCTACTCGCCGACCCTCACCGCAACGACCACATCCTCCAGATCGACGACACCGGCTGGACCCTCCAGCACCCCGTCATCGAACGCGTCACCGGCAACCTCTTCGACTGCCACCTCGGACAGGAGCAGGACCAGCTCAGCCACCTCTGGGACACGCAGGAGCCCGGCCGGTACATCGCATGGCTCACCGAAGGCGAGATCTGGACCGAGCCGCTCAGTGAGCCCAAGTCATGACCACAGACGCCCCCGAGGAGAGCCGTGACGAGCGGTTCTGCGGCGCCCGGAAGCGGCAGGGCGAGGGGACCTGCACGCAGCCATCTGGCTGGGGCACGGACCATGTCGGGATCGGCTCCTGCAAGCTGCACGGCGGCTCGATGCAGAACCACAAGACCGCGGCCATCGCGACTCAGGCTCGCCGTGACGTGACCCTGTTCGGCGCCCGCATCGACATCCACCCGGCTGACGCGCTGCTGGAGTTGGTGCAGTGGACGGCCGGCGAGGTGGATTACTGGCGGCAGCGGGTCCGGGTGCTGGAGGAGCAGGATCTGACGTGGGGTGTGACGCGCGTCAAGGAGGGCGGGGATGACAGGGGGACGACGGAGGAGGCGAAGCCGAACGTCGCGTACGTGATGCTGGTGGATGCGTCGAACCGGCTGGAGAAGTACTCCACGGCGGCGTTGAAGGCTGGCGTGGACGAGCGGCGGGTCCGGTTGGCGGAGCAGCAGGGGATGCTGGTTCAGGGTGTCCTGGTGGCGGTACTGGGTGAGCTGGGGCATGACGTGTCGCCTGGGTCGGCTGCGGCGTCGGTGATCCTGCGGCATCTGGCCCCGTTGCGGGCGGCTGTCGAGCTTGAGCAGGGGGCGACGGCGTGATGATCGAGGACGCGGGACAAGCGCGCACGGCTGCCGCGATCGCCGGTGTGGACTTCGACGCCCAGGACAACTACTGCGAGGCGTGTCGGGCGTACCACGTCGAGGCCAGCCATGAGGACGACGTGCCTGTCGAGTGTGGGGCAATCGGGATCTGGAGCGGCTCCGCAGTCGCGGACTGCAACCGGCCACCGCATGACGCGGATGACCACCGGACATTGACTGGCACCACCTGGAGTGACTCATGAACGAGCGCTGCGAGGACACTGGCCTGCTCGTCGCCCAGTGCGCTGGGGCCTGCTGCCGTCCTGACCTGAAGACGCCACCAGCGGAGAGGGTCCGCACTGGCGCGACGTTCGAGGCGCAGTACCGGTCGAAGTGCGACCTCTGCGGCGGCGACATCCTGCCCGGCCAGCAAGCGGGCTATGACAGCGACGACAACCTCGTCTGCCAGAGGCACCTCGAACCCCTGAACCGGAGGACCACATGAGCATGCCCGGCATGTCCGTCATCGAGAACCCCTGGTTCCCCGATGACCAGATGTTCCTGACCAGCGATCCAGCCCAGACGGGAGGCGCTTGGGCGGCCATCATCGTCGGCACCATGCCGCCTGACCCGATCAAGCAGGCTGGCCGGGATGGTCGCCTCCACGTTCGCCGGGGCCTCGCTGACGTCCTCGAATGGCTGGGTGAGGACGTTGTGAACGAGCCGCTCATGGCGAGGATCCGCAACCTAGCGGCCAGCGGTCAGCGCGGCCTGCCGCCGTGGTTCCGCGCCGACTGGATGCCGAAGGAGTCCGTATGACCGCCGCACACGTCACAGAAGCCGATCTGCGGGCACAGGAGGGCTACACGGCCCAACCCCCGCAGGAGTGCCTGAACGGCTGCGAGACCCGGCAAAGCTCGCCAGCGAGCATGGTCCAGTGCGAACCCGGCCAGTTGCTCTGCCCGAGGTGTGCCTCCCAGCTCGGCAAGTGGCTCCGCGCCATGCCCGACACCTACGCCCTGCTGCCCTCGGTCCTCGCCCACGGCACCGTCCCCGCCGACCCCGGCACGAAGCACACGAAGCGCCCCGACCCGCCCGCGCCCATGCGCCTCGAAGTCACCGACCTCCTCGACACCCGAGACGGGCGCGGCGTCCTCGGCGTCGTCCACTCCCCTGGGCCGAACTCGTCCGACCAGCGCCGCCTCCCGAGGCGCTGCACCTGCGGGCACATGGCGCTCGGCCACCAACCCACCGGGGCCGTCCGCTGCACCGCGAAGAAGTGCGCCTGCCACGGCTACACGCCCCACCCGCCGTCCGTCACCGAGGAATGCCACCTCCTCGCAGCGAACCTGCCCTGGGCGACCGGGCAGGAGTTCGCCGGCGAGCTGTACGAGGAGATCCGGCAGCTGAACCGGACGTTGACGGACACGATCGGCGACTACCGGGCGAGGCCTGTCGGGCGGTGTGCGGCGCTTGTGGACCTGCGGATCGGCGACGGGGCCGACACCGCGACCGTGAAGGCGCCGTGCGGAGGGGCGCTCGTCATGGACCGCGAAGGGCACGGGGTGCAGTGCGTGAAGTGCGGAACCGAGATCAGGGCCGACGAGGGGCTGCGCGCGTTGGGGCTGATCGTTGGGCAGATGTTCGGCGACACTGGTACACAACTGGAGGCAAGCGCATGAGTGGATTCTTTAACCTGATCAAGGCGGTCACGGCACCGATCGAGGCGGTCGTTGACGTGGTGGCCGAGATGACGAAGCTGGCCACCGACCCGATCACGGACGGCCTGAACGTGGTGGCTGACGGGCTCCGTGAGATCACCAAGGATGAGGATGCATCGTGACCACCACCGTGACCATCGGCGTGAACGAGCAACTGTGGGAGACGCTCACCCAGCCAGACTTCGACGCCCTGCTCGACTGGTTCCGCCGCAACGGCATCGACCCTGCCGACATCCCGATCGACCAGCAAGTCCGCATCGCCCGCGGGACGATCGACTACTGGTCGATCGGCGACAAGCGGCCAGGCGGGACGACGGTCCTCGAACTGAGGTCGGAATTCGACGACAGGTTCCTCCAGCATCTCGTGTCCCCGGTGGTCGAGGAGATGGATGAGGGACTCGCCGAACGGGTTCACGCCCTGTGGGTCGCGAGGGTCGAGGGGAACGCTCAGATCGCCGCCAAGGTCGCCGGAGCGCATGCGGCGGCCGAGTACCGGGACAAGGCGGGGCTCTGATGCCGACCTGGTGGAGCATCAGGGGCCCATTCCGACGCTGGTGCGAGCGGTCATACCGCTGGTCCACGATGCGTGGCGGCTGCCGGTTCGAGCCGAACCACGCAGGCGACTGCAAGCCTGGCCGCGTCTACGGGGCGGGGATCTGATGACCCCCACGCTCCACACTGCCTCACCCCATCCCATCCACCACCCGATCGCCACAGGTGCACCCGACGAGCCGCGCAGGCTGTGCCGGACATGCAGGGTGGACTGGCCGTGCGAGGGCGCGCGGCTGGCTGAGGTCAAGGAGGGGGAGCGGTCATGAGTGACACCGATGTGCCACCCCCGACTTGGGGGGCAATCGACACTTCCGCACTTACGAGCAAGATGCCGGTCGTGGCCTACAACCCCATGCACATCGACCGCGTCCCTGGCCCCGTGAAGTCCATCGTGCCCATAGCCGAGTTGATGGATCAGAAGGCCTTAGATGATGCGTTCGCGCCGATGCAGGGTGCGTTGGCCAGGCTAACGAGGAAGCTGATAGACGACGAGGAGCAGGCGGTCATGGCCCTGCGCGCCCGAGCCGAGGAGACGGGCGACCAGCGAGGCGTCGAGGTCGTGCACCGCTCGCACAGCGACGGCGACACCATCCGCTTCAAGATGACTGCGACCCTCAGTGATGAGGTCCCCTTTGGCCTGATCGTCCGGCGCTGGGAGTTCGAACCCTGCGGCCCCTGTAACGCAGCGAGCGCCCAGCCTGCCAGCTAGGCGCTCGCAACAGGTGACATGCAGGGTGTCGAACCGCATCCATCATGACACCAGCAACCGGGGGCACGCTGTGACCGAGTCCTGCAACTGCACCACGAACCTGAACGAGCACCTCCACCGGATGCTCCGCCCCCAGCAGGTAGCGCCGCTCATCGGGCGGCCGTTCAACACGGTCGACTCGTGGCGCAAGAGCGGCAAACTGCCCTCCACGGGGAGTGGGTACGGGCGGGTGAGGGTGTGCATCTGCTGTGCGGCCACGCTGGCAATCACGACCGAGCAGAGGTGGGTCGAGAGGGCAGGCAGGGCGCTCGGCCGCACCATCCGCGCTGACGTTGCGTGACCAAACTGTCCAGTGCTTCGTGACGTTATGTCGCGTGTCGCTTGACAGATGCGGGCCCGACCTGCACTAATCTCCCTCAGGGCGGAGGTCTCTCTGCCACCCGAATGTCGCGCACCTCACCAGGAGCGCGCGGCCCCACGATTCGACCCCGTGGAGCCCCCCGCGAGGCCCCGGCTCCCCACCTGTGAGCCGGGGCCTTCGCATTCCCCCCGACGCCCCGGACCCGACACGCCTAGCGCGGAAGGGGCCGGGAGCAAGCACACCGAGCCCAAGGTGGCCGCCATGAGCGAGCATCGCCCTGATGTGAAGGCAGCGACGCCGCTGGAGACCCAGCACATCACCGCCGAGTGTCGCGAGAACAAGAACCTCTACCCCGCATGGTTCGAGGCGGTCGAGCAGTTGCTGCGGGTCTACTACGCCCAGGTGGAGCGCGATCCTGCCGCCACGATCAGCCTCGCGATCTACCGGACCAGCCCCCCGCCTGAGGCAGAGGTCGAGTGAGCGCCCGGCACATGCTCGGCCGCCGCAGATGGTGGCAGCGACAGCCAAAACCACCCCGGCTCTACCCGCTCGTCGAGACATGGGAGAGCTGCCGCACCCGGAGGTGAACGCATGGCTGTCATCTCCCCGTTTGAATATGCGGCCCGGGCTTTCGAGCCGCCCAAGCTCGACCCGTACATCGAGGACCCCGCCGGCTGGATCGTGAACCGCCTCGGCGAGCACCCCTGGTCCAAGCAGCGCGACATCTGCAACGCCGTCGTCGCGAACCGCCGTACCGCGGTCAAGTCGTGCCACGACTCCGGCAAGTCGTTCATCGCTTCCCGGCTCGCTGACTGGTGGATCGACGTCCACCCGCCCGGTGAAGCGTTCGTCGTATCCACCGCCCCGACGTACAAGCAGGTCCACGCGATCCTCTGGGAAGAGATCCGGAAGGCCGCCAAGTCAGCCGAGAGGCGCGGCAGCAAGCTCCCGGGTCGCGTCCTCCAGTCCGACGAGTGGAAGCTCGACGACGGCACCCTGGTCGGCTTCGGCCGCAAACCTGCCGACACCGACGAGCACGGCTTCCAGGGCATCCACCGCCGCTACGTCCTCGTCATCATCGACGAAGCCTGCGGCGTACCGGACCAGCTGTGGACCGCGGTCGAGACGATCACCACGAACGCTGACTGCCGCATCCTCGCGATCGGCAACCCGGACGACCCGAACACCGAGTTCGGGCGGGTCTGCAAGCCCGGCTCCGGCTGGAACGTCATCGGCATCTCAGCGTTCGACACCCCGAACTTCACCGACGAGGTAGTCCCCGACTCACTGCGGCCGCTGCTCCTGTCGCCCGAGTGGGTCGAGGACAAGCGCATCAGGTGGGGCGACGAGTCACCCCGCTACACCGCGAAGGTGCTGGGCGACTTCCCCGACATCGGCGAGGACACGCTCATCGCCCCGTCGCTGATCGAGGCGGCCCAGCAGCGGACCCTCGCGCCGACCGTGCAGCAGTCCCTCGGCGTGGACGTGGCCCGGTTCGGGACTGACCGCACGATCATCATGCGCGCCCAAGGCCCCGTCATCCGCTGTGTCGGGTCGCACGCCAAGCTCTCCACCACGGAGACCACAGGCCACGTCATCGCAGCTACCCGCGAGATGCTCGGCGGGTACGAGGTCCGCGTGGACGGTGTCGGTGTCGGTGGCGGTGTCGTCGACCAGCTCACCGAGCAGGGTTACACCGTGCTCGACATGCAGGCAGGGGCAGGCGCCGGCGACCGGGAGCACTTCCTGAACGCGCGCGCCGAATGGTTCTGGGGGCTGCGGCAACGGTTCGAGGACGGCGACATCGACATCGACCCGGACGACGACGAACTCGCCGCCCAGCTCGGTGCGTTGCGCTACAAGTTCACGTCGCGCGGCCAGATCCAGATCGAGTCGAAGGATGACATCCGCAAGCGCGGCCTGCCCAGCCCCGACCGGGCGGACGCCGTGATGCTCGCCACCGCCCACGTTCCTGACGTCGGCCAGGTCGTGCAAGGCGAGGAGTTCGACGAACTCGACGCCGCCGGCTACGCCATCAGCCCGTACTAGCACCGGACAGGAGGAGCGCCATGGCCAAGACTGACCCGTGGACCCAGCCTGACCTGTTCGAGGTGGACCGCGAGAAAAGCATGCTCCGAGTGACGCACCTCGAGGAGCAGCTCGGCGCGTCGATGAACGAGCTGGAGATCCTCCGCGAGTCCCTCGCTGACGTCGAGCTCGCCTACGAGGACCGCGGCTGGATGCGGCTGTCGATGCAGGCGCAACTCGACCTGTCGTCGGCTGGCCGTGAGCAGATCCGCAACCTGTGCCGCGTGATGGCCGTGGTCAACCCGCTGTCGAAGCGCGGCCTGTCGCTGCGGAAGGCCTACATCTGGGGCCAGGGTGTCGCGATCACGGTCCGGGACCAGTCCGACGACGGCCAGGACGTCAACAGCGTCGTGCAGGCGTTCATGGACGACCCGGGCAACATCAAGACGTTCGCCGGTTCCCAGGCGCACGAGGAGATGGAGCAGGCGCTCTACACAGACGGCGAGGCCGCTGCCGCACTGTTCACGAACGGGCTGACCGGCAAGGTGTCGCTGCGGTGGATCCCGGTCGAGCAAATCAACGACATCATCACCAACCCCGACGATGCCGCCGAGGACTGGTACTACCGCCGCGACTACAGCGAGCGCGCCCTGATCGACGGCCAGTTGATCGAGCGGCAGCGGACCGTGTACTACCCGGCGCTCGGCTACGAGCCGCTGGGTGGCTCGAAGCCCCGCTACATCAACGGCGCCGAAGTGATGTGGAACGCGCCCGTCCGGATGGTGTCGGTGAACCGGCCCAGCAACACCGGGTCGAACCGGGGCATCCCGGACTCGTTCGCGTCGATCGCGTGGGCCAGGAGCTACAAGGAGTTCCTCGAGAACTGGTCCGTGCTGATGAAGGCACTCAGTCGGTTCGCGTGGCAGACGAAGACCCGCGGCGACCGCACCAAGCAGGTCGCAGCGAAGGTCGGTGCCGCGCCGGTCACGGAGGCTCGCGGCGGTAACCCGAACGGCGTCGGCGCGCACGCCGTGTCCGACCCGAACACGATCCTCGAGGCGATTCCGAAGACGGGCGCCACGATCGACGCAGACTCTGGCAGGCCGCTCGCCGCGATGGTTGCTGCCGCTCTGGACGTACCGGTGACGATGCTGCTCGGCGATCCCGGCGTGACCGGCGCCCGTGCGGTCGCGGACACGCTGGACCAGCCGATGGAGCTGGCGATGAACCTGCGCCGCGAACTGTGGGCCGGGTTCATGCGGGACATCGTCAACCACGTCGTGGACTGGGCCGTCCGCGCACCACAGGGTGCTCTGACCGGCCGGATCACCCGCGACCCGGGCAGCAACCGGGTGCTGGTTCTACTGCCGGACAACGACGACCGAACGGTCGACATCGACTGGCCAGACTTCGACTCGACCCCGATCGACGTGCTCGTGAAGGCGATCGTCGAGGCCGACGGCACGATGAAGCTCCCGCCGCTCGTCACGCTCAGGCTCCTGCTGCAAGCGCTCCGGGTGCGGGACATCGACGAAGTGCTGGACGAGATGACCGATGACGAGGGCAACTTCCTCGATCCGATGGTCACAGCTGGGCAAGTCGCAGCGAAGGCCCACCGTGACGGGCGTGACCCCGCGGCCGCCATCGGTACCGGCGACGACGAGGAAGACGACCCGGCGACCGACGATGACCCGCAAGACTGATGCCGGTCACCCCGAAGGCGCTGCGCCTCGCGCAGCGAGTCCGGCGCGACCTCCTCAGGATCGGCGACACGCACACCCGGGAACTCACCAAGGCCTGGGTGGATGCGTGGGATGACATCGCTGGCGATCTGGAGAAGGCGCTCGTCGAGTTGATCACCACCGGGCAGACGGGCATGTTGTCGCAGGCCACAGTTCTCCGGTCGCAGCGGCTGCAGCAGGCGCTCGATCTGGTCGCGCGGCGCCTCACCCGGCTCACCGACGACGCAGGCCGGCGGGTCGCTGCCGACTTGCCGCAGATCGTGCGGGCAGCGGGGGAGGCGCAGGCCGAGATTATCGGCTCGCAACTCCCGAAGGCCGAACGGGACAAGCTTGTCGGCTGGGATCGGGTCGACGGGCGGCAGGTCGATGCGATCGTGCAGCGGTCGACGGAGCGGATCACGTCGCAGATGTGGCCGCTGTCGGCTGAGGCTGATGCTGCTGTCCGTCGCGAGCTCGTGCGTGGACTGCTGGTGGGGGAGGGGCCGCGCAAGACAGCGGCCGCGATCCTGGCCCGCACTGAAGGTGAGTTCAATGGCGGCCTGGGTCGGGCGCTGACGATCGCGCGGACCGAGACCATCTCGGCGCATCGAGAAGCAGCGAGGCTGTCTCACGACGAGAACGCAGACGTGCTGCGCGGATGGATGTGGCTCAGCGCCACCTCGACCCGCACCTGTTCCGCCTGTCTCGGCATGAACGGCACCGAGCACCCGCTGTCGGAGCCCGGACCACTCGGGCATCAGAACTGCAGATGCTCTCGTGCGCCGGTAGCGAAGACGTGGAAAGACCTGGGCATCGACCTCGACGAGCCCGCCTCGGCCGTAACCGGCTCACAGGAGTGGTTCGACTCGCAGTCTGTCGCAGTCCAGAGGGACATCCTCGGCCCGGCGAAGCTCGCCGCCTACCAGCGCGGCGAGTTCCCCATGTCCAAGTGGGCCGTGAAGCGCAGCAATGACGGGTGGCGGGACTCCTATGTGCCCAGTCCTGTCCCCAAAGCCCTGTAGAATAAGGGGATACAAGACAGTGGGCCCCAGTCGCGCAAACGACTGAGGCCCTTACCGACCACCTGGTAAGAGGTGAACGGCATGACTGATCGTACGTGCTCGATCGACGGATGCGATAGCAAGCGTGTCGCCCGCGGGTGGTGCGACAAGCACTACCGACGCTGGAAGAACAGTGGCGACCCACTAGTCCTCCCGCCCCGGCGACTGCCGCCGCAGAACTCACCCCGCACCATCGGATGCAAGGTCGACGGGTGCGACCGGAAGCACCAGGGTAAGGGCTACTGCGGGCGCCACTACACACGCCACTGGTACGCGGAGAACAAGGAACGGGCGCAGGCCACTCAGGCGGTCTACCGCGCAGAGAATCGGGAAGCAGCCAACGCCCGCACTGCTGCGTACCGCGCCGCGAACTACGAACTGACGCTGGAGAACTCCCGCCGCTGGTACGCAGAGAACGCTGATCGGGTGCTCGAATACAGGCGCCGGTACCGCGCCGCGAATCGAGACAAGATCCGCGCATTGAACGGCAGCCGGCGGGCTCGCCTCCGCGCAGTCGAAGTCAACGACTTCACTGCCGCGCAGTGGACCGAAATGAAGGCGCTGTTCAAGCATCGCTGCGCGTACTGCAACTGCAAGCCGCGCACCTTGACCATGGATCACGTCGTGCCCATCTCCAAGGGCGGGCACCACACCGCCGCAAACATCGTCCCGGCCTGCGGCCCCTGCAACAGCAAGAAGAACAACCGAGCCGCACCTACCCACCAACCACTGCTGATCTAGCAGCAGGAGGCGACATGTCCCCCAGCCCCACCGAGACCCCCCCGCTCAGTGAGGCGGGGAACCCCGTTCGCCAGGACCTCGAAGAGTCAGGCACGCTCCTCGAAGCGCGCGGGCGAAGCAGCGACGGAACGATCCTGCTACAGATCATCACGCCTGGCTGGGGGTCGAGCGGCTACTACAGCGCCGAGGTACTCCAGGAGGCGGCGAAGGCCAAGGTGTGGGGGGCGGGAACCCATTCGTACCTCAACCACCCATCTGCATCCGAAGGCGACGACAGGCCGGAGCGGTCGGTCAAGGATCTCGCTGCAACCCTGGCCGAGGATGCCTACTGGGACGGCAATCGACTCGTCGCTCGCGCCACGCCGGTAGGTCTCGGCAAGACGGTCCTTGCGGACGAGGCATTCCGCAAGGCGGTCGGCGTCTCAGTCCGCGCGTCTGCGGAGATGGAGATCGGAGAAGCCGAAGGCCGCTCCGGTTGGATCATCGAGAAGATCCACCCCGGCACCTTCAACTCGGTCGACATCGTGACGCACGCCGGACGTGGTGGTCTCATCTTGGAGTCCGCTCGGAAGGCGCAGGAGGCCGGTGAGCTCGACTCGGACCGCCGCGACAAGTTCCGCAACGCGGTCCGTGATGCGCACGCCTCTGACGGTGTCGATGTCTGGGTCGAGGACTACGACGACAGCGTCGTCTATTGGGACCGCTGGGGCGGCGACGACCCGGGCACGTTCTCGCAGACTTACAAGGAGACCGATGACGCCGTCGAACTGACTGGCGACCCGGTCCAGGTCCGCGTCAAGCGCACCTACGTCCCGGTCGATGAAGCCGCGCGCACCGTCGAACTGACCCGCGAGGCCGCGCTCTTACAGGTCCGCGAGGCCCGCAATGTCGGCCAGTGGATCGAGTCCCGGCTGCACCTCTGCCTGACGCAGCTCGCCGACGACATGTACGGCAACGGGAAGCTCACCCGCGATGAGCGGATCTCACTCTCGTCCGCTGTCGGCGACGCCCTCGACGCGTTCACCACGAACCTCCAGTCCTCCGCGCCGCAGCTATTCGAGCGCGACCTGTGGGCCGACCCTGACGCCCGCGTCATGGCAGCCGAGGAAGCCACCACCCCCAAGAACGTCCCGGTCAACCCGGCCGGGTCCACCACCACGGAGTCCGAGGAGGACACCATGCCCCAAATCGAGGAAGCGCAGCTGCGCACCTTCGAAGAGGCCGTCGGCCGGGTACCGGTGCTCGAAGCCGAGCTCGCCGCCGAGAAGTCGGGCCGCGAGAAGGCCGAGCACGACCTGGCCGTCGAGCAGGCCCGCGAGTACGCCCGCGAGTTCGGTTCGAAGCGGGTCCGCGAGGCCAACAGCGAACTCGGCCACCCGGTCGTCGAGAAGATCGTCGCCGAGGCCATGCGGGAGATCCCGCTGAACGAGTCCGACAACCGGCTCGACACCGACACCTTCTCCAAGCAGGTCGACGAGGCCCGCAAGGAGCAGGAGCTGTACCTGGCCACCGTCATCGAGAACAGCGCCGGCACCGTCCGCGGCCTGGGCCCGATCGGCGAGAAGAAGGAAGCCACCCGCACGGACTCGCAGCGGGCGATCGACGAGGCCTTCGGCCGCAAGCCCCAGACCCAGGAGGCCTGACCCATGGCGAAGAACATGGTTTTCGCGGACGGCACGAAGCTCTCGGTCGTCTGCTCCCTGCCAGCCACTCCGAAGTCGGGTGACCCGGTCCTGATCGGCCAGATCCCGGCGGTCGCCGTCACCGACGAGCGCACCGACGGAACCACGTCGGTCGACACCGAAGGCGTGTGGCTGCTCGCTGTCGAGGGCAAGGACGCCGCGAACGCGAACATCGCTGTCGCCGCCGGCGACATCTTGTACTACGACACCGCGAACACCGTGAAGCTCAACAAGGACGGCACCAACGGCGTCCGGTTCGGCTACGCGCTCGCGGCCGTCACGTCCGGCGCGACCGCCACCATCCGCGTCAAGCTCGGCTACTGAAGGCCGGAGAGGAACCACTATGAGCCCCATCCAGACCTTCACCGGCGCGAGCGTCGAGGAGGCCACGGCCGACGACCAGTTGTTCGCCCGGCCGCGCCGCATCAACGAAGCCCAAGTGGTCGCCGCAGCCCGACTGATGGGCAAGGCGTTCCACGGCAACAAGCGCTCCGCGCTGGACCTCCAGGAGGCGCTGACCTCCGACGACTTCCGCGGTGCCGCGTTCGAGGTTCTCGACCGGGAGATGATGGCCCGGTACCAGGACCTGCCGCCCGTGTGGGACCAGTACGCGAAGCGGACCACGGTGCGCGACTTCAAGCCGAAGACGCTCGTCGACCTGATGGGCGGCCGGGCTGCGCTGGACCTGGTGCCGGAGCGGACCGAGTACCCGCACCGGACGGTTTCGAAGGCGCCGTACCGGATCAGCGTCTCCAAGTACGGTGGCGTCTTCCAGATCACCTGGGAGTCGATCATCAACGACGAGCTCGGTGAACTGGAAGACCTGCCGGGCAACCTCGCGATCGCGGCCCGGAACACTGAGACCACCGCAGCGGTCAAACTGTTGACCGACGGCAGTGGCCCGAACAGCGCCATCTTCAACGCGACGGCATGGGGCCGCACCTACGACCCCGACGCTGACACGTTCTCGGGTGGATCGTCGAACCTGATCGCCGGGAACCCGGTGCTCACCGACCTGAGCCTCGAGGCCGCACTGGACGCGATCTCGCAGCGGCTCGACCCCGAGGGACTGCCGATCGCCGTGGCGGCTTACAAGCTCGTGGTGCCGCCGGCGCTCGAGACCACGGCCCGGAAGATCCTCGACGCGATCGAGATCCGGGTCACGAACGGCAGCACCACCACGATCATGAAGAACTCGGTTGCCGGCCGGGTTCAGCTGGTCGTGGACCCCTGGCTGCCGGTGATCGACAAGGGCGCCAACGTGAACACCACCTGGTACCTGCTGCCTGCCCCGACGTCCGCGCGACCGGCGCTGTTCCTGGCGTTCCTGCGTGGACACGAGGCCCCGGACCTGCGCGTCAAGGCCGACGCGGGCAACCGTGTCGGCGGCGGTCCGGTCGCTCCGGAGGAGGGCTCGTTCGAGGCGGACGACATCTCGTACCGGGCGCGCCACGTTGTGGGTGGCGCTGGCACCGACATGATCGCGACCGCGGTCTCCACCGGCGCGGGCGCGTGACCCACTCCTTCAAGCCGGTCACGACCGGGGAGGCGATCCAGGTCGCGATCCTCGACGAGCTCCAGCAGATCAAGAGTCTGCTGGAGCCGTCGCCGGAACCGGCGGAACTGCCGCGGGATGAGCCGGCTGAGGTCCAGGCCGAGAAGCCTGCGGCGATGGCTCCGGCGAAGAAGGCGGCCTCGAAGACCACTCGCAAGACGGTCACGGGCCGCTAGCCCAGTAGCTGGGTGTCGGGGCGTCAACCCGCGGAATCGATGCGACTGCTCTCAGACAACCGCGGGAAGGCGCACCGGGGAGTCCCTGGCCAGGCTAACGGCTGCGCTGCATCGAGCGTCCTCCTTTCTCCCTGCCATGGCGCGTCCTGCGCCCCGACACCACACCCCCCTGCTCGAGGAGTACCGCCATGGCAACCGCCGCATTCACGTTCAACATCGCCAAGGGCAAGGTCGCCCGGTACGCGGACCTGCCTGACGCCTCGGACTCACTGATCCTGGTGTGGCTGAAGTCGACCGGGCTCGAGTCCGACGCGACGCTCAAGGACTACGACAACCTGTCGCTGATCCTGGCTGCCGCGAACGACGAGTGCGACTTCACCGGCTACACCCGCCGCACCCTCGCCTCCGTCGTGGCTGCCGTGAACGACGGCACCGACGTCATGGCGGTCGACGCCGCTGACCCGGCCAGCTACACCAACACCGGCGCGACGCAGATCGCGGGCGCCGCGATCGTCTGCTGGGACAACGCCTCCGGTGGCACCGACGCTGACATCGTCCCGCTGTGCCAGCTGCTGGTCGGCACCCTGACGTTCGACACCGACGTCGCCACCACGGCCGCCTTCAATGCGGCTGGCTTCTTCACCGCGAGCTGACCCATGGCCCAAGGGGCGGGGTATTCCTTCAACTCGGACACCGTCAGCGGGAGCAAGGTCCGGGATCTCTCCGGCTACTTCCTGACCGGGACGATCGTCGGCTCGGCTGCGACAGCGACCGGCAAGTACGGCAACGGCCTGAACTGCACCGGTGGCGCGATGCGCGTCGGCCCGATCGGCGAGTTCGACTACCCGGTGAATACCGACGGCGGCCTGACCGTGGCCGCGTGGGTGAAGCTGAACACCACCACCTCGGCAGCGCGGTGCATCGCCTCCGCCTCGGCAGCGTCAGCGTTGAAGTGGGCGCTGTACGCCAGCAACGCCTCCGGGAACGTCGAAGCGGTGATCGCCGGGGTGACGTTCTCGACGTCGACCAGCATCCGTGACAGCGCCTTCCACCACGTGATGGTCGTTCTGGACGCAACTGTCGCAACGGACACCGTCAAGATCTACGTCGACGGCACCCAAGTGCTCTCGACCACCACCGCAACAGCCCTGACCTACAACGGCGCCGTCACCATGGACGCCGGACGGAACGCGTTAAGTGGCGCGCAGCCGCTGGACGGGATCATCGACGATATCCGCTGGTGGAACGACCCCGTCGAGGCAGCCTCCATCGCGGCGATCGTGGCGGCCGAGCAGACTGACTTCCAGCTGGCGATCTACCCGTTCGATGACGACACAACGGACGACTTCAGCATCTACAACCGGGACCTGACCAAGACCGCCGCTGGCAGCTACACGGCAGGGCTCTACGGCCGGGCCCTGTCGACCAGCGCCGCTGGCCCCGGGGCCAGTGCGGCGATCAACCTGCCCGACTGTGACCGGCTCGCGATCACCGGCTGGCTCCGGCTCGACACGGCGCCCGTAGGCAGTGCGGCGCCGATCCTGGCGATCGACTCCTCAGGCGGGTCCTCGCGGCTCCGGGTCGTGGTGAACACCGACAGGTCCGTCACGATCACCTGGGTGACTGTCTACGGCACCTACTCGGTCACGAGCGCGTCGGTGCTGACAGTCGGCGCCTGGAGCCGCTTCCAGGTCGCGATGAACCCGACCTACGTCAATATCCGGCTCGACTCGTCGACGCAGCAGACCACGAACACGTCGAACGCGACGCCGGTCCTGTCTCCAACGGTCACGGACCTCGATGTGCTGTACGTCGGCGGCGACGCGTCCGTGGGCGGCCAGGTCACCTTCGACTACCTGACGTTCACGAAGAACTTCGTGAACTCGCCGACCGATCTCTACTGGGCTGGTGCTCCGGTCGCACAGACAGCACTGAAGCCCGCGAACGTTGCCCGGGGCGTCTACGAGTTCAACGAGAACACCGGCACCGCGGCTGCGGACCGCTCCCCTGCGGGGAACAACCTGACGCTCACTGCCGCCGGCTCCTGGGTCACTGGTGTGCAGGGGTCCGCTCTCGGCTCCAACGGGGCAGCGGGCGCTGGTGCTCGTAGGGCATCCGGGGTGAACTGGTCGGCGGCCCCCAAGGGGTGGGCGTTCTCCGGGTGGGTCAAGTGCCGCACCAGCACCTCAGGCGCACGCTTCCTGACGATGCGGGCTGGCGGCACCGAGGTGGCTCACGCTGGCCGCCTGAGTGGCCTGTTCTGGGTGCGTCTCTACGGGGCCGGAGGCACGACGGGAATCATCAACCCGTCCGTGGCGCCGATCACCGCCGAGACCTGGACGCACGTCGCGGCTTCCTGCAACGGCAACAGCATCCAGTTCTTCCTCAACGGTGTCTGGGTAGCGTCGGCGGCGTACACCATGGGGGCGTTACTGGTCCCGACCGAACTGAACGTCGGTGGAGACCCCGGCGGTGATGCCGCGGTTGCCGATGTCGACAGCCTCACCTTGTTCGACACGCCCTTCAGTGCGAGCAACGTCGCGTGGCTGTACGCGAACCCGGGCCAGTTCGTGGTCGCGCCGGTCGGCGTCGACCTGGCGCTGGCGACGGAGACCGATGCCGCGTTGGCGCTGGTGCGCTCCAAGGCTGCGACGCTCAACCGGCCTACCGAGACGGACGCCGCGCTCGGGATCACCGCCAGCAAGGCCCGCACCCTCAGTGCCGCGAGTGAGACCGACGCAGCGCTGGCCGCTGTCGCCAGCAAGCAGGTCACGCTCGGCGTAGCGACGGAGACCGACGCGGCGGCAGCCCTGTCGGCGACCTACGCCCGGACCGTCACCATCGGCCAGGCGTCGGAGGCCGACACTGCCCATGCGGTTGTCGCGACCAAGACCGTCGTGCTGGGTGTCGCCTCCGAGGCGGATGCGGTGTTCGCGTTGCTCCGGGTCAAGCAGGTCACGCTCGGCAGCGCCGCCGAAACCGATGCGGCGCACGAGATCACGACCGGCGCCGGCCCCGGCGCCATCTTCGGAGTGGCCACCGAGACCGACACGGCGCGGCCGTTGGCTGCCAGCAAGGCGACCACCCTCGGGCAGGCGAGCGAGACCGATCTCGCCCGGCCGCTGGTCCTGTTCAAGACCGTGATCCTCAGCGTCGCAACCGAGACGGACGCTGCCGCCGCGCTGACCGCGGCCAAGGCCCGGACCCTCGGGGTCGCCGCCGAGATCGACGCCGCCTATCAGCTGGTGTTCGGGGCAGTCGTGCCGCCCGTCGAACCCACGCTGACCGCGACCAACTCGCACTCGTCCGACCTGACCGCGTGGAACCAACCATCGAGCCAACTGGAGGTGAGCCATGGCGTATGACGTCGGCGACATCGCCGTCTTCACCCTCGGCGTAGACCCGTTCGATGGGACGACAGACGCGACCGTGACCGTCCGGGCGCCCGACGGCACCGAGACCCCCGCGACCCCGACCCCGTCAGGTGGCGGCGCGTCGTGGACCGTGCAGGTCCCGCTCGACGCGGCAGGCACCTGGTACATCGGGTGGATCGTCACCGGGACCGGCGCGGGCACGCAGTGGGACACGGCCGACGCTGACCCTGCACCGCCTCCGTCCGAGGAGCAGGGGGACGTGCGGCTGTTGATCGCCGACACCGACCCCGCGAACCGGATCTTCTCGACGCAGCAGATCGCCCGCTTCCTCGCCATGAATGGCGACTCCGTGAAACGGGCGGCCGCGCAGGCGTTGGACGCGATCGCGGGCAACGAGGCGATGGTGTCGAAGAAGATCCGCACCCAGGATCTCCAGACCGACGGGCCCGCTGTCGCCGCGGCGCTCCGGGCGCAGGCTACCGAACTGCGCAGGCAAGAGGACCAGGGTGAGGGCGACGCCGAGTCGTCCGGCTTCGAGATCGCCGAGTTCGAGCCTTACGCGTGCCGCTCCGGCTGGCCGTACTGATGCCGTTCCCAGGATCCCGGGTAATTCCGGCTGGCTGGACCGCTCACCACCGGCCCGTTCTCACGACGACATGGACCGCGACGATCACGTTCGAGCGGTTCACGGGCGAGTCCGTGCACGACCCGGACACCGGCTCGACCAGCCGGGAGAAAGTCGTCATCTTCGCCGGCGAGGTGCGCATCCAGCACCACGAGACCACCAGCGCAGGATCCGTTGTCGCCGGGGCCGAGAAGATCACCAGCCACGACTACCAGGTGTCCGGCCCCGTCTCGATGGACCTCGTGCTCGATGACTTCGGCACCGTCGCCGCCTGCGAGGACCCGACCTTCGTCGGCCGCGAACTGACTGTCCGCGACATTCAGCGCGGCTCGCTTCTGTTCCAGCGCGACTACATCTGCAGCGACAATCTGGAGGCCTGATGCACTTCGACGTCTCCGAGTTGCGGAAGCTGGACCGCGACCTGAAAAAGGGCGCGGCGGGAGTGGAGCCGAAGGCGCATCTGGTGGTCAGCAAGACCGCCCATGACATCGCGGCCACCGCGATGATCTTCGCCCCGGTCGACACGGGCCACCTGATGGGCTCGATCGCAGACCCCGACGTTGATGGGCTCACTGCGGAGATCGGTCCCACCGCCGAGTACGGCAAGTACGTCGAGGCGGGGACCCACAACGACGACGGGTCCGTCCGGATGGAGGCCCAGCCGTACATGGGCCCAGCGGTCGACACCCACGAGCCGTCGTTCGGGACAGCCATGGGCAAGGTCGGGGAGAAGATCCTGTGACGACGCTGCCTGCGATCACCCCGGTTGCCGACGCCACTCTCGCTCTACTGCAGGCGATCCCCAACCTCAACGTGTTCGACACCGAACTGCCGTCCGACCCGCCGAAGGACGAGGACGGCCGCGTCCACCCCTACGCCGTGTTCTTCCCCGGTGGCGGGCACGCATTCGGGGACCGCCTCAACAAAGACACCGCGACGGACCTCGAGTGGACCTGCCGAATCCTGATCGTCGGCGGTGACAAGACCCGGGCCCTGTGGGCGCTGGACCGGATCCGCGCGGCGCTCACTAGCGCGCGACCTACAGGCGGCGCGCGGCTGAAGGAAGCACTCGACGACGTCATCTTCCGCACTGAAACGAACGTCGTTCCCTCCCGGACCTCCGGGCTGATCATCTACCGCCTCCACATCTGAGGAGCATCACCATGCCCGAACCAGTCCGCGTCAGGGACGACATCACCAGGCACGAGTACTCGACCTACGCGGTCGATGCCGACGGCAAGAGCTACGAGGGCCTGACGGTCCTCGACGAGCCTGCGGTCGATGCGCTTGGCGCCCTGCTGCCCCCGAAGTACCCGGTCGCCGAGACGACCTCGGCACCGAAGCCGCAGGCCACCCCCGGCCCCAAGGCCACCCCGAAGGAGTCCTGAAATGGTTGTCACCGTCCCCGCAGGCGTGAAGGCCGAGGGCAACCTCAAGGTCTCGTTCGTCCCGGCCGTCGCCGCCCTGCCCGTCATCACCGCAGTCGAGGTCAACGCCGCCGGCTCGCTCGACGTGTCATTCTTCTTCACCGCCGGGAACTTCAAGCCGGGAGGCGAGCAGGCCCGCGGCGACGACCGGCGCGTCGGTTCGAGGCAGACGTTCGAGACCCTCGGCCGCGAGAAGAACACGATCGACGACATCGTCTACATCGCTGACCCGCAGGCCGCCGCGCTGGCCGCCAGCAACAAGGCGATGGAGCTGTTCCAGCCTGACGTGACCGGCTACTTCGTGGTCCGGTACGGGCTGGACGCGCTGACGGTCGACTTCGCGGCGGCGCAGAAGGTCGACGTGTGGCCGATCATCTTCGGCGCGCAGATCAAGACGCAGCTCGCGGCGGATGGAGAGTTCGACAAGATCACGCTCACCCAGGCTGTCGCGGTGACCGGGATCGTGCGCAAGCAGCTCGCGCTGACCTGATCCGCCCCACATGCGAGGGCGGGCGATACCGGGCTCGGGTCGCCCGCCCTCTTTCCTTGCGCCACCCCCGAGCCCACCGAGCCCCAGGAGCGCCACCGTGTCCGAGCCCATCTCCATCCCCGGCGACATCCATGAACGCCTCGATCAGACCACCTTCGAGGCGACGCTCGCCTGGCTGCGCAGCAACGGCGTCAATCCGAACGCCGTACCCGCCGACCGTCCGTTCGTCATCACTGGCGATGTCGCGGACTACTGGGTAGTCGTACCGGGCCCTGATGAGAACCCCGACGCTGAGTCCCCGATCGGGATGAGTCGCCGCTCCTACGTCCTTCAGGACGGCGAGGAGTGGTCCTCTGACGACGAGTACGCCAAGGCGGTCCGACCCGCCCGGACCCTCATCACGGTGCCGATGCCGGACGAGTTGCGCGCCGCGATCGCCTGACCTGCCCCACCCCGAGCCCCGTTCTACCCGAGCCCAGGAGTACCCCCATGCCCGATCACAGTGCACTGCAGGCTTTGCTGCAGGACCGCAAGACCTCCACCAAGGGCCGCGCGTTCCGCCCCATGGCGATCTGTCTCGACACCGAACTGTCGATGGACCTCGAAGACGCCGCAGCCGAACTCGCCGTCGCCAAAGAGACCGCAGCAGCCACCACCGAGACGCGAGCCGGCGGCAAGGTCAGCACCGACCCCGAGATGGACAAGCGCGTCAAGGCAGCCGAGAAGGCAGTCGCTGACGCCGAGGCGCTGGTCGACGCCGCTTCGGTGATCATCACCTTCGCCGCGATGAAGGCAGACGAGTACGACGAGCTGCTGACGGAGCACCCGCCGCGCGAAGGCAACGAGATGGACGCGCTGAGTGACTACAACCGCGACACCTTCCCCGACGCACTGATGGCCAAGTCGGCGTCAGGGAGGGTCAAGGATGCCGACGGCAACATCGTCGACATGAATGTCAGTGACGTCATCGCCACCATGTCAAGTGGGGAGCGGAACGTCGCCTGCAAGGTCTCGTTCGAGGTGAACAACCGCAGCTCGTCTTTCTCCGACGCCAAATCGCAGAATCGCCAGCGAAGCGGCAGCAGCTCGAAGCGGCGATAACCCACGGCGTACCCCTCTCCCGCTACCTGGGCCGAGTCCCCGCCGAACGGCACGACCACTTCGATGCCGATGGGGAACTGACCGGCTGGACGATCGTCACCCGCGAACCCGAGTTCACTGACCGGGACCGGGATCACGTGACCGCTCTGGCGCAGGTGAAAGCGAACGAGTGCCCCGGTTGCGGCGGCCCGCTGGACCAGACGACCGACACCGAGCACGTGTCATGGCACGTCACCTTCGACGAATGCAACCGCTGCGAAACCCTCGCGTACACCCAGGCGATGAAGAACGACGGCCTGTCGAAGGCCGAGGCAGAGAAGCGGGCAGCGCCCGCGGGCAAGTTGTGGCGCGCCACCGCAGTACTAAACCCCTGAGCCCGGAAGGCGGTGACCCATGACCGATCGCACCGTCAAGGTCAGGCTCGAAGCCGACATCTCCGACTTCGTCACCGACATCGGGGTGAAGGCCCCGGCTGCCGTCAAGCGGCTCGAGGTCGCGGCGTCGAAGGCGAACTACCGCCTGAAGCAGACCACCGCAGATGTCGGCAGCAATGTCGAGATGATCGGTTCGAAGGCTGCCTCGGCCAGCGCCAAGATCACGAAGTTCGGGGCCGTCGCGCAAGCGGCCAACAGCAAGGTTGGCACGTCGGCATCGAAGGCCAGCAGGAGCATCGACGAGGTTGCCACCTCGACCAGCAAGGCCGACAAGTCCACTGCGGACATGTCCAAGACGGCGAAGATCGCAGCGAAGGACATCGACGCTCACGCGAACGCTGTCGGTCGGCTGAGGACTGCCCAACTGCGACTGGCCGAGGTCCAGGCCAGCTCCAAGCCGTCGGCTTCCGGGCTCGCCGGCGCGGAGGAGTCTGTCGCGTCGGCGCAGCGCGCCGTGAACAAGTTCGAGAAGGTGGGCAACGATTCCGGCAAGTCGTTCGGTGCCGGGTTCAAGAAGTGGCTCACCGGATCCGGCGAGGCTATCTTCCAGGAGTCCGGCAGGAGCGGCGGCCGCGGGATCCTGGGTGCGCTGATGGGTGCGCTGAAGACCCCGGTCCTCGGCCCGATCCTGCTCACCACTCTCCTCAGTGCTGTCGCTGTGGCGGCCCCGGCTGCGGGCGCTGTCGCTGGCGGCGCGCTGGTCGCCGGTATCGGCGCGGGGCTCGCTGGGCTGGGGATCATGTTCGCGGCGCAGAGTCGGCGCGTCAGCCACGTGTGGTCCAAGACGATGACCAATCTCGGCGGCGACATGCTGCTCCTCAGCGCACCGTTCGAGGGCACGCTGAACAACATCGCCGGGTACTTCGAGCGGACCGTCAACCGGTTCAGCCCGGCATTGTCGGCGGCGTTCATGAGCATGGCTGGCCCGATCGACACGTTCGTGAACCAGGCGATGCAGGCGCTGGAGAAGCTGATCCCCGCGATCGGCCCGATCACTGACGCGTTCAACGCCGTCCTCGCCGGGATGGGCCCGGCGTTGCAGACCGCGATCGGCTCGATCTCCGAGGCGCTGATCACCCTGTCGCAGTCCATCTCGGCGAACCCGACCGCGATGGCGGACCTGATCACCGGGCTTGGCTCGATCACCGCGACGACGCTCGGTCTCATCACCACGCTGAGCAACGTCAACTCGTCCTTCTCTGACCTGACCGGCGGCGTGTCGCTCGTCACGGTCGCGTTGAAGGGCATCGAGTCGATCATCTACACCCTCGAGGCACCGTTCACGTTCCTCAGTGCCGCGCTCGCTGGCGTCAACGCACTCTTCGGGATCACCGGTAAGGATTCCGACACCGCAGGCAAGTCGATGAGTGACGCGGCGAACAAGACCGTCGAGTTGGCGCAGGCCAACGGCGGACTGGCCGCGGCCGCCCAGCATGCAGCGCCGCCGCTGCAGATGGTCACCGACGCCCTGTCGCGGCAGAAGAACCAGTTCTCCGCGGCGATCGAAGCGATGGGGCAGTGGACCACCGCTGCCCTCGGCAATGCCAACGCGGCGATCGCCTACCAGGCTGCCATTGACAACGTGTCCGCGTCGATCAAGGACAACGGGCGCACCCACGACATCAACACCGAGAAGGGCCGCAACAACAAGACGGCGCTACTGCAGGTCGCCGAGGCCGCCAACAAGCAGACCATCGCAATGGATGACGCCGGGAAGTCGAACGTCTCCGTTGCGGTAACCGCCGAGAAGTCGCGGGCCCAGTTCATCAAGCTCGCAACGCAGATGGGTTACACGGTCCCGGAAGCCAAGGCTATGGCCGCGGCGATGATCAACATCCCGAACGTGTCGCGTGAGGCGAAGCTGACCGCGAACAAGAAGGATCTCGAAACCAAGCTCGCCGCGGCCAAGAGGGAACTCGCTGACCCGAACCTGACCAAGTCGCGGCGCGCCAAGCTCGAGGCCGACATCAAGAAGCTCGAGGCCGGTATCGCCGCCGCCAAGGCTGCACTGGCGAGCGTGCCGACCTCCAAGACGGTCACGATCACCTCCCGGTTCATCACCGAGCGGATCACCCGGAACCAGACCACCGACCAGGGCGGGCACGCCGTCACCCCGAACGCCAACGGTGGCTACTACCCGCACGGCATCCCCTCCTACGCGGACGGGAAGCTCCCCAAGCAGGCGATGGTCCAGCCTGGCAAGGGCGGCGGCCTCGTCCAGTGGGCCGAGAAGGAGACCGGGGGAGAGGCGTTCATCCCGCTCGCACCCAGCAAGCGGGATCGGTCGGAGAAGATCCTCGGCCAGGTCGCGGGGTCGTTCGGCCTCGGCCTGGTGAAGTCGTTCGCCGACGGCGGGCTGAACCTACCCGGTGGCCGGCTCACCGACATCGCGCTCATCCTGAAGCAGCTCCTGATCCCGTTCAACCCGTCTGCCGGGGTGAACTACGGGTCAACGCTCGCCGCTCAGAAGAAGGCACAGGCCGCGGTCGCGCCCGCGAAGAACGCCGCCAACATCGCATCCCGGGCAGAGACCGCGCAGAAGGCCGCGAACGACAAGATCGCGCGGGAGATCACCCTCCAGCAGCGCTACATAACCCTGCTGCGCGGCCAGGACTCCAAGGCGAAAGACCCGAAGGTCCGCGCCAAGGAGAACGCCGCGCAGGACGCCAAGATCCGGAAAGAGCAGCAGGAACTGATCAAGCTGCAGGACAAGCTGTACGTCGGGAAGAAGAAGCTGACCGCCGCAACGAACGCCTCCAACAAGGCCGACGCGGCATACAACCTGAAGGCCGACGCGGCGAAGAAGGCGACCGAGGCTCACGCCGAGGCGATCCAGAAGCTCATCGAGCAGCAGAAGGCCGCTGTCGAGATGGCCAACCAGATCGCGACCGCTCTCACGTCGAGCGCGAACATCGGTGACCTGTTCGCCAAGTCCCTCACCGGCAAGGGCCTGCTGCAGGATCTGCAGGCCCAAGGTGCCGCGATGAAGGCGTTCGCGGCGCAGGTCGACAAGCTCCGCAAGCTCGGCCTGTCCGAGGAACTCATCTCGCAGATCGTCGGGAAGGGCGCGGACCAGGGCGGGGACCTCGCCACGGCGATCCTGAACGGCGGCGCTGGGCTTGTCGCGGCGTTGAACAAGGCGCAGAAGGCGCTCGACGACCAGGCCAACAAGATCGGCGCCGGGTCCGCGAACGCCCAGTACGGGCAGGCGATCGCAGGGGCACGCGGCAAGGGCGGCCCGACCGCACCCGAGAAGGCGTACCTCGTCGGCGAGAACGGCCCCGAGATCCTCCGCATGGGCCAGCAGGGCGGCTGGGTCCAGCCGAACCAGTACGTCGGCGGCGGCGGTCGCGGTGCAGGCGGCATGACCACCGTCATCCACGAGCACCGCCACTACCAGGAGAACAAGTTCTACGGGGTCTCGATGGCCGAGGCCGACCTCATCGCCCAGCGTGCCAACGCGAAGGCCGAACTGATGGCGAAGGGGTACTGATGCCGTTCCCCGAGGAGACCGAGATCATCCTGCCCGGCGGCATCACCCTCAACGGACCCCGGGACAGTGACGGGGTCCTGATCACCCTGGCGACCCTCGACGGCTGGGGGTCGCCCGGGTCGACAGGCGGCGGGCAGCAGCGGGTCGGCGCGCACGGCGAGTCGCCGGCGCCGAACCCGAAGCTCCTCGCCCGGACGCTGACGATGACGGGCCGGATCGAGGCTCCGACGATCCTGCTCCGTCAGCAGGCCGAGCACCGGTTGCAGGCCGCGCTGGGGCTGGACCTGTTCTCGCTGACCGTGGTCGACGGCATCCCTCTGCGGGTCACGGCGCAACGCTCGGGGAAGGTCGACCGGGCCGACGACATCGACAACAAGGTCACCTGGCAGGCCGAACTGACCTGCCCGGACCCGTTGCGGTACGGCGTCGCGAGGACCCTGCCGCTGGCGCTGCCCTCGGTGACAGGCGGCCTCCGGTTCCCGGTCCGCTTCCCGGTCCGCTTCACCGGCTCCACCGTCACCGGCGACGGGGACGCGTACAACGCGGGCAACGAGACCGCTCCGACCGTGGTGACGCTGACCGGGCCGCTGGTCAACCCGACCGTCCTGAACACCCGCACCGGGCAGTGGGTCACCTACAACGACACCCTGCTCACCGGCGAGTTCGTCGACATCTACCTCGCCGCTCCGCTGCTCGCTCTGCTGCAGGGCACGGCGCTGCGGGCCGGGAAGGTCTCCACCGGCGGCGGCGGCCCGTGGGGCATCGAGCCCGGCAGCAACACCATCGCCTTCCGCGCCGCCTCAGGCACCGGCACCGCGCTCCTCGCGTGGAGCGACTCGTACCAGTAGGGGAGAACCGATGCGCGACATCATCGCGATCACGTACGACGCCGGTTCCGGGGCTCCCGAGCTCACCGCGGCCGAGTGGCGCCAGATCGACGGCGGGCTGTACACCCGCGACTCCACCGGCCTCGTCTACCCGGGCGTCAGGGGCGGCGTCGTCTCCAACGTCAGCTTCGCCGCCACCATCACCCCCGTGACAGCGGTCGTGCAGACCACCGCCGGGCTCGGCGCCTACCGTGGCGTCTTCCCAGCCGGCTCGGCCGAACTGTCCAAGACGATCTCGGCCGCGCACGCCACCCTGCCCCGGGTCGACGCGATCGACATCAAGGTCTATGACCACGAGGCCGACGCGTCCGGGCTGCGCGGCATGGACATCGTCTACACCGCAGGCACCGCCAATGCCTCACCGGTCGCGCCGACCTTCACCGGCGTCGGGATCCGGCTCGGCACCTTCGCCGTCCCCGCATCCGGCGGCGGCAACCCCGTCTGGACCATGGCCAGCACCAACATCGGGTACGCCGGAGCGGGCGGGGTCCTGTCCGTCGCGTCGCGCCCGTCGAACCCGGGCCCCGGGCTGGAGATCTACAACCGGTCCACCGGGGTCCGCGAGATCTACGACCAAGGCTCGTGGCGGAACCTGCTCGGCGCGCCGTGGATCGCGTGGACCACCGACTGGCGCGCACCCGGCGGGTCCGTTGCCCACGGCACCGGCGGCGGCGCGGAGAAGACCGCGCTGTACCGGGACCACGGTGACATGGTCGACTTCAAGATCCGCATCAAGCGTGGCACCTCCGGCACCTCCGTCGGTGACGGCGCCTACACGTGGTCGCTGCCCGCAGGCATGGACGCCTCCACGTTCGACTCCGACTCCGGCACCGGCTACTACTACCGGGCCGCGGCGTCCGCAGCCCGTGTGGCTCTCGTCTGGTCCACGATCAACACGCAGGCCATCGGCGCGTGGCGGGCCCTCGACTCCGCGCGCCTCGGATTCGACACGGTGGTGTGGGCTGCGGGTGACGTGATCATCCTCGACGGCTCCTACCAGAAGACGCAGACCTGATGCTGCCGCCACGGCCGGGCGTCACCTACCGGTACTGGGCGTGCGACCTGCGGACCGGCGTCAAGCTCTGCGAGCTGCCGCTCAAGCCGCAGGGCGCGCTGCCGGAACGGATCAGCGATGTCTCGACAGTCGTGTTTACCTGCGACCAGGCCGCACCCCAGGCGGGCGGGGACTTCATCGGGTTCACCACTCCCGGCAAGACCGTCATCATCTGCGAACGCGAGTACGACGGCGACAACACCAGCGACATCCTGTGGTCAGGGATCATCACCAACCGCGACGCAGGCACCAAGCCCGAGGCGACGCTCAACTGCGCCACCCCCATGGCGTACTACGGCCGCCGCCACGCAGGCACCCACACGTACAGCGAAGAAGTCCCGGGCGACACCGACGAGCTGATCATCGCCGACCTCCTCGCCGACGCCGCACCCGAAGGCATCGGCCTGATCCTCGACGTCGACTGCCCCACTCCCCGCACGATCCGGTACCTCGCGCCCGAGCACAAGCCGGTCCTCGACTGCCTGAAAGACCTCTCCGACATGGAGAACGGCCCCGAGTTCACCGTCATCACCAGGTGGACCGACGCGGACCGGCTGTCGATCGAGTTCGTGTTCTACGCCCGCATCCGCCTCGGCTGGGCCGGTGTCCCGAACGCCCGCTTCGACTTCCCCGGCAGCATCCGGGAGTACACGGTGCACGACGACTACACCGAAGGCCACGGGGGCAACCACATCATCGGCGTCGAAGGTGAAGCCTCGTCCGCCCCTGTCCGGGATGAGGAAGCGTTGGCGCAGGGCTGGCCACGGTGGGAAGACACCGTCGAGAAGACCGGCGAACTCGGCCCCACCGGACTCACCGGCATCGCCCGCACCGCCCTCCAGCGACGCGCGCGCGGCCAGTCCACCGTCGACATGGCCGTCGACCTCACCCTCGGCCCGCAGTACCTCCGCGACTTCAACCTCGGCGACAACATCACGTTCTTCGTCTATGGCCCCAAGAACCCCGGCGACACCCCGCCCTCGTTCAGGCACCCCGCCGGCCACCAGGAAACGATCCGCGTCATCGGCGGGGCGCTCGACCCCGGCGCCGACACGTACACCCCTGTCCTGTGGAACCCGTACGAGGAGGCGAGCTGATGTCGGTACCCCGTGAGTCGTCGCTCGCCGCGTGGCGCAAGGAGATCGAGAAGCAGGTCAAGCGGCTACGGCTCCAGTTGCAGGCGGCGACGTTCCTCACCTCGACCGAACCCACCGAGGCGGTACGGAACTCGACGTGGATCAACCCTGCTGACGGGAACGCGCCGCACTACTTCAACGGCACGTCGTGGGTTCCGATCCGCGACGAGACGATCGCCACCGCGCAGGGGACCGCTGACCAGGCCGCGACCGACGCTGCTGCTGCTGACGCCGCCGCCGCGCAGGCCGCACTGGATGCCGCCGCTGCTGCCGATGCAGCCGCCCTGGCTGAGGTGGTCGCTGCCGCAGCTCAGGCCGCAGCCGAAGCAGCCCAGACCTCGGCCGACGGCAAGAACGTGATCTACCGCCAGGCCACCGAGCCCTCTGTCGGGGCATCGGGTGACACCTGGTTCGACTCCGACGACGACAACAAGATCTACGTCCACGACGGAGCCGACTGGGTCCCATCCGAGCTCGGGACCAGCGCGATCCTCGACCTCGCGATCAGCAACGCGAAGATCGCAGACCTCGCAGTCGACAACGCGAAGATCGGGAACCTCGACGTCGGGAAGCTCACCACCGGCAACCTGACCGCCAACATGACCCTGTCGTCGATCATCAGCACCCGGACCGGCGGGGTCGGCTCGGGCGTCGACCTCGGGCCGTTCGGGCTCGCGACCTACGCCCCGAACGGCATGCCCCGCACGGTACTGCCGACGGACCCGGCGCTCCCTGACCAGTTCAAGGGCATGATCGAGGCGCAGGCCGCGACCTTCACGGGCGGCGTGAGTTTCGCGCCGGGATCGGTGAGCACGGTCGAGCGTGGCGGGGTCTTCACCCTCGCGTCCGGTGTCACGGATCCGCAGCAGGCCCCGTCGGTGGTGATCGACTGGGAGAGCCTCGCACTCCCGGACGCGCAGCACGGCATGGGCCTGGTGTGGAAGGACTCGAAGTGGTGGACCGCCGAGTGGGGCGGCATCGGCGCCGCGTGCCTCGTGTCGTACCACTCGACCACGGGCGCAGAGGTGGACAGGATCCTCCTCACCGGCGGCGACGGGTACATCCCCGGCGGCGGCCTCGCCTGGAACGGCACCAACTGGTACGTGCTCGGCCAGTCGCAGATCGACTTCAACTGGTACCTGCTCCGCTACGACACGAGCGGCATCCTCCAGAACGGGTCGCAGTACACCCCGATCGACGGCACTGCGGACGGCTGGTACTACGCGCAGTACAACATCTCCAAGATGGGGATCGGCTACCGCGCATCGACGGGCGCCATCGTCATCGCGGAGTTCGACACGACCTCGACCCCGCAGTTCCGGATTCAGCACCGAGACCCGACGACCTGCGCGGTCACCTCGACTAACTTCACGGCCAGCGTTTCAGGCTTCACGGGTCCGGTCGGCGGGCTTGCGTTCGGCAGCTTCGACTACGGCTCCGAGCGCATGGCGCTCACGTCGCGGAACAACGGCAACGTCTGGATCTTCAACCCCGCAACGTCCTACTCGTACCAGGGCACCGAGTCATTCCCTGCCGCGTCCGGGATGACCACCGGCCTCGCCTGGGACGGCAGCAACTTCTTCGTGTCGAAGATCTTCCCCGGCGTCTCCACCATCTACAAGCACACCGCCATGACGTGGACCGCCACCGCCGACGGGAACTGGTGGGTGCCGTACACCTGGTACGACTCCAACGCGACCGGCGGTAACCACGAGTCGGCGGCGGGTCCGGCCGCGAACTTCACGATGAAGAAACGCGCCCGCTACACCGTCACCACACCCGCTATCCCGGTCGGTGGGGCGGACGACCCGAACGCGGTCCGGGTCTTCGTCGGCAGGGGAGCCACGCTTCCGGCGCGGACGTCGATGTGGCTGCAGTCAATTCCGTTCGGCGCCGGCTACGGCCCACAGGCGCAGACGTTCACCACGCTGACCACCGCAGGAACGAACCCGCCAGCGGCCACCAACTACCCGGTGTCCGCGACCCCCGCGCTCTTCAAGAACAGCGCGGGGACCCTGGTCGCATCCGGCGACGGGTCGATCCTGGCCACCCGGGTCACGCAGACACTGCCGCAGCCGTATGCATACGCCCGCTTCAATGCCGGGGCGCCTCTCGCCTCAAGCGTCGGAACCTACCTGACCGTCACGAACTGGACGGTCCTCTCCTCCAGCGGCATCACCTACTCGGCAGGCGTCTTCACCGTCTCCATCGCAGGCCGCTACAGGATCTCCGCCACCCTGTCGTACCAGACGAACGGGACGGGAGTGCGGGGCTGTCGGCTGGTCGAGGGCGGCACGCAGAGGCTCGCAAAACTCGTACCGGCCATAGCGGGCGGAGTGCTCGCTACCCCAGTGTCGGCCGACGACACCTACGTCCTCGCAGCCGGTGGCACCCTCGCCGTCGCAGCCTTTCAGAACTCGACCGCCTCGCTCAACGTGCTGGGCGCCTCCGACGGCACCTACACCGTCGTCTCCATCGATTACGTCGGACCCATCTAAGCCACAACAACCTGCTGGGGGCAGCGTTGCCGGGAACCAGACCCGAGCCCGAAGAGATACCCGCCCAACTCGCAGACCACGAAGAACGCATCGCCGCGATCGAAGCCGCCATCCGCGCATTCAACGTGGTCCACCGCGCATCACTACCAACTGGGGACGGGACAAAGTGAGCCTTGACGACTTCACCGCCCGGCTAGCCACAACCAGCATCCCGTGGCACATGGCCCGGCTCCTGTCGTGGATCCTCGCCGTCCACGCACTCGTCACCGGATGGGACTACCTCCACACCCCCGAGTCGGCAGTCGCCGCGAAGTCGCTCAAAATCGTGATCGAGCTCGCCGACCTCCACACCTGGGGCGCCGCGTTCCTCGCCGGCGGCGCAACCCTCATCCTCGGGCTCATCGTCAGGCGCCACGCCGCAGTCTGGCTCGGTCACCTCCTCTGCGCCGCGATGTACTGCATGTTCTCCATCGCCACCGCACAAGCAGTCTGGGAATACTCCCGCACCGACGTCGCCGACCAACAGGGCAGCATCTGGCGCGGCGTCACACAAGCCCTCGTCATCACCGCCCTGCACGCCATCCTCTGCTACGTCAGGGGACCCGTGCCCCGGAAGGGCGACGAACAGTGATCACCTCGCTGATCGCGGCTCTGGAAGTCACGACCTCCACCATCGCCGCCCCCGTCGGTGGAATCGGACTCGTCGCCACCCTCCTCGCCTACGCCGCCAAGCAGTACAAAGAAGGCCGCCAGCAAGACGTCGAGGGCCACAAGAAACGCGCCGACGCAGCCGAGGCCCGCGAGCAAGACACCGAGGGCGAACTACGCCGCGACGTCCAAGACCTCAAACTGCAGGTCGAGGAGCTACGCAAGGAGCTGCGCGAAGCAGCCCAGGCCCGCGACGAAGAGTTCCGTGCAGAGCAGGCCCGGCACGCAGCCGAAGTGCGAGAGATGCGGCAAGGCCACTCGAGCGAGATCAAGAGCCTCGAACGGCTCCTCGACCAAGAACGTCGGCGCACCTACCTGCTGAGGATGTCGCTCGCCGACCACAACATCCCATTGCCGGAGGGCGTTGACCCGTGAACAGGAAGATCCGCAGCGCGCGCCGCTACGGGCTGGGGGCCCTTGCCGTCTTCGTGCTCACCTTCGGCTACCTCTTCGCGCAGGTGTTCAACCTGTCCGGCGACGTCGAAACCAACGGCGCCACCGCCGACCAGGCGCTCACCGCCGCATCGCAGGCGCAACTCCAAGCCCAGGGCGCGGTCGACGCGGCGAAGGAAGCGAACCGGCGGCTCATCGCGGCAGGCAAGGCGCCCGTCCCGGTGCCGACCCTCACCACCCCGCCGCCACCGCAGACCGACGAGTTCACTCCAGACGAAGAACTCGCCGTTCACACGATCGTCGCCTCCGCGATTCGCACCTACCAGCCGACCCTCACCGCGAGCCAGGTCGAGCAGATCGCCCGGGTCGCCGCACCGAAGGTGGTCCGCCCGAAGGATGGGCGCACCCCGACTGCGGCCGAGCTCCAACCCCTGGTCAAGAGTTCCGTCGCGTCGTACTGCACCGAGGACAGGTGCGTCGGGAAGACCGGTGCCGCTGGCAAGGACGCGCCCCCGGTCAGCGACGAGCGGCTGTCCACGATGATCGACCAGGCCCTCACGTCGTACTGCGCGCAACGCAACGACTGCAAAGGCGCCGACGGGGCGGACAGCACCGTGCCCGGCCCCACTGGACCCACCGGACCGCAAGGCGCCACCGGCGACCAGGGGCCCGCTGGCCCGGACTCGTCGGCGGCGAAGTGCGCCGCGATGACCGGCGAACTGCAAGAGCTCACCGTCACCACGACCGACCCGCTGACGCAGGTCAAGATCCTCGTCTGCGTCCTCAAGTAGCCCAACCGAGGGAGCCCACTCATGGCAGCACCCATCATCCAGAAGCCAGCCAAGTACTGGTTCGCCGACGACTACAAGGGCTCGACGATCGACCCTGACATCGGCGTCATCCACACCACCGAGGGCACATCCCTGCCGTGGTACGGCGGAGGGGCGACCGCCCCGACAGCCACCGGGCTTCCCGACTTCACCCAAAAGCGGCTCGTCTGGACGCAGCACTTCCCCGACACCATGTCGGCTCGGGCTCTGCGCAACGAGTCCGGCGGAGTGCAGACCAACACCCAGGACTGCATCCAGATCGAACTGGTCGGGACCTGCGACAAGGCCACCTCGGACAGCTGGAAGAAGGCAGGCCGGGCCCACATCTACTGGCCCGCCGCACCACAGTGGGCGCTCGACGAGGTAGCCGAGTTCGTCGCCTACCAGTACCGGGTCAACAAGATCCGCGTCGAAGGCCCCGAGCAGATCGGGGAGTCGTTCCGCGCCTACCCGGCCTCGTACGGGAAGTCCGCCAGCCAGCGGTTCAGCTTCGACCAGTGGCGCAACTTCAAGGGCTGGTGCGGCCACCAGCACGTTCCCGAGAACAGCCACGGTGACCCCGGCAACATCAACTGGTCCTACATCGAGACGAAGGCCAAGGCGATCCTCTTCGGCCCCGGCAAGCCCACCACCCCACCCGGCACAACCCCGAAGCCCCCCACGGAGGAGCTCACCGTGTCCCAGTACAGCGACCTCAAGGCCCAGCAGAACCGCATCGAAACGACCCTCGCCGCGTTCATCAAGTCCACCGGCGACCGCTGGGCGCAGGGCATCGAGGAGCAGCGCAACTCCGACGACCGCAACGCGATCCGCTCCGAGGCCGACCGCCTCCGCGACGTCGAGCAGGACGAGGCGCTCGCCGACATCAAGGCCCTCGTGCAGGGCCTCGTGGACGACCCCGACTCGCCGGTCACCGCGACCGACGTCCAGACCGCGTAAGCGGAGACCGGAGCAACAGACATGTGGACCAAGGCTTTCTGGAAGGGCGCCGCTGAGCGCGCCGTCTCCACCGCCGCCCAGTCGGCGATCGCGGTCATCGGCGTCGATGCCGTCAGCAACGCGTTCATGCTCGACTACCAGGCCCTCGGCGGCGTCGCCATCGGCGGTGCGCTGCTGTCGCTGCTGAAGTCCCTGGCCGCCGGCTTCGCCAACGGCACGCCGTCGATGGGTGGCGGCGAGAAGCTGGAGGCCTGACATGACGGTCCCCGGCTGGCTCTGGTTCCTCATCGGCCTGCTCGTCGTACTGGCCATCCTTCTCCTGCTCGGCGTCAGGTTCGACCTCGCAGTCGGGTAGCCAGACCCCCGCAAACAGCAGCGTGCCCACCTCCCCCGTCCGGGAGGTGGGCACGTCTTCTGCGTTCCAGCTACGGCCCTAGCCAGCCGAACGCCGCGCCGCCAAGAAGGAGGCCTGCCATTACGGCCACGGCCAGGAGCCCAGCGAGGATCCGCAGGACAGTGTTCACAGGTCTCCTCCTATCCGATCCCGGTCAGCCGATCTGGTCGATCAGGATCTTCGCGGCCGCGGTGAACTGTGCCTTGGCGCCCGGAGTCGCATCGACCGAGCCGAACGCGGAGCGATCCTCGTTGTAGCCGAACCCGTAGACCGTGACCGTCAGCGGGGATGCCCCCGGCCGCACCGACGCGACACTCGAACCAGTCAGCTCGACGAACCCGGCCTTGGAGATCTGCGCGCCCATGATCGTGCCCGCGTCACCGACGCCACCCTCGCTGGTGGTGAACCGCAGCGCCAGCGTCGGCATCGTCTCCGTGGTCGGGGCCAGGTAGTCGGCGTGATCAGCGTTCACCCGGTCGAACACTGCCTGCGTGTTGATCGAGTACAGCCCCACCGGGGGGAGCTCGAACGTGCCCAGCACGGTGGCGTTGGCGACGAACCCGCCGCCGATCTTGTTGATCGCCTTCGCTGGGATGTCGACCGCCCAGCCCTCGCCGACCTTGCTGTTCAGCTTCTCCGCGACGGACGGGGTCAGCTTGTCCTCGGTGATGGCCCACTTGTTGATCGACGTGGTCCAGACCGACAGCGCCGGGGTCTTCATCAGGTCAGCCTCGACCGTGTCGTTGATCTGCGCGTGGTAGACCGAGTTCGCCGGCAGGGCCGCCTGACGCTCGGGCTGCGGAACGGCCGCCTCGCTGGTCGTGATGCCGCCGACGACCGCGAAGCCTGCAGCTGCGACGACGGCCACGGTGCGACCGAGCTTGGTGTTGAACTTCATGCGTTTGGGTTCCTCCCCTGGCCCGCCCTGAGTGAGCGGGATCGTGCGACAGCAGGAATCGAACCTGCTCGCCGCTGTGGTGCTACTTGCCAGACGGCCGGGAAAGCCCTTCCCCGACCTCCCGCTCCCGCTGGGCCAGCACCGCCGCCCGGTCGAACAGGTAGGGGCGACGCTGACCGGTCCCCGTGTGCATCCTCTCAGGCGCAGGGTCGAACCGCCCGGCCTCGACCCACCGGATCACGGTCATCTTCGTGACGCCGTACAGCGCGGCGACCTCGCTGGTGCTCATCATGTCGCTCACGGCTTCACCTCGTGGCCCGTCTTCACCCAGTGCTCGTCCGCCCAGTCGTGGTCGCAGCGACGGCAGATGTGGGCGACTGTCGTACCGTCCGCCAGCCGAACCACCTCGCGCGGCCAGTGCCCTCTGGCCTCGCAGCGAGCGTGCGGCCTGACGGTGACCCAGCAGGACGCAATCTGCCGAGCCCGCTTGTTCGCCAGCGCTCTCTTCAGGTCGCGGGTGCCTGCCCACGCGAGCCAGGCCACCACGAGGAGGAGCGCCGAGAGTACGAATCCGATGATGCTCATGGGAAAGCCCTTCCCTTCTCTCAGGCCAGCCCGAGCCGGCAGTAGGTGGTGCTGCAGAGCTTGTCGTGCCAGCCCTTGCTGAAGTGCTCCTCGTTGCGGATCGCGATCCGGGCCTCGTGGTCGGTGACCTGCTGGGCCAGCTCCTCGGCGGTGGGGATCTCGCTCTCGCCGCGTCCGTCGCAGTCGTCGCACTCGACCCGGACCGGGGTCTCGAACTCGTCGTGCTGGGTGTCGAACCCCCGGCCTTTGCAGGTCTCGCACTTGGCTACCGTCCGCGTCGTCATGTGACTATAGTATCGGGCCGATGTGACTATAGTCAAGCCCCAATCTCAGGCAATCCCGGCAACCGTTTTCCCTACCTCTCCGGCTGCGACACAACCCCCGCGATCTGATACACCCCAGCCGTCGGCCGCTCCAGCTCGCCCGCCTCCAGCAACTCCTTCAGCACGTCGTGCAGCTGCGTCTTCTCCAGCCCGACCGCGATCCCGATCTCCCTCGTCCGCGTCGTCCCCTGCGCCACCGCCACCAGCACCCGCTCACGGGCAGGCTTCTCCGGAGGTGCCACTGCCGACGGGAACTGCACCACCTCGAACGCGCGCGGCTCCGCCGGCTCAGGCTTCCAGTCATCCAGGTCAGGCTCGGGCAGCTCAGGCTGGAAGCCCTCGCTGCTCATCTGCTCAACCCACTGACGGTTCGCCTCCAACTCGGCCGCAGTCTCCTCGCGGCGCATCCCGTACAGGTCACCCGCCGCATTCGCCGACAACGCATCCAGCTTCGGCATCGGGTACTGCTTGAACCAGAGCGCCGGGTCCTCGACGTACTCCGCCCGACCCGGAGCCGTCCGCTCCCCGATCGTGTAGAGGTAGCCAGGGATCTTCGGCAACAACTCCGGATCCACCGTCAAGCCCGGGATGAGGTTCTTCGTCGTGTTCATCCCGGTCTTCATCACGATCAGATTCGCCAGCATGGACGCCCGCAGCGTGTTCTTCCCGAGCGACTCCAGCGAAGCATCCTGCGTCAGCCCGACGATCGAGATCCCGGTCTTCTGCGTCGTCCGCGCCAGATCCTCCAGCCGGTTCGCATACCGCTCAACCGTCCGGTGGAACTCGTCCATGAACACCACGATCCCCGGACGCTCCGGAGACGGATCGAACCGCGTCCACCTCTTGGCACTGTTCTCCTTCTCCCGCGCGGCCGCGATCAACTCCAGCGCCGTCAACATCTTCGCCGTACCCTCACCGCTCACGTACCAGTCGGCGTACTCCTGCAGGTCCGGCGACGACGCCCCGAGCTGCGGGTCGATGAACCACACGACCGCGTTGCCCGACGCCATGTAGCCGGCGGCCAGCAACTCCATCAGCCGCGACTTCCCGATCCCAGTCCCGGCGATGATCAGCCCCGACAGCCAACTGCCGGTCATCGGCTTCGCGCCCGGCGCCCACATCCGCCAGTTCGCGTACCCGTCGCCGTCGCCGTACGGGCCGACCTCGATCAGGTTCCGATGGTCCCCGACGAGCCGAGCGCCGCGGTAGGGGACCGTCTCCTCGATCGGGGAGTGCTCGACGATGGTCAGCTTGACGTGGATCGGGTTGCGGTCCGGGTCCGGTTCGAGGAGGACCCGCTCGACCGGGGTCAGCAGTCCGCCCGCGATGATCTCCAGTTGCGACAGTGCCCACGTGATCGTTTGCTTGCCGGGCTTGAGGTTGATGCGGTGCGTGTCGCAGCCCGACTTCGGCTCATCGTCGTAGGCGGTGAGGGCGGCCCCGGCGAGGACGCACCCTTGCCCCCCGAGGTTGAGCTCCCATAGGACGGGGATGCTTTGGTCCTCCGGGACGGGGACGGTCCCCCGGTTCGGCTTCTTCGGAATCGGGATCCGGTTCGCCTGCCACCACCGTCCCGCAACGAGGACGGTCCCGAGGACGAGGACGAGGGCGGCCCGCCAGGACGGTCCTGTCCCCGCGGTCCAGATCAGCCAGGACGACCCGACCCCGGCAGCCCAGTGGACCCGGGTCCGCCACTTCTTCGCGCGGCGCCCGATCATCCACGCCGCCCAGCAGCCAGCCGCCGCCACCAGGACCGCGAGCGACACCGCGGTCAACGGGGAGTAGATCCAGCGGAGTAGCCAGCAGATCGCGCCGACGACGAACACCGAGGCCGCGACGATCCACGGCGCGTACTGCTTCAGCAACAGGCGCCGCATGCTGTTCGCCCGCCGCTCCTCCAGTAGCCGCGCGTCCTCCTGCTTGATCTTCAGCGCCTGCGCCTTCGTCAGCCGCCGGTCGGGCGTCGAGCTGCCACTCGCGATCACCCTGGCCAAGTCCTGAGCCAGACGCTCTCCTTCCCTCGTCTTCCTACTCATTCACGTGCCCCTTCCTGATAGTCCGGTCCGGTCCGGAGTCCGGTTCCTGCGAGTCATCCGAATGCCGCCCAAGGTGCGGCTGCGCGCACGTGCGCGCGTACGCGACCCCTCCCGGCATGTCAAACGCCCCGGACCGGACTGACCGGCCCGGGGCGCCCTTGGTCGTTGGTCAGCCCTGCAGCATGAACTCCTTCTTGCCTGCACCCGGGGCGGCGTGGAGCGCCTCGGCCACGATGCGGTGCGCTGCGAGTTTGGTCATGGCGTTGTCCATTGCCCGGGCCGCCCCAGACGTCATGTCCATCACGTCGGTGAGGTCGGCGTAGATGCCCTCGTCGGTCACCTCGGCGTTCCTCAGCTTGGAGATGGCGAGTTCGACCTGGCCGATCATGGCGCGGTACCCCTGGGCGGAGGTCTCGCCCCAGTTGATGGTGGGCTCGAATCCTTCGGTGTCGGCGCTGGGGATGGTGATGCTCATGGTGGTGGGTCCTTCCGTGGTGGGTGTGGCGGGGGGAGTGATGTCTTGGTCCGGCCCGGAGTCCGGTCCGGAGTCGGGGTCGTCCTGCTTGTCGTCCTGCTCGTCCTCGTCCTGCTGCCGGTCCTCGTCCTCGGGACCGTCCTGGGGTCCGTCCTCGTCCTCGTCCGGGACGGAGACCGCTTCGTCCTGCGGGACCGTCCCCGTCCCGTCCCCGTCCCCGTCCTCAGGACGGTCCCCGGCATTGGGGACGACGGTCCCCGGGACGGTCTGCTGCCCGGGACGAGGACGGGTCGCCTTCGAGGACCGACTCCGCTCGGCCGCGACCCAGCCGTCCCGCCACAGGTTCGACAGGAAGACGGTGGCCGCGCCGCGAGGACGAGACGAGGCAGTGGGGGAGCGGCGGTCGTTGTGCCTCGTCAGCAAGTCCGACCACGTGTCGTCCCACAGCTGGCCCCAGTACCGGCCAGCCGCACCGGACTTGCGCCGGGCCGACGCTGCCGCATACCGCGGCGGAGTGCCGCCCCGAGCCGTGTGCCAGACGTCCTCGACGCCCCGCTTCACGACCACGGTCATGATCATCGCCACGATCAGGATCTCCATCAGGCTGCCTCCCTCTTCAATGCCGCCAGCAGTGCCGTCGCCTTCGTCGTCCCGCACGGAGCGAGCGCGGCCTTCAGGGCGTCACGGGTGATCGGCTTGTTGTCGTTCGCGGCCCGGTACGCCCGGTCCGCATGCCGCGCCCCTTGGAGCTCGACATCGTTGACGGTCTCGTCCGGGGACGGGGACGGCTTCGGGGCCGCCCTCTTCGCTGGCGGCTTCTTCGGGGACGGCTTGGCGACCACCTTGGTCGGGACGGGGAGGGGGACAGACTCCTCGGCCGGGACGGGAGCTGCGTCCGGGACGGGCTCGGAGGACGAGACGAGGACGATCAGGTGGACCGTCGTAGCCAGAGCAGCCGGCGGGACGGCACCGACGAGGACGACGAGCAGCAGGCCCTGGGTCAGATGCCCGGTCGAGGCGAGATGCCCGACACCGTTGCCGACGATGCTCAGCCCCGCCGCACCCCACGTCATCCAGCGGGCATAGGTCCGGGTCTTCTCCGCAGCCGCACTGTCGAGCCACACGAGGCACGCCGTCATGCCCAACGCATCCAGCGACGCCGGGAGCAGCCACGACAGCCGCTCACCCCACCCGGTGAACGCCGCCAGCCCCGCCAACGTCGAGAACGACGCGGCCACGGCGGCAACCGTCACCACGGTGAGCCCGAGCCAGAGCAGGAAGCGGCGCATCAGTCAGAACCCCTGGATGAACGCCGTAGCGCCGGAGAGCAGGAAGTTCGCGCCCTGCGCGACGATGTTCGTTGACAGCCCGGCCAGCTCGGAGAAGACCCCACCGACCGCGTACAGGACAGCGCCGTAGACGAACGCGATCCACGGCGTGAGCCTCGTCGGCGGCTGGCCCTTCGGCTTGACGTGCGGCCACAGCGCGATCGACATGACAGCGATGATGATGAAGCCACCGATCGCCTGCCCGGACAGCCGCTCAGTCGCGGAGGCCGCACCACCGACAGCACTGTTGACGATCCGGTCCACGATCGAGCCGAGGATCCCGCCGATCCCGGCGACCCCGGCGATCAGCATCAGGTAGACGGTGGCGCGCTTAGCCATCTTCTTGAACATGAAGGTGAGCGCGATGGCAAGGGCGACTGCTGCGATGCCGCCCAGCGTGAGCGTCATGGTCAGATTCCTTTCCGTTAGAAGGCGAGTCGGTACAGGCCGTACAGGACAGCGACTACGGCGACGCGGGAGGGTCGTTCGAGGATCCACGCCAGGAGGTAGAGAACGCCGATGGGCACGAGCATCACGGTCGCGAAGGTGGCGCCGGCGTAACGCCAGAACCCGTCGGCAGCTGTCCAGCGTCCGTAGACGCCGTACAGCCACACCTTCCGCAGGCTGGGCCGGTCGTCGGACCACAGGTCAGGCGGGCAGATCAGGTCACCCACCTGCGCCAGGGTCGGGATCGGCAGCGGCGCGAGATCAGGCGTGGCGCGGGGGAGCGTGGTGATGGTGGCGACCGGCCGGACAACGTCCTGCGCGCGGCCGTCAGTGGTTTCGATGGCGCTCATCGGTTCCTCCGGATCGTGTTCGCGAGTTGGTCGGCCGAGGCGATCAGCCGGTCGGCGAGGTGTTCGGTGGCAATCCCGGCCTTGGCCTGGTTCACGTGGTGGTCGGCGGCCGTCGCCCGGAAGTAGTCGAGCGCGACGTCGAGTTTTTCGCGGGGGCTGGACGCCGTCGCCATGCGCTTGCCGATGATCTCCAGCCGCCGCTTCTTGTGCGCGTTCTCCGCGCGCGTCGGCTTCGGCTCCGGCCGCTCGAACTGGACCACCTCGGCGGCCATCAGAGCGCCGCGCCCGGGACGGTGAGCTCGCGCCACGTCTCGTCGAGACCTTCGACGCGGACCTCGTACTGGACGCGCCACCACGGCTCACCGGTGCGGTGGTCGAGACTGCGGGCCATCTGCTCGAGGTAGTCGCGGATGACGGCGTGGTCGTCGGGGTCGGCGGTGATCTCGCGGGTGTAGGTCTTTCCGGTCCAGGTGCGGTCGTTCACGACGTTGCGGAGCGTCAGTTTGAGCCGCTGCTGGTGAGCCATCCCGAGCCTCTCTCTCCCGCGCACATACGCGCACTGCGCGCGCGTAGTCCCCTACGGTAAGCCACCTATACAGACAGGTCAACATGTCAACATTCCACGGCGTTTCGCGGGTAAGGTCTAGGCATGCAGACCGATGACATCGCCGCGTGGCTCACCGCGATCTGGGACGAGCGGCAGCGGGCATGCGTGGAGGCGCAAACAGCGATCGACGCATGCAGCGCGACAGCGGCCAGCGGAGACCTCGAACTTCGTTGGATGCTGCAACTCCGACGCGGCGGCGAGTTCCAGGCTGGTTGGGACATGCCTGGCCCGCCTACGCCCACTGAGGATCTGGCCCGGATCGCAGCCGACCGGGCGATCTTGGCTGAATGCAGCATCGTCCTGGAGAACAAGGACCCCGAGCGCCTCGGTGAGCGCATTCTGGCCTGGGCGGTGGTACGGCAACTCGCATCCGTCCACCGGGACAGACCGAACTGGCGTGAGGCGTGGCAATGACACGCCGCCCCCGACCGTTACGCTGAGCACATGCCGATCGACCTCACCGCGCTGATCGACCACCACGCGCAGCTGCCCAAGTACCGTCAGCTAGCCGCGTCCCTGCGCGAAGCGATCGACGACGGCAGGCTCACCCCCGGTGAGGAACTCCCCAGCGAGGCCGAGATGATGGAAGGCACCGGGCTGTCCCGAGGCTCGATCCGCGACGCGCTCGGCATCCTCGAAAGCGAAGCCCTGATCGTCAAGCGCAGCGGCGCGGCAACCCGCGTCCGGGATACGCCCCCTCAACGCCCCATCGACGCTGAGCGCTACGGCCGCACCCTCCGCCTCCTCAAGTCAGGCGAGCCCCACCCGCTCACCTCCGCGTTCACCGAAGACCACGGCATCAGCTGGCCGCAGTACACCGTCGACGCCCACGTCACCAAAGAACCCGCCACCGCCGAAGACGCCCGCCGCCTCCTCCTCCCAGAAGGCTCCGACCTCCTCCGCCGCCGGTTCGTGAAGTACGCCAAAGGCCAGCCCATGGAGCTGCAACGCTCCGCGATCCCGTGGAAGCTCGCCGGCGGAACCCCGCTCATCGACCCCGGCCAGCAGCCCTGGCCCGGCGGCACCATCGCCGAACTGTTCTCCCTCGGGCTCGAAGTCACCCGGGTGACGCACGACGCGGAAGCCCGGATGCCCCGCGACGACGAACGCAAGGCGCTGCGCATGGAAACACCCGGACCGGTGATCTCGATGGTCCGGGTGTTCTGGGTGGGGGAGCGGCCCGTCGAAGCGTCACGGGTCATCTCGCCGGGGGATCGCGCCGTGCTGCACTACGAGGTGGAGCTCGACCTCAGCGAGGGCTAGAACAGGCGCGGGTCGGTCGATCCATCGCTGCCGTAGTCGGACTCGTCCAGCGTCCACCACTCGTCGGCATCCTTGTCCCACACCTCGTCCTGCTGGCAGTCCGGGCATCGGAAGGCGAACAGCCTCGCCCAGCGATTGGCGGGAACGAGGATGGTCCGACCTCGGTACGTGCGGCCGGACTTGGTCTTCTTCAGCGGCTCGTGCTCGACCATCTCGCCTTGCTTGGCGTCCATGATCCCGGCGTTGATCGCTGGCTCAGCGCTGGATCCGCACCCGGTGCAGCGCTCCTTCGGATTGTGCAGCGCCATGGTCGTCGTACCGTCCGACCAGCCGCGCCACTCTACGACCCGCCCATCCCACAGCAGGGGCAGGTCGTTCCTGCTGGGGAGTAGACGCATCGTCACTCGGCCATCCTGATGAACTCGGCGTGGAGTCCCCGCAGGCGCGCCACCTGCTCATCGGTCCAGCCGAACTTGGCAGCCACCTCCGGCATCGCCCCCTCCTCCTCCGGGTCATCCTCATCCCAGCCACACACGATGCCGTAGATCCACGCCGTGTCGCGGGCCTCGCCCCAGTCCATGCTGGAGAACGTCACCGAGGACTCGAGCGCCTTCAGCGGGTTGGTCTCGCCGCTGAAGTACGGGATGTCGTTGGCGATGATGTTGATCGCTGGTTCGCTCACGATGGCTCCCCGGTGATGGTCGGGTACAGGTCCGGGTGCTGCTTGCAGGCGAGTAGGACCTCTTGGAGGATGTCTCTGTCGTGCGGGATGTTGCCGTGATGACCGCCTCCCATCCCGCCCTGCACATAGCCCATGACTGCGGCCTCCTTGATCAGCAGCAGTTCGCGCTCGGTGAAGGTGCTGGCCAGGCGCGCGGAGTCTTCGAGGCGCTGTTGCGCCATGGCGTCGAAGTAGCCCGCGAGGGCGTCCAGTTGCTCACTCACGATGCCGTCTCCTCATCGCCGCCGAGCACGAACCGTGCCAGCTTGTCGCCCGGGAACCTCTCCAGTCGGCCCCGGTTCCGCTTGTACCGCATCGTCGTATCCAACGACTGATGCCCCACCGCGTCCTGCACATCCTCAACCATCGCCCCAGCATCCATCGACAGCGTGACGAACGCATGCCGCAACGAGTGAGGCGACACCTTGTCGGCGTGCGGCACCTTCGCCGCGATCGCGACCTTCCGCACGATCCGCGCCACCTGCTCCCGCGAAATCCGCGCACCCGTCCGCGTCACGATCAACGGGCCCGACTTCCGATCCGCGAGGTACACCTCCAGGGCAGCGACCGCAGCCAGCGTCAACACGATCCGCTGCTTCGCGCCGCCCTTCCGCGTCACATCCAACGTGAAGTGGCCGCGCTCATGGCCGAGGTCCTCGACGTCCGACTCCACCAGCTCGCTGTTCCGGATCCCCGTCAACAACAGCACCGACACCACCGCCAACTCCCGCAGCCCGCACTCGCCGGCTGCCTTGATCACGGCCCGCGCCTCGTGCTCGTCGAGCCCGAACGTCGTCGAGTGCCGGTTGTCGACCTTCGGGCGCTTCACGTGCGCCGCGGGCGACCGGTCCAGCACCTCCTCCTGCACCAGGTACTCGTACCAACTGGACACGGCGGACAGGCGGCGGGCGACGGACGGCGGGTGTGGCTTGGGCGCGTCGAACCCGGCACCGCGCTGCTTCCACGCATCGACATGCACCCTGAGCACCGCCAGCGGGTCGACGTCGGCCTCCTCGCAGAACCGCAGCCACATCTTCATGTCCCGCGCGTACGCCTTCTGCGTGTTGACCGCGTTGAAGGAGGCGAGCCAGGCCGCGACCAGCACCTGCACGCGGCGGGTTGGGCCGTACTGCGAGACCTCGTCGGACAGGCTCGTGATCGGGACTAGATCGGTCATCGCGCGCCTCGCAGCCACTCGTGGTACCGGGCGCGCCACAGCTTGCCAGCGGCAACGTGCGCCTCCGTGACCGACGGCCAAAGGGCCCGCGCGGCATCCTCGCCCGCCTCCTCGACGATCGCCATGAACGGATCGACTGGGACGCGCGTACCGCCGAAGCAAGCCACGCCGACCTGGCGGCCCGGGTCGATCCAGATGCAGGAGTTCAGGTGCCGGTCGTCCATCGCGGCGTACTCGCGGCGCGCCCTGTCCGCCGCATCCTCACAGCCCTCCCGCTTCAACACCCTCGCCGCCGCCGCGACCATGCGCTCCCGGGCGTCCTCCGCGATCAGCGGGCCGACAGCGGCGAGGACGCCCCGGGCCAACTCGGTGGCGCGGTCTCGCCGGAACTGGCGGATGTACCCGCCGTGGTTCTCGATGGTCCGATCGAACGCGGCCGGGTCAAGCGACACCGCCGCCTGCTCGACGTACTTCTCCCAGCCGCTCACGACTCCTGCCCATCCGTCAGCGCCAGCACGTCCTGCTGCTCCTGGTAGGCCGCGTACATCGTCAAGTTGGGTCGGACGTGCAGGTACGGCAACATCACCTGATCCATTGTCGCCATCTGCACCGAGACCAGCGCGAGCTGCGACTCAAGCCACGTCTTCGAGATCCGCCACGCGACCCGCTCGGCATGCTCCGGGCTGTAGAACTTCGCCCGCGCCATGCTCGCCGGCCCCTGATCGGCCAGCACCTTCTGCACCGCGGGCACGTCCACCGGGAGCGTGAACAGCTGCGGCCCGTACTTCGTGCGCAGGCTGAACGTCAGCCCGGACGCGGACCCCTCGGTGTAGTGCACCGCGATCGAGTCCGCGCCCGCCTTCGCCAGCAGGGCCTGCATCTCGCTGATGGTCTTGGCAGCCGGGATCGTGGTCGTGTAGTTCAGGAGGCCGCTCACAGATCCACGCCTTCGGCCAAGACTTCGACGATGCGGCCGATCTCGTCGGTCCGGTGCGGCTCCTCATGATCGCCGACCGCGATCCACGGCGAGTGGGTGGCGTTGTCGTGCGCCCAGCGCAGGTAAACGCCGCCACGGAAGCCGCCCTCAGTACGCACCACCGCGCCGACGTTCACCGGCGTCGGGAGCGGGATCTGCTCCTCCAGCGCGGCCACCGCCGTCAGCAGGCGGGGCGGCAGTAGATCGCGGTTGTCGACCAGGCCGCGAATCACCTCGTCATCGATCTCATACTTGCTCACTTCCGACTCCGATTCTGCGGCAAACCGCATATAAGAAGAATTATGACTACAAGTTGATTAACCGGTTAGGCATTGCCCTTGAAGGTCCACCAGCCGTCGAAGCCACGCGGCGCGTCCGGGTAGTCCTCCAGCATTGGGATGAGGATGTCCATCTGCTTCATCTGCTCAAGCAGGCTGACGTTCCCCCAGAACGACTCGCCGTCCCAGCGGCCAAGACAGTCGCCGCCGTATCGACCATCGGCATGCGCGCGCAGGAACGCCTCCGCATCCGCCGGCCGAACGCTCTGGTAGTTCCAGAGCAACCCGAGGTGGCTGCGCACCACGCCATCCTTCCGACGGAACCAGGTGGCAGTGATCTCGCACCGGAAGCGCTCGGCACCATCGCCCCGCTGGAATCCCTCGACCTTCAGGCTGTCGAGGTCCACCGCGTAGGGCGCGTGCGAGATGAGGAACTTCTCCTCGCGGATCACTTCGCACTCCCGTTGATGAGCGCCAGCACGGCGTCGGCGAGTTCGTTGTGCACGCCGTGGAAAACCGCCTTGCCGCCGACGGCGAACTCGCCAGTCGAGACCCGCACCTTCATCAGCGCCTCGGCGATCTGCTCCCGCGTCGGCATCGGCCGGGCAAGCTCCATTACGGCCTCGACGCTCGGCTCGCTCGAATGGGTTGCTGGTAGCGCGCGCGCCTCGTTGATGACCCGCTTCACTGCCTCCCGGTCGACCACCGGCTGGGGTGCGGCTTCTAGGACTGCCCGCGCACCGTCGAACCAGGACTGACGCACCTCGGGGTTCCAGTTGTTGTCACCCCAGTCCTTGCGGGGCCCGTACGGGCCGACCTCCGGGGAGGCATGCTCGTAGAGCGCGCGGGCCGCGGGCTCCAGCTCCATGTCGGTGATCTGCACTCTCTTCTCCTTCATCAGTCGTTGCGGTGGATTGTGCCGTGAAGCGCCCCCAGTTCCCTCCCCCCGATCAGTGAGGGAACTGGAGGCAGTGGAGCGGCCAGGGCGCCGGGCCATGGGGTGCGTCGAGGGGAGACGCGACACCGGCACCCTGACCTGTCTAGTGAGGGGTGTTATCCCAGAGGCGCTTCGCCGGCAGCGGCAACGCACGCACCGGAGTCTCGCCGGGCGCGACCGGGTCGACGGTGATCTTCAGCCCGCCGAACTTCCGGTCCATCGCCTTCGCGTACTGCTCGGCGTGCTCCGTGTCGCCGACGAACTCGCCGATGACGTGAGCACCGAACCACAGCTTCACGTGGCGCCGTCCGACCCGCTCGAGTACCTGCTCGCTCATCTCTTCTTCCCCTTCGTCCGCCGGGTCCACTACGGCTCCCCAGATCGGTGACGCCAAGTTCTGATGTCCCCCACCTTGGACCCACTTGTTGCAACAAGTCAACAAGTCAGCCCAAACCTGTCCAAAAAAGCCAACAAGTGGCTACCATCAGACCCATGCCCCTCACCTTGACCCCCGGCGTCCTCAACCACGTACCGCCCAGGCCACCCCTTCGCGACCAGCTCGCCGCACACATCCGGCAAGCCATCGCCACCGGCGACCTCCAACCAGGCGAGCGGCTCCCCAGCGAACCCAAGATCGCCAACCTCACCGGCATCAACCGATCCACCGTCCGGTTCGCGCTCTCCCTCCTCGCCGACGAAGGCCTCATCAACAGATCCCACGGCAACCCCACCACCGTCGCCGAACCCCCTGCCGTCCGGGTACTCTCCA
>Ga0193743_1000090_pt1 | contig 65978 bp, 87 predicted proteins | sample L2c2metaG_FD_143038 | JGI IMG/M metagenome (GOLD analysis project Ga0193743, IMG submission 143038) | Soil microbial communities from a riparian zone of the East river system, Colorado, United States - L2c2 | ecosystem: Environmental > Terrestrial > Soil > Riparian zone | place: USA: East River... | reverse complement strand
ATGAAGTAAGTGTAGGATTATATTATATCATACTCTCCCGTCACTACTCCTTACCCTGTCCCTCAGGCTTCAACCCCGAAATGGAGGCTCTAATCAGTCGCACTGCGACGTTGTCTGACAATGGCTCTAAGCCCTTGAGAACCAACTTCTCGCGGCTTCAGGAAAACCCCTGTGTCGATCAAAAACAGGAATGATACCGGTCATTCACCGCTCGACGAGACAAACCGATTTTATAACCTCAGCTTTTGCTCGATTCTTTCTTCATACTCTTCTAGCACTATCGTGGCAGATCTTGCCTTCGATTGTTGCAAAAATCGATTTTTTGTCTGCAAAAAATGCTTCATATATGTTCAATAAATATTACTCTGAACAATTTTATCGCTTCTTCATCCTATTGTGGCTCCCGAGTCCCACAAGTGAAGGAAATCAGCCGCAGCTTCATCTCTCGTGGAATTTGATGGCAGCGAATGCTCCAACAAATCAGACAGGCTGGTAGTCTTGGGGCAGTGAACACTCATTAGAAAAAAACTTTGGAGGCAAGTTCGAGGATCTTATCGGCAGGTAAGGTTCTGAAAGACTGCATGTCTATGTTCGAGAGTCGCTACATCGCCTCCCCAGGCCTCCCCCTGCCTAATAGCGAAAAGCAAACGCGTTTCAGAGAGGACAACCGTTGATGCCCGCCGTCAAAATCTTGATCATAAGTATAGTAATTTGAACTCAGATCGACCGATCCTCGCATCGAGGGCAAAGCCCTCAATACGAGGATTTTTCACCGGTCTAGGCTACTGTGAGCCTCCCTATTTTGTTTCTTTCCCACCTGGAGAAATTGACAATGTCATTATCATTGTCTTCAAAGGATTTCAATGTTGCTATCGTGGGTGGAGGGATGTGTGGACTTGCTTGGTGAGAAAAGTATCTGAGAACAAGGACACTGCCCTGAGACGATGCTTGTGTCGGCCTAGCGCTATTGGCTTGAGAAGGGCTGGAATCGATGTGACGGTTTTCGAAGCTGCGGTAGGGGAAAAAGTACTCAATATAATCATCTTGCTCAAACATTGCTCAGTCAAAGTTTGATGAAATAGGAGCAGGTGTTGGCCTTGGCGAGCCTGATCCTTAGATCAAACCTGACACTCATGCTAACTACTACTTTCATATAGGGTCGAGCGCCGTTCGTGCCTTACAAGGTTTAGGCCTGCTGGAAGCGGTCCTTGCTAAAATAAACGAGACTCCCCATCAGCGTCTACCCACCTTTGTATCAGGGACAGGCGACCATGAACAAATCTACGATGTGAATATCATAAATTTTGCTTGTGAAATAAGCTCAAAAGTCAACAGTATGCTGAACATTGTCCAGGAAGCCTGGCGACTGGGTTCGGAATCTATCGGTACTCATATCTCTCAGGACATATTCTTTGAATTATTTACTTCCTAAACAATGCCAGACCAGCGTTTCTCGACGCCCTTATGCCCCTCTTGGACTCTCACGTCACAAAATTCAACAAACGTTGCGTATCAGTCGGACACACTCCTTCTGGTCGTCAAGTCATGCATTTTGCAGATAAGACTACTTACGAGGCCGATCTTGTCATTGGCGCCGATGGAATTAAAAGTATCACCCGCAACGCCGTTGTCAGTGACAACCGTCTTGGTTTCTCTAACACGTACGCCTATCGAGGCTTGATACCAATGGACGTTCTTAAATTGGCGGGGGTAAACATCGAGGTACAGTCTCGACCACATTGCTGGGTTGGGCCCGGTAACGTATATACCACTTCACTTGGGATTCTGAACTGAAGCTTATATTTTGCGATCCCATAAAGCATATCATTACATATCCAATCAAAGAACAGACCGCTGTACGTGATTGATATATCATACGAGATAACTTGTTAATCATATATATCAAAAGCTGAATGTAGTTGCTTTTGTCAGAGAAAAAGATAATTCTATGTCGCCTGCGCGCCCCTCTCCTTGGGTGGAAGTCGTACCTCAACAAGAAGTTATTGACGCGTACCCTGGATGGGGGAACGATGCCAAAATTATTTTTCAACATCTTGAACAACCCAGCCGTTGGTCGATCCATACTTTATATCCTCCGTTGGAAACCTTTGTCAATGGGAAGATAGTGTTAGTTGGCGACGCCGTAAGTAGCGTGAATCAGGCATTTGAACAAGGTTCTGACTTTCCTTGAGGCACATGCAATGCTCCCACACCTTGGCGCGGGTGCAGAGCAGGGTCTTGAGGACGTTTACACTCTTTGCCGGCTATTGAGCCATCCCACAACGACCAAGTCGAACCTTGATGTACTGTATATCACTACTATTGCATCAAACACCCTTCCAATTGATATAACTCCAGGTCGTGATCAAGGTTTATGACACGATTAGGCGTCCTCGTGCTAACATGGTTTTGGAGAGGAGCATCAGAATGGGAGTTATCTGTGACAGTTTTGGACCGAATCGCTATAGCGCCGAAGATATGCGCCGACATCTACGAGGAATGTGGGAACCTGTGTGGCTTCACGACCTTGAAGCCGAGGTGGCTGAAGCGATAGAAGCAATGGGACGACAAAAACTGTGATCGTGCGGAGCCAGAGGCCATTAGAGAGACTTCGGATATACGCACAGGTGTTATGGCCAACATTATCATATCACTCACTGTATGACGCATTCTCCAAAGACATCCAACTAAATAAAAATTGCAATGCTCTCAAAATCCAAAAATCAAATAGAATAATAAACAATCAGACTGTCCCATCTTGTTGAATAATTATCAAGGAAGCACCAGTGCTTCGCTTCCCTCTGACTCCTTATTGTCTGTCACGCCGCGATATATGTTCCAGAGTTTCCAAACTGTTCTTCCCGTGAGATCTTTGAATACTGCCTCTCGGTATATCGTATCCTTCATGCTTGCGTTGAGTTCGCGTATTGTTCCGGTTCCGTAACGTTCTTCGATCCAGTCGAGAAAAAAAGCAGTTTTTTCATAACCTGCATCCCATGTCTCTCCAGGCGTTCGCTTCCAATGGGGAGGAGCAAGCCCTTCATGTAGACGAACAAAATCTGTTGAAATGCCATTGTCAGAATGTTATGGCGCAGAATGTAGCCATGACGTCGACTCTCACCTGCCATCCCTTCAATAAGACCTCCTGGACATGTAGCATAGGCATTGTACTGATAACAATGGACGACTTCATGAACTAGTACGCCCATTATCTCATCATGGGCGCGCTTGGCCGAGCTCTTGATATAATCGAGAGAGAAATGAATTTCCTTATTTTCGTTAGTGCCAAAAGTGTATGCAACGCCTTCCATCGGTCGCAAGACAAGCGAAATCTGCTCGACACTTTTGTATATGGGTTTTCAACTTGGGGATGATTGATGAGAGCATTGAAGACCAACTAGGTAGGTACAGTTTCTGGCGTGTAGAGCCATTTGAAGCTGGCAATGACAGCTTCGCGCAGGGCCACTTTGGGCTGCACGGCGGTGAGGAATATGTCAACGCCTTCATGGTCAAGGTCTTCAATGGTAAGTTTAAATTTTGGGATGGGCCATGGTGGTGGAATAGGAACAGGAGGCATGGGATAAAATTGATGGCTGTACTGTCATACATGTGTACATTTTTTGAATTCTCATGTTCAACTGCTCAAACTCCCGTCAGAATCGGATTGGATACAGTAGTAGTGATACAAGGTAATAAATGCTTTTTTCGTATACAATAGTGCTGGGTATCTGCATTCCAAAGCCGTGTGGCGCAAATCATTTATGATGGATGTCAATTTCCGGCGGCTGTTTCCACTCTGATGACCTCGTCTAGCAAACGATCTCGTCCTTCCTCCAGCCAGCGACAATATTCCACTGCGCGGAATAAAACACCACTTTTTCCTTTGCTCTGGCCTTTTCCCCGATTGCCACTGCCCTTGGGTCGTCCGCGGGTAGGCATCCCAATACCGGATGTCGACCCTGCAGGAGCCAAAAGTGCGATCAACTGAGCGTAACCATCGCGTATTGCATTACGTCGTTTTTGTTCCGACATGATATGATTCAGCCGTTTCTGTGGAGTCGACAATAAAGGTTTTGTGCGGGCAGTGGTGACACCTGGAAGAGGATCTATCGAGAATCTGGGTGGGGTTGTGTTCGATGATTCTGATGTTGTGCTACAAGCTTGACTGAGAGCACGCGATTCATCATCCAATGACGGTTCAACTGGTAGTTTTAATGATTTTTGACTGCCCCGTACCGATGCCGAACGCGTTTTGGCTTTTGATCTTGTAGATATTGACCGCTCCGGAACGGTGTGCATGTGAGGATTTGAGTAGGGTGCAGTGGTAGTCGGAACATGATCATAAAAGTCTTTTTCTGATGTGAACTCGTTTGAAGTGGGGTTAAAGTCATAGGTGAAATCACCAAAATTATCGAGGAAGCCGAGAAGGTCAGTTGTTTCCGCTGGTGAAAATAGATCTGCAGAGGATGGTAACGGGGATGGATTTGGAAATAGGTTTGAGAGCGATGGATCGAATGTGAATTCAAAGTCTGCAAAAGGGACTGGAGGTTGCAGAGAATGGGACATTGTGCCGGGTAAAGGATCAAGACCAACCGCTTAAGTAGAGATCCGGCCTCGGTCATTGAATAGCCGAAGGTCACAAGTGTGACAGTAATGGACACTCGGAGGTTGCCGGGAGGGTTTAAGGGTTGTGCGGTGGTTGCCCGTTGTTAGCCCGCAATCCAGTCCTGAACGCCAGAAATGTCGGCCATCCCCACAGACGAACCGGCACAAGATGCCCCGCCGTCCATGGATGCTCAGCAGCTTCAGCAGCAACTTCAACAACAGCAAGATGTTCAGTTGAATCCACAACAACCAGTATCAACAGAGCCCAACCGCAAACGTTGGTCCAATCTTATTTAATATCTCTCAGTGCCTAATTTTTGTTTCAAATCAGCGAAAGCACCGTCGGTACGGAGGGCTTGCGTCGCTTGTCACACTGGCAAAACAAGGTGTAGTGAAGTATTGCCATGTCAGGTTGGTTCTCCTCTCCTCCTTCATTGTATCATTCGGTTTCAATACGAGTCTAGAGCTGTCTCAAAAGGGGCCTCGGAACCACTTGTGCCTATCCAGATCCTGATGCACAAGATCATCATGGACATCAGACGCCCGGTATATCTTATCGCGCTAATTGCGATCATCTATTTCTTATCGTTTGCCCACAGCGCCAACCAACGTCCAATTTGCACCTCCACCAATGTATGCAACTCTACAGGCGCCTAATTTGTCACATCAACAATATTATGACTACAACGGAACATTCACCGGCGCATCCACCTCGACGTTCCGCCCCAATAAGCGCCCGCGCAACCTCACAGAAGAAGAGACGGCAGCCATTACTCGCAACTTCAGCCGTGGTGATTTCTATGTGGGTTCTAGTGCCCCGGTCAGAATTGACCCCCGGCTTCCCGTGAGGCTCACTCTTGGTGAAGGTGATCATGTTCATTTCACCGTTGGAGAAGCATTGGTATGACCCTCTTTCCTCTATCTGATCTTGGCTTTCTTGTTTCCCTCTTTCGCCTGATCTTGTCCTACTTGTACTTTTAGGTGTTATTTATCACTGTTCGTCTCTGTCTATTGAATTTAGCCAGCTTTCTGTACTACATAATAAACCGCCCTACCTAGACTGTCGGGACCCTGCTGTGTTCAGTGTTCACGACTCCTTGACAACGATAGACTGATTATGTAATAATAACCCGTCCTGAAATAGAACCGTTTTTAGCCAGATATACAAGGTAACCACAGAGCTTGTTCCTCAACGGTCACAATGCACTTCAACTTTAAAATTGCCCCAATGAACGCTACTAAATATCATCCCCATACATCATGCCCGTGAACAACTACTTGGCTGCTGCCCGCGACCTCTACAAGCAGCTTTCGAAGAATTTCGAGAAACAAACACCACAATGCTTTCTTAGTCGCTTAGATCCTGATGTCATATTAGATGACTTGATCCCATATTTTGATGTCAAGAACATACTGAATTTGCGGAAGGTATATCTCTGCCGACATTGTCTGTTGGTCCCAATTGAATTTTTTTTTGTGTAGGTTAACAGATTCTTCTACATGATAACCCATGAGCCGATCATATGGAAAAGATTTCTGGAATCACGCATGAACATTGACGTACCCCAAATTCGACCATCTCTTGACTACACCGCTCAGTCCTCTGGCTTTGAAATTGAAGCCCTTGTTGTTCACGCCGCTCAAGTCGCAACAGCTTGGAGTTGTGTAGATGCCATTAATCTGAACTCACATCGATGCCTCGAGTCACAGCTAGAAGTTGTCGACATAAAAATGGTTCCTGGGGGAAATTTTATCATCGCTTCCGTCAGAGATCGATCCAACCTTCGCTTCTATCTCATGGTTTTTGTTCTGGATACGGGGAGTGGTTCGCGGGCGCTAGCGCGTTTTCATATCCCACACAAGGCGTTTGACTTGCAAGCACAGTATCTGGACCGCAACGGCCACCAAGGCATCATGATCTCCTATACTACAAGAAAGTTCAGTGGTCCTCCAAGTAATTAGTACGTGCCTCCCAACTTTGATACCAAAATGTGGACTTATAGTCGTTCTATCAGCTTCAATGTTTCCGAATTGAGTCACAAAAGAGCGACTGACGCTGGGAACCTAACGTACGAAGCGGTCTGTCTACATCTCTCATTGGAGGTCTTAGAGCAGCTGTTGCAGTCACCATTCGATGTTCATTCTCCTGAGTACGAAGCTTTTCTCAGAGGCTTGGACAAGCCCTTTCGTGTAGCGGCAAAGTACACCGCTGCCCGAAGCTTAGAAATTACTTGCCCTTCCTTGTCCGCGATCGAAAACACTCCCGCGCTATTGCTAGTGGTTGGAGGATCGATGATTGTCATCATCAACCTTTCCAATGGTCGGGTCGGGGCGCAATTTGAATGTAATTATAGTCAATTCTTTCCTCTCGCAGTGCGTACCCTCTCATAAGTAACTCTGATCTGTTAACCGAACCTATATTCTATAGCCACATAGGATTCGCGCTATGCGTCACCTTCCCGGCCAGGCGGACCTTTTGGTCGTTCGTTCCATCTCAATCCAACCACAAATAGAGGAATCCCACGTCTTTGAAAGATATTCCATTCCAAGGCACTCCGATCCGCATAATCGAAATCCGGAAGCTGAGAGGGAATTAATTGAACTCTCGCCGTGGGATCTTATCACTGAATTTTCTATCTCTGATCCCGGTTCCTATATGAAACAAACGTCAGATAGCCACCCGAAGGTTCATTTCCGGGAAGAATGTCCACCGACGCTCTGGATCTTCGCCTCACTTGAAGTCCCTTGTGGTCTCCGTTACTGGAGGGTCAGGGCACCCCAGTCGGAATTGGGCCATTTTCGATATGATCTTCCTGCCAGCAAGATGTACATGAATATGTCCACTCACCGTGCACGAGCTCTTCCTGGGAGTGAACGGGTATTGGTGTACAATTTCGAGTCAACTGCCGCAGATTCGGAGATGCTGGTCAGACTACGTCGCTTCAGTCCGGCTGCTTTAACGTTTCAAAGGTTCCCAGCACCGCAGCCCGACATGCCCGCCGTTACCCTACTTTCCGAACCCTACCGTGCATTCAGGGAAATTGAATCGTATCAGATAAAACGTCGAGTGAATGACAATGGGGGTATGAGTGTGATCACATGGGACGAAACCACCTCCAGAATCTGCATATCTACCGAAAACGAAGACGTAATCCATGTTTATGATGTACCCCGCCACTACGAACCACATCAAAAACTTGCCTTCAGATGGAGACAACAAGACATCGCCGAACGAACGAGACAGTAGCAATCGCATCACCAACGAATAGCCGTTTAATGGAAATCGGTACTCCTCGTATTTTATTAATCATCCTATATAGTATACCTCATATGTATGTACTTTGAAGTCGATCAAACATATCATCACCTAGCATGTCGGATGAAGGGTAAAGCGTCCATCGAATCAAGAACGAAAGAGAGGTCAGGGTAAAAGTGATACAGAGTAAGAATGGTAAATAGACCGTGCAGATGATTATGACAACAACAACAAAAAATAATGCAAAAAAAAAAAAGCAAAAAAAAACTACAGCCTGAGGGGCTCAAAAATAATAATGACAAAAAATAATAACGAAAGCAAATTCAACTTACAACTCTTGATTTGAGTTCATCCTTCAAGCTTCAATCGTGATCCATAAACTTAGAATCTGGTAAAAATACTGGGCGAGACTCTATCTCGCTCACGGTCTTTGTCTTTATCCCGTTTTCCAAAGCCCAAGCTCAACTTGCGCGTTGCTCGCCTGATGTTTGAGGTTGCTGAAGTAGTACTTCCTACACTGCTGTTCTGACCCACGGACGCAGCCAACGATGTTGGAGACTCGGATACCGGTGTACTCCGCAGGTAGGTTGGTTTACCATAAGCTGAAGAGCCATCTACGTCTGTAGACTTTGCCTTGCCTTTCGCTATGTTTTGATGCTCCGTTGAAAGGACTTGGCCATTACTCAAGCTCATGTTGGGCCGGTGAGAGTTGAGTATATGTGTTGGCGGAAAAGGGGGTGGCATACGATTATAATCTGTCGTCATGTAGCTGGGGGATATTTGGCCGTTACTCAAGCTCACGTTGGGCCGGTGAGAATTGATTATAGGCGGAAGAGGGGGGGGTGGCACACGATTAAACTCTGTTGCCATGTAGCTGGGGGATGAAGGCGCAGTCATAGGACGGGAGGTGGAGGTGGAGGTGGGGAAACGCGAAGCAGGCTTTAATTCAATACTTTTCTTGCGGTCGATCAGGGAGCGGAACCGATCCGCTGAGGAAGGGACAAGGGATGGCTTCCTTGACGGAGGAAAGTCAAGTCGTGCACCTGATCCCGTATCTGATCCCGATAACAACGTTGGTGACCGAGACTGTGTAGTAGCTGACGATGTATCAGTTAGATGCGAAGGAGACCTATGGAATGAGGAGGGTGGTTCTGGCGGAGGAACTCTAGGATATCCATTCGGCCTATGATCACGCTCATATCTTTCAGACTTCAAAGCATCTGGTCGAAGAGCAGTGGGATCTGTAGGTAAAGAAACACCGTTTGGTGAAGGCGACATTGGCGATGCATGATTGCTGAACCAATATGTGTGCGAGCCGTGACGCTCGTCGCCTTTGATAGCTGGGGACAGGGATGGATCTGGCACACCAGACTCTGGTCGAGACTTCTCGGTAGCACTCTTCTTTTTTTTACTGAACCAGCCACTGGGCGACTTGATTTTGTCTTTCTCCTTCTCCTTCTTGGAATCAGTGACTTGGGTATTAAGTATGGGTGCGACATTCAGGGGTGAATTCGAACGGTTGAAGATACCGGGAGGTAAGGGAGGTAATGGCGGCGGCGGTTCTTGTGAACTTCCCCCAGAGACATTAAACGAAGGTGTTGATGTCGAAGGTCTTGGTATTTTCTCAGTTATGGGCCGGCGTTCCCCACCTCCGTTTGGGACGTGACTTGGAGACGCTCCTATACTCCCTCGTGCCGCGGACATTGATGGGGCGCGTCGAATGGTATTAATTAACTTGGTTCCGAACCCTGAAGTCATAGGCGATGATGCCACTGCAGAGCTGGCTGCAGGTGATTGGGTTATTGATACCGACATGGGGGACGTAACAGCCTCTTCGGCTTCAGAGTGATGTAGTGGTACAGGTGAAGGGGTAGTGGGGGGAGGTAGATGGGTATGATCGACATCACTTTCAGATGAGGCACTTGAATTTGGATTAAGACCAGGTGGTAGAGCCGGTACTGGTAAAAAGGTTTGGTTTTGGAGAGCAGGTGATCGGTGCGGGGACGGTATCAAGTTGGTGATTGTTTCTGGTGGTTCCAAGGGGCGAAGGCCCAGCGAGACTAAGTCGATATCTACAGCTTGGTAATATAATACGTAGGCAGATCCGGAGGTCGAATCTCCGAAATACTTGGGGATATCATTTTCTGGTATTGGATAAACATTGTCATCGTCGAAGACGAGCCAGGTTCCGGCAGTTTTAATTATAGAGATGTAATGTCCATGATGGGGCCCGCTAGGAAAGCATGAGCAACACAGTACCAAGAACAGAACACGGCAAACATACGTTCCGACGTGAACTACAATAGCAAACAAATTATAAAGACGATCAGCGTCATCCACGTCATCCACAGTATTGAATAGCCGGAGCTCATAAGGAAAGGCAACACGATAGGCCAACTTGATGTATTTAGCGACATCTTCCTGATACTTGAAGCGCTTCAAGTGAAGAGCGAGCACATTCGGCAGTTTCTTGATTTTCATTCTATAAATTCACAGTCGTAATGGAGTTAGACTGATAGTGAAACGAGCGGAGTGAGTGGTTAAACCGCACCTTTTTTCCGCTTCCTGTAGATCACAACAGGAATCACAAAAAAACTTGTTTTTTTGACAGAGCATTTCACTTGCGCTGAATTGTCGGAGACATGCTGTTACACTGGAATTTTGTTCGATATCAATGGAGAGGTCCAGGAAAGATTCGTCACGGGAAGATACCTATGCAACAAGATAAGAGGTAGCCAAAAGGATCAATTGTGTGAGCAACTCACAGTTTCACAAGTTAGACAGCGCGTTTCGCTTGTCAAGACGCCCTCAAACAAATTGTGCACAAGCGTGGTATCTGGGCGTCGAGTACCGGAATTTGAACTCGTAGAGGCTGTAGTGACGGTGGGCGTAGTTTTAGAAGCTAGGGTTGCGACGGAACCTGACACTTTGGAAGATATCAGAAATTAATCATATCATTCATTTCACGTATAAACACCCACAATCCTCTCCGCTGATACCATTCTGTGCCTGTTTCTTGTCTTCTTCAATTTCTTCAACTATTCTGTTGAGCAGGAAGTTCAGAAATTCGTGTGCATCTTGATGCATTGTTGACCGGAAGTTTTCATTGAGCTCCTTCAGCTTGTCAATAAAAGCGCGGGGAGCTACTGTCCCTTTGTCTCCGGGATTACTAGAAATATGAAGGAAGAGAGATCTGAGTGCGGAATAGAGGGTTGGTGGCGATGGAGGAATAGGGTATACAACTTGGGAGGAATTGCCACTAGCTGCCTCCGATGAGGGCCGAGAAATAGAAGGCATTCGCTCGGGCTTCCGTCTTAGTGGTGTAAGGGGAGGAGGAGGTTTATTGGGCGTCGCAGAGGCTACCGGAGAACTGGAGGAATCCCGTTGGGAATGAACTGGGTCAACCTCTTGCAGTAGTAGGTCACGGAATGGTGTGCAAAAGTACAATGCCTGAAGAACAGAGTTCGCATAACTATTACGATGAGTTAATACGTGTCAGGCTTGAGTTGTGGAGTAAAAAATATGAATGAAGGTGCTCACCAAGTGTTACCGAACTAGGAGACACGGTTAGTTAGGAACGATCAAAACAACATACAATGAATTGGAATAAACCATACATTCTCGAAACCAAACTTTTTCGCATCCGCCGACGATGGAAGCGGCAAAGTGGTGGAAGCATTTATTGACTTTGCAGCTGCACGGTCTAGTTGTTGTTGCGCGCCAAAAGATATCCATTTCGACCTTGCCATCACTCTGTGCTAGGATGGGCGAAATGAGAACTGGGACCGCTGTCGGACAAGACGACGACAAGATGACGACAAGGATGTAAGGATAGGACCAAGTTACAAACTGGCATTGGGCCATTTGATCCAATCGCACAGCGATAAACACGTGACCTGCTAATGTACTCAGCGCCAAGCCAATAAGTTGATTATGTAACATAGCCAGTGAAAACTTATTTCAATGGGTCGTTTTGCTTACAAGGAAATGCTTGTTTCAAATACGTGGTACAAACCCAGGTTGGTCCATTTGATAGCCCTGTTCCTGACCATCTGATAAGTAATGCGGATGTTTATAAATAGAGTTCACACAGAAAATCAGTTCAAAGCGTGTAAAAACAACACCCCATTTGTAGAAAAAATCTCTCAAATCTCCCATACGCCTCTGTTAGATCATCTTTTTGATATACACCCAATCTCCAACCGTAATCACCCCATCTCCAACAGGTACCCCATTACAGCCGACACACGGCCTCAGCTTATATGCCGGATCCAAACCCCTCCTGAAGTTCATCAACACCTTGAATGGGACCGCCTTGTCCCTTTCCCCAGTCTGTGGGCTGACATTGGGCAGCTGATTAAGAATATTAAAATTGGTGTACTCCTTCAATCCCTGCTCCTACTTAAGCAACTCACCAGACACCTTATGCATTTGGACACCAGTATAATGGACGGACTGCCTTCGGAACCGATACAAATTTCCTCCCAGTGATCCTCCGCAAACGGATCGCCGCCTTTGACAACGATATTCGGCCTGAATCTGAGTAGGACGAGCCGGGATCAGATACATAGCGGACAACATCCTCGCAGATTATACCTTTCTATGACCACAGTCTCGTCTCGCCACCGTTCGTTTATTTCCTGTGTCCCTACACGACTTTTGACTTCTGCGTCGACCAATTTTACGCTTTCTTCAGAGAGCACAAGCAATGGATACAGATCTTGATACTTGGCTGTTGCTTTCAAGTTGGGAAAAGATGTCGTTGGATCTACTGGACGCGGATTCGGACCTTTGAAGACAAGGTGTACCGGTTTCTCAAAATATTTCGACAATATCGCCGAAGGAGATCCAGAGTGACCTGCAACGGATTCGCAAATGTAGCCGTCTACGGGGTCGTGCGTTGGCCATAAGGTGATCTTGGGGAGACTAAAACGGATGATTAATCTTTGTCTCGAGCGCAAGTTACAGTGCGTACAACTTCCATGCCTTCAGAACGTCATTGGTAGGGTGCAAAGGTATGGAAAATGCGTCACAACCCGAACTCTCAGGAAAGGAGACATCCAGCGTCCCCTTTTTGCCGATCTTGGGTGTAATAAGCACCATCTGAAAGAAATCGTCAACTTGGGCTCTGCCCTGTGAAAGAAGGCACAGAAAAAATCTGGAAATAAAGACGAACTTTTGGCATCTCCCGTGCAGTAATCACGACCACCTTTTCTGCGTCAATAATACACCAAAACCTATCATTCTGTTTGGCTTGTTCATCTACTGGAATCCATGTTGATTATAAGATATTAAAAAACTACCTCCAGGCCTTCAGGTGTATATTTTGCACTTGGAACAGATACTCCTTTGCAACTCTGATTCATCCAGGATGGAGAAATCGAGGAGTGCATTTGTAATGGTAAGACAGCTAAACCATACTTGTGCAAAATCTGACCTTGATTGGATGAAGAAATATATTAGACACGGTGATACCTCCAGGCTCGGGGGATGATTTTAAGCGGTCAACAGAGTTAGACATTGACATCGATGAACTTGATCCGTGCGTCCCTTGAGGTTATCGATGAACTTGAGGAAAATGATGCTAGTTATAGACGATGCTAGTTGAAAATGATGCTAGTTAGAGACGATGCTAGTTGAAAATGATGCTAGTTAGAGACGAAAGCCGCTGATTTGAAATTCTCGCAAGATTAGGAAGTTTAAATAAAATAGACCAACACCGAAGTCTTCCGTGAAGATTCGGTCTTGAACAATATCGATATATTGGAGAGAAATGGCTCATAAGTTACAGGCGACAAATGAAAAACGTGGCAGCATCTGGGATTCGGTCCTTTGAACAATTGTTTCTTATCAAACAAACAATTTGACAACTCTTGCTTCAACTACAAATACATGTGATATTCTCGGGGTGCACTCTCAACCAGTCCGGAGCACCAAATGCACACCGCTGTCGGAAGAAATCACATCACTGATCTGTCCAACTTCCAATCCATAAGCAGCATCCTCAAACGGTTTTTGCATCTGACCGTGTCCGAACCAGCCAAGGTCACCACCATGTTCATGAGAGGAGCAATCGGAATGTATCTGCGCCAGTTTCGCAAATTTATCGGAGGACCCATCAATCTCTGCTTGATGATGTCGCAGGATTTCGATGGCTTCTCCTTTAGAGCGAGTGATATTTGCCTAAAAAAAAAGATGTCAGCGATTGAGATAAAATATATGATCAATAGTTTGCGCCCACCTCTTTCCAACTCGAAGGACGTCTGCTTCCGCTGTGTTTAATCAACAAATGGCTAGCTCGGACTTGGCCTTCCCTCGCGCGATCAGATTTGCCACCCGTCAAGTGTTCCTTCGCTCCAGGTAGCTGATTTATCTCGTCCTGTGACAATTCACGGGGAGTATCCCAACTGGACTGCTTGGTCTCTGTGTTGAAGAAGTATGGAAGCTTCTTGGAGGAGGACATTCGGACTTCCCATGGTGACTATATGAATCAATGTATATGCCCATTTCATCCCTGGGGCGTAAAAAAGAATTGCGTACCATTGTGCAGATACAAAAAGGATGGCTGATGAGAATGCAGATGCAATAACTCGTGGGTACAGATTACCTGATCGGCGATGATCGATCATCATTTATCTCGTTACTTGATATATCTATCCAGAGATACACCTTGAACTATTCACAAGGATGCTCAACCCACCGCTGGCAGATCATTTTAGGGGTTATCGGCACCCATTCTTATCTGGAGTCCAATACTTAGGAGGTGTAGGAGGTGCGTTTACCCAGTTGAAAGTTGAAACTGAATCTACATAATGCTGTGGCAGATGCACCAAGAACGGTGTGCAGGGTTTTCATATAGAAAAATTAATAACTATATATCTCATTCAATCAGCTCTTGGACTTGGCCATGTCTCAATTTTCCGCTGAAATTCGAAGGACATCCCACTGGTGGAAACTTTTCCATACAGAAGACTTTAGAACGTTGTGGCGTGAGGCTGCTCTCAAACGTGTATGGATAGTTCGAACACCTTCGTCGCATGCTGAAGTACAACTGACAGATAGACAAGTGAGGATGTATACTTCTTCCTGAATTACTTTGTTTAACGGACTGCATAGATCGATTATACCCTGGATGAACTCGCAGGATATGCGGCTCTGCGGGACGATAAAGTTGGATGGTCAGTTACTATCTCGTCTCAATTCAAGTATCTCATCGTACTTTGAATTTATCAGTCAGGTGTCCTGCTTTGAACGCATATGGGAATCGGATTCACTTTTCGATATACCGAGGAGTATCGAATTGAAACTTGCACTTGATGCACTCAAGTTACAACCACCTCTGAAGCGTCCCAACGATGATGGCCTTACTACGGATATCCTGGACCCCACACTATATTGCTTGATATACAATAGAACTTTGGTAACGCAGGTAAATGGCGGGTTCACACGACCCGTCCCTCCTCCGCCTTCCCTCGATATGTTCGCTGCATCCTCGCATGTAGCCCTCCTTCCTTCTGATGTTGCCATCTTTTCAGACGACGAGTCGCCAAAGTTTATCTCATACATCAATAATCTACACCCAGACCTCAACCGTGATAAATATGAGCTCCTTGAAAGCTTGCTAGCTGGCTTTATACCACTCTTCGAATATTCACTTACGGATTTACACAGGACTAACCCCCTTGTCCAAAGAATCGCTGGAGGCTGTCGTTATACTGTCTGGGACGAGCCCGATCCCCCAGAGCACTCGGACGACGAAGAGGGCTGGTCGACATATGAAAGGGATATGCGCCAATGGGTCCTTAACCGACCGATAAATCTGCCGGACGTTCCAGAAACAGGTTACCCGGGGGGACTTGAAAAACGTAAACATCATGTCACCTTGCGAAATAAAACATTGCAGATCATTGTCAAGGTATCGGAAATTGCCCTGGTACGTTCGCGCGCGCAAGTTCTCCTCACGCTGTCCTCATCACCATGATGCCCAGAACCCACAAGGATCGAGTTTCTCAGAGTCTCCTTGGCAGGTGGAAGGCATGCGAAGCGAACGCATTGTTGCTTGTGGTCTTCATTGCCTATCATCCGTAAGCTTGCGAAAGACATGTTATATGTGTATTGATTTTTGATGGTATGATAGGAGAATGTCATGGAGAGTTCCATCCAATTTCGTATGGCCGTGACATATCCTCGTGGATTCACAGCAGGTGACAATGGCGCGACTTTACGAGGTTGGGGTATTAGCGATGGCGACTCGTGTCATCAGTATATTGGAGATGTCCCCCTCCGTCCCGGTTTGAGCCTTGTATTTCCAAACATCTATCAGCACTGCCAGACGGCATTTTCGCTGGCCGATCCAACCAGGGCAGGTCACATCACTCTTGTCTGGTTCTTCCTTGTCGATCCTGAAATCAAACCGATCATGTCGACTGCTGTAGTAGCGCCTCAGCAAAAGGAATGGATCCAGAAAGCTCTGGATGAAAACCTTGATTCACGCCTTCCTAATGAGATAATAGACAAAATTTTAGAATATGTTGAAGGGCTTATGACTGCTGAAGAAGCTCATAATCATAAAGTCCAGCTGATGGAGGACAGGCATCGATTTATCCAGGCGAACAATAGATACCACTTTTGTTTACCATTTGATATTTGGAACGGTCCAGAGATATCATACTACTGAAAGATATATGTTTGTATTCATCCAGCGAGAAAGCACGAATGTGATGCAGGCTACTGTTCCTATCTAAGGCATGTTGTTGGGTAGTGCCGCCAACTGGGGGTTACTGATGGGCATAAATCACGTTCTGAAAAAGCGATCATCCATACCAGCCCGATGATCCTGCATAGTTGAAAGCATTGCTCCAATTAAATGCGAAATTCAGGTTCATAAAACACCTTGAATTGAGTCAAACTGTTCCCCAGTCGGCCAGATATACACAACGCAAGAAACGATTACCAACAATTACCCTCCAAGATTAGGAGGATGAGCACATATGATTATGATGTCATGCCTTACTATAATTTGGGTTGGAGGCGAAAGTTGTAAAGATGGTCGAGGAGCAGATGGGGCACAAGACCTGATGGGAAAGAAATGAATAAGTTGATTCATGTAAGACACCACACTCACTCAAACCAACAATGGACTGCATTTCAAATTACAAAGAACACAAGGCAAGTCTAAAAAAGGGAGTGCCAATAGAAACAGATGACCTACAACCAGTGAAAGGAGAAAGGCGATGGAATATCTTTTAAACGTATTGGCTTGGCTGTATAAATTCTAAGCTGGGAGGCAATAAGGTCTCCCAACCGAGGTCGCGTAATCAAAAGTCATGATCAAAAGAATCCAACATTGCTTGAAGTCTTTTAAAAATGAATGAGGCCATCTCTGTACACGGATGAGTGGACCGTTACTCTATATCGCATATGCAGCCACCAGCTATCGGACACTATTGAAGAATCGCATGATCAGTCTTTCTGGGAGGCAGCATCCTGGAAGAGGCAAGAAAGAGGGGGGGGAGGTACGGAAGCTGATGAGGTTTAGATGGATATCGCACGAGCAAGAAAGGAAACAAGAAAGGAAAGGCCGAGAAAGGCCCGTCGGCCACCGTTGGCTGAAAAGGCAGCGACAAAAGCAACCGCGTGCGAAACCAAGATCATTTTGGTTCAAGCCGCCATGCTGGTCATTGTTTGCTGCTATGGTGATCTTTTCGCATTCTGTGGACCGGGCCGGAGCAAGGGGAACCTAGTCAGTTGCCCTAGCCGAGATGGGCTCTTTTACATTTGTCACCCATCTGTAGTCTGATTTCCACGCGCGTGTGTGTCAACCCCGTACCGCAGCGATTTTCCTTCTACGGATGCCCGTTTTGGGACACCGATCAACAAAGATTCCTCAGGACTCTTCACTCAAACTGAGCTGAAATTCAATTCATTCAACCTCACGGCTTCGCCAGCCACTCCATTCAATAACCTTGGCTTCCCCCACACCTTCACCATACACCACTCGTGAATTTCAGGGCTGTAGAGTAGGACTTGGCCAGAAGCCGTCGTGTTTGAAGCTGTGGTTGGAGGTTCCATTTTCTTAGACTAATGTAGGATATATTATGCGCGTATGAAGTGCCAACGCAAGTGAAATTTACGACGCGCCTCATTAATTGGCGCGTCGTATTTGTTTGGCTTTGCACGTGATGGTTCAAAGTCCGAAAAGCTGCGGGTTGAGCATGCTCAGTCATTTGCAGATAACTGGAGGTGTGGCCACAATAATTCCAATCAGGAGTCCCACACATATAAACGAACGTCCTGACATACGAAGAGTTACAAATTGTACACTTCGCCATTAACAAGTACCTGTAAACAGGGCCTAGGTGTCAAGATCAGGGTTGTGTGATATCTGGGAATGTCAGCATCCTTTGACCTAACTATTGGATAGCAGCACACTCACCAGGTAACAAGAAGGCGCTGGAGGTGTTGCATCTACCAATGTTAAAAGACATCCATTAATGTACTAAGTTGCACACACACATTATCAGCACCGAAAAGAAATAATTAGGTTGTTACTAAACAAGTCTTGGGAGAGAAGAAAAAAAAAACAAATCAATAGATCACGAAGGCAGATGGTAATGGATTGAAATCTAAGATAGGAACCAAAATATCCGCACAAATTCATAGTTCGCCGTATCCCAGAGGGTTTTTAGACTGCCAGTTCCACAAATCTCGGCACATTGTTTCAAGGTCTGCTGGTGCCTTGAACCCAAGCTCCTTTTCAGCAAGAGATGGATCGGCGGTCAAATCAGGAACATCGCCGCGTCTGACAGAAAATGTCAGCGGTGGTAGTGGTGTCAAAAAGGATTCAGCCAAATTCAGCTCACCTCCGACCAATGATTTCATATTTGTAGTCAAAACCTGTGGCTCTGCGCATTGCTTCGACGATCTGAAGCACGCTAACCCCTCTGCCTTTGCCTAGGTTGTATGCCTTGAAAAAGGCAGGGGACTTGAGATCGAATATCTTTGATTCTGAAGTGAGTGCCTCCAATGCGAGAACGTGGCCGGAGGCTAAATCCATAATGTGGAGGTAATCCCGAACGCAAGTTCCATCTCTGTAATTGAATGAGGCAAAATTTATTCTAGAAAATGTTCGTACGTACGGTGTGGGATAGTCATTGCCGAAAACCTTGAGTGTAGCATCTTTAACACGTCCGACAGCCATGTGTGCCAACAGGGGCAGCAAGTTGCCAGGTCTACCTCGTGGATCCTCGCCAATCATACCAGATGGATGGGCACCTGCAGGACTATACTTCCGTTTCGTTAATTGTAAGAATTGAACGTGATTTATCTATTCAACTCACTTGAAGTATCGCAGAGAGATAGCGCGCCAGGTTGCATCCGCTGATGATCATGATCAAAATTTGAAACGAACCGAAATAAAAGGAACATACAGTGACACAAGTCATCGATAATGGTTTCAACCATCACCTTGGTTTTTCCATAAGGGCTGTCAGCTTGCAACCGAGTAGTCTCTGGAATGGGGATAACAGGTGGAGTGCCGTAAACTGTTGCTGAGGACGAGTAAACAATTCGTTTGCAACTGTACTCGGCCATGATTTGAAGGAGAGAAAGAGTAGCTGCGACATTGTTGGCATAGTATGTCAAAGGGATTTCTGTTGATTCCCCAACGGCTTTGTATGCCTGTAACAACTTGGTTGGATAATCATCGTTGTGTATTACAATGAATGAACTTACAGCGATATGAATGACACCCCAAATTCCACCTTTACCGTAGGTCTCAAAGACTGCTCTGATCTGGTCCGGTTGAGTGAGATCGCACTTGTGCGAGTCAATCTCCGTGCTTTGTTGGTCGATATTAGTCGCGTCTGATGTGAGTTCACATTTGGATAATTGGGATACACGGTCAAGAGCTTTCGGATTAGAATTGTGACTATTGTCGAGTGAGATGACTTTGTAACGCCTGGTTTTCTGGAGGACATAGATGACGTGTGATCCTGCAAGATCATGAACAAAATATATCAATCAACAGAGGTTGGTTACTAGACCAACCAATGTAACCTGCTCCCCCAGTCACGAGCACATTCTGAGCAATCCGGTCAGGAAGTGGCAACGAGTAAGACGCGTCAACATACTTTGAGAGCTGACATTTCTAAGCAAGTTTATATGAAGGGGAAAAGGAGAAAAAGTATTTTCAAATCGGATCAATTTTTTTGGTTGGATTAACCATTTTTGGCTTATTTTTTTTGGGTTCACCTGCCTAAATCTACTACGTCATCGAACATCCTGGGACTCCTCCACCTTCAGACGTTTCCATTGTCATCGTTGATGGGCTGCCGGATCCATGTTCCTCTGCAGTCATCCCGTTCATCGTATCATCGCCTTTCGGGCCTTTCTCTTTTTCATTTTCGATCTCTTGAGCAAGAAGTTCAATGTCACCATTCCCTATCTTCCCAAAGTATTGTAAATATTGATCGCGGGCCGTCCGGAGAGCGAGCCATGCCCAGCGTTGTTGATTCTGCATAGAAATAAGATTCTGTACGATGGTATTCCTGTCGTCGTGGAACTCACCTCTTCGTACTTAGCTATCTCATCGTCTACAGGAGTGGATGCGGGAGCAGGAGTCGGTGTTGCCGCAGGAGGAGGAACAGGCGCAGGTGCCACATTAGTTGTTGTTGAAGCAACCCTAGAAGGTTCTTGCAACAGTTTTGATGGCGAACCTGGTTTGGGTGGAAGAGACGGATGCAGAGGCGAGTTATTTAGTCCTGTTGAAGGGCGTGGCGCAGCCAAGGTGGATGGCGTAGGATCTGGACGAGGCCCCGGACTCTCGACTTTGGCGATTGAACTAACATCAGGAGTAACAACAATGGTAGGTGGAGCTGGAGGAGCGTTCACAGCTGCTGCCGCCTTAGCCTTAGCATTCAGTCTCCTTTTCCGGAGTACAATCTTCGCCTCTTCCATCCTGCTTTTCTTCACGAAATCTTTGACATCACCAGGTCTGGGAATAATAAAAAATTATCTGTAAATATCGAGAGTTCAACCAAGCAAATCACTCACTGGAATGGATTTTGCAAGTCTCTAGGATCTGTGTATCCCATTTCCCATATTTCGGTTAGTGGTTCAGTACCTAATTTCCATTTCCAGTCTGGTGGCGATTCCCGCTCTCTAACACCTTGTGTAGCTTCCATAAGGCCAACCTTTCGGCCATCTACATCCTGAGACCAACGTTCCTTGTCAAATGGCGTACACAGCTCATTCTTCCACTTCACCCAGTTCTTCTCCCTCTCAAGGATGACAGCAACTGTATCCGCAAATGTCCTTCCATTTGGCGTTGTCTGGCGCAACTCCTCCATTACTTTGGTTAAAGTTTCTTGCACCCATTGGGTTTCCTGGTCTTCAAGAGTGAATTCCATTTGGAGCGATCTGTTACGAGGAGTGGACCATGCTGCCTTGGCAGCCTTCGTAAAACTGAGGAGATGATTGAGGAGAATAAGGAGTTGGAAAAGAAATTGGCGGCGGAAATGGGTATCGGCGATCTAACGAGATATCAATCACTGGCGTTCGAACAGCAAAAATTTTCCAACCTACCTCGAGATCAAGGAGGTCCGGGCTTGTCAAGAATTTTGCAAAAAAATATTCATTTGAATTGTTTTCTTCGTCCGGTTCTCGTTTTCGTTTCAAGGTCGCAGCTACTCCTGCGCTACTCCGGCTTCCCATCATCGCTCTCTCCTTCGCCGTAGCTTCTTTGATGAAGGGCATAACTTTGTTAACTGCCTCTTTGAATTCCTCAAAAGTACTCTTGTTCGCGAAAGTTGTAGGTTTGGAGAAGGGTAGTTGAAGTGACCAGAAAGTATTGTAGAAGTCTGAAGAATGTCGCATGAGATATATGCCCAGTGTGATTTGGATGAATGCCACGCACTCTCTTTTTTCTCTGCTTGAGTCTGAGGCACAGGTGTTTTCTTCGAGTCCACTTGCATCTGGTCCCCGATTGCCGTGGTATCTTCTTTCGATGCCTGAGACGCTATAGGTTCATCGACATTCATATCCGTATCCTTGTCATTTTTCTGTTTCTCTGGAAACTTTACACCTTCCCAAGTAGGACCATACTCCCCACGAAGGTTCACGCCACTTCGCTCTCCTAACGGAAACACAGCACTGAGGAATGTCAATATTCGACCACAAAAAATGGTGGTAGAACCCATTTTTGAAAGACGACGTAGTAGGTCATTCAACGTTCGCAAAAGGATAAGCGCTTTTCCCTTCTGTGGCACCAAACCTTCGGTTAGCCTTTCGGCCCGTGCTTCAATCCAAGAGAATATGTGAGAACAGGAGGCAATGGTTTGCGTTTCAAGCAGGTCTTGAAGAACGACAAAAGGGAAAGTTGGTTCACAAGCATCTGAAATGATAAAGGGTATCGTCCCGTCAATCCAATATAAGTAAGCAAAGCTTCTTACCATGAGCCGTGAATGTAAGTACTAGGTCAAGTTTGTCGCGTAGTTCGTCATAATACTTGGTCTCCTCCTTCTGAAGGGCCATTCCTTCCGTTTCCTGGAGAAAGTGCCTCGATCAATGAGGTGGTATTGGGAACCCACCAATGATGCAACGTACTGCAAGCAGAAATATCTCATTCTTCAGAAGGTACTCCCATTGACTCTTGCGGTTTTCAGATGACGATTTGTCTTGAGAGTCCGCTAGGGTGCGGCTAACCAGCTCATCAAGTTTATCTTGTTCGACTGGGGAAGGAGGCAGAGATTCGAGTAGAGAGGTAATGTAAGGTTGAAGAGAGGCCATGACCCTTGTCGGAATTGGAAAATTAGCCGCTCTGTGTCTTGTTCAAATCTATCATCATCATGGACACATCCATTACAAAATCTACCACCACCTCAGATTCTTCTATCAACGGCAATACAATCGTAGCAAACGAAAAAGAAATACTTCAAGTAGAATCTGATCTTGCTCAAACATCTATACCTGAGCTTCTTGCAGAAGATCCGTCTTTACTTGGAGGCGACGATGTTGCAGAGCTTCTCCAGCAATTATCCAACGCGGACAGCATGGCCCAAGGAATGGAATCCAAGTTAGATAGCGTTTTGCAAAATTTGGATGAACTGTTGGCTCTTTTGGGTGTTGAGGAGACGACTGAGGACGCAGGTCCGACGTCTGGAGATACTCCCCCCGACGCTACAAAAAGCTCCAGGGGTCCATAGTGGACTAACTCACTATCGAAATGTATGTCCTTCAAATCTCAATCTTCTCTCGTTACTTAAACAAGTTCCTTCTCTTGCAGCCGGATCCTTCACTTGGACACTCAATAAATCATCAACACAGTTACGATGCTACCTTCAATATCCTAATCATGTCCGAGTCGGATATAGACATCGGTTATGGTGGTTCACAGAGGTTCAATAAACTATCCCAATCAATGGCGCTTCGTGACAACTGTTGCCCACCTTCTGGTATTTTCATAATGCCATTCCTTTGGGTAGCCGGATGACTGGGAATCCTGTTGTCAGGCTTCCAATAAGAAATTGGTTCGGGCAACGGTATGGCACAATCGTCCATGAAAACGAGAGGGTCCCATACTATTTATTTACATTCAGCAACTACGAGCTCGTTTTCATCATTGGAAGATATTTTACTAAGTAACTAAAACACAGATATATGCTATAACGGCCAATAGAAAACATATGCAGTACCAGTATTCAGAATCTATTCCCTTTTTGAAATTGGACTGGTGTGTCAGTAGCACTGAAGTAGCAAATCAAGCCTTAGGCCTCAAAGTTCGAACGCCCAAGAATGATAACTGTAAAAGGCTCAAAGCCTCGAAGCTTGATGTGAACGAAGAATGCTCCCAAGAAGGGTGGGGGTGGCCGGGCAGGTATTTACGGCTTACCCAGAGAATGATTGCTCGTTGCAATGGAGTGGCCTTTCCTCATCGATGCCTGCAACCTGAAAAGAAACTGCATTCGAAGAAAAATCAAGAATGCATAAAATATAACAACAATATAATAAACATTATGCCAAGCTGTGCACCGTCACGCCCACTCGTAAGTAATGGACAATGTCCGAGGTGTGAGAATCAGGAATGTGTGAGAGTGTGAATGATACAATGGTTGGATCGTAATGGCAAACATAACCTGTAATACATACGCAGCAATATTCCATGTAAAAAGCCGTTCGTGATCAAGGAGATTCTAACATGGAGCAATCGAAACGCTTGACAGTGTCAACTACATCTGATCCCCGACGGGCGAAAACAAGCTGGTTGAAAAGAATAAGTTAATGAACGTAGACAACTTATAAAATCATACCAAATATGGATTAGCAGTCGACCCAGTTGTATCAGCAAGTACTTCATCTTTTGAAACGATGGTGACATCCGAATCATTGTATTTGAACCAAGAATCAGGAGAACCGGGAAGATGTCGAGAATAGAAGAAATAATGGCCCCAAGAAGGAGAAGAACCTCGGTGGATGAAAACGGAGGTAAGTTCGTATGCTGCTTCGGTACAGTCTCCCCAAAGTAGTTCTAGTTCGTTTTTAAGCTGATCTATGCGTATCCGTAAGGCATCGATCTCGAGACGGATACCACCCTGCTCGTCGGATAGTTGCCCGAGGACCCCATCATCGATGCCAGGCAAAGAGGCACCCTGCAATCCAGTGAGGAATTTTTGTGTGTGTTCTAGAAAGGAGGCGTAAGGTGAATCCTGGAAGTCGCAGTCAGAATAACGAAAATTTGGTAAATAAACTTTCCAACCTTGTCTTCAACAAGTAAGCGGACACGATCTCGGCAAGCATCAAGTTCGCTTTGGATAGCCTTTGATCTGTTCTTTTTCACGGGATCGGCATTGTCCATGAAACGGTCCATGTAAAGATTTTCGGTAAATTTGACATATGCCTGGGATTTGTACGGTTGCTGTGTGTCTCTGTTGAATTGAACTCTCTACAAGTTGTGAATTCAAATCAGCAAGTAGACAAGAATGTTAATGATCCATACCTGAAGCTGGATCTGCAGGACCGGGGGAAGATCCACAATGCTGATTTCCATACGAGTCTTTCCACCCTCATACTCAACAACGTCGTCGAAATATTTACTTAATCCATCATATATATCAATACCGTCGTTCGCAACGTTCACGGGAAGATGCGAAAATAAGTCTTCCTTCTCATGGATTGACGCCCTAGATTGTTGAGCAGTCAGGCATTGTCGGATCTTTCCATAGAAAAGCCTATTAAATAGTAAGATTTTTGATCATCAACTTCTACTGCTGTTTTTACCTCTTGACGACGCTCGTCTTGTCAGAGCTTTCTGGTACTCCATCGAATCTTAAGAGTGCCGTTTCAATTTGAAATATGCAATTATCCATACACTCTGCAACATCATGTTGCCTTCCTAAGCCAGGTGTCAAACATATGCATCATAGTAACTGGATATTACATACCAAACATCATTGTCGAGTCGGAAGGCTCGGCACGTTTCCTTAGAGTAGGAGCGGGTTTTGCAGTGGGAGCAGTTTGCGTTTGAACATCGGCATCTTCATCTGTGAGATGTACCTTTGACGACGAGGCTTCCGCGGACTGCCGAATTTCATTTGTTGGTCGAGGAGAATTCATCTCTCGGTGTGGGGGGACAAGGACGAAACCGTCCCTTTCTTTGGGCGACTGTGATAGAGGACTGTCGACGTCCATCTCGGAACGTTGGCGATCCAGATCGCGCGGCCGCTTTCCAAGCACGGAACTCGACGAGCTGGGAGACTGCGATGTGCGCAAGGGGGCAAGAATCGACGACCGAGATGGTCCATCTTCAACGAGAGTGGCGTCAGTGTCATTCGAGGAGTCAGTTCCGCCTTTGTCAACCTCATCTTCCTCCTCGTCTCTTGATGTGATCAGGGCGAGTTTAGCAAGTTCTATTGTAGGAGTGACAGCAGCAGCTTCGCAGTATTCCAAATTGAAGAACAACTCTGCAAGTTGGTTGATGACTGGAGCCAAGGAGGTCAGAAAAGTTCACACACAACAATAAGACTTTGAATATAGCATACACTTCTTGGAACGCATAATTTCCCGCCGCGTCACAAGCCTTCCACCAACCCGATGGCGTTTAAGGTCTTCGTCTGATAATTTTTCGTCATCAAGTGTAGTCAAATCCAATTTGGACATTGGTTGCACTGCTTCTCGGAGGTCCTTAATGGTATAAAAATACTATCCAAGCATGTCAGAGCTTGAACGCCAACTGGTGAACCAAGCCCCACAGACCTGTAGCAATGAATTAAGATAACACGTGTTCCCTAGTTGATTGAGGCCACGCGGTAAATCCGGTCGAATGGGCGCCACGACATCTCCAGCTATGAATATTAAACATGGTATCAAAGAAAAGTGTATTATCATAGATTGTTCACTTACGATCCTGCCCTGATGAAAGGAATTGCCTCAAGCGTTCACTGTCTCTCACTTCGGCAATTACTGTCATGGCTTCTCGCATCTTTTCTATTTGGAGGGGTGTTTCTTCGAGCTTCAATCAATAGTCAGCATCCGTTGCCTCAGCTAGTATAAATTGACGAACCCGCATGTTATACACAGTGATCAGCATATAATCGTCCACATCCTTCGGAATTTCAAGGGTATTGTAAGCCCGATCTGGATTCATATACTTGTTCTTGCCAGCTTCCCATGAGTTCCTCAGCCTGATACTGCTTCGAGTTTCCGCAAGTATTCTGAAAGCTTCGTTGCTAAGCCTGTGCAGATCAGAGCCGTTTTCAGGGTCACGCCAGGCTCGTTTCACACTATCTTTCCAAGCATTCTCGACGAAGTCGTCTGGAATTTCAGCATCGTAATCCACGCCAAGAACATTCTCAGTGCCAAAACCAAGGGTCTTAGCCGCCGTGTCTATGTCTTCCAGGGTAAAACGATCTCGAGACTGCTCCATGGCTATGAGTTCCTGGAGTGGCGCTGGACAACTTCCCCACTCCTGTAGATGCTTCAAGATATTGGTAAGGCATGTAAAATATCTGGGGGTTCCTGCGGGATCGCAACGACACTGAGCAAGGTAGGCGAATGCTAGAAGTTCTGGAGGCAATATAAGAAGGGCAGGAATATTAAGCATCAATAAAAGAGGTCACCAGCTGAGTAGGTTGTTGGGGTTAGACCAAGTAGTTTCCAGGACGCTTCGAGGGCTCGAAGTGCTTCCAAAATTGCATCCGAAAGCCCTCCACGAGGAACTAGATTGACCATGTCGGAGTGCCACATTAACATAAATAAAAATACGTACCCTGGTCAGGATGCGCTCCAATGGCAGTCTGGTACATTTCCCTTGCGCTATCCAGTTGAACAGGGCTCTTGTCCTTTGTGTCCCTGAATTGCGATGCTTTGCATTCAATCAGTACAGTAACAAGACATTGAAAGAACGATGTAAACTATCACCATGTAATCGCTTAAAATCAACAAGCCATGCATGGATTTCCACCCAGGCGCGAAGAAGCTTGCGGCGATTTTGCTTTCCCAGCGGGGTATTGTCAGTGACAGGTGGCCTTAGCGTGCACTCCCGTTCGGCAGTCTCTTCTACGAAACCTAATATATCAAAGATACGTTTTCTTCCCTTGACTTTCAGCATCAAATAAGTCTTATACTAGGAGACGGACTTACACAGCTAAAGTCCAACCAACCTTTGACTGGAAACCTGAACTAGAGACCTTGATCATCCTGTTGTTTCCCCTCCACAATTTGTTCCCAATGGCACTGTCGAATTTGAAAATAAGTAGCAAGAAAGCCTCCAAAAAGACTCACACTGTAAAGGTCTCCAAAGCACTGACGATGGCTTGATCGCTGGTTTTACCAACCGGCGGATTGCTTCGCCTGTCTCTTATAACTTCGTCGATGTACCTTCTCGGGATGACTCCAGGGATGACTCCAGAAGCAACACAATAGAAGGAGCACTGACAACAAACGTATAAGTCCAACAATTTGCCTTCATCGTCTCCTGTTTCCCTTTCTATATCGACGTCGTCGACCTTCATCGCATTAATGTCCATCTCAGCGGAAATGATTGTACCAGCACGGCGCTTCAGTTTTACGCTCTCGATATTCTGCCATTCATCCTGACGGAATGGAGGCGTTAGCTTGTGGCTGTCGACTGCATTTTCATACTTATGAAAATGGTGTGTTTTATTCGCTTTCCCAAATGGTTGGTCTTCTTCTTCGAGGCAAGAACCTGTGCGCCGTCGTCTAGCCTGGTCAGGCAGAGGTGCGCTGGAACTATTAAGGAAAGAATGAGCAAGCGGGGGGGCTACTGAGGAGGACTTCCAGCTGAGGATAACCCATCCGTTATCTTTGGGACAGTAATAGGCGTTGGGGTGTGGAACGGCCGTCCTAGTTTCATCTTCTGTGGGCGGACTGACTGTTGACTGCTCGGGGGAGCTTGAAGAGGCAGGATGCCCGATGGCCAACTGTTCTCTGGAAGGAGAAGGTGCATGAGACAAGACGGTGGGCGCTTGGGGAGAAATGACATTGATAGAAAATAGGGAATGATTTGAATCATGGAGTTCTTCTGCGAGAACAGGGGCTAAAATTCCTGGGCCAGGACGGTTGCATTTTTCTCGTTCATTTGAATTCCACCAACCAGTCTCCTCAAGGTCAACGCGCCCGTCGATCATAAACTCCTGGTCGGTCCGATTCATGTACTCCATGCTATCGAACTCCAGTCCTTGACCTGCACTTCCGCCGGACCAACTTTGATTCGTCATATGATTCCAATCAGTTGATTCCTTTGACCAATGAGTTCCGTCAGGTGCCCAATGACCATCTACATCATAGGGGGTCTTTATGTTTTCAGTGGCCCAGTTGGAAGTATCCTCGTGAGGTATTAAATCGGGTACCGTGTTATCGTCCTCCGGAATAATATCGTCTACCACCAATTCAGGTTCTCGAAACCCCCCGGGGTTGTTACAAGCAGGCGATCCGTAACGTGGAGGGTCTTGCGGCGGCACATAAGCTGTATGACTCGACCCAGAGTGCTTCGGCCTTGTAGGCAGTGGTGGTGGTCTCTGTGGGGCATAGAAGCTACTGGCCGGGACTGGGGAAGAAACTAAGATCGGTGTGCTCGGCCTCTGGTTTACAGAAGAGGCGCCAGGTGTTGGAAGTGGTCTCCTTGTCTTTGGGGTGTCGGGATTGTCCATGGACAAAGGTCACAGAATCAATCTATAAGCTGAAGAACGGAATGTTTAGATCAGACTGAGAGCTTCAGTAAATACGCACTAAGGGTATGGGAATACAAACGATCGGTTTGGAATTCAGGCAAAGATCGACTATGATATGGTTGAGATATTGACACCTATATCTCTGTGATCCGATGACAAGGCTGGACTCCTTTGCTTATCGTAGGCCGCCGCAGGCGAAGGCGCGGGATGTAAGAGGTCAAGTTTTCAAGAGAAAGCACAACGGCGCCAGGTTTGTACGCAATAGGTTCAAGCAACGTGATTACATAATGATAAAGAATCGTCAGGAATCTGCTACACTAAAGAAACAAATGCGACCTTTACGAGTTGCGTTTATTCACCCCGATCTTGGAATTGGTGCTCAACCAACCTTATGATCAAGAGATTCTCTCACCTAACCTCAAAACCGTGTCACAGGTGGTGCCGAACGTCTTGTAGTGGATACAGCACTGGGTTTACAGAGATTAGGACATTCCGTGGATCTATATACCTCGTACCATGACTCCCAACATTGCTTTGATGAAACGAGAGATGGTGTGTGGGTTTTGACTAGAGGGACTTTTGTCGGTTTACTCACACGTACAACGTATATTCCAGGAACTTTGAGCGTACACCACCTCGTTCCACCGTTTCCCAGCTCGATAAAAGGGAAATTCCACATTTTATTCGCCCATCTGCGTCAACTTCATCTGACGACACATCTGCTGTCTCCGGGTAGGCCCACCTACGACGTTTACTTCGTAGACCAATTGTCTACATGCGTGCCGTTCCTGCGACTTCTGGGCCATACTCGAGTGGTTTTCTATTGTCACTTTCCTGACAAGTTGCTTGCCAATGGGGCATTTGTTGAAGGAAACCTCGTCAAGAGAAAGGCGAATTTCTTAAAATGGCTGTATCGCCAACCGATGGACTGGTTAGAAGAAATCACTACAAGTCAGAGTTATCCTGTATCTTATTCATGGTGATTAGATGGTTAAATTTTCCCTACAGAACAGGCGGACGTGATTCTTGCTAACTCGAAGTTTACCGCGCGGGTTTTCAAGTCATATTTCCCTTCAATATCACAAAATCCCTCCGTTATATATCCTGGAATCAACATCTCTGCTTACGAGACAAAAGTCGATCTCTCTGACTCAGATGTCAGCTCTGTCACTAGGTAAGACGGTGTTCGCAAGCAGTGGTGCTCATGCTGATTGTCTTTCTTTAGCCCCCACCTCACTCTCCTCTCCCTCAATAGATTCGAAGGCAAGAAAAATGCCATGCTAGCCTTGAAAGCTTTTACTTTGATCAAAAAAGAACATTCAACCTTGCGCCTTGTTCTTGCAGGTACATTTCTCTGTCAGTTACAATTTAACCCAGTTCACACCCTCATAGGTGGTTATGATCCTCGTCTAGAAGATAACGTGGAGACTCTCCGCCAACTTGTCGACTATGTAAGATCAGCTGCATTGTTATTCGACGTCATCTCTCCAGCCCCCATCCCTGCGACCGCCTCTCATTTAGTCACCGGAGAACTTGATCCTCAAGTTCTTTTCGTCCTCAACTTTACTACGGCTCAACGTACAGCACTTTTACAGAGTCCAACTACGCTGGCCCTTCTCTATACTCCCGCGAACGAACATTTTGGCATTGTCCCTGTAGAAGCTATGGCATGTGGACTACCAGTGCTTGCGTGTAACTCCGGGGGTCCAACTGAAAGTGTCGTCTCCTATCCCTGGCCTGTAAACGAGCGCACAGGTTGGCTGAAAACGCCGGATCCAGATGTTTGGGCTGACGCGCTTCTGGAGATAGTTGCCTTGCCTATAATTGAACGAGAAGCTATGGCGAATAGAGCTCGAGAGAGAGCTAGAAAGTTGTTTGGGATAGATGCTATGGCCCATGGGTTGGAAGATGTGTTACGAAAGACTGTGTCGATGGGCAGAGTGGAGGGGATTGGATGGGTTGGAACATTGGCAATAATGTTATTTGGTTTTCTAGTTGCATACATCACAGGACCATTTCTTTTTCCTGCAAGTTAATATTGATTTGTGGCCTTGAATATTTCTTATTATTGGACACTTCAAAGCGCGACACTTGATCTGACTAACAAATCTACTCTATTAATTCTTGATTCTTACTCAACGCCATGCAATCTTCCCATACGTGGGCGATGTATCCCCAGTTTTGCTTCCTTGGTGAACCCGAAATCCAACCTCATAAATTTCTGTGATAGAACCCTTAATAAAAGCTGTTTCTTCGTCATTGTTTGGGATGCTCAAAATAAGTTGAGGGGGATGTTCAACGGTATTTGTTGTATCCAACGCCCATACAGACTCGGACATCGAAGAGGAAATTGGATCATGCCCAATGACTGTCCTCAGTTGGTTGCAAACAGCATTGAATGAGGCAGATTGAGCCAGAATACGCAGATAAGCAATGCCTGTTGCACCTGATGGGTGTTGAACATTCTCAGGTGGTTCACTGGGTACCTTGACAATATACAACCAGGATGAATGATGGACATTATCGAGTGAGAAAGTATACGTAGACACACCCTCAAATACCGTGGGGTCATGTCACCACAAAAGAAAGGGGTCCCGGTGATGCCTCCTTCTCGTCGAGGAAATGATACGATCCATTTGAGAACCTTTCCATCAGGACGACGACGACCCCCCTCTTGCTCATGTTTATAAAAGATACCACTACCATCTTCACGCCCACGTTGATTGATTATTTCAGAAATGCTGTCACTTTGAGAGCCATTGCCCAGGAAAGCATAGTCGATCCATCCTGGGGATTTAGTAGCCCATTGATGGCGATCACGCTGCCGAAGTTCTTCGGATCCTGGGGTGTAGTGGAAAGCGGGGTGCGTGAAAGAGATTAACTCAAGGTAGACCCCATCTGCAAAGACCTGGTTCGGTTAATATTGTCATGTATTCAAATTTGATGGATTCATATAAGGAGTTACAAACAACCAAGGCATTTTCAGTCAAACCGCCTGCATGAGTTCCGCCAGGAAGGACGCTGGTTAGAGAAGATATGATCAATGATGTCTAGGAGTGGCACTCATTTCTTGGACTTACTTGAAGCCAAGCTCACGGAATTGTTGTGCAGTTTCTTCCAGAGAACCAGGCGGTGCTAGATATATAATATGGTCAAGGATTCTAGTGTTAATTGATGATTGCAACACCATCTTGTAAAATCAGGATTCGAGGCCGAGAAAGCTTGTGTGAATGTTGAGAGAAATGTGAGAATGGCGCCATCGCCAGGGACAAAATACTAGTAGCTCTGCCTCGCGGCAACGTAGACTTAACGGTTCAACCTATTTCCCGTCCATCTGACAAATGACCGAGTGTACTTCCAAGTTGTTCTGGCATTGAAGAAAGCTGCTTGGTATGAACAAGGGAAAAAGGGGGCGTTGGATAGACCTTGCTAACGAGCCATTATGATTGACAGATCCTGTATTTTTACAAAATACAACAAATGGAAAGGAAGCATTCTAAATTTCATCGTCGCGGATGTTTGGAGATGACAACTGAGACTATCTGCTTGACTTGAAGTATGATGTTTCCGTTCAAAATCTGAATCCGAATTAAAGACAGCACACACCAAAGACGATGAGCCAAATCTATGTTTTATGCTCACGCCAACTAGGATCCAGGGAGTCTTCAACCAAGAAGTCATATCACATGAGAGCCATCGGTTTGGTTGACAAAGTGGTTGGAGTCGTCAAAGCAACAGATAGTAAAGCTTGGCAGTGTATATATTCCCTGTAATGTGTTGTGAGTAAGACGTTGAGGGCCATGCTATTGCCATAATCAAAGAGAGTCAAGTAGGAGACATGCGCCAGATATAAGTACAGGCCAGGAGATTGCGCTTGCGTTTTTTTTGCTGGTGTCAATGGCAGGTTTAATCGAGAAATATGAAATGTAGAAGAGACGGAATATAGAGAGAGCTTTGAAAGATAGATCGAAAGTTAACCAATCACCTCGAATGTCATTGGACAACCTTTTTCCGAAGCGCGTAGGCCCTTAGTAAGTAAAGATTCAATTACGAGAAATGTCACGGACGCAGGTTCGTGCCACACGCGAAAATGGCCATTTCCCGTGATACTGTTTGCCATTATGATATCCTCTGTTGGTGGTTTCAAGTCGCTTTACATGAGTCGACGCAGTCGATGAACCTTTGACACTTATCATCCGAGAATGCATCAGCCGACACTGAGAACATAGAAGAACCGATTGCCAGCAACTGTGACAGACGACGCACACTTGGCGAGTCGAAGCGCTCAATGATTCATCATGGGAAAAGATTACTAAGCTTGTGGCAAGTAGCACTACACACCTTTCCTTCGATACCATTTACTTCGCCATTTGATCAATCCTTGATCGAAACTAAAGGTTTCTGCGTGTATATTATATACGTCCTTCAACCCCAGTAGATCTTGTCTAGAATCAAAGAGAAAGGAAGGTGAACAGACGTGAGTGCAGCATTCGATCCATGGTCAAGCCACATGTAATAACTTTATCACTTGAGCAAGTCGAATTTCGGAAGTATCGCATTTGGCTAACGAAACTTATGAAATAACAAAAGAGTGGACAAGTTTGATAATGGTGCGGTCTTCGCAGGCGACAACTTTCTCCTCTTCACCATATTTCTTTGATCGCGGCGCGCACGGCACCGCTCAACCGATCACGGAGCGCATCAATGTATTTCTCTTCAACTTGAGCAACAAAAAAAAGTCCACTTAATTAAAGAACATATTTACAGCCACATTCCAGACCAATTGTATCATATTACTTTCCAAAAGGTGTCGGAGGCCTGCACTATGGAGTATGTTTATTTTTGGCATCCTTGGATGGTTAGTAGGTCTAACGCTTCATGGAAGGAACGGCATCCCATGAAGCCGCACCGTCTCACCTTGACCAATGCACTTGTAATGGGTTACGGCCTCGACAAACAGATTCATCATATATATGACCCTAGACCTGCAACCAAAGAAGAGCTCGAAAATTATCATGACCGTGATTACATTGAATTCTTGTCTAGGTCTGTAACTTGCTTTTCGAATCATTTTTCAACCTTCCAACCAATCTTTACTTAGAGTTACTCCACAAAACCAAAGTTCCATGAGACAAATGATTGACAATTTCAACTGTGTCGAGGATTGCCCTATTTTTGCTGATATGTATGACTTTTGCCGGATGTATGCTGGAGGTTCACTAGCCGGTGCACGGAAATTGTGTGCGGGAACAACAGATATTGCAATCAACTGGGCTGGCGGCCTTCATCATGCCAAAAGGGGCGAAGCAAGTGGATTCTGCTATGTTAACGACATTGTTCTCGCCATCTTGGAACTTCTCAGGCGAGTCCCCTTCGACTAGTTATCCCTGGTAACGAGGATTAACCCATGGATGAATTTCAACAGATATCATCCACGTGTTCTCTATATAGACATTGATATTCACCACGGAGATGGCGTCGAGCTTGCATTCTACCAATCTAACCGTGTCATGACGGTATCATTCCACAAGTATACTGGGGATTTCTTTCCTGGGACCGGGAAAGTAGACGACAATGGCAGCGGATCTGGGAAGCATTTCTGTCTAAATGTTCCTCTGCAGGACGGAATTGATGATGATATGTACCTGACGATCTTCAAAACTGTAATTGACGATACCGTCACTGCATTTCGTCCAACCTCCATCGTTCTGCAATGTGGGGCTGATTCTCTCGGGTGTGATCGTCTCGGTGCATTCAATCTCTCAATTGCTGCTCACGGCGAATGCGTCAACTTTGTCCGAAAATACAACGTACCCCTTCTTATCGTTGGGGGTGGCGGTTACACAATTAAAAACGTCAGTCGCTGCTGGACGTATGAAACTTCTGTTCTCGTTGGCACTGAAATCCCTGATGAACTACCGGCAACTGTATACGATGCGTTTTTCGTTGATTCTCACTGGAAGCTGCACCCTCCCCTAACAGGAAAGGTGGACAATCAAAACTCCCCTGCCTCATTACAACGTATCACCATTAGTATACGAAATAAATTGCGGTACTTACAGGGGGCACCCAGTGTAGCAATGCAAGAAATTCCTCCTGATCTACAAGGCTTGCTTGAGGACGAAAATCGGACGGTAGAAGAAAAGGACGAAGAACGAGGCACCGGACAGGCCGGAGAAAGACGCTCAGGTCGTTCGATAACGAGAAATGATTATTACGACGGTGATAATGACGTTGATCAAGATTCAGGTCGGGTTGGAAATGCTACCCGTAGAGCGAGAGGTGGCCGCCGTACTCGGGGTCGGGCTAGAGGACGAGGAGCAGCAGCAGTAGCGACGCTAACAACAAATGGAGAAGAAGGTGATTCAGAAATTCCTGATGTTGCGCTTGTTCCTGCAAAACGGGGCAGAGGCAGAGGCAGAGGCAGAGGTCGCGGGAAATCTAGAGCTGCAGAGAAAGAGAAAGAGAAAGAGAAAGAGAAAGAGAAAGATGCGAGTACTCCATCTACAGAGGCTACTTCTACGCCTGCGGCAACCGTTGAAGTTGACATAGATGTGTGATAACATGTGTATTTTTTATTTACTTCATAAGTGATCTTCATACCCACACACAGAACAGAAAACCCTATGTAGAAGGTAAGTCTCCTACTTTAACGTTTGCTCTGTTCTAACGACAATTTCATCGTCAACTAGATCTCACAAGCAAATGTACAGGTGTCTTAGATATTTCTTCCCCGAACCTTTTGATTTGCTGGGATTCCATTCCAATTTGAACAACTTCCAGTCCATCCGCGGGGGTGAGTTAGACGCTCTTGGCCTTTTCCAAACAGCTGATGTAATGATTTTCAGACGTGGTGGATGGGTAAGGCCAACAACCCCAGACCTGAGTGGCGTTCGTTCCGAGTCGACATAGTTGGTGGAGCTGACCTCTTTTGTATGGCTCGAGCTTATAAGTAATAATTGACGTGCATTTCCAATGATATTTCTGACGACACTCCGCTACATAAGTGATGAGCAACTGTGTCTGCACTCAGGTTTTGGCGACATTTGGAGATTACTAACATCTTTCTTGCCTGGTTGAACTGATCTTCTAATTATATGACAGAGCGTATCAAGCGATGCTCAAGACAACCCAAAAAGTCTCAGGCAGGAGTTAGAACGTCAAAATTTGCATTCCTCGCAATGTCTTGTTTTTCGATTCTTCGTCTAACCGAGTCTCCGGATCCAATGAGTGGGGATTCGGAAATTCGGACACGATGCCCATCATTGACAAATTAAGCTGTTGTCCAAGCGCAACGTATCTTCAAATTCCGAGTGAGCAGACGGTGAAATTTTTTGTTACCGACTGCACTTACTTACCACGTTGTTACCACGACTTTGATGATGATATGTTCATACTTGGATAGTCATTCTACCTTTCGTGATCCAACTTCCTGTGTGGGGATGGCTTGGAAGAAGATCTGGTAGATATTTCTTCAGATCGAAAGAAACAGACATTTGATTGTGGCGAGAAAGACTTTTTCCCCGCGATGTATATTGTGCATAATCTGCACTAATTTTGTCAGAACTAAGTTCCGGACAGTAATATGGTACTCACCAATAGACTCGTCATGGCATCCGCGTACAGAACAACTTTTGTTGCTCTTCTGGTGATATCGAGGTAGCCCAATAACAAGACTGCATATGTCTGTTTTGACCGATAGACCTGAAAATTTTCCCCTACAATAGACTCAGAGCTGGCAATTGTATCCCCGGGCTGAGAGCTTGCCTTGGATCGTACTTTGGACTTTTATTGAGCCTTGCCTTGCCTGCACCACTGAAAAAGATTGATTGTCATCGGAACAGGAAATCGATTGACAAACCGTTGAGCAAGTTCAAATTCAAAACAAAAGAAATCGTGGCAAATCAGCGCTAACGTCTGATATTTATTGTGACCGGAAACGTCCAAAGGCTTATTCCACCTGATTATACTACCTCACTCGGAAATGATACGGAATGCAAATCTCGGGCAAGCGCAGCCTTGAAATGGGTTTGTGTAAACCAATGGCTTGCAATTGGCGATGGCCGACAAATAACAGAGGTAAATCCACAAAGGCTGATATAACTTGAATACTTCTCATTCCAGTTTACCGCACTGCAGTCGTTCTGTCTAATCCGTCTTCCTTTTCTATCAAGCCGTTCCCAGTTTATAAACCGACAGGTTTTGCTATGGACTCCAATTCACGGAAAGCTATTGCTCCTTGCACGATTGTAATCAAACTTGGTGGGCATTTTGCTGAAAAATATGTGCTTTTACTAAATAAACCATTAGGAACGTCTTCTATTGTTCATGAGACCACTCACCAGCCTCTCCTTTCAACGCTTTCGGCTGTTGTCGAGACTGTCGTAGACCTGAAGCGTCATGGTCATAAAGTTGTCCTCGTTAGCTCTGGAGCCATCGGAGTAGGTTTGAAACGCATGGATATGGAGAGCAGACCCAAAAATCTTTCTGGTAAACAGGTATGCACGCCGTTTCTTCTTTTTTTCCTACGACTGCTGATAGATAAAACTAGGCCCTAGCCGCCATCGGGCAAGGACGCCTCATAGCGCTTTGGGATAATCTATTCGGCCAGCTCGAGCAGCCCATCGCCCAAGTGCTGTTGACGAAAGGAGATATCTCGGATGTATGGTTGCCCCTCATCTCCACCTATCCCGTTCCACTTATAACATTGTGCCTAGCGAACGCGTTATCTTAATGCAGTCAACACCTTCAAGGAATTGTTGATGATGGGCGTTGTTCCCATCGTCAATGAGAATGACACTGTGTCCGTCAGTGTGAGTAGTTTGACCCCATCTTGTCTGTGTATTTCGTCTCACGACCTAACTACAGGAAATTCAATTCGGCGACAATGACACCTTATCGGCCATTACTTCCTCAATGGTTCATGCAGATTATCTTTTCCTAATCACGGACGTCGATGGTCTCTATACCACGAACCCTCGCAAAAACCCAGATGCAAAGCAAATCGAAGTTGTCGATTCCATTCCAGCCATTCGTTTGGAGGGTTGGCCATGTTTTCTTTGATGCGTATTTTCTTTTCTAATAAACCTCTCTATCACAGTCAGCACCACAACATTAGGATCTAGTCTAGGAACAGGCGGAATGGAAACGAAGCTTATAGCAGCTGAGATCGCAACAGCTGCAGGGGTGACGACTATCATCACCTCCAGCAAGGACCCATCGTGTATCTTCCGTATAATTGAATACGACATGCAAACCCGGCCCCGGAAATTTAGATCAGATCCTGCAACTACGCTGACAGAATCCACTGAGGTCAATGATTTATCCCCCCAAAATGGAAGCGCTTCTCAACCCATCGTACGTCCTCCGCACACGCTATTCACCGCCTCTGTGGACCCTATGCCAGATCTCAAGTCATGGACGAGTCATACCTTAAAACCTTCTGGAAGTATTGTCATTGATGCGGGCGCATACCATGCCTTAGCTCATCGGGATTCAGGAGGGAAGCTCCTAGCAGCAGGTGTCATTGGCATCATCGGCGTATTTGCTTCGGAACAAGCTGTCCGTATTGTCATCCCAAGACGGCGACATGGGAACTTGGAGGACGAATTGGATGCTTACTTACAGGCGATGGCGTCGACGATGCCGACGACTCTTGATACTGCTACGATGTTACGGGAATTAGGAGCATCGAGCACGGAAGCGGGTGAATCAACAATGGATGATCAACAGAAAGCAGATGTGTTTCTGGAGGCGGACGTCATGGAAGTTGGCCGAGGGCTAACAAACTACAACTCAGCCCAAATCATGGCGGTTAAGGGATTAAACAGGTGAGTGACTTACTCTCGATTTTATCCGTCATTTACCCAATGTTTCCTGCAGCTCCTTCTTACCACAGGTGTTGGGTTATGCGGATTCAGAGTTTGTGGTGGAAAACATCACTGTCAGTATCCCGCCAAGTCCCCCTTTGTAATCCTTGTGTCGAAGCTTCTCTCGGAATCCCTTTTCTTATGCGTCGAAATCTTAGAGCAACATTGTAGACTTGAATAATTCTAGACTGTGAGCATTTACATAGCTGATATTACGCCATTATTATGATAGGATTTCATTCCGCGTAGACTTGCGAATGTTTTGAATTCGTTGTGGTGCATGCAATTCCCTACCTCACTCAGGCTTCGAGAGGTCAGAACAATCTATCAGCGAAGCCTCGAAGGCAAAGCCTATTACCACTACATGAAAGGAAGTCGCTGCTTCGCCCAACATGCACTTACTACGCCCCATTCACACCCACGTCGCAACTCGCCGATGCCCGCGGCAGGCAACGTCCGCTTGTACAACAGTTAGAATGTCATATCCTCTGCCAGGGATCTGATCAGTGGCCGGAGAGGCGACCAAGTGACACCTGGCCCCCTAACCTCTAATCGCTGTGGATCCTGTCCCGGGCCTGTTCACCCCAACCAAAATAACCATCGATGTGTGGGCAACGAAATACAATATTGATACAATTTACAAAAGCGTTAGACTACGCTACTTTGATCAACAGCTTTCCCGTTGTCTTACCGCCGGCCTGAGTGAGATCGCGCTGCGCACTCTGAACGCCCTCAGCGGTAAATGGATACTCTTTGAAAATCTGGATCTTCAGTTCATTCTTCTCAATCAAGTCAAAGACCGCTTTCCCATAGTGAGCAGCCTCCTCTGGGGTGAAAACATAATTGGCCATCCTGGAAGAGTAACATTGCGTTAGAGGTCGATTTAAATCAATGGAATGAAGCTCTTACGTTGGACGAAGCAACTTAACATTCTTCTCCACAAGTTTGGGGAGCGAGAACGGCTCCACAGCCCCAGATGCGTTACCGACGCACACAATTGTACCTTTGCGCTTTATCAATTTGAAGTTGTTGTCAAATCTAATGGATTTGGATATTTCAGCGCCAGTCCTGAATAAATGAAAGAAGATCACACACGTATCCTTCCCAACACCGTCAAAGACGGCATCAACACCTTCATTATTTGTCAATTCTAACACCCTCTTCACCGTGTCCTCCACAGGGTATAAAATGACATGGTCAGCACCATTCGCCCTGGCAAGATCTGCCTTTCCCTGAGTCGAGGTTGTTCCAATCACCGTAGCACCTACGCGTCTAGCCAGTTGAGCAAAGAGCAATCCAAGACCTCCTGCGACCGTGTGAACAAGAATTGTGTCCCCCTTTTTCACTTTATACGCCTCTTCGAAAAAGGACACGGCTGTGAGGCCTTGCAAGAGAGCCGCTGCTGCTACTTGAGTTGAGATAGAAGCGGGGACAGGGTAGGCATATTTCCAGGGGACGGAAATATATGTTGCGTGTGATCCAAGGAAGTCCTGAGCAATGGTACCATTAGCATTTAGAATGGTATGAATGTACAGGGACGGACGTACGGCGGCCACTTTCCCTCCGACCGCAAAGCCTTGCTTTTTGAATGTCTCGTTGTTAAGAACATCTTGGTCCGTAGGAAGGGCCAGGATAGTTCCTGCTACCTCCTTGCCAAGGATGGCGGGGAACGCATTATATTTGTAGAGCCCCGACCGAAAATATGTATCAATGAAGTTGACACCAAAGTAATCGACCTAAATGAGAATATCAACCACGCTGAACACTGGAAACTGGATGGCATGCGTACCTTAATGACGACATCGCCTGGATTTACTTTGGGAAAGGGTATAGTTGTTTTTTGAATGATCTCAATGCCACCAATCTGAAATGAATTGTCATCGGTATATAAATGTAATCCACGGAGTGATAAGATATACGCTAGGAATGGTCATTGCTTCAACGGTAGGAGGGTAGTTTGACATGGTGGGTGGCTCTGTAAGAAATGTGGTGAATAATATGAGAGAGATGAAGTTGAAGGTTTCGAGATGAGGATAGGAAGATATAACAAATCGCACAATCCTGAGCACATTTGAGTGGTTACTAATAATCAGCTATATTTAGCCCTTTATGCTCATGCAAACCCACGGATGGTCAGCAGATCAACCTTCGGACGACAGCGCCGAGGCAACTAGGACGTTTTCTTCGACGCGTTGAAGTCGGCCAATACCTGATATATGAGAGCCGCTTGCTCTGGCCGCTGAACCATACCAGGTCTTTGTTCTCTTAGCGAATCAATCTCCTGGACGACCACATCATTGATTGCATCGTCTGGAAGTGGTCCCAAAGGAGAAGGAGGTAACACGGAGGATGGAGTTGGCCTCAAAGGGGGAGGTAAGAAGCCGGAAGCGCGTAAGAGAGATGAAAGAGCAATGAAAGATCCAGTACGTCCAATACCAGCAGAGCAGCCGACGATAATAGGTGGGTCAAGGTCGAGCTCCGTACATGCGTGGTCTGGCGATGCGCCTGGATGTATTGTACATAGAGAAATATCACGGTTGGTGCTTTCGACAAGTCGGATGAAGGTGAGAAGACTCGCACGGTCTTCTACATTCGGGACGCCATGATCGGGCCACGAGAGGTATAACAGATGCTGGAAAATAACTTGTTCATCGTCTGTTGCATCATTCCCCCTTGTGACATCTTTTGCGGCGCATCCTGGTCGATGGGGCATGGGGACGATAGATACGGTACTCTGGATGCAATGCGCGTGCTCAATCGATTTAGTTGCTAGAAGCGTCACCTTCAGCGCCGGCACGTCGCATCCAGCTTTGGGTTGTATGAGAAAAGAACTCCCTACTTCGCTGGGGAAATAAGGGACTGCCTTCTCGTGACCATTTTCAATGTTTTGTGTAAGCTGAACGACCGTCCTCACTCGACTGGTTTTGGTTGGCGCTTGTACACAAAAGCTATCTTTGGAATGCGAAGATAAAAGGGCCGGCGGGGGACAAACATTGGGCTGGAGTATGAGGCTTAAAAAAGCATGGGCAGTCTGCCTCAAAGGTGCCTGTGTCGCGATCCACCATTTCTTCCCCTGGCGCCCTAAAACCCAATTCGCATTCAAGTACCTCCCATTTCTGTCCCCTTCCTTGTCCGTCTTTGCGTCTGTCGAAGGCCATTGTACAATGACGCGCGTCCGATCGTACGGTACCACATCTGCATAGCGATTGCTTGCATTGTTCTGCCTGTTCCCCCCAACTGCAACAGAATAATGTTCCATAAGTTCGGAATTTACCCCTTTCCGTAGAAGATTTGCGGCTTCAGTGTGAGGTATAGGCAAAAGGTTTTCGTAAGCCCGAAGACGAGAGACCTCGCGTGCAGTAAGGCGTGAAGTTTCCCGGGACTTAAGGATCTTTAGCATGGCGTTTATATGCTTCTCAGGAGTAGGTAGGGTAGATGAGGTAGAGAACCAATTCTTTTTGTTGAACATTTTCAAGACGGCGCTTGTGAAGTGGTCAATCGATAGATTCTTCCCACAGCAATTTTTGTGCTGCCGACACTGATGATGGGCACAGGGCTCATCTCCCTGCTCGACAAAGAGATATCTATCAAGTAGGTCCCTCCTGATTGGGTCTTCCACTTCAATTCTGAATCTATCAAAAGAGTTAGTTCTGTCCTTGAGAAATCAACTGGAAAAAAGAATCTTATAGACAACAGTCCGGAAACATGTTGGACATCTCAGCAGGTCCTCCCGTTCCACTTAAAAAAACGCACCCTCTCAAATAAATTTATCATACAGGGATTACCTCAATTCATTCAACTAGGGTTTCCTAATCGCGTTGTACCCAAATATCTCTCGATTGTTTTCCAAGGTGGCTTCGTCGGAACGCGATGTGCAGTTTGCATCCCCGGAGCTGATTCAAATAGGACCTGGCAAATTCTCTGCTACGTATACCCAGAAGACGTGAACCGTCGACAAAGCTTCGACTTGGTGCCTCCTCAACTTGAGCTGCTTGAAGGCGGGGTGTGCTCCATCAAGTTAGTATTTGAGGAGAGCTCAGATTTTTTTGGTAGAATAACGGTGTACGATCTGAAACTGGAAGGTACTCTTGCTCAATAAACAAATTCCCTCCAAGAAAGCATAAAAATTTTGAGCAATTCCGGTATAAAGGTTGACATCCCGAATATATATATATTATATGATAGATTACCCCCTCGACAACCTAGCCTTCTTCTCCAAGCTCTTCCTTGCGCGTATCCTCGACTTACGCTGAGAAACAACTTGCCTCTTTGCAAGTTCACGCGCATCCATAAAGACCGAACCAACGTTCACGAATCGAGTAGTTGGCCGAGACCTCCTTGTGAGAGTTAAAACTTTGTAGGTAGGAGTTTTGATGAACTCAGTGTCTGGTATACGATGCATGAACTTGGCATTCGCTTTTGCCTCCCTTCTTTTCTTCTTGGAAATAGCAGTCTTCTGGGCTTCTTGTAGGGAGATGGGAAGGATAGGTTCCTGAGAGGAAAAAAGGTCGACACGTCTTCATGAGTAAGAAAGAATGGCCAAGACTTACCCGGCCATCTTCAGGGATGGTTTCCCAGTATAGTTGTTCGAAATCAACTTTCACGGCATCTCGCTGTTCTTTCTGTTCAAGAAGATCTGCTTTGTGGACATCTGATCGGTCATCGTGGACATATAGTGTTTCTAGATATTTATGGCCCAGAGAGTCTTGAAGAGGTTGTACTGCGTTATGCGTTTGAGCTTTGAGGAGTCTTTCCATTCCAAATAGGAAACCTGTCTGCAGTTCTTTCCCCTACCAAATTCCAGAAAAAGACAGTCAGCGCTGAACAAGTTGGACCGAGGATACAAAGAGAAAATTCATTCAGATGGGGTTGAAAAGGTTATAACCATGGCCTGGGCGATGTAAGGCACCACAGGTTCTTCCAGTTCGCGAATGAATTTATGTCTCATCACTTGAGAGGAGAAGATTTAGAGATAGAACTGACCTCCTATAAAGTAAAACGAAGATAAAGGAGATCAAGTTAGTGGTGAGAATTGTGCGGCCGAACGACAAGTACCTATAAAACCAAGTTAATTAGGTTTGTTTGATTGCAAAGTTTTATGAAAACGGAAAAAGAAAGAACGTCAGGGAAATAATAAAAATTGTAACCATTGGGGTGTCTTGAAGACTAATCGGTTTGATCATCACTCGAATCCATGAAATGATGGATGGAAACGGAATGGGATTGGCAAAAATTCACTAACCTTTATCCAATTTTTCTCGAGATTCTTTAGCCGTAGGATGGCAGTGACACGTTTCAAACTGATGTTGAATATTTTGGAGAGTCTGCGAATATTATACTGTCTGGGGTTTAGCCAATACAGCCGATATATCGTCTCTCGCTGTTTATCAGATATAGGTGGTGGTGGTTTGAACGAGGGGTTCATGGGAAAGGGCTATGAGAAAAGACGAAAAAGAGCATAGTAATAAGCACCCCCATTATCCGCATGAAAGCTAGGAGACGAACTCAACTACTTTGTTACCCAACCATAGTTGGGGTGCAGCGAACTTGTACTTGTGTCCTATCTCTTCAAGAAATTGTCTATAGGATGCGGGACCAGTATCATTGCCCCGTTGTTGGGTCATCAACTCTCTAAATTCGTTGTCCTCATCCACTGCATCACTCGACGCCTGCTCCCCAGCCTCCAAAGCGGCTGTAGATGGTAGTTCAGCGCGACGAGGAACAGAAAAGATGAGCCCGCGACGTTGCATCACATTTGATGTGCTGGCAATAGGCCTGGCTACGGAGACCAGACATGATTTGAATGTAGGAGCCAGACGACGGTAGGGGAACATTTGGAAAAATGCGCCAGCAAGAAAATTTGAAGGATTTCTCAGTATAGTCACGTGCTTATAGGTAAACGGATGCAAACTTGATCTCGGCCGGCAACGGGTTGAAGATGGACAGTCAACTGTTTGCTCTTTTGCAAGGGTTTTTCTCGTTGACTCCTTTCAATGCCTTCACGTTCCCGTCTCGTCTCTCTGCAGTCCAAATAAATGATTTTCTTCTTGATAACCTCCTGTTCAACAAGCATTTCCAACAATTTCCACCTTCCACCCAATATCAAAAACGCTTCTGGAAATGGGCAATAACGCATCTCGAAGATTTGTCTATGAAATATGATATCGGAGAGGCATGTTTGATTTTTTGAGGATGTCCTACACATAAGCATGAACTTGTGCGTGTCCGTAGCACGTCGACTTCGAAATCGATCCTCGTATCTACGAGCATTATCTCTCTCTCCTTCCGCCTTCCGGACCGTTAAGACTTTTCTATGTTGCTGTTTAAACCTTTGTTTGAACCATGCTTTGCGCAGAAACGCTGGCTCGTCGAACCCAAATACACGTTCTCAGATCTGTGGAAGAGGCCTTCCGCTTCATGAGTCCCCCCCAATGCAATCATATATCACTCGTTTTTGGAGCTTGAATGAACCTTTGCAGGATTTGCCAGATTACGTCGACCTTCAAAAATATTATACCGCAACCCTCCTTGAATCCCGTACTACGATTGAAGGTGGCACCACTGGCTTCAGGACATGGTTTGCGAGCTATGCTCTTTCTCAGTACCTCATCATGCACCCAGGTACTTGTAAAAAAAAATACAATCCGCGAAATTGTCCAGATGCTAATATGATTTCGTTATCAGAATCGATCATATCCAAGCGCGTCTTAGAGCTTGGTTCTGGCGTTGGTTTTCTGGGGATAATCGTGGCAACTCTGCAACAGCTTTCAAAGACTGCTAATCCTCATACCCTTTCAAATGTACGGTTGCCCGACCTCTCCCCGGGCTCACTTTGGCTGAGTGACCTCAATGATGCAGTCCTGAATCGTTGTCGCGACAATCTTAACCTCCCTTGTAGTGAGTACTCCATTTATACAGTAATCTATCATCAACTTATCGTTTGATTTTCTTCATCATGCGAAGACATATCATCGTCACATCCGGATTTGAATTATCTCAAGCTTGATTGGTCTGCGTCATTAGATCTTGAAAGCTCCTCAGGGTTCGCGGCTTTGCTTCATCAGAAGATTGCACCCGATATCATATTGGGTGCAGATGTAGTTTGTGTCACCCTTCTCCTATGTGCAATAACATCATTGAACGTTTAATTCAGGCCTTTGATCCTTCTGTTATTCCGTCGCTGGTGGGAACACTCAAGATCGCTCTTCAACCCTATGACAATGTCCCATGCGAACAGCCCAGAGTTGCTCTGATTGCTCTTACAGTCAGAAACAAGGCCACCTTTGAACAATTCTTGAATCATGCACGAAGTATGCTGTTTTAGAAGTCGAATGCTCGATACTCACTAAGGCAATTCTCAGAAGCTGCCCTTCTTCTGGAAGATATAGAGTTGGGGTTCCATGCGACGTCTTTTCTTGAGACAGTGGACGACATAGAATCTTGTCAAAATGTTAAAATATTCCGCATTACACAAGCTTACGTCGATGCCTAGTTGATGATATTATATATGTTACAAAATGGCTTTGGCTAGTAGATATCCATACATCGTTTACAAATTGAAACGGGAGCAAAGGCGTGGAAAGTGTGACAGCATATACAACCCGAATGAATCCCACCCTTGATCTAACGAAAGGAAATTAACTTTGCAGTTTCACTGTACGACACCACCGACACGTCCAAAAATCATGGGGATTGCCAGCCTCACCACAGCTAGAACATGTCCAACCCTCCCGCTCGTCGAGGGGTCTGCGCGTGTTGCAAGCTTCACACCGCAACACCGTGTATAGGTTGAGTAGAGTGCAAGTTTGACAAGACCATTCTACTAGCCCGGCTTGAGGGGGAGAACTTGTCTCTTGTATGGGGATGGTGGACGAAGAATTGGCGTCGCGGTTTATATGCAATTTATTGGCCTTTGATGAAGAACTTCCAGTTGCATTAGATATTCTCTGAGGAACATCTTCAATAATGACCACATCGGAATCAGAGCCAGAGTCATGCACATGGTCATCCTCGTCGTTCGAGGTTAGATCAATGACTTTGATCTCGATACTCTCCTTCGCCGCTTTCTCGGCTTCTCGTTGGGCTTCCGGACCTGACGCACAAGATTTCTTGTCTCGTGCTCTCCGTTCTGCAGCCTGCCACAGGGTTTGTTTTTGTCAGCGACGGAAGCCGATGCGTGTAATTTGATGAAATCACCCACACGTGCAGCTAATTCTCTGGGGCTTAATTCAGCATCTTTGTTCTGTCCCCCAAGCCGACCTCCTCTTCCTAGTACTCGGGAAGTCTGCTTGCGTTTCTCTGCAGCCTCTAAGGCTTTAAGGCGCGCAATATGTGGTGGAAGATTGTGAGAGACGTCTACTCCTAGGCGTTTCCCTTCAGAGAAGAAGCCTTCGCCCGCATAACCTGATGTCTGAAGAGCGTCGTATTCGTCTTGTAGGTCAGATAAATATTTATAGAATTTGTCGTCGTGAGGAATATGGACGTTATGTGCTAACTGAGAAGATCGGACTGGAATTAGATTTTCTGGTTTAGTTAAGATTACGTGGATATACCTCGTGTAGCATGGTTCCTACTAAACTATCTTCTGGAAGAAATGTATCAGGGGAACCAGCAGGGCGCAGGCGCACAAGTATCTTCTGTCCCATATCAATATCTAAGGATCGTCAGCTTCTCCCCTGATGGAGGTCGATAATGCCTACTAAGTCCTGTCCAGAGAATTGATTCAGCATCAGAAGTCAATTTGCCTGCGACAAATGAGCATAGGCACCAAGTAAAGCTGGGTGGTCTGGGAAGAATTCTGCAAGAACGGGTAGAACCCAATTACGCTTTCTCATTATTGGCTTTACGAGCGAAGCGATACGCTTCAAAAGAAATAACGCTTCGTCGGCATTGTACCTGTCCTTGAGGTGCGTAAACGATTGTACAAAGATATCTGACATGAGGTGTTGTGATTCCGAGCCAAATTGGACAATAGCGAATATTGACGAGGTGAAAAGCAGACTGATCTGTAGGGTATCAAGATACTTCTAAAGCGCTTGCGTAAGTCAAGTAGTAATTCTGACCCGAATGTGACCGATCGCGTTATCCAGTCATGTGACGTGACATTTATTTAGCCAAGCAAGCTTGCGGTCGTGACGAGGCTTTGAACCCGTCATAAGTACTAAGTACTTATATCAACGAGCGCCAGATTCAACAGACATATTGAACTGGGTTAGATGACGCGTCGATACGGAGTGTCAGTACAAGTAATTCAATACTGAGAAACGACTCCAATTCAGTAAGTCCTTGAAACTTACTTTGTTAGTGGACTCAGATTTTTCACTAGTAAAATATCCTTATCAAGGACAGCATGCATACAAAAGCAACGCATTGAACTTGCTTCTAGCCAAGTACCCATCACCACGACACTATGTCGACCGAATGACTGTAGACAGCAATGCCTGTGGAGGGTTTCTTCTTTCAAATAAACACCGCATGATACTCAATTGAAAATCAGTCACAAAATCTATCCACTATCATATACGGGCTGTTTTGGCTCAGGAACAGGTCGAGAACTCCCTACATAAGGAGAATCATCATCATCTACCTTCGGGACTATTTGCACCTATCTGCAATTGGTTTTGGTTTGGACTTAGGACTTGGGTAAGTTATTCATATGAAATGGCGGTATATTTTACAACTCAGTACTTCTATATACAGCGTCTAGCAATTCCAATTAGAGATATGGTCTGGCTGGCCTGATGACGATGACAGTGTACACCTGTCTTCTACGAAACGATACCGTAGCCATCTTTTGCAATCCAAAGCATTTTGGTACGCATTGCACTGAGTATATCTGAGCACTAATACTCATCCATTCATGAACTGCGTAAAGACATGTAGGACGATCTGGTCGGAGCCTGACTCTGCTCGGAAGAGCGAGTAATGATCTAAAGTGGTCCTTAGCCGGGCGATTACATAAATGTGACTGTAGTCTGGAGGGACACAACAGAGAAATTCTGTTGATACATCAATACGGCACTGGCCTTACTTTACACACTTCATTATGATGCTGTCTTGGCATTACCCGTCCTCAATGGAGTGACTACCCATTTCCTCCTCTTCCTCGCTTTCTCCGACAACAACAAATCCATCATATTCTTTTCCGCAGTTGGCACCGCAATAATTTTTACTCCCCTTCCTAGATCAGGTGAATCGTCCACCTCGGCTTCCTCGCCCTTCTCTTCTTCTAAAACCTCGTCCTCCGTCAAATCAATGTCCCCATTGAACACTTCGTCTGGCTTGGCTTGCGGAGGTGCCGAACTCCCAGTAAGGTATGAGATGGGATTGAGGATGCTGGATGTGATGAAATCAGATGCATCGTCTATGATAGTACGGGGCCTGCGCTTGGGAATGGATGTGAGGAGATACGTCTTGTTCTTCCATGCTTGAGAGGAAGCGCCGGGCAACGGGTAGGATGGATCGCAAGCGAATTGTGCAGATATCTCCCCAGTTTCGGACGAGTAAACAAATCTGGGTAATGGGTGGGCATATTTATTAGGGAAGGGCTCGGATACGGGTCGTCGATGACGAAGTACTAATTGCTCATCTGATATGATAGTCGAAATCAGCTCCAGGTGTGGAAGAGATAAATAGATCTCTTACTTTCAACATCTATAGCATGTCCAGCAGACCTGGAGCACAGCGCTCCAGAAGTATCAATGAAGAAAACCTATTTAGGACCCAATGTTAAGCGCCCACGATTCAGTGAATGTGGGAGAAGTACCAACCTGATTATTGGTTTCAGGATCTCGAAAGCCTGTTTTTGACGATAAGATAGTCCCCAAGTTGTTGAATCACTACAGAGTAGAAAGGTAAAAGGCTGTGACTGACTTTCAACGAGGGATTTCTCTTTCTCGGGCCACAAGCCAATCTCCGCGCCGTCCTCAATATAGTCCATGGTTACATCCAGAAGCCTATCTGAAGCTACTGAGAGAATGATAAAGTATCCTGGCGGGAAGCCTGTGGTATCGATATCTGTAGTCTGTGTCATGATTAATGTGGTTGTACACTAAGCAACGGATCACACAAATAGATGGATGAATAACCATCCATGACCCGCTCTCAGTTTCCTCATTGCTTTTCCCTTTGTACTCTTTATATATGTTCTTTCAATAGTCAATTTCACAAACCTACCAATTTTTAGAATCTCCTAAAAGGTTCGCGATTGCCTTGAGCATGTGCCAAAACTGGGTGTAAAATGCTGGCTACTAGCCAAGTTTTGCCCTCCTTATGTCACACCTGTAAACCTCCAAATATCAGACAGACGAGCTTTCGACTGCCCATATATTCAAACAAGACTACAAAAGTTACATACTTTGACCCCGTACTTTTTAAACGTACATGGAAGGACTTGTTCAAACACATTAAATCACTGACTGGCGATGAGACTGTACATGTACATTTGATTCCCCGCACACGACCGATAATCTGACTTCAAGTCAACCCCAGTAAGTACTCACATATCACTAAGTTCAAACTGAATGATAAAACAACCATGGAGGCAGGAGAAGGCATGGATACGAAATATGATGTACTAACTGTACGTTATTAATGCGCAAAGTAAAAGTTGGAAGTTGGCTGCTCCTCATTCACCCACTCAACACATGCAAGATATCAAGGACGAGAAGATATTTGACAAAGAAAAGACAAAGAAAAAAAAATTACGAAGCACAACTACAAGGAATACAAAAGAGAAAAAAAGCATTGGAAATTCGCAAATATGGGGTTTCGTCTTGACGAACTTACTCCGCAACGACGAGGCCTCCCATCGCCCTCTGCATATCCCTCATGGTGTAGTCAGGTCCTTGGATAGGACTAGGGCCTGGACTTATATGTCCACCTCCATTAGCCGTCCTCGGGCCAAGCCCAGGGTGTCTGACTCCTAACGCAGCTCCAAGCATCCTCTTGCCGGGGTCACCAATCCTGGGACCGCTGACAGACTCAGGTTGTGGTTGGTGCAAACTCGTTGTCAGAATAGCAGGGTCATTCAAGGCCGTCCCACCAACAGTTTCACCTAAAGATGAACTGATGAGAGCATTGAGTGTTGGATGAGATGGGAGAGAGGGTAACGTAGGAGAGTGTTCACGGCCGTTCGGGTGCTGGTGTTCTGGAATGCTAACGTGTTGACCGCTGGCAGTGACTTGATTGTTGCGAGAATTAGTCGGTTGAGTCATGGAGCCTGACATACTAAGACTGCGTGCATTGGAGAACACAGAGACGGAGGCTGCACGGGGATGGTGTGAGCGAGAGAGGCTGTTTGGGTTGTGCTGGCCGCGTGAATTGACTGTCTGAATGACGGATTGGGCATCAGGACCATCATAAGGTTTGATAGTCGCCGATATGCCTGTCTTTGACGACGTAAGAATCAGAGGAGGAAAAGCAAGAGTATTGAGATAAGCGCGCTTCGCTGCAGAGAAAATAGGTCAGTACATCGACACTGCGACCACTCGTGTTTTAAACTCACCGACAGCAGCATCCTGAAATACAATCAGGAGACTGGTGTCATCTCTCCACTTTATCTTAAAACCACCTGCCATGCTCTCATACTCCGAAAATGCCGATTGGATATCCTTTGTCTTCAGCTCCTTTGGAAAGCCTGTAAGCGAGAGAATGCGCGTAACCGAGGCGGACAAGCCAGAAAGAGAAGCAGTCATTTGATGATGAAAGGATAGTGATTCCTTGTGTGTGAGGATGTGGGGTAGGATAACCTTGAACTGATGTTGAAGAGAGAAAGACTTGTTAAAAAAGGGTGATAAGGAGAATAGACAAAGAGAGAGAGTGATATTGGTGGTATTACAGGGGAGCGACTCTTTTTGACAAATTCAAAAAGTAACTATTTGTACTGTCACACCTTCTCACGATCAAATCAAATAATTTCGATCCAAAATGTACAACATAATTTCAACTTCTTACAGCTTGTCGTAGTATGTGTCAAGAGAAGGGATCTCAGGCTACAGTAACCACATTCAGGTTGATAGGAAACAAAAGTACAAATAAAATCACACACCTTGAGACCCTTGCGTACACGGATCTTCGTTACAAGTTCTTCCATCTTGCTGCCTTTCTCAAGAGGTGCTGCAGGATACTCATATAAGTTGACAGTTCTTCTTTTTTTTTCCATGATACACTTACAGCCATTCATGATCTCCCAGTGGTCAAACACATTCTGGGGGAAGGCCTGACCGGCGGTATGCGACCGCAGCTCACCGTTGAAACCAAATGATTCGGCGACAGGTAAGTAGGCTTTGACGGTGAACATGGGCGTTCCCGGTCGTTGTTCCTCACTGAAGACCTGTCCACGACGCTTATTCAGACAACTGTAGATACCGCCAATGGCGTTCTCGGGACATTGGATTTCGACTAAAATTTAAATGAGTATCCTTTATGTAAAAAAATAAAAATAAAAATGAATTACCGAGGTAAATGGGCTCCTGGAGCGTTGGCGTGGCAAGCAAGCAAGCAGCATATGTAGCACGACGCATTGTAGGAATGATCTGTCCTCCTCCACGGTGGATGGCATCAGTGTGCAACTATGAAAAAATAATATTGCTGAATGAATCGAAGCGAGTAAACATGAAAACTTACGGTAACATCAAGCACGTTCACTCGGATACCACGCATATTTTCTTCACAAGTGACGCCTTCCTTTGTCGCCCACTGGAATGCGGCAACACAAGAGTCCTTAATTTCGTTGAGGTATTGTACACCCTTCGTCACATCGACCAACAAATTGGGACCGGTGGTATCGGGACCGAAACACCAGATCTTTCTGGCGTCAGTGACATCCCAACCGAATTCATCAGCAAGAACACGAGCACGGAGCTTGAAATCGTCACGAGAATTGACTTTGCCGGACTCAATGGCTTTTGTGAGTTCTTCATCAACGGGCAAGGCCTTCACGAAGAGACGGTTGTGCTTGTTCTGCGATTTCGACAGAGCAACAATGGTGGACTCAGCCTTGACAGTCTCACGGTAAGGCACGACGGGGTCAGAAATCTTAAGAGGAACACCGGCATGGTCTTCTTGCAGATCCTAGATGCCAATGATTAGAAAGAATCATTGAATAACTGAATGATATTTTTTTTTACCTTCAAGCAAATTTCTAGATGCAGTTCACCAGCACCGGCCACGATGTGCTCTCCGGTTTCTGAGATCCAGGCTTGCACGCAAGGATCGGACTTGGACAAACGCTTGAGACCTTCGACGAGTTTGGGCAGATCACCTGCATTCTTGACTTCAACAGATACTTGCACGACAGGCGAAACGGAGAACCTCATGACCCTCATGTTGTGAGCAGTTTCTGAGGTAGTAAGAGTACCACTCTTCAACAAGAACTGATCAATTCCGACGAGACCGACGATGTTACCAGCAGGGCAATCCTCAATGGGCTCGATGTAACGACCCATCATCAACACTGTACGCTGGATTGATTTGACGAAAAGATCGTCCTTCTTTCCTGGAAGGTAGTTGGGGCCTTGTATACGAATCTTGGGGCCAGATTTGACTGTTCCAGAGAAGACACGACCGAAGGCATAGAAACGTCCCTTATCGGATGTAGGCACCATCTTGGAGATGTAGAGAACTAGAGGACCGGCAGGGTCACAATCCCGGATGCCGATGGCAGATTCGTCGTCCATAGGACCCTCGTACAGAGTTTCAACACGGTAGCGTTGAGCAGTGGCGGGAGAAGGAAGGTTGATAACTATCATCTCCAGAAGGGAGTCACCAGCTGGCAAGAATTTACGCATGATAACTTTAAGAAGGGCTTTTCCTTCGAGATCGCGCTCATCTGCAGCAAGCTTAACGTCGAGCTTCTCGAGCATGGGGCCAATGGCGTCCTTCTTGAAGTTCATGACGGCGTCGAAGATCCTGTAGATAGGGTCAAGGACGAACGAGTTGAAAGCACGTTCAAGGGCCTTGCCGTTGGCGTCGGTGCCAACGGTAGTCCACTTTCGCGTGGCGGGGTTGAAGAAGTTGTCACCCCAGAGCTTGGACATCATCTTGTCCTTGTCCACACCGAATTTCTTAGCATATCGGCCGGCGAATTGACGAAGAGTGAAACCCCATCCGTGGAGACCAGAACCGAAAGCAACGGTTCCCTGATCAGGGTAAACCTGGACGTCACCAAGAGCAACATCGTGGTAGGTGGAGATGATAACGTTCACATTTTCGATTGTACGTTGGAAAGATTGGTAGAGGGACTCCTTGTTGACTTGTAGTTCAAGAAGTGCACGATCAACCTTGTTGATGATAACGACGGGCTTGATACGCTCGGCCAAAGCCTGACGCAAAACTGTTTCTGTTTGGACGCAAACGCCTTCAACACAGTCGACGACGACAAGGGCACCATCGGTAACACGGAGGGCGGCCGTGACCTCTGATGAGAAATCGACGTGTCCCGGGGAATCAATCAAGTTGATCAAAAATTCATTTCCTAGAATCGACAAAAAATGTGAGTTATTGTTATAACACCGATAACAGAACATATATGCTCACCAACAGTTTTTTGCTTGATAGATGGGAGATCCTCCTTATCGACCTCGAAGTACATTGAAATGGCTGTTGATTTAATGGTGATGCCACGCTCTTTCTCGTCATCTCTTGTATCTGTAAATCGCATGTCACCGGCCTTTGCAGAGGCGATGATACCAGCCTTGGAGACCAAGGAATCGGTGAGGGTGGACTTTCCGTGATCGACTGTTGATTGCTTGTCATATTTTATCTATATGATATACGTAAAAAATTTCACGCACCATGGGCAATGACACTCATGTTACGGATGTTCGTGGGCCTGTCCATAAGCCCACGGATCTGATCTTGATAAAAACAAAGAACATATGTTAATGGAGGGTCATAGCGCCTAGAGTCCAGTTTCTTTTACTGACCTACTGTGAAGTTACTAGAGGTAATCAAGGCAGTCTCATAGATTAGGACATTGAGCGGAGAAAATCGAAGAAAAAGGCTTACACCATGGTGTCTAGTTGTTATTGCAGGTATGAAAAAAGGGGATTTGCAATCTCGGTGGTGGAGATTGGTTTTGAACAGCGGACGGGTAGACTCACTGTTGACAAGAAGGATAAGGTTTCAAAAGTTGACAAATCTTATCGATCTTTATTGCCTTAGGGCAGGTCAGCACATGACTCCCGATTTCCATTCCGTACCCGACCGAGACCCGCTCGGCGGGTGAATGATTCGTCAATATTTCTATGGTAAGACCACCCTGACTCATGAACAACTCGGATTCAATGCAATCCAGTCGAGTCAAAGGAGCCACCCCTACAAAAGTACGATCCTCTCATCATCCCAGTCGTTAGGGGACCGGAGTAAGTCACACGGATCCATCTTCCCTTTTCTAAAATGACCAACCCACAATTATATCCTCTTGAGATCAATCAGCAAACAAAAGAACCGTTCCTGCGTCTACGAAAACACAAGAACATCATATTGACTCCCCCTCGATGGGAAGATGCTGAAGGGTTATTTTCTTCTGGGAATGACCCACAAGTAAATGAGTGGTTGACAGTGCCGGTTCCATATCCCATGGGTACATTCTCTTTCTTGTCCACAACGTTAGTAAGATCTTACCGACTGACCATTTGGCAGACACCGCCAATAACTTTCTCTTGCGCATTGTACCAGCGGCCACCAAGTTCTTCGAAGATATGGAAAACTTTAAAGAAGATCCGATATTGAAGGTTGTTGGCGAATGCCCCGTAAGAGCTATTCGTGAAGTTCAGGACGACGGGACAGACATATACATTGGCGATATTGGCATCTCAAGGTGCAATCATGGGGAGTTGATAGGTCTAAACGAGTTGGATTGGGAAAACGGGCCAAAATGCAAAGAAGAGAACGACGCTCTTAAAGTAGGGGATCTACGTATTCTCTGGGTTATAGGAGGTACGTGCGCTTGAATCAAGAGGCCAAGTCTATGTAATTAACTCGAGAGCGGACCTGTCGAAAGATTTCTTGATGCCGAGCCATCATCGCCAGGGTATCATGACAGACGCGGTCGACACATTGCTTCACGAATGGGCCATACCGCGAATGCATGTGCGCCATGTCATGGTTGCTGTGTTCACTGGGAACGAGGGTAGCGTAAAAGTATTCTTAAGAAATGGTTTCAAGATGATGAAGACCTATGAGAACTATAAAGAGATAAGGGGAAAAACTCGTGGGCTGCATGTAATGGAATGGAGATACTCTGGGTTGTAGCAAGTTCTATATCAAGTTAAAGGAATGAGCGCTGAGCGATAAAATAAAAATCTTCCATGACTCACCCAAGCAATTCAAGTGATTTAATCAATCTGCGTTGCCCTCGGATCAATCAACCATACGCATAGCACATCGAGTCATAATACAGAGATTCGACCTTTTAAACATCCTTCCTTCCGAGCTTTGAACTGGCCATCCCCGCATCACGCACCGGTTAGACAAGCTTGAAACAGCGAAATGACGAATCCCCAATTATATCCACTTGAAATCAACGCCAAAACGAAGGAACCGTTCCTCCGTTTGCGAAAACATAAGAACATCATCTTGACAGCCCCTCGTTGGGAAGACGCCCCATATTTGGTTTCCATCCTAAACGACCCCCTGGTGCATGAAGAGTTGATGAGTGTACCGTACCCATATACTCTTGGTAAGTTATTCTGAACCTTGCATGGGACCCAAATAAATTAAAGAGATGAAATTTCAGAACACGGAAACGAGTGGGTAGGGCTCGTCAGAAGGCAGGTGGAGGAGACCTTGAAAGAATTAGAAGATGCGAAAGACGAGCCGACCCTCAAGTTTGTCAAGCGATGTCCAGTCACCTTTCTTCGTGAGGTCAAAGAGGATGGAACGGATGTTTTGATTGGTACCCTTGATGTGGCCAGATGCCACCATGGTGAGTTGGTGGGCCTTGATGGAGTGGACTGGGAAAACAAGGAGAAACGACAGGCGGAGAATGATAGCTTGGAAGCTGGCGACCCTCGAATAATTTGGTGTTTCGGAGGTGAGCTGTTAGCGACCCGATGTCAAGACATAAGCCATATAACACTTTCAGATTACCTGGCGTCTAGTCATCACCGCCGAGGTATCATGACAGACGCGGTGGACACTATGTTTCACGACTGGGCGATTCCTCGTATGAATGTGCGCCATATGTTAGTTTCTGTGTTCGAAGGGAATGAGGGCAGCGCTAAAGTGTTCCTGAGAAATGGCTTCACGCTGAAAGGTAGATATAAAGAGCACTTTGAGGTTAAAGGGAAAGTGCGGGGATTGGATTTATTAGAATGGCAAGCGAGCGTGTGAAAGTCAATTGTAACAGGGATCGTTGCACTGCATTTTGGTTCTTAACTCTGTATAACAACAAAGAAAATGCCTCCTCGTGGAAGTGAAGGTCTTGACTTTACACCAATACTTACTCATTATCTCTTTCTATTCACTTCAATCCTTGCAATTGTACTTGGTTTTTCTCCTTTTTTAATTAATTCCAACTCACCATTTCCCCACAGATTGCATGGTTTATCGCTTTCATCTCCCAATGCATAGTCACAGCCATCAGTATGTATCTCTGCTCATCGATAGTGTCCATAAATTAAACTAAACATATCCAATCAGTCGGTAGAGCGGCTGTTGGTAGCCTATGGTTTGCTATATTCCTGCAGCTGTTCCTCATCGTTGGCGTTCTCTATACCCTCGCAACCGACTCAATAGCTATGCACCGCTTCCAGATATCCGTATTTGGCGCAGCAGCTTTAGTATTTGCAGTCCAAGGCGTCACACAGAGCATTTTCATCCCTGCCCCTGCCCTTAGCGCACTGGGCGTTGGCTGGCTCCTTCTCGCCATCGTCGACACCCTCTGGGTCCTCTACTTCACTTCAGAAGAAGATTCCTTGGCCCTCCATATTTTCAACATGTTGGGTAATGGTGGTCTCAGCTCTCCTTCACGTCGTCGTAGGGCTCGTTCTCAGTCTCATAACATGCCGTCAGGCAACGGTTATCCTACCAACTACGCAGGTGGAGGCATTGGCTCCCAGAGTGGTTATGACTCAAAAATAGGTAGTGGGGCCTACGCAAGTCCGAACACAGCTGCTATAAGGAGCCAGAACAGCTTTGGAGGTAGCTTGAACGACAACATTACCAGAGGCGGAACGGGCGGTCCCACTAGCATTCACAACCAAACCAGCGTAGGAGGATCGATCACTGGTGTAGATAATAGTCCAAGTTCACCTCTTATGGTCGGCGTCGGTGCTGGAGGCTCAAATCAAGAGATTCAGCAACAACAAGCACCACAACCAGACACATACCTATATAAGGCAAAAGCGCTCTATGCTTGTGAGCTATCATCTCGCCTTAGTTTGACACCGATTTCTGAACCTTCTTACTCGTTCTGTAGATACCGCAAATGCTGAAGATCCCACGGAGATATCGTTTACCAAAGGCGAGATTCTTGATATCGTGGACAAACATGGAAAATGGTGGCAGTCGAGGAGAGCAGATGGATCAACAGGAAGTGCGTTTTTCCTCCTCTATCATAACATTTACCCTATTCATTTCCCTTACATTTCGCAGTTGCGCCATCCAATTATCTACAAATCATCTAAAACGGATCGCAGTTTTTTGAGATCTTTCGTAACCTAGTTTCACGACAACAACGAACGACTTCGTTACGACCCATACTGCTTACGATAAGCTATGCCCCCTTTTTGACATAGTCCCTTTTTTGAATTCTTTATTTTACACGGGAAATAAGCCAGACCTTGTACAACTTATCTTCTGTTGGCATATATATATCAACTTTTTGCTTCATGTTTCTGGGTACTTCGCAAACAATACATATACCCTCCTTCAAAGAATGGTTGAAGATGAGTCAATGTATTGTAGTCAATGTTGTATTCCTGATTTCAGTACGCTCTATATTAGTTATAATATTCCGCCTGCTACGTAGCCTGTCTTTTAGAAACGAACAATGTTATTTTTCTTCTCAACACTCGTTGCATCTTTCCACCCAAAAAAAAATTCAGATAGATTTCAATGAATTATATATGTTTTGCACAGTAAGTTGGTCTGTTGCTACACCCAAAAAAAATGAAAGGCTTGTTGGTTTGCTATAGAACATTTATATAATTATCTCTTGACATCCAAAAAAAAACGACGCATCGTGAAAAAAAGACACCAAACACCAAGGCAAACAAAACAACAAGACAGATTTCCTATCATAATACTTCTATCACCGACGTCTGGCACCTCCACCCCCGCTACCCAACACGACGAGTTTGTTACCCCGCTTCTTACGACCACTCCCACCACTCCTCTGCTCTAGTTCATGCCATGCGACGTCCATGTCCCATTCATCTTCGAAATTCTGACCACGCACAGCGCGGTGCTGTTGCTGTTGTCCACCAACAATTCCACCTTGCGTAGGCGGGGGGGACGAGTGAAGAGCAGAAGCAAAACTCCTCGCGCCCCATGCACCTGTCATAGGTGCAATTGCTACTGGATTCGGCTGTATAGATCGAGATTCCATTGATCTTCCAGTGCCGATGCCTTCTACAGCAGAAACATCTTCTGTGATGAAATCCGGAATTACGAAAGGCACAGAAGAAGATACCGCAGTAGTCGTAATCCATGAGATACTCGCTTTCTCCCTATCTTCAGCTCTCGCTTTAGCACGGTCATCTTTCCGTCCTTTCTCCTTTCTCCTCAATGCACGCATCTTCAAAGGACCTTCGAAATTCTTCAAACCCTCCGCACCCACCACTCCTTCCAAATCAGTCTCAATAAACACTACATCAGCACCCTCTGGTAAATGGGCAAGGTACTTGCACCGTTTGCGCAAATCATCGTTGACGGTGCTTTCAGCGAAAGATTCGACACGGACAGTGATAGCGTCTGGAAACGCAGAGTAGTCACTAAAATGCGATAGCAGGATCTTGATGTCTAAAGGATGTAGGAACAGGGGTAGTCCCGAGGCAGCTTGGTAGTAATAGTATGTAGATGTGGATGGCGGAGGCGGGTTCAGATTTCGACGTTGACGAAGTTGGTTTCGTCCTTGTGGACCTGGACGAAAGCTTTCAGATGCTGCCACCGGTGTCGGTGGTATGGAAGTGATGACACCCCCAGAGCGAAGTGCTAAAAACTCGGCTGGTGCATCCGAAAGTGCAGGTGATGCATGGGCCATTTCTTCTGCATTACGACGACGCGCATGAAACTCGTATCGTTCCTCGATTTCCCGTTGATCACGCTTCGCTCTGTCTATCTGCGCTTTGAGCACGGGAGTGTCCAAAGCAACAGCCTTTGCAATCTGCTCTCTGACCCTCTGTTCTGCACCGTCGATAAACATGACGCCGAGAGCATCCTGCATGGAAGATAAGACGTGACGTTCAGTAGCGATTTCATCTAGATCTGAGTTCAGACTAAAAATAAGATATTCAGGCGTTGCGAGCATAAATTTCGAGAAACTGAAGACATCGGGGAGGAAGTAAAAAGGTGCCTGGTGCGGAGGCAGGAGATCTGAGGGCCAAGTGGATGAGCGGGGAAGGGCCAGGGTCGTAATCTGCGGACGTTGAATGAGTCTCATCCGTAGCGACGACCCCTCACGAGGAGCGGTCTCGGACATGTAATTGAGACTTGAAGATGATGGCGAAGAAATCCCCCCAGGTGGCCTATCTATATCGTCGATAGGTCCGTCGTACCACTTGACATTCTTCAGTTGTCGCTCATTCACAGAATCGAAACAGATGGGGCAACGAGCCCACTTGTTTTCCGATGTACTTAGATAGTGAAGAATGCATGGAAAACAGAAAACCTATATTATTAATTATGAGTACTTTTGAATGGCTATCGGCATCCGCGAGACACTTACATGTCCACATTTCGTCATACGAGGTGCAGTGGGAGGAGAGAGACATATGGGACATGTAGTATATCCCTCTTCTTGGGTACATAGTTTACCACTAGCAGCGGAAGTCAACGCCGATGAACGAGGTATGATAACTTGGAGTATGTCCTGCCATTGGAAAAAGCTAATGACGTGTATCCATTAAGAAAAGATAGATGTAATAGAGACATCGACATACATGTCCGGGTCTGCAAAATGCACAGTATAATCGCCTGTTGGGTTCATGACAAACCGATACTGTGCGTTTACAAACCCTAAGATAAGTAAAGTCTCAATGCCATCACACAGAATGATAAGAAGAAGATCACATACGTTCATTGTTCCACCCGCCCTGCGCTGTACCGGTCTTCCTGCTCCTTCTAGGTAAGCTGGTGAGAGGCCGGGTCTGTCTTGGAGGCAGGGTAAAGTTGAGAAGGTGGTTCAAGTTTACGGATTGATTTGCAGGCATCTTTGAAAGACGTTTGGGGGTTGTTACCTGGATAGAACCAGGAACGCTAGTCATTGGGAGGTTTATGGTCAGTGCGGGGACCTACTCCCTGCTAGCAGGGAAAGAGAACTCCGAGCAATGGATGGACAGGACTGGTCATCTAAATATGTCATGACTCAAATCACGCACGTGCTCGGTCCCGTTTCTGTTCCAATTGAACCATCATCATGGGCAAAAAGAATCTCAATCCAGCGGACGCATACCGTAAGTAATAGAGTCATTCAGAAAATCATGTGCGTACTCATAGTAGTATCACGGAAGGCAAGGCCCAGCGGAAAAAAGAGCTAAAAAAGGCACCCTTTATCATCGTGTTCTTAATCACCCGTTCTAACCACACTTCTTGCAGTAGAACAAGGCTGAGAGATCGAAAGCACGCGATTTCGCACTTGTTAAGAAAGACACCACGGGTATGTCATATAACTATTGACTTTAAATATCACTGACATTTCAAACCAGACCTCGAGCTCGCCATAAAGGAACTCGAGGAAAGTCGCTCCGATGCAGCAAAACTTGCAGAATTAAAGTCAGAGTTGGAACATATCAACAGGAAGAAGGCTGAATATGTTGAAGAACACCCGGAACAAAGACGTCTGGTTTATAGGCGTAGAAAGGAGGGCGAACCAGAGATAGAACTGCCCGTTTTAAAGAAACGAAATTTGTTCAAGAAGAACGGCCTTCCTCGACACCCGGAGCGCAGTATCTATTATGATCCCTTCATGAACCCATTTGGTGTCGCGCCGCCCGGTATGCCATACATCGAAAGAAGTGAGCCCATGCTCGAGATAAAAGTTGGCATTATTTCTCAAATTTCTCGTACTAGCTCTCCTACCAGGCGAAATTGATAGCGATGAAGAAATGGAAGATGGTAAGCCTAGTGTCATTTATTCTTGTCAGTTCTTTGATTACGACTATCAAGGCGGCGAGGACGATATCCCAATGCCACCCGGGCTTCCACCGGGCTTTGAGGAAGTAACTAGCGACGATGATATTCCAATGCCAGAAGGCCCTTCTCCCGGTCAAGAACTTCAAGGTGCGGAAAGTCTTACATACCTTGCGATCTACATATCATTGATGTTTGCATGTTCTTTAGAGCCACAACCGCTGCTTTCACCGCATCCCCCAGGATTCCCATCGTCTCCAATGGGTGGCGCTGTGTCGCTGCCACCACCGCCACCGCCTCCACCTCCCGGATTTTTACCTGGTACATATTCTTTCATGCCTCATTTACCAGGTGCTCCTTGGCCTTCATCATTACCACCCCCACCACTAGGTTGGAATAGAAATTTCCCACCTCCACCTCCACCACCAGGATTCCCATCTTATCCAAGTACTTCCTTTCCTCCATTTCCACCCAATGCCTTCCCACCCCCACCACCTAAATTTTTACCTCGACAACAAAGCTCCTCTGCCATGCAAGATCCTTTGTCCTCTATACCACATCAAACATTCCAAGCTCATCGTGCAAGTCAGCTCGCACCTCCACATCCATCCTTACCGGCAAATCCGACCAAAACGTCATCATCTGCTCCAAGTGCAAACCCCTCGTTACCTGCGAAACCAACAGCAGCTGCAGAAATGGCAGCCGCGACCATCTTTGCTGCTCCTGAACTTCGGGACCTGAAGAAAGAGGCCACTTCTTTTGTCCCTTCAGCTGTGAAACGCAAAAAGGTAACCGCGACTGAGGCGATATCCAAGTTGAACGCAGCCCCTGCACTCAGTTCTGGTGCACCGTCAGTTGGCGACGATGTCGAAGCAACAGAAGTCGAACTTGCTCGACCTGATCTTGTCAGTGCTCTCAAAGTACAATTTGGACCTGTTCCCGTCCCTCAAGCTACAAAATCAAAGAGTGATTATGATAAATTTGTCGAGGAAATGGGTGACATTTTGGGAACCAAGTAGACCTATTCTACTTATGTGTATAGTTTGTCCTGTGACGTGACGGAATTTGAGCTTGTCTCCAGACTCCCATGGCCAGCAATTACTCCTGTTCTGAGTCGATGATGAATTCAGCTGAAACCACTATTCTCCGCCCCAGACCTTTCGCTCTGTACTCAGGTTCTTTGCTCCTCCTCCCTCTCCTTCCCCCTCGCAAGCCATTGAAACCACTGCCGGCTGAAATATGGGCTGAAATATTCGCTTCCGCTTTAGCTTACAATAAGGCCAGTCGCGAACCAGCCCCAGCGTGGGCTTGGTCGTTGGCAGCGGTTTGTAAAGCCTTTCATGTGAGTCATATACGCCGCAGACTTAGCTGCCAAAGCTCTTACCCAATGCGAACAAAGGCCAATGTGCTTCCATTGCTTTATTTCACCATCAGTATTCGTCAAATATCCAACCTCGAAAAGTTCTACGATCGACTACAAATCGCTGACCAGAAATGGGACTCTATTCGACGAATTCCTTATTCCACGCCTGGTCGTTGGGTGCAGATTCTTGACCTCAGTGACCTGGTGTTTATGGGTCAGGCTCAAGCACTTTTTCTCGACTCACTCTTGACGCAGTTGTTTCCATTGACTCCCTTCCTCTCCATCCTCTCTGTAAACCCGTCTTTCGTCCTGAGCCGCAGAGTTCTGTCGGCTTTGGCCCTGCGCGACGGTGCGATCAACATTCGTGTCTTGTCAGGGCTTAGCTACGTCACGCCCTCCACATCGGAGCCCCATGAGGACCCATTCGTACAGCTCCTTCGATGCTGTCCGAACCTTGAAGAATTGTCAGTTGTAGGTCAAGGACTCGACCCCACTGAGCTTGAATTCAAGTCGTCTAGCATCGAGCAGTCTCCCATGGTTCCATTCATCCCATTAGACTTACCCAAATTGCGGGAGCTAATGATGTTGTCGATGTATTCTTCCCCTCTTATGCATGCCCTGCTCCAATCCCCACTCCCTGGTCTCACAAAATTAACGATGACGCCATATGATGATATCCCATATCCCACATCCCTCACCTCGCAATTTATCTCTGTCCATGGCGTGACTCTCAAGTCTTTGCTCCTACTTACACCAAAATCTTGGCCCACTAGGCTCCATCCCTCTCCAACCAATATACTAACTTGTGCACCCAATGTTCTCCACCTCTCATTGGAAACCCCTCTTCCTACGCTTACTATCATGGCAAAACATCATCTAAAAATATTGTCTATTCCACGACCCAACACTGAGTTTTGGAGAGTCCTTGAAAGACTTCTACCTTCCCTTCCTGAACTTACAGCGCTGCGCGCGAGAGATGTGCGTTGGCTGAGGAAGGGAGTGACATCAATGGCTCACGAAGCTGGCGTCCAAGGGGAAATGAGGGAATGGAAGAGACGACTTGAGCGACGAGGTATACGACTCCTTGACGGCGAATGGCGTGATTCGGGCAATGAATAAAAATGCTGTATCTTTTGGCATATGCCGTGACTTGCTTTTCTTGTAGTTTTCATCTATGTCGTCCATTGTTGATTTAACCACCCTACTCCTGCGTGTACATGTACTACTTTTCCAGACTACGTCCCTATTTGATGTCTGCTTTACTCGTCTGGAAGGCTTACAATCCCGTCCGTGGGCAAACCAAACCCATCAGGTCACGTCTTTTACTTACAGCAACTTGAAGAACCGAGGGCGGTAACGTGTTTTTTTTTCCAAATATGGCCGATTTTGATGGTTCAAAAGTGGCCCAGTCAAACACGGTTTCCTCCCCCATTTCTTCTCCGTTGGCTACGAAAATATATACGTTGGAACCGCACTGATCATAGCTAGTGAATGGTGTAAAAATTTTGGCCAGATGGCGAAGGTGGCGTACGATACTTGAGTAGTGAAACATTGCGAGGCAATTTCTGCCAACAACACAACCTTCCTTCTTCATATTACAAGCAAAACAAACGAAAGCGAGCCTCCAAGGCCCCCCCCCACACTTATTCATGAATCTTCTAATCCTCCTACACGGCCTCGAATTATATTGAAACCCCCCCAACCAGACCATGATGTCCATTCTGGCAAACCTGCGAGCACCAGAGAACCCTTGCCCCAAGCAGACAACCCAACAATTTATACAAAGGAAATAGCACGTCAAGACGACTGGAACTACGATATGATCCAAGCCCACTGGGACTCTGTCGAAGGTTTGCTTGACCTGTTCTACAACTCGCAGTGGCATGTTGAGGTTGATTGCAATCGGAGTATTCTTCATATTGAGGATCTCACTCTGGTAAATGACGCAGCGCTTGAGATCGCGAGAGTAATGAGTTCGCTGGCGATGCGTAGGAAATTTTCGTGGCATATTGGAATCCACATTCGTGGTGGAAGTAAAGAAAGACACTCGCAACATTCAGCCAGAGCCAAGTTGAGTCATGATCAACCGTGTACTGAATTTGGGTCTCAGCGTGACAAAATTTCATCAAAATGTTTACACCATTCACTAGCTATGATCAGTGCGGTTCCAACGTATATATTTTCGTAGCCAACGGAGAAGAAATGGGGGAGGAAACCGTGTTTGACTGCTGGGCCACTTTTGAACCATCAAAATCGGCCATATTTGGAAAAAAAACACGTTACCGCCCTCGGTTCTGCAAGTTGCTGTAAATTTAGACCACTGTATGCGCTGACCGTGGGTGCTTTCAGCAAGGTAATTACTATGATTGATAAGCCCACAAGGCAAATATGATTCGAATACGCCC
>Ga0193743_1000089_pt1 | contig 65994 bp, 63 predicted proteins | sample L2c2metaG_FD_143038 | JGI IMG/M metagenome (GOLD analysis project Ga0193743, IMG submission 143038) | Soil microbial communities from a riparian zone of the East river system, Colorado, United States - L2c2 | ecosystem: Environmental > Terrestrial > Soil > Riparian zone | place: USA: East River... | reverse complement strand
ACTAGTACTCTGACTCGCCTTGGCCGGCAAGTCTGCTTCCCAAGAACCACCTATCGACAAAAACCGGTACATTCGAAGATTCGTCTCACTCATAATGTGGTTCCGAGTGTGACGAGGGTGGAGAAAATTATTTTGGACAACATCAAGGTCGGTTCCGTGATTACTTGCTTCAATTTAGATGTTTCTATCCTCTAACCTGCAAAAGGCAACAGGTCCACTGCCTTTCTCGACGTATATGCAATTATGCCTTTCGCATCCTACCCATGGCTATTACATGAATTCATCTAATAGTGTCTTTGGATCTGGTGGAGACTTTATTACCAGCCCCGAAATCAGCCAGCTATTTGGTGAGGTACGCCTATTCCGTTCGGACGCGGATTCGGATATGCACTTTGGTGAACGTCCTAATAGCTTATCGGTATCTGGCTGCTTTCACGATGGGCCAACACGGCAAAAAATCATCCTTTCAGACTAGTTGAACTTGGACCTGGTCGAGGGACTCTAATGGATGACATTTTACGGGTGAGTAACATTGAACAACACATACACTTTTCCAACAATTTTATTTATAATTCTGAATCTCCCTTCAGGTGGTTTCCAAAATTGAACCATCTGGAAAAGCAATCAACGTACATCTGGTAGAGACAAGCCCTGCTATGCGTGCACTGCAACAAGCAAAGCTTGGTTCCGACAAAAAACTCAGTATCGAAATACATTGGCACAATTCCATCAATGAAATTCCATCAAGTCCATCGGAATACACTATGTTAGTAGCGCACGAATTTTTCGACGCGTTACCAATCCATATTTTGCAGGTACGACAATCTATGTATATACTGCTTTTACGACCTTCCTCAAATAGACACTTTTACTGCAGAAAATGCAGACTGGCTGGCATGAGGTCCTTGTTGCATCAAATATGGAAGGAGAAAAGGTTGAGCCAAATGCTGACGAAACTAGCCTACCTTCGCCGAATGCTGTTACTACTACACTCAAGCGGGTACTAGCGCGAAATCCTTCAACAGCATCGGCCGTTCTGGGCTATTCTTCTCCTCGGTTTCAAGAGATCCCCGTCGGTTCATCCCTGGAAGTATCGCCCACAGCCTTTCGAATAGCGCACAAAATCGGTCAATTGCTTTCCAGTGGGAATTCTGGAGACAAAAAGGCTTCCTTGGGAGGATGTGGTCTGATAGTTGATTACGGAGGTGATAAAGCCTTCGGCGATTCTTTCAGGGTGAGTTCAGATTGTTGTGAAAATAGAATGCGATCGTTATCCTTGATCCTAGGCATTCAAGGAACACAAAATTGTGGATGTCTTCCACGAACCGGGAAATTGTGATTTGACTTCCAATGTCGACTTTGCATACCTCAAAGAAGCCATGAGCGACCTTGGTATGTTGGTTATTTTGCTGACTATTTTTTGTGTACAGCAACAATTCATGAAATTACAATAGTAACAACATACGGTCCAATTTCCCAAGGTGCCTTCTTAGAACGTATGGGACTCGAACTGCGGCTACAATCCCTCCTGAAAGCTGCAGGAACAGACAAACGACGAAAAGAGATTCGGGATGCTGCGGCAAGGCTGGTAGATCCAATTGGTATGGGTAAGGAATATCAGGTGATGGGGATCACGAATAAGCTTCATAAATCTGAAGAGTCGGGGGACACGGTAGTCTGGCCTTTCTTTGATGAGAAACCATAGGATTCGCGTGTTCTAACTTGTAGTACACATCTTTTTAATTACCCCAAGTTTAAAATTTCGTTGCTTTGATCCAATGATCCAATATCGGATTCGAGTGACGTTGGCATAAGCTCCAAGGTAGACAATTGGTAGGTATGACAATCGATATGTCGCTTGATGGTATGCAAAAAATAATAATTCATCAGCAGAAAGTTCTCAACCATCAAATTTCCTTGGAATGGATGGTGGTCTTCTTGTTGGGATATCAGATGTATGTGGACGGCGAGGAGAGCGCGAGCGAGAACTTCGTCGTCTGTGGGTTTCAGGAATATCATCCCTCAATCTCTTCTTCCGACGTTTCGCAAGAAGATCTTCTTCATCGACATCTCCAGCACCTATAACTTCCCTCTCGCTGGCAGGTGTCTCCAAATCCAACTCTGTCGCAGCTTTGCCCTTCTCCTTCTCCTTCTGGCGCTTCCACATCAACTTCTTGACACATTTTCCACATAGTGCCACTTTCACTAAAGCTGATTTGTTCTCTCCGCGTTCCACATACGAAAATGGAAGTTCTAATGTTGTCAATGAGGGTTTAGAATCTTCGTCCTGGAAACGAGGTGTGAAATGGTGTTGACATCGTGTATTTCCGCATGTCGTCTCTCCAGAACCTGATAGGACCTCTTCTTCAGTTCTCCAACGTAGTGCAAACTGACATTCCAAAAAACTGAGCTAACCTGCTAGTTAGGAAGCGAGATAGGACGTACATTGCCGGATTTGTAATGTTTGAGATCACATACTGCGAACTCGCGATAAAGGCTAGTATAATATTTTGCTGCTAGTTGTTCATCCCATGAAGCTGCTTTCTCATCGTCGTCCCGGAGAAATCTGGAATTTTGGATACATTAGACAAATTTCACGTCTTATGGTGCTACTGATCTGAAATTGAAACATATGTACTTACTTATGTGATGCTTTCAGGATTTCGAATTCGGTAATTCCAACGGGTTTGATCGTGCCATCTGAAGGACCACCGTATTTGTAAAGCGCCATGAAATTCGTTTAGGGTTTTGCGTGGTCGCGGTAGATTTTGTCCTACCACTTGAGATGGACGCTGGAGACGGACGGTTCCGTCGAATCGCCTTACTTCTGCCGCTTACGTAATTTGTAACTCGAGCCCACAGTCTCCGATCTCCGGAGTCCCGCTTCAACTTGTCTCATCTCACTCTTCGCTCTTTATTTGTCAAGCGCCAATGTTCCAATTGGTTGCATGCTCTCTACTAGTAAATAGCTTTCTGCCGGTAGCCCAGCCTCATATTATTAGGAACACTTGGAGGACTAATACTAATAAAGTGCGAAAACTACTCAAGTCATACACAATCAGAAATTCAACTTGCTAATGGTATTTGAGGATGCCTACTTTTTGTCTCAACATCGAGCTCAGTCCGCTTGTCTACTGGCATCATTCATGTCACCTTTCTTATTGTCCCTTCTTTCTCCGATGTATCTCTCTGCTGCCACTCGGAACATCGAGAACACCGAATAGTTTTCCTTTGTTCAAGTTATCTCAGACATTAGTGCTTCAACTCTGCTTGGAACCAGACTTTTCGGCAACTCTGGGATGTTTCTTATCATAGGATGTGGACTACAAGAGATTGCGTGGAGCAACCCCACCTCCACAGGAACGAAGACTTCTGAGAATGACTTGCTCAACTCAGGTACCGCGGTTGATATCTTCATATTAATGAAACAAAGGTCATCATAGTCATTTAGGCCTGGCGAAGGATTAATCTCATCACTTGGTATCGTCGAACACATTTGTCCATACTGTCATCACATACTTATAGCTTTGCATTAGGGCTGGCCTATGCCAAATGAGAGGCATTCCGGACAATATTAAGGTTTTGGTTGTTCTACTTTTCCAAATGTTTCTCCAATTTCTCGTGGGTTCTTAGCTACACCTCATCAAACGGTGTTAATTTATCTGGTAAGCTTTTAATTCGATACATTGATGATTGCGCTAAGCCAGTCACATTAAATGAGGTTTCATTAAATTTCATTTCTGATTCATTTCATAAGTTATATAATGTACAGTGCTTTTCTGCTCAAGATTGACTGTGAGCACTGCCAATGATTTCGATCAACTGTTCAACGTTCAACTTCCGAGTGCATCACTGGTTCTCAAATCTAACACCCAAGCCCAAGTCGGGGATTAACATATCCAAGAAGGTGAAACTCAGGCTTTTGTTGGCGATCCAATGAACCATTCTAGAGAATAGAAGTTTGTCTCCGCATAAATCATGTCAAGTTATCTGGGAACTATCATCACCAGAGTTCCTGACTTTTGTGGCGAACTTTTCCTAGCTCTTGACTCCCTGATATTTTGCGATATGTGGAAATGTAGATTGTTAGTACTAAGATGGATCATATGCATATGGGATTTACAAGGGCGACCTGTATTCTGCATGGCTTGACCTCTCTTGTGAGGTCGTTAGAGAAACCTCACGAAAATAACTAGACACAGCCCAACTGCCCGGGTGCAACCTGTACATACCCCCCAGCCATCGGGCTTGATCAGGATCTTGTCAGAAATAGGCGCTTGTCACCATCGGAGCACCTAGGTCCTCTGACAGGCCGATAAATGATGGCTCTGGTTGTTGGCTCGATTCTCACGAGGGCACATTGTTATCAACGTCGCCTAGTACCATACATGTACGAGACTTTTGATTCGGACGCCTTTCTCTGACTGACCGAAAGATATGTGCTTGCTTTTCATCCTCTGGCATTTTGAAACATAGTAATAAACACAAGCCTCGGAAATATGTAATGCGTGATCGTTCTTCGGATCTCGCTGTCAATTAGGGATTGTTTGCTCACATGGCCCTTCTTATACTTAGTTTACTCCTTTCCACTCCACCCCGTCCCATCTTAATATGGCCACACCCACGCGTACTCGCCTGTTTACAGACGAATCGCTAAGCCTACGATCTTTCCGCGTTAATCCTCCACCTACTTCCTTAAAGACGTCCTCTCTCAAACTCCCGCGTTCTCTCTCCTTCTCAACAAGGTTCAAGTCGAATCGTCGTGTTCTAGAACCAACAATCCAGGATCTTATATCTCACCCAAGTAACGAAGATATCATCTATTTTGATATGGGTCTCCCACCAACGTATGTACAAATTTCGTTTCATCATTCTTGGTCCCTCATTCCTTCACATAATCAGTTCCTCTGAGGTCCCAGAACCCCCCAGGAATAATTCAAGTAATGCTCGCTCAGAGTAAGCCTCCCTCATATCCCCTATATTTTAGGCCCTCAATTCTCCCATTATAAGACAGGCCACTCCACACCAGCCATGGTCAAAACCACGAACTATTATACGTATGCTAACCACGAAGTTCAGCCCTCGTTTACCCACTTCATCGCCATTGGGTGCTCGTCTGTCCACCATACCATCTGGCCCAAATGCATTCAGCAAAGAAAATCGTGAGGCTGCTTTGCGCGAACGGGGCCTCCTTCCTCCTCTCGAGCCAAATAAAGACTTAAGTGCCCAAGAAAAGGAGCAAGACAGAGTTATTCCAATAGTTCTTCCAACGGGCGACCCACATAGTCCAACAGAAGTCAACACTCTTTCCGCCGCAGACCTCATCAAGAAGGAATGGGAAGCCAAAAATCGTTCACTGGAATATACTCAACGACAGAGAATGAACAGTTTCAAATTTGGAGGTTCATCTTCTGTACCTGGTTCTCCAAAAAAATTATCACCAGAGGACTCGGCGATCCCTGATATTACGGCGCTACCAACGCGCAATCCCCTGCCGTCACCTCATATGGAGATCGCCACCTCAAATTCTCAGCCGTCATCTTTGGCGGTCCCACCTGTTCCACCAAATGCAAGTTCCGTCAGTAAACCTGGCAGTCGACCAGTAACACCACTCCTTGATGCACCCCCCGAACTTCCAGCATATCTTTACCCACTTCCTCCTTCTCCAAGATCAGTGTCAAGACCAAATTTGGCCTTGTGTTCACCCCCGCCCTCACCTACTTCGGTTCCGTTACCCCCCTCTCCCAGCGTATTTGATACTATGTCTCTAAAGAGCGCAAGTGGCGCGTGTACTTCCGAGTCTTTGAATATCCGAGAAACATCTCTTACTCCCACTCCGACACCTCCAATTATCGCCCTTACTCCTTGCGCAAGCGTACTGCCCGATTCAATATCAATAAATGATGCAGCCAGGACTCCGCTTCAAAAGCGAACGGACCTTTCTGCACCGCTGGACGAATCTGCGTCTTCTATTCAGACACCGTCACTTGACAGCAATTCGCACACAACCGCTGACTCTATCCTTGGGACCTCGGAATCAGTTGCGATCAGTGGCAAAGGCAGATTCGGCGGCTTGAAGATCAAGACTCACGAAGGAAGTAACATCCCTGTGATCGTTGAGAGTCCTATTGAGGACAGCTTCTTGGAAGAGCAAGATGTGGGAGCTGAGGTCACTCTTGATGGTAATCAGGCAGCAACGACACCTATCAGTGGTAACGAAATGAAATTTTCACTCAGCGCACCTCGGATGAAAAGGAAGGGATTGACGGATCCTACGAACAGCGGTTTGGACCGAAAGAAATCGATGGTTATGAACCCGTTCAAGCGCGGGAATTCGGCTCATGCGGACCATTCGACGACCTCTTCAGTTGTCCCCCCAAGACGACTCTCAGTCAAAGCATCGTTATCCAATATGCGTCGAAGCGTAGTCGGCACACTATCTCGCAAGTCGATCGCTGAAAATGGAGGAGGAAAAATGTTTGATGCATCGCATCTACCTCCGTCGCCTATCCTCCCATCGACATGGAATAATTCGCATTCTCCCACTTCACCGACTTTCAGGACAGAAGAAGCAGGAGAGTTGTCAGCGATAAGAAGAGCGGTGTCACCTGTGCTATACACTCGAGGACATATATTGATGGAGGCGAGCCATATTGAGGACGAAGAATCGAGGCGGGTGACTGAAATGGCTTTCTTGACTTGAAGATCTTTTCGCGAGCCTGAGACTTGAATGTTTGAACATTTGGGTAGTTGTTGTCCCTTTCCTTGCTGCTTATATCATTGACTTTTCTTTCTCTCGTCTCATATTGGTCGTCCAGATCTTTTTCCCCTATACCAACCTAGCAACTACATCCACAACGCTCGCATGACATAAATATGTCGACTTCGATACATACTACCACTCCACACCTCTTCTTTACTGGCATACATTCGTCTCGTCCAACAATCATTGACTGCATTCAACAACCCTTTCCTTCATTCTCACCCTCTTTTCTATATGTATAAATAGTTCCTCTGTCGGCCACAGGACTTTCTTTTCTCTGCAACAATACTTTTTCTATATCTGTATCTTTTCATCGTCTCTTATCTCCTTGTCCTTTGTACAAGTAGTTGTTGTGACTAGTATTAGTAGTAATTGTGAATCTCATGGCTTACAAGGTTTCGGAGATTGCTCGTAGATCTCAATGGTAGGTACAATGTACAATGTACATACCCATGTTGATGCATTGTTGTCTTTATCAGGCTACTACATATAGATGCGCCGACCTCATGATCATGCAAACGTCCCTTTGATGTTCTAATAAGAAAGCCCAAGGTCACTTTGGCTTTCAACTATCAAGCACTTGACCATTCAAGTCCTTAATTGGAAGTAGTCCGTATGTTCCACGGTTCTTATATATGATATCAATAACTCTCCGATCCCGATCATGAAACCGGTGTGAATACTATAGATTTAACATGGTCAGACGACAAGGAATTTTCTCATGATTCAATCAACTTGAAGAGAATAAATAAACAAATAAATTTAAATGTTTAAAATCCAAGCCGGGAATGCCTGAGTAAGATTTCGCGCTTAACCATTAAACTCAGCGAATTTTTATCAAACACAGGGGTTTAACGTTGTACGTTGAATGTTGAGGTGCAGTGAAGTATCGAAATCGTGTGGCGTCTTTGATATTTGCGATTGATCAGATAAGCGCCACTGATGATCGGGCTGCCTGCAGGCCTGCGCCACACTCGCCCGTGTGGTTACTCGAGGGACGAAACAGTGTTCTTCTATATTAATTTATTCCCTCAAGTACTTGTAACTAATGTTATAATACTACTTGCTCCCCAAAGCTCTTACTAACCCCTGCGGGGCTGAGACAAATCTATTTTTAGAAGCAAATAAAAAAGGAAAGGTCGAACTATTACAAAAGCCAAAGTTCCGATATATTTATTATTCATTTGCCACTATTCCTTTAAGTATATTCTCATCTGGGCAACCGGTTCACCGCGGTTCCGGATAATCACCATATGGGGTTTCACGAAATCACATTGCAAAAGCAACTTGGAAGACCGACGTCCCGGCCCCTGACCTTACACAGGACCCCTGAAAGTCCACCCAAAGCTGGATGATCCCGATACAGATCTTTTTTGAAAATATGGCTCAAGGCCGGGTCCACTCCGGAGAGATTTTGGCCGAACGGCTGGGTCCAAAGTCCAATACTAATACTGTACAGCCGTTTCAGAAACTCTTATCCAAGATCGACATATGTAATTTTCAGAAAACCTACTTAACATCCTCGAAAAAGCACTCGGCTGAGGGGAAAAGCTGAACTGTTCTAAAACGACTCTATACTGTCAGTTTCACAAGCTAGAATCCTGGAAAAGCATCTGCTTTGCTGATTGCTTCGTTTGGCAGCCGTTCTGCCTCCCGATACCAGTAGTTCGTCAAACTTGAAGCGACGTACTCAGGCTGAACTCACTCAGCTGTTTGAGGAGAGGGCACAAACATCGACGTGACTGCAGGTCCACTTAAATAAAACAGGTACACCCAACCTCAAAATAGAGTTGCCTGGGGCAAACAGTAGGTGACAGGCGTTCGGACCTCGGGAGCCAACCAATCACAGCCACGAGTCAGCGAAATTGTGGTGTGGACTGCGGAGGAAACATGCGTCGAGATGACTTGTATGGAGAGAGAATCCTTGGACGGCAATTCTATCGCACAACCAGACCACAGTGACTCAGAGCATCAAAGTCTCGAAAGCTCAACCAACCATAGACCTAGAGGTTCAAAAAAAGGGTCTTTGTGCTGCAGTCGACGAAGTTGAATTTATTGATTCCGGTGAAACTCTCTGTGCTGTTGTCGTACCTCCCAAAAAGATGTGGGTTGACGTCGCTGTGTGTTTGGTAGTTGTCATGCTAGCAGTCAATGATTTTCGCAGAAACACTGCGATTTCTGGGAGGCTCCAGCCTTCATCGAGTAGCTGAAGTGCCCTTTGCTTCGTATCTTGTGATATACCATGAGAGCGACATAGATTATAGTGGTTCAAGGATTTTTCTGAATTTTTTTATTTCATTTCACCGGAATTGAACCGTGGACAAGAATTTCTGAAACAGCTGTAGCGTACAGAAGTTACTAATTGTAAAATTCTCAACTTTAACCCCCCCCCACCCCCAACGAACGTTAAACAAGTTCTTAGAAAGCACTGAGTGGATCTAAACGAGTAGGGGAGATAGATAACTTAAATCTTTCAACAAGCTTCTTTTTAAATTTCAGGAAATGCATGGTCGTGGTACAGCTTGAACCTCTCTGCGAGACTGCATAGACAAATTTTGGCCCTCAAGACTCTACTTACAGATTTTAGGCGTTTTTCGATTTGGAAATGGGCCGGATCAAATCCGGACACAATCCCTGAAATGGTCCGCTAAAAGGGCCTAAAAACGGGATCCAGCTTTTTGGCGGGACTTTCGGGGTCCCGACAGTTTGGAGTTTCATAGATCGTGGATATTTGTCTATTCTTGTACATTGCTAGCGGTAAAATATCTCTACCTATTTCGTCGTACCACATGATATCTCAGGGATTCTGTTAATCCCTTGTTCTATAACTTTCAAGTTCATAATTTCAGTTTTCTTCGATCATGAAGGTGGCAGTCATGAATGGTTATTGAAATGATTCAATAATTCAACATTTTACACCCTATATATATACATCGCGAACAACAGGACGGCGGCACTGTGCAGCAATCGATGTCGAGTCATATGCTATATGTAAGCAAGTCGCTGAAACGGATGCGATCGCCTGCAAAATTTTATGCTTACAAGTTGGAGAAAGACGTCCAGCAGTGTCCATGACTAATAGTAGCAGAAGGTAGAAGCTTGTGTTAGATTAGTTCGCCTCGTGTCCGAATGTTGACTATTAATTCTTCACCTTGGCGAAATGCATCATGTGGAAAGATCTTCGTCCATTGTCTATGTTTTAGAAAGGTCGGTATAAAATTGGGTGTGAGTTTAAGTGATATCGATAGATAGGCGATCTTGCGCTGATAGAAGACAGTTTGAGGGGAACGACGACCGCCTTGACTGGAGTCTTCCGAAGCTTCGAAGGTTATCCCACAAATTCTTACCAATTCAGGGTCGATATGACCCTGAATTGTGAGGAATGGAATGCCCTTCTTAATCTTGCGAGCCTGGTCATGAATTTAAAATTGGCGACACAGCGAAACTTGAGCGAAACGGTTGCAATTTCCCATCTATGCAAGAGAAACCTCATCTCTCAACATCCGTCTCCGGTTATAGAGGAAGAAAAGGAGATGACCAGATATACTATGGAAGACCGGCAGCGCAGGAGGAGCTGCGGAGGTCATTACCGTAACTTTGTGATGATGTAAGGGTTTTTGAGTTTATTGGGGTCACGTGAATAATTAAATTGGCTAGACTCCCGTAATATAAAGTCTGAAATGCATACAGCTTGGACCTTTCTTACCCCCTTCATCTCCTTGGCCTAAGTTTCTCTACCACGGTATACAAAATGTCTTCAAACGATAAATTCACCGACAAACCCACCCATTCAGACCCTATTCCCATCGCCGCCCGAAACAGAGGGCGCTCGGTCTCCGTTTCGTCGGTATCGTCCGGCTCAGCTAGCTCTTCCTCTCATACTCCAACAACGCCTACTTCACCCGTGAGCGATCAGCGCATCAACATCCCCTCGCCTTCAAATTCGCCAATTCTTTCGTACTTTCTTGCCCAATCTCCCACCAAGACCCCCGGGACTGCTGCCACATTCCCTTTCAAGCGAAAGTTTGGCACCACTGCTCCTGTGTTCGAAGGTGACCCCAAACTAGAATCTTCTAGAAATTGATGGAATTAATATTTCACCATTTTATTTAGTAGACGAAGAGAATGAAAAAGAGATCCCAGTGGCTGCACACGCCCGTCGGGCGAGCGCTACCGTTGCTAATCGGTTCTCGCAAAACCCGACCGCCCCACTTTCAGACGCTCATTCTGAGCGTGGCACCAATGTCTTACGAAGACTTTCTCTAAGCAGTGCAGCATTCGTCAAGGTAACTACTTTTCTGTCTACACTGAAATCAATAATGTTAAGTATTTTTTTTAGCCACCATTCGACACGGCTAGTCGGGTAGTATCACCTCCCAGCCCTCCACCAAATACAGCCGTCAGCCCAACATCTAAGACTGCCCCTTTCACAAATAAACCCCACCGCTCTGCAACTATTAGCACAGACGGTGGGAAGCCGCGCAGGGCCCCTTCTCCTATGGGAGAACGCATCCTCAAAGGTCACTTTGATGGCTTTAATTAATCTTGCACCATTATTCCTCTCTCTCGTCTTTCTCTTGGGTTTGTCGCTGTTCGGACTTGAAGTTTTTTTCTCGGCTATCTTGTGTCTCTGCTCCCATTATTCACAGCATGATACCTGCAAACGCTTCGTGAATTGTATTGTCGATAAACACCCTTTCCAAACTTCCCGGGATATATCCATTTCTCCTATTTGGCCATCCCTGGATCATCCAATCATTCGAGAATCTGGCCGTCTTCTCCACTGTCTGAGTTCCTCACACGGCAACCCTGCATACTCTCATCCACAATTACCACAATGAGCAGGGGGATCCTATTCATTCTTTTTCCAATTCCACCCTTTTGAATCGTCGTCGGCTGGCTCTCACAAGATTGAAAATGTGTGAGTTTCAAGCTACTCCTATGGTTGGGAACGCTTCTCACGACCACTAAAGATTGTATAGCTCCGCTAAAAGCGTTCTTCAAGTTAATATTGTAAATAACGTTGTAGTTATGTTTTTCTTGTGTTCTCCCTTCGTTTTCTTTTCCTCAATCATTCACATTCGTCCTCACTAGCTCTAAATCGTCCAAGCTGTAGTATTATGAACAGATGGATTATGTACAAATCAAATCCGTTATTTATCATCGCGCTTGTAACGTCATTTTGCGGCTAAGATCCATAATTGAATCAGGATACGAGTGATTGCTTTCCCATGACTGGCATCGGTCGTTTTGAAAACACGATTTTCTTCTTGACGATGCCAACTACAGTCCAGCTCGATGAGGTAGACGCTGCATGACCTTCTGGACCAGTACTAGCTGAATCTAGGACCATATCATCGTTTCCGACATCGTTTCCCGAAGTCCCAGAACGAAGAATCACTGCAAATGGTTTTGGCAGCGATGCGATTGTTCCCTCTAGGAGATGATTCCCGATGAGTAGGCTCGGTTTGCCCTGTACGAATAATAATGATAATAATAATCGGAAAGTAAGGTACAAAAATCTCTTATGTTCAATATGTTGAAAGAAGTTGTTTGAAAGCCGTACCGTTGAGTCGTCTATCTTCAGTTTCCCCACTAGTTTTCCATCACGTTCGCTAGGGTGGTTACATTCCACTTCAAGTGAACCTTGTAACTCGACAAGGACGACCTCGTCGTGTGAGATTTTGACCAGTCCCGATGGTAGTTTGGGGTTAGACAGGGAGGAAGATGTGATAGTGATGGGAATGAGCATTTTTGATATGAAACTTCTCAGTGACGGTGTTTAATAGCCTATAGGCAGAGTGCCTCAAATAAATCGTTGGTCAAGAGGGCATCAATCATTAAGAACGCGACGCGACGCGTTGTTGTCTTCAGTTTGTCATCTTATGCCATACTTTGTCAATTTAGCCCCTCATCATGATAATGATGTATTCTATGGTCATGGAAGATTAATGTACAGATAAAGTGGATAAATAAAATTGGGTAGCGGATTGAGGCGGGGAAGGAGGGGGGGAGTCCTGTATGAATTCCCAACTGTAACATTCCTTTGAAAAAAGAAAAACTGTTAGACCCAAAATTCGTTGCATGCAAAGTACGGACAAAAAAAGACATACTACGCAATCTACTTCAGCGTTAGCTTGTGGGACTTCCCGGCCCTGCTCTGTACTTGGAGGCCAGGGAACTGACAACAGCCGTTGTATAACATTGTCGATGCTGTGTGTACGTATATTGACTGCCCACGATGCATTTGAAACGGTGTCGTAGATAATCGACTTTCCTAAATGACAACTATATATATGTTAATCGAATGTGCCGATGGATTAAAGGCGAGTATGTGGGGCGACGCCTTACCGTGATTCCATTGCATATCCCCCTATTGCGCAGGAAGAAAGGACACCATTGCAGGTACCCATTGCGATTGGATCAGCGGTATGATATACATGTGTGACATGATGTGTTGAGGGCTATTAAAAGATGGGAGAGAACGATGTCAGGGATAGGGCGGAACTGGGAAGGTCATAGGCTTACGGGTGACGGTAAATGCAAACGAGTGGCAGCCAGTCTTTCGCCTGGGGATTCAAAGGCCACTACGGGTGTACCGAATGTGACCCCCACAAGACTGGCCAGAGCACCACCTAGAGAATGTCCGATAACCCAGATGTTGGAGTGAGGGCTAGAAGAAAACAGACCGGAATGAGGTGATGATGAACGATTGGGCTTGTTGGGAATGCTTACTACATGTAGGTCAAGTTATTGTATAAATTCTGTCAGGGGTACATCATGAGTATTGTCAACGGGATCCAATGAAAGAGAATCAATACGGACCGTGCCAATTGGATAAAACAGAGTTTCATTCGTAAGTGCCCCTTCCAAGCAATTCTGGAGACATTTCCATCCACCTCGATAACAGTCACATACGGTCGTCCATGTCCAATCAACGCGTGCACAGCAACAGCTGAACAATAAGTTGTCATTAATCTTGTCCTTAGCAGCTGTAGGTCCACCTCCACCGAATACACCTGTAGAAGTGCCTTTTATTGAAACAATGATTGTTGAGTTGTCGGGTGTGGCGAATACGTGGCCACGAAATCCATCATTATCTGGTTCCCATCCGAAAGCATAAGACTATAATATAGTAGAACATGTTTATGTGTCGAGTTGAGTGGGGGGAAAGAAGGGTAAAAAGACGAACAGTGTTCCAGGTTCCGTTGAGGCTATACCACCCAGTTTCATCTGGTTCAAGGTACGCGTTGCTCGTCATCTTCGCCAACTCTACCAGGGTTTCGCGACTTTCGACGTTGGGTCCTATTATCTCATATTCTTTCCAATCCACCCATTCGTTCTCACCAAAATGTAGTGAACGCAATCGCGCATTTGAGAATGAAGTAAAGGAGGAAGGTCTATATGTCTTGGTCGAGCTAGTCTGTATTGAATAGGTGGGTTTAGTGCTTCCTGATGGATCGGATAATATATGAGTCTGTGATAGTTCTGGTAGTGATACGTCAGAGAATAAGACAGTTGCAGAGGATGAAGAAACTGCGTGGAGATGCCGTAGTTCAAATTTGAGATGATGTTGTGGATTGGAATTTTGGGTAAAAATATTGAATAAATGGAGGAGTAGACCCGCCACTGATGTTGGGAACATCAGGCATAACAGAGAGCGGGGAGAAGTATTTGCAATGTACAAGTTGAATCAATAAGGTTTGCACAGCAGATGTGGCCACGCCGCTGCTGGGCGGTTCAAGACAAGAGAAGCCTTGGAGAGGACAACAACGTCACATGTAAATCGATTCTAAGGTATGTAAAAATTTTAGAAAAAAGAATGTGCTAAATTATCGACAGGGAATAGAATAGGTAGGATCATTATTATGGACTTCACTCAGGAATGCACTTTGCAAATACGAAGCCTGTTGAGGTCAGGTAGAGACGAGATTGAGACTCTCCATCGCCAATCCAAGAGGATCAGTAGTAGACATTTGGCCGTTGTTCATCAACCCTGCATCACCGCTGACCCCACTCACGCCAGCACCGAAAAATACTTCGGGGCTGGTACATGCGGCCACGGCACGTCGCATGTGAGTCGTGAGGAATGAAAGTCCAACTTGATATGCGGCTGTTGAAATGACGGCAGTTTAGCAAGAGTAAAGCAAGCAGGTTCGCAAGGATAGGTTGACGACAACTTACAATTCATCCATCCGAAGCCTTCCCGAGGTACCATTTTAAAATCAACACCTTGATTACCATACTCTGCATCCACCAAATGCGACAGTTTCACTGCATCAAACTTTTAAAAAACATTAGATTTTGCAGTGTTACTTGAAGGGAATATATACACCTTCTCCGGCACAACTCCATTGAAGTCCACAAACGCAGTGGTCATCCTGAAACAATATCAGAAAAGGATGCTTTCAGGTTGATAATGGAGACGAACATATAAAGGAACCGATATGCTAAACGTTGTGCTTCTTCGAGGTATCCATAACGTTCCAAACCAACCCACGCCATGATTTGATGTGGGGGCCTACAATATCAATGGTTAGAAGTGAGTATGGGAGCCTAGAAATAATTATCTGTACCATGCATATCTGAGAGAGAGAGATGAATCACATCAGCAAGCCATGGTTGAAGGGCCGGGTGGGCCACTTACGGATAATCCCATTGGCGATTTGGATGATCCAAAGAGGTTTTTCCCCTGGACTCCTCCGATCCAGAGACCAGTCCACCAAGAACCTCAAACTTCTTCAAAGAACGAGCCCTTAAAAGTAAATTCAATCATGTAAGTCTGTCACTCCGAACGGTGTAATACAAAAAAGAAGAGACGTACACCAGCTTCCAGCACTGTTCCTCGCTTGCACATCCAGCCCACAGTGCCCAAAATGAAGTCACACTCTCATACAAGATTTGTTTTTCCGTGACCGTATCATAATCGAAATAAAGACTCTTGCTTTCGTTCCAAAGGTACTTGTCAATCATCTGTCTCCTAAACTCTGCTCTCTCGAACCATTCCTCGCTATTCTGCAATCTGCTTTTCGAACTCTCCCTATGAGGATTGGCATATGACTCGACAGAAGGGGGGAAAGGCGCCAGAGAGAACTCTTCCTCAAGTTCCAATTCGTCATCGAATACTTCGCGGATGGCAGTGCCGATGTCGACTTCGTATTTATATAATAGGCATTGAAGGTCAATAGTACCAAGGTTTGCGCAACGTTTTTCGAACCTATATGTCGTGTCGTGTCCTGATTCCCGAACGGCACGATCATGTAGGAAGTATTCGTCGAGTTTGGGTTCTTTCAAAACACCGTCGTTGTATTTCTCGCTAAACTCTAATACGGAGAGTCCATGTTTGTTTGCGTACGGTTCGAGGATATGTGTGAAATGTGTCGCTTCAGTCTCAGGAGGAATACCCAAACCATCTGGTCGATATCGCGAAAGGCCTGTCTTCGGATCCATTCGAGGTTCAGCCACCCAAATAGTGTGATACTCTTTGATGACTGCTTGTATCGCGCGCTTCAGCCAATCACGGTTTGAATCCAGATCCGAGCGATCGAGCCGATTGTAAATTTGAAGTGCCATGTCAGTCAGGAACGGAGGTTGAGTACGGCAGAGATAATAGCTTCGACTTCCATTCAGGATCTTGCCGTAATGCTTGATCTCGAAGATGAAGTGCTCGACCATACCCTTTGCCATAGTCACTTGATCATCGACAAGGAGGCCAAGTGCGATAAAGTATGAGTCCCAGTTGTATAACTTGAGATTATTATATGTTTGTAAGTGTTTTTAAATACTAGAAATGACAGTGGAACGGACCTCATTGAAACGAGCACCGGGTACAATGAATGGAATTCCTTTCAAAGTTTTCCCAACAACAGGGTCATCGACTTCATTCATTGCCAAGGCTAACAGACCCGGTTTGGAATTTAAGCTTTTCATAAAAGTCGGATCATCAGGTTTTTCCGGAAGGACTTGCACGTCAAGATTCATGTGGGGTTTCTCCTTGGCCACCTTCCGGTAATACTCAGCCATGGCTGGTTCTCCGTGAGGGACATATATACGTGGATTAACCCGACCTGTGCGATTTTTAGGGTCGGCGGTAATGATCTCAAGACCATCGCCATCGATGCGTCGTGTGAGAGAGTGCCAGAAAGAATGTTTGATCATGCGAGAAAGTCTGTCCACTGGATTCTCAGTCAATCTGGCCTCGTCGAGAACAATCCGCTTTCGGTTGTGGTCGCGTGCGAGTGCGAGTTCTTGTAAGAGGTTGGATAGCATATATGTACCCTGGAGGACCTTCACGTCAATATAGAGGGGGTACCAAAAGATGAGACGACATACTCGGATGTCAAAGGTCTTGAAACCGTTGCTGGTGGCAGTTCCAAGTGCCATCATCTTTGGACCAGCGTCGGTGACACTGATTTGAAAGTCACCATCCGTATCCTCCTGCTCGAGAACTACACGAATGGTTTCCTCGACGTCGATAAGGAAACGACGTGGTGGGCCTGACACAGATTTTTCATCGTGGGACATGCGGCGAGGACGTAAGTGCCAGTCTTCTTGAAAGGCGGGTAACTTTTTGGGGTTGTATCCATGGAGGTGGGACTAGATAAGGTGAGTTAGTACGTCTGCCAGCGATATAAGTTTGGTAGAGATGCATTACTTGACTGTAAGTTCGTGAGCGAGCGTAAGCTTCGCCCCCGCCATAATATGCAGCAGCGTCGACGTTGACTGGTTTCTGAGCGTGTTCGTCAACGAAATTAACGCCCGCTGGATGTGTGAAAGTTGGAGCCATGTTGTAGAAAGGTGGTTTGCAAAGAGGTTGTGCAGATGTTGTGGTAACAATGTAGGTTGTATAAATGGGCGAAGGTGTGGGGCTGAGGTGGACTAGTGTGGGGACTGGGGTCAGTCTGTGGCCTGAATGTGAAGGAATTAGTTCGGCTAATTCACCTTGGGGTCCGAGGAAATATTGATACGTGGCGAATTTGTCTATGAAACTTGGGTCAACGCTAAATTGAATTCGATGAACTCGTCGACAGTTTTGAACGTTGAAAACTGCACTCAGTCAATGCTTGGTGGGATGATGGAGATAGAAACGATGGGAATATATAGTCAAGGTGCTTGTCAATATCGATGAGTACGGATCTATTGTCGTCGATGCTGTACGTTCTTGGAGGTGGAGGTGGAGTTGAAATTGGATCATTTCCTCATTTATAAATACAGGACATCTTACATAAATAGATATTTCTTTTTCGTTCAACGCGTCCGACAACTCGTAGCCTGACAGCGACAAATTTATTCACGACTCAGCAGTATTTTTAGCATTTCTCACGGACTTTGACTTGAACTTGTCTTTCATAACAGGATGGCATTCACATCAAGGTTTGTACTACTTTTTTTACAGTCAAATTCTGTGCTAACATTTCATTGATAATAATATAGTCTTGCTGCTTTTGGTTTAAAGCCTGCCACCACCTCATCTCCTCAGCAACAACAGCCATCGACAGGCACATCCAGCTTTGCTAATGCCCCACCTTTAGGTCAAAGCCAGAATCAACAGCAACCGCAACACCAAAATATCTTTGGTACTTTTGGCCAGAACACCCAGCAAAACCAACAGCAACCGAATCAACAAACGACTCTACCTGGAGGAGGTTTATTCGGTCAACCTCAACAACAAAATCAACAAACTCTTCCTCCTGGTAGTCTGTTCGGTCAACCGCAGACGCAAAATCAAACTCTTCCTACTGGCGGCTTGTTCGGTCAACAACCCCAACAGCAAAACCAGACCCTTCCTGCCGGTAGTCTATTCGGTCAACAGCAATCACAACCTCAACAACAACAGAACCAGACTCTTCCTCCTGGTAGCTTATTTGGTCAACCCCAACAACAAAATCAAACACTTCCTGCAGGCAGTTTGTTCGGCCAACCTCAACAACAAAACCAACAAACCCTACCTCCTGGAAGTCTCTTCGGACAGCCTCAGCAGCAGCAACAACAGCAACAACAGCCAGCAAGCATTTTCGGAACAAATACACAGCAGCAGCAGCCTCAGCAACAGAGTCTGTTTGGTAACACGAATACCACAAATCCTCTCCAGGCCCAACCGACATTGCAGTTGGGAGCTTTTGGAACTAATACTGGCACCAGTACCTTCGGTCCTGTCGGCGCAAACCCTCTCTTTAACAAATCACAACAACCTCAGCAATAGTACGTATCTCCGCTTCATCTTTCCCCTAGCAAATAAAATTGATATAGATACATCTCTTTAGCACAACGTATGTAAAGTTTCTCGTATCGCATCCATCATCCATCGTAACGTTCATCTCTTATATTCGGCAATTCAAGGGGTTTGGGCCAGCCATTAAACCTGTCTAATTCAGCCTCAGCCCACCTACCACCGCCATTCACTAAATCTACCAAATTCAACGATCTTCCCGATAACATCAAGAGGGTTTTAGAGCTAATAGAGTAAGATATTCATTTCAACCTCTGATCTGACCTTGTACCTGATTGATAAGTGGATAGCTCATATATCCAAGGCCGCGTACAAATTTCTAAAGATCTCCAACAAAGGAAATTGGGAGACGAAGCAACAAAAGGACATGAGTCTATCCGTGCGCTTCATAAAGTACGTCATCGATTTTCTACTGTTCGCGAGCTCGATTGAATAGATGGTGTGTAGGACCTCATAAATACTGCGACCATTATCCGTAATGATCTGCATCTTACACAAGATGTAAAAGCCAAAGTTGATCAAGCTGTGGAAGACACCATCGTTGCGACACGGATAATAGACGGGTTCCGGAATCCACAGAGTGGGAATACGTATTTGAAAGACCATGCATCCTTCCCTCTGGAGTACGTGCATCCTACTTATTATCCTTGTCATGTAGGCCTGACTTTGATGCAGATACTTCACTCGCGTGGCGGACCAGATGAAAGAAAGACTAGCTTGGTACAAAGCCACCATCGAGGTTAGGCCTTTATTTCACAAATAGAGATATCATTTGTTTGACGGTTTCATGAGTAGCAAATCGAAAGGAAACTATCTTCATCAGCAACTTCAGCACAGACACCACAAGGTTCGCTCCTTCATCCCTTTTCCCCGAATTCATTTCCCCACGCCCGATATTTAATCTTCCTTTACCAGGCATTTCTGCGACGCTTCAGGTTCAACATAGCACCTTCCTCTCTCTCGCCAGCAAGACTGCAGCTGTTGACGCGGAGCTAGAAAAGATCAAGGTTCTGTATACTCAATTGTGGCGAGCTAAGACTGGCAGTGTTCGGGATCCTTTCAATGATAATGTGAAGCGCTCTGAAACACCTGCGGATTTTGGTTTGGGCAGCTTAAATGTTAGGCAGAGTTAGAGGTTATGTACATCCAAATATCTACTATGTGTGATCATAGTGTGACCAGGTGTTTGAAACAACACTCAGTATGCTATTTTTTTTATTTTTTATTTTTTTATTTTTTATTTTCCACTGAGAACTGTCACGACGAGGTCACAAGAACAATTAATGTCACACTTCAAAGCGCAAGAATCGCTGTTTCGCAAATGGTGCATTCAAGACTGCTCGTATCGGCACAAATTTTCCTAGCATAATTCTACAGTTACCATTGAATAACTCACTAAATTTTCAGAGTCAAAATCGTATCCGATCGGACTAAGTAGATCTGACTGAACATTCCAATACATAGCTAGTTTTGGGATGCAGAACGAGATTTTAAAGTTCTGCACCTGTACTAGAACACCTCTGTTTCAAAAATGTTATATTCACATTCAAACAGTATATATCTACCACTATAAAAATTCTGAAGATACCAGGCTTTTGAGATGAGAGAGGAAATCCACCATTTCAAAACTCCCAGTCCCTTCAAAGTTCAAAGCACGGAGGCTTTGGTGACTTCAAGGGGAATTATATGTATAGGTTGATACGCTCCATTGTCAGCGGCAGTAGTTTGATTTGGGATCTGGCCAGGTTTAGACATCACTTCAACCCGAGGTAGGGCCGCCACTGTGACCTAGTGTCCAAAAAGCATTCATTTCGCGATTATTATCTTATAAGACTATGGCTTTCTATCCTCCCCAGCAGCAACAACAGGTTCAACAACAGCAAGATGTCGTGTCTGGTGAACAGTATCGCTATGCACTGACTAACTTTGTATGTTTCCTCAAGATTATTTTTTTGCGGTGTATGTGTAGTCAATTCGGACTAACCAAAGGAATGTTTTGTACCCTATAGCGTATTGCTCATGAGAAAGTCGAGCAACAACGGCTACAGCTGGAGGAGCAGGAACGGCAAGTAGCTCAGCTACGTGCTCGGATCGCTCTTCTGGAAGGAGGTTCAAATCTGTCCATGGCGAATCATAATGGGAATACAGTCGACGATTTTTCAATCAAGGTGAGTCCTTGGAACCTGATCATCTAGCTGACTGAACGTTAGTTTTTGGTCATATGTAGAATTCCGCCTCCCAACTTGATAAACTTATCAATCGATGGGCGGCAGATGTCATCCGAAACCCTCCAGCTCCGATGCAGGAAGTATGTGCTGCTTTACTGAGTGACATCGTTGGTGGACTCGATGTTGGGAGGGTTAATGCCACAGCGATCCAGCTGCAGAGTTATCTGCGGCATGCGATGGCGGAAACAATCTCGGAAGGGATTATTAATTGTTTGATTGTCACCAACTCTACAGAGGCCAATATCCAATTGACAAGAATCCATGAACATATATTTGCTCGTGAGTTTATAAGTGTGAATTGATTGTGAATTTTTTTTTAATGCTCTCTATAGGTGATCCAACTGTTGCATGTGTCTGGCGACGGCAAACGTTCTCAGCTGCGGTGGATTCCTGCACTCCCGACATGTCACTTAGCATTCTATACGAGCACGTACCAGAACTGATGAAAATCCTCAACGGAAAGATACCTGCATCAGGTGGAGTGTCTATTCTCGAATCTGCTTACGCGTTCTCGCGTATGCTTCATAGCTCTGGATCGAGTTCGACCGACGCGTTCTATCGCGCTTTTGTGCCTGAACTGGGCAGCACGTTGTATCCTCGTCAGATCGAACTTGTTAAAAGGTGTTTGAGAAGTGAGACAGGGGAACTGGATAGAGTTGGAGCTACTATCTTTCCAGGATTGGTCAAAGTGTCTAGAGTAACTGGGATGAGCGGTGGGGAAGAAACAATTCAGGTAAATGAAATTCTGCGCTGTCCCAAAGGTTCAAAGATATTGGATTTGACCAATGACGTGGATCATATAGACTGTTGTCAGGCGAGCGCAAGTTATTTGCGAATGTGCTATGGGCGGGTCTTGCGTGCCGGAGTCGGGATATGACGAAACTGTGGATATGCCCCGACCGCTATCGATGAATTTGCCCCAGCCACCATTAATGAATTTGCCCCAACTACCATCGATTAATGGGACATTGAATGCTTCCATCATCGAACCTCAACTGGGTTCCTTCTGATCATGATACCTGGAGTTTTTCTGGTGGAAAAAGGCTAGCATCTATTATTTATTAGGATTTTACCACAATTGTTATCTATACGACAAGTAATGATGCCAGGGTAGCTTGCGTTTGTATGACCTGGAAATTAGTTTTAGTATCGCTTAGATTTGTATATACTGTACTACACACCTCCAATGCTTGTTGTACCTCTAATCTTCGACGTGCAGCTTCTAGCCAGTCATGCAACAAAGCTTTGGCTGGTCCTTTAAGTTGGTTGAGCTCCCGGGCGGCACTATCCAAGTCCTTCTCGTTGAGATGATACTCAGCCCTCGCGAGGACGCTTAGAACGTCATCCCCTGGGACAAGTCCTTGACGTTTGAATCTCAGACTAGAAAGAGCACGACTGGCAAGGAACGAGAGGACGCCTGCGTTCTCATCAGGTACCAAAGCGACCTGAGATACCTTGGGTGCTACTTCACCCACGAACCAAGTTGCTAGATCAGCAAAAGGTTCAACGCCAACATCTGGGACCTCCGTGCCTTCCAAAGATTCGAGAACGACGGAAACGACGGGGTCTTCTCGGGCTGCGGCGATGTGTCGTAGTACGCGGAGTTCCTCACGGAATGGTTTTCGTAAATTCGAAGAGATGGCATTACTGGTGAGAGCTCGGATGGCACCCCAAAGAGCATGGACTCGGATGTTCTCGTCAAGGTAAGATGAATTGTCAAGAGCGATGCGTTCTAGGCGTTTCAGGTTGGCTGAGAGTTCATCGAGCTTGGCCAGTCGCCCGCCACGCTCTTGCTCAACGCGGACCTTGATCTCGCGAATCCATCTTCGCTGCAGTTCGATACCCTGGGCGATCACCTCTTCTTTTAACCTGTTATAGACGTTCAGTCCTCCCCAAGTAACCTCAACTGTTCGACAAACTGTTACATACCGTTCATTGATCAACTCTGTCTGAACTCTCAATTCATGATCCAACTTCTCCCTGTACGCTTGGATGAACCTAGCCCGTTCTTGGTCAAAAAAAGTTCTAAATTCCTGTTCTTGATGATCAAGCTTATCCTGTCCCTCCATCTCCAGCTCCATAAGTTTAATGGTATACTCTCTACTTTGTTCATCCATTTTTGCTTCCAGCGCTGTCCGTTCTTGCTCCTTCACAACGTCGATCCGTTCTACGAGTGCAGCCAGATCGCTCTTTGCCAATTCTAGGACATCGCTGGCTTGTTCAGCAGCTTTTGGATCAGAATTCAGGTAAGTTGCGAGGTTGTCGATGGTGCCAGCGAGGTGTGTGATGATAGGCTCCGATACTGAAGCTAATGCGGGTGCAACCAAGGGAAGGACAACGGACTTTGGCTCGGGTGCTGCAGGCTGCGTTCCGGATTTAGGAGCAATAGGTTTGGGAGGAGGAGGGCGAGAGAACCCAGGCGGTGGTTCAAATCCAAGGGGTAAAGGAATGTCGTAGACATTTTTTTGGTTTTCAGAAACGGGGACTTCTGCGGTCGAGATTGGCTCAACAGTGGTTTTTATTGGAGCAACTTCTTGAGCAGGCTTATATGGCTTCCCAGAAATTGCAGCTTCCGCTCTCTCCAACAAATCAGCGTATCCATCACGGACTTTTTCCGTTACATCCTTCTCCACAGTCTCGGCCTTGTTTACTACAGCCTTCACGTCCTCCCGGATAGCTGGCTTGACCTCCGGTTCGACCTTGGTTGTAGTTTGTTTTAACACCTTGAAAGTAACGGGCTTTTGTTCACCAGTTTTAGTCTCCGTGGTAGCTTTCCCGCTTTTCACAAGCTCCGAAGGGCGAGAAGTACCGTTGATAGTGTCGGTTATGAACTGATACGTGGTCGTAATTGTATTGTTTCCACCCTCAACGACATCACTAATGGTGAGCGAATCCCATCCATGAGCTTCGCCATATTGAAGCATGGATTGACCCAGCGGAACGTGGTCGGAGAAGAAGTCATGGTATGTTTGACTATAAAATGAAGCGAAGGTGCTGCCAACGTAAAATGTTGTAATTGAAGCGGTGGTAGTCCAAAAAATTCGTCGAACGACGCTTTTCGTACTTTTGGTTGCTGGAGATGCCTCTGTAGTGAGACGCTAGAATAAATGGATATATTTTGAGCAGTGCAAAAAAAAAGAGGAGTTGTGAAGCTCCTACTCGTCGAATGACCCGGACACCTTGTTTCCTGGAAGTCGAGGCAACCTGCCTCGAGACAGGGAGAGCTCGATGCATCCCACAGGTTTTTAGGCAACCCTTGAGTGTGTTGGAATATAGAAGTCCGGGTTTGTCCGTCGAGCACGTGAATTGGTCGCCAGTGTAAGTCCCGCTCCGGCAACGCGGTAGTAAGTCCTTTCTCAGGCTTCAACGTTCAACGAGCAGCTTCTCGAGTGAATGTAATGGGAGGTGGATTGTGACAGAAAAAATGGAAGGCAAGGTATTGAGACATCCGCCTTTATATTTTCATGGTGTGTACGGTACCATCTGCGCAGACTGCACTGCTACAGCGCTACTGATGACAACCCTTCCTATGTCCAAATTTAACTGGGGGCGGAGTATATTATATCTCACAGTTAAAAAAAGAAACTCAAAATTAGGCGACTACATATTTAATACATTAGGCGGGTAAAGGGACAGTCAGGCTGATGGTCATAACTTATTGGGAGACTTTGACGAAGTTGTGACGATCAACGAGATTTGATCATGGTCTATGGGAGCGCCAGTTTACCTGTTTTAATTTATGTAATCAGTCTTTCATTTCCTTTTCATCTCTTTGAGTTTCATGACTTGTCTTTTATTCATAATTCCTTAACCCGTCTTTCATCCTTTGTGATTTATTTTCTGTTTCATGGCCTTTGTTAAATTCCCTTTTATATACAGTAATTATTCCTCGCTATATCCTTGTGTTCTCATTTTCATATCTCACACATAGCTCGTTAGGTTAGAAATCCTCTCGTCGTGTTCTCATATCTCGCACATATCTCGTTAGGCTTTGCCTCGAGCCCTCTTTATTTTTACCCCACCTTTACCACATGCCATTCTTTTCCTTCTTCTTTCTTCTTCTCTTCTCATCTTTTTCTCTCGTCATAGTTTCGACAGTCTCGTTTTCTTGTAACTACTCGCCTTACCCGTATCCAAAAAGTCGACAATTGCCTACACTTGCCACGATTTTGATCCGGACGGTTTGGTTCAATTTCTGTCCGGATGGCGGATCCAGCCTCTGACCTGGGTTGCTATTAATTTTTTTCTATGTTGATCCCACGCTCGGCAGGCTCTTTGGAACACCCATACGCATGTTATGGACGTCTCGAGTGAGGGAAGGTATATTTAGAGCAGAGAATGTAAAAATAAATTATATACATCAAGATTCGATAAATTTGAGGACTACTCCTTGTCTTCTGCAGGTCCCTTCTTTCAAGCGAGAGTTTTCAAAGCTTGAAGAGCCTTCGTACTGTTGTCCTTGATTTCCTTGAACAGTTTCCAATCGTCTGAAGATATTTTGAGACCGGTGGGAGTGATCTTTGGAGAAAAACAGTTGGTGGAAGGATCAAAGCAGGGAACCAGAGATAGAGAATACAGTGGTTAATCATTAGTTTTGTGCAAGGTCTCGTGACCATTTTTTTTAAAATCCGGAGTCCAGATTCAACCGGCCCAATTCCTATCCGGAGATCTTCCCCCGGGTTATAGCCGAAATTTCAAATTTTCTATCCAGACAGTGCTCATAGATGGATTTTCAAAAAAATTTGAGAAAATCTATCCGGATCTGGTTTCAGGGTCCTTGTACGTCTCGTTTGCTTTTTTTTTTCCAATTCAGTTCTGTACCAAGCTAGACATAGACTAGTCAAGTTTTCGGCGCATCGGACGTATCGGGGCGGTGTCACGAGATGCACCCTGACTTCATGAACGCCATATAGACTAACTTAGACTAAGTCCAAGTCACTGTCGAAAATATTGCACTTCGTTTCATTTATAGATGGCCATAACCAAATTCTATTCGCCTCGCTGTTCAACATTCAGTGGGGAATGAGCGACTTAAGCAACTTCCGAGTGGAAGTTCGATTTGTGGTGCAAATACGCTCTTCTTTCTCCCCTTGCTATAAATTCAAGTGCGCCAGTTTGAATTGCAATGGATACCCAGCCTGTTGCAGTGCAAATGGGAAAATACGCTGATCCCGATACGCCAACGTCCACATCGATTACAACTCGCCTTGAGCTTCAGTCCTACTATCTGTACAGTGTCGGAAACAATGGCCTGTCTGGATGTATTTTCGGTCCTTCTCAATTCCAGAACCTAATCTTTCTAGCTGGCTATGACCCGGCTCATGCACCTGGCACAGTTCCTTGCGGCACTGGAGGTTGTGTCCTGCCCTATCTTGGAAAAATTCGCGATGGTAGGCAACTAGTCGTGTTTCGACTGTTGCAAACATGTACACTGAAGCTTTTATAGTCAATTCCATTGTGTTGCTAACCAATGGTATCAGTTTTTCCATTCAGGCAGTCCTTCTGATTGTCATCGGAGCATGGGCTGATTACGGACTTTGGAGGTTAGGATCCAGTTCAAGGTGATATATTTTGCTAACTCTGACATCAAGGCCAAATATCACCATATTCTTTACTCTGCTGGGACTTGGTGTTTCCTTCGCATGGTTGGGTGTTGAACAACCTTCACTGTGGCGATTTGGCGTAGCTTTGTACATCCTTGGATGTGAGCCTTTTCCACCTCAAGGTTTGAAGTTGCCTGAAATATTTGCCTTGTTAGTAATCACTTTCCAGGCGCGAGCTAACTTCCACTTGTGACTTTGCCACTGCGGACTAATTTATTTAATCCTATGAATAATCAGTGTTCCTTGACCTTTTGGACAGCAGCCTTTCCGCGCTTAGTACAAGGTTTACCCGACGTTCGGCTTTCTCGTAATGAAATGGAACTGGGTCAAAAATCGTGAGCCGCACCTTCAAGTCCACGACTCGGTTTGAGGAATAAGTTTGTTTCAGCACACGGGAACATAGTCTTTTTCATTCCCTTTCTCTCAATCGAGTCTCCAACATGTCTTGTACTATTTCTTCAGCGGGAGGAATCATAATCCTTGCCGTCATGGTTGGTATCCTGAGAGGCCTGAAATCCGGCGACAGTACGGAAAACAATACAAAAGCTTTCAATGTATTGATCGCCTTCTCGGGCGGTATTTGGCGTACGTTTCATTATTTCAAATCTATCAAGTCATTGATTCATCGGCTCTGAGCTCAGTCCTTTGCGCTCTCCCCTGGTTTTTTATCGAAAAGCGACGTCCAGGCTTGGATCTTCCACCTGGAACCTCATTATTAACCGTTGGATTTACACAACTTTACGTTGCCTTTAGGGAATGCAGGCAATTAAAGCAGACGCTGTTATATCTGATCTTTTATTTTCTGATGTGAGTGAGCTCAGATAGATCGCTCATTTTTTCATTTTTTCATCAAGACATGATGGTAGGGGGGACATCTTGAACACAACTGGGTAGGTTGCCTTCGGAAAGGTCTGCTACTACATTTATTAAGGTCATTCTGAATCAGGACTGTTATCGCAACCTTACAAAACAGGTAGACTCTTGGGATTGTTCCACAATGATGAAGCGCTGATCTCTCCTAAGCGTTGTGAAATACTCGACCTTGGAACTCACCCTACTTCGCATTGTGGGTGTTGCTGCCCAAGGTTTGGGGTTTTAGTACAGATTATTGATTGATATACTTGTTTTCAATTGATTGATTATTGAATCTAGCATGTTTTGGTTGGTTCAGAGATGCTTCAAAATCTCTACAAAAAATGTGCGCGACTTCATATTGTTTACCTCATCCAAAGAGATATCTAATTGGTCATCTCTTAGATGCTTTCTTTCAATGTCTTCTGGATAATCGTGAATTCCGTCCCGTCCTCTGCCTGATATATGGTCATTTGTGACAGTCATACACAGATATCAACAGTGTGGGGTTTAATCGGGGTTCATACCAACCGTTTTGGTTTCAAGCATGTTTGGGAGATATGGTCGGTAGCGTGAAATTCTAGACGAACGTCGGCTGAAACTAAGAAAGTTGAGTAGGGCTTATCAAGTATTCTTTGGTCTTTTGGTCTGTCCATGGTATGCCTACAGTCAGACAATGATCAGCGAGGTCTCCCCGGCACCTCAGATGTACGCCAAGTTATCTTTATATTTACTTATTTATTGCCTTTGAAGACTGACGAAGTAATGTTTCAGGTGTCTATTCTTCGCACTTTTTTCTGTGGTATGTCTCGAGCGACCACTGGACTTTCAAATTGTAATTTTAGGCTGTTGCGCCCTACAGGTTGGAAAAACTTCGGCATTTATAGGTCCCCTTATCACTAGTGCCATCATTACAGCGTCTGGCAATAACGACAATATGGCATTCGCGTTTTTATTCGGCTTGTGCGTATACTTTGTCTCCTTAGGTTTCATTCTGACTTGATTAAATTTCAGAGGTGCTTTCGGCACGATATTCCTTTGGATGTTAGATGTCGACAAAAGCAAAGTTGAGTGCAAGGAATTTATGGCCGCTGTGGGCAAGCGCAAAGCATTCGGAGTGACGACGGAAAGTCATGTGCAAAGCACTCATACCGCCGTAATATAGGCGTAACAGTCTGGGCTCTGAGCGATATATATGGGATTTCTCTAGCCCTCCCAGAGGAGGTGGTTGTGCCTTAATGGGCTCCACAATGAGCTCCAGGTATTCAGCCTTCCGCAAAACTTTTATGAACACCACACCAGAGTAAGTGTCGTTTACGAAGTGGTCGTCCGAATTGTCCGGAGTAAACTGAGAGTGGACCACAGTGGCCTGGAGATGAATGATGATAATAGACCTTTAAATTTCAGAATTGCGGCGCTATTTGGGTATATATTAGTTGCATCCCATATCCAGGGAACGACTGTTGAGCATCTTTCCCCGAATTCGAATTTTTTCTTCTGAGCATACCAGCCAGTTGGATCGATGGTAGGTTCAAGGAACGGTATTCCTTCTTCGTATGGGTATATTGCGCAAGTTATTTCTTGCTAAACCTGTGAGTCAATCACTTTGCTTGTAGTCGTCAGCGCATCCTCATACTGTTTTCTCAGCTTTGCTACACAAAGAGTTCAGTTACCCCACCAATTTTTGTTATTGGAGAGTCAAGACCTTCAGTTGTTAGACCTATTCTCATCGCCTAGATCCATAGTTGAGCGCCTGCAACGCCTCATCAAGTATCATTCCAATAGGGACCAATCTTTCGAATCTCCTGCCTGAAGGGATGCTGTCGAATATTCTCACCTCGCAACCTGGTGGCCGTCAACAGAGACTTCTGCCGATGATATTACTAATTTCGTTCGAAACGATACGTCAAACGGGGAACTGCATCTGGTCAAACCAACTTCTGCTATGGCACATTTTTGGATGGAGGTAAATCGTCCGTTTTTGCCTTTCTTTCCATTATTGAATTTTTTTTTGCTAGTACCCCGTTGTCATATTCCCTTTCGATATCATTGGGTCTGAGTCCTCTATTAATGAACCCCTCCTTGGACAACCTGTGCCACCATCGGCCTGGGGCCTCGTCCGATGGTGTTCGTTCTGCCAGAATACGATCTGCTGACCGATGATTGATCCTGAGGTTTACCACCTGCTTACTACTGAACCGTAAGATTCCAGCTTAGTTCGCCTCCTTACATACTTGAGTACACTTACATACTCCCTGATCGCACATGCGCCAGGCTAAATATATAACTGTCAAAGCGTGGATGGATGGGTTTTTTGTTTACTGTGATATGAGCGGGCAGTTACTCATAACTTGAACAATAAGAGGTGTCAATTCTTCGAAGATGGGAAGCTCAAACTTGAGGCTAAACCCAGGGAATGGAAAGTTTTTTGTGACTCTGATCTGAACTTTATTCTTTTGGACAGTCCTTTTTGAGACGCTCCCTTGTTCATGATGACAGCTTACAATAGTTGCCAGTTGCACTACTTAAACTTGCTATGCGGTCCTGTTGGCTTTCCTTACCCTCCTCATGGACGCGTCATCCCCACCTTGTTACAGGAGATACTCTTCCAGACCTGGTCTGGCACCATCGTCTGGCTCTGAGCTCCCTTCATATACCCGTCGTAGTACCGTTGCTCAAGTTGTTCCTTCTCGACAAGCGACAGAGCACCTTTTCCATGTCTTCAATGCAAAGGGAAAACCTTGGATCACTCTCAAAGTGTACAGTAGTGCCAAGTCTTCCAAATCTCTTCCTACCTTCTTTGAGAAGGAAAACATTCACGGTCTTCTTGAGCTTGACGCGGAGAAGGGCGACTCCATACAGGCCATCACAGCCACGGTTTGTGTCTTTTGTCCGAACGAATTTCATCAACTTAACTTACTCTCTCTTCAGGTGACTGGTCGTATCATCACCGGCCCTAATATAGATGATTCTTTTGTCTTCCTGAACCATACGCAGCCCATCTGGTCCAAATCTCCTGACAGTCCCCGGCTTCCATCCCTTTCTGACGGTGCTCTAGGCGATAGGTTACTTGGGCATTGTGTCTGGCCTCTATCAATACCAATTTCTAGAACTGCCAATGCTCCAACGGGTGCTGGAGACACTCGCTCGTTTCGCCTGCCTGAAACATTCTTGGAAAGACATACGAGGGTTAGTATCCAATATGACCTCATGATCAACGTTTCTCGAGGAAAACTACGAGCGGACAACAGGTAGGCCGTTTTGTTCCACATAAATTTCCTAACTTTATCCTGACATTGTCTAAGGATCAAGACGGCATTTGGATATGTTCCCAGTATTAGGCCGGATCCTCCCTCATTGCTTAAGCAACTAGCATACCAGCAATTCCTACCTCTTCCCGGACCCCTAACAGATCCAGAAGGCTGGAAGACGCTTAGGCCTGTTGCAGCGCGAGGCGTGGCTTTCAAATCCCGTGAAGTGGAGGCCAGGTGTACAGTAAGCACTCGACTCACTCATCGGTGCTCACAGACTCATTAATGTTTTCCTCATTTTCTAGTTGTCGCTTTCTAAACCAGTAAGTAATATCCACTCTTCACATTTTCAAGACTGTCAGCTGATAATATTCTCCCCGTAACAGCTATGTTATGCAAGAGGAAGTGTCCTCCCATGCTTCATTGCTTTGGAAGGGAGCGAGTCACAGGTTCTGGATTTGCTTTCGGCACCAAGGTCTATTGTTCTTTCCTTGAGACGGCGCGTCAGATTCTACAATCAAACGTCCTCATCAAGACAGAATGTTGCGTGGAATGAGACTGTAGAAGACATGGGATCAGCTGTCTGGTGGCCTTCGTCCGATACTCGGAGCGACTCTACTACACGCTGCCTCGAAGGAGAAATACGACTGGCAAAGGATCTCCGACCAACTTCCGAAATGGGCCATTTCAGCATATCCGTGAGTTTCTTTAAATTCAAAGAGAGGATGGTAATACTGATCCCTGATTGTAGTATACCGTCGTTCTTTGCCCCTTTAATGTATTGGGGTTCACATCAGATGCCACAACTCTGCTTTCAGAGCCGGTCAAAATCGCCACCATGAATGCCAAAGGCCCTCGCCCAAACGCCTACGCTCCCCCTGCTTATGACCTGCTCACACCACGCAATAATAATGATACGTATATTCCGACATATAACGCTGGTACTTTTCTATCATGATATTTTTACGAGAGGACGACCAGATGCGTCATTACGCCCCTAACCCCTTTCTTTGCATTTACCTTCCAATCGCCAGTAGTCTGTGCGAGCCACAGATATACGCTTTTTTGTTTTGTTTTGCACGTACTTATATTTATCTTACATTCTCAACTGCTATCTGTATGGTCTGACACGCATTCTTTATACCCCACGCATCTCATAATATCATGGTGTTGCTTTATTGTTGCAAGGAGGTTGGAACTCTCAGGTGGATCTCATTCCCCGAAAGCATCCAGACAGACATAGCCAGACATCCGGATTAGTGACGGTCCCAGGTACAGTTCCCAGGCATAACCTAGCCTCATGTCTAGCTCAGCAGCAGAAGCACAATAGGCACATATGGAGCTTGCCACCACTCCACCGTCAGCAATATCTACGTGATCGCGGCATGCCGACACTAAATGATCCCGGGCCTCCAAGTTATATCAGACTGCAGACGCAGCAATCTCCTATGAGCGGATCACTACACCAGAGATATTTGGTTGGGAAGGGGTAAAGATCATAAATGGCTCCCGTTATTCGTTAGGAGTGCGTCGAGGGATGCCGCTTCGATGGCCAATGTTCTTCGAGGATGACGATATCTCGGGATGGGTTGATTTTGATTAGGATAAAGCTGAGAGTGTTAAATATGTCACGATCTCTGTTAGTTTTGATAATTTGCCCCCTTTCAAATGAGACCACCCATTTCAATATAGGTCCAGGCAGGAACCACTTTCTTCGGCCAGGATGAAAACATTTTTTTAAGCAGACGCAAACCTTATGGACGGCAACTGCAGAAAATGGTTCCAAGCTTAAGGGGAAATATTCCTGGCCATTTAACTTCGTCTTGAAACACGAGGTCCAAATGAAAGACAATCAGAAGAACGAGAGGATGTACTGTATCCCTCCAAGCTTCACGGAACAGGCTAGTCCAGCTTATATCGATTACAAGCTCTTCGTCACTGTGCATCGGGGAATGTTGAGCGTCAACCAAGTGTGCGTCGTTCTGGGTCAAGAATCCCTTGCAGAACTAAAATTTCGTGTAGCCTTTCGCCCAAGACGTTCTCCGATTTCCCATCTGCTCTGTGACGTCTGGCATATATAGGAGGTAACCAGCTTATTGGCCCAGGTGGCGATCCTGAGGGCTGGAAAATCCTGGCTCCTACAAGAGTGGGAGGGACAGTTTTCAGCATCAAACAGGTTGAGGTAGAATGTACCGTGCGTTTGAACTCACCATCCTTGTAGAGAGTTCAACTTTCTGATTCGCAAGTTATCTAGCGTGCCATTGCATTGCCGGTGAGTGTATGTTATTTAGGTAATGCCAGAAGAGTATGTTGAAAAGGTTATTATTGTCAGCTTTCATATGTTATTGAGTCGCAATGCCATTTATCATTCTTATGGGTCTTATGGGAGATGATGAACAGGCACTTGATGTTCTGGGAAATCCCTCAGCCATTCGATTACGGCTAGTGAGATCCATGGCGACTGGTTGGATGATAGGGGTGTCAGGCGCAGAGACAACCATTTTCTGGAACACGCCGGGCGAGCATACTTCTGGCCTTCCAAAGGAGGTAAAGAGTTGATCAAACGTGTATTCCAGGGAGAATTAGAGTTGGTAAAAGACTCTGAAGCCTACTTTCAAGTTTCCGAATATCACAGTCCGCGTGAGTACCACTGTGCCCATAGAAATCATCGTGATGTTGACGAGGTTTATGTTGCAACGATGAAAGTATACGCTGGAGCTTCTGCCTTTTGAAGCAGCGGGATTTGTGAAAGCTGCGAACGAAGGAAAGGATTCTTTTCTGTTATCATCAACTACAAGGCAAATCCCCGGATTGATCACTCGGTCTTATGACCCTCCGGGATATGAGAAACCTCAGGCAGTGGATTACAAGAAGTAGGTGGGGTTGTGAAAAATGGGAATCAGAGATTTGTGCACTATCGTCATCGATAAGTGCCTTTGGGAGGTTTCTCTGAACTTCAAGTTATCAATCGACCATGAACAAGTATTTTAAAGATTCAATACCTCGCCACACTCGCGCCTTCTTAATCCTGTTGTATTTCCATGATCAGTAAATTCTCGAAAGTATCATCACCCTTCCTTGAGTTCTTTCCATGAGCACCAATGCCATCAAGTAGCTCATCGTCAGGGGCAGGAATTTCCCAATCAAATGACTCTGCTCGACGATGAGCGGCGAAAAGGTAAGTAGTATCGTCAAGATCGGAACCAAACCGTCGCCATTCCCCGTCGCTGGATCTGCCCTTAATAAGAACAGGTCGAAACGTGAACCACAGTCCGAAAGCCGACCAGAAGCTGCTTTCCTTTGCAAGACTTCTTATCTTGTAGGAAATAATTACCGAGGGCGTCAGTTCCCTGGGAAGAAGCGATGTAAGGTGCAAGAGCGAACGAAGAAGAGGCGCCAAAAGTTCCGGAAAATAAACCTGCGATGTATGAGGATCGATGTCACAAAGTCAACATAAACTGAACGTACCAAATCGCTACATATGATGTGAGTCGAGGGAACAACGGAATGCTGGGTAGACTGTTCAGTGAAATGTTCAGAGACCAGTGCAACGGCGTCCTGATAGTTTCCCCATGACAAAGGCCTAACTGAGATGAGCTTGTCGTTCGTAGAAAGCGAACCAGTGGGCAAATTCGTTGCATCCAGATTAGCTTGGAGTAAAGGGCATACCTGGCTGCATCTTTAGGTACCCAGTTTGACCATATATTGAGAAATGGTCACACCTCAGGCAAATCCGTTACAATAAGATGATCATGTCCTGGTTTCAGCAACTTTGCAAGGGAGAAGGCAACCATTCCGGAACCAGAACCAAGTTCTATGATGGTCGAGTTCCTCGACGGGTCGATGAAAGTGGGATCAAACTCAAAGCCGGGTGATGGATGAATGTAGAAGGTCATGGCATATGATGCCTCCCTGGAGTGGTATGGGACATATGTTCAAGAGGATTGCGCATAAATTACCAGACTCTTCCAGCGATTCCGTATTTACGGATGGCTAGTTCTTGGGCCTGAAACGAATAATTTTTGTGATATTCTATGGAGTCTTGTTGATGTGTGATTAGACTAGAAGGCTGAATATTCAGATTCAAAGGAAAATTCGGGTTCATGGAGGTATACTGGATCAATAGGTATTTACATCTATTTATTTCAGGAATTTCACGTGTCTCCTATTACTCAATTGACATCCGGTCCAGGTAAGTAAGTATCCGACTCCCTTCTCCAAAATGAAGGCCCTTTCTATAGCCACCGCATCCAACTTACAGTCCAATGCCAACCCAGTCAAAACCAGTCCAGCAGCTCACCCCCCTTGGAGCAGCATTGGCCGGAGCGCTAGGCGGTTGCTTTAGTAGTGCGTGAGTAACGTTGTCTTATCATTTATAATATTATATTGAAAGAAGGACAGGGTTGTATATCCATTAGATGTGTATGCCTCTTTGATAAGTTCATGCTGTCAGATTGTCTAACCCGTATATCTTAAAAGCGCCAAAACAAGGATACAAGCTCTACCTTCCGATGCCAAAGGGAAGGGCAAAGACGAACTTTCAATGTTATCTGTGATGTCGCGGATATACAAACAAGAGGGCATACTGGGCCTGTACCGAGGGTTCGGAGCAACTATGCTGAACACCTTCTCCATGCGTAGGCTATCTCATTCTCATAACGTTGTTCAACTGTACCCTAACGATTCTTTTGTAGAATACGCTTACTTTTTCTTCTATTCGTTTGTCAGGACGTCTTATATAAAACGACTTACAAAAAAGCTACCATCGGGGGCCAAATTACCTCCTTTGTCGACGGCAGCGGAACTTTTGCTAGGCGCAGTTGCTGGAGCCCTTGCACAAATTTTTACGATTCCTGTTTCTGTGATTGCTACACGGCAACAAGTTGGTCGCCCGGAGCGATCCAAAAATTTGGATAACCTTGAGAAGGAAGTCGACGATTCTTTCTTGGGTGTTGCCCGTGAAATTGTAGCAGAGGAGGGAGTTACAGGTTTATGGCTCGGTTTAAAGCCGGGATTGGTGTTGACCGTCAACCCTGCTATCACATATGGCGTGTTTGAACGTGTCAAGAGTTTGATTCTTCTTGCTAGAGGGAATTCATCTACGAAGATTGGTCCCTGGTTGTCGTTTTTGGTTGGTGCATTAAGCAAGACGCTCGCAACGATTGTGAGTCCTTCTCTGTCCTTCATGTCATTATTTAACACCGGAGCTAGGTAACTTATCCTTACATTATGGCGAAAGTCAGGATTCAGGCTCGTTCTGCTGATTCAGAGGACCCCCACCACCATCAACATAGGAAAAATATCGGAGCACTCGGTATCCTCGCACGTGTTTGGAAGCGTGAAGGTTTTGTTGGCTGGTATCAGGTAAGAACTATGAACATGTCAGTGGCATGGCATCCTTTTTAACCTTTCTCCCTAGGGAATGCAAGCGCAGATCACAAAAGCAGTCCTTTCACAGGCTTTACTTTTCATGTCGAAAGAACAATTCGAGCACTGGGCGCTTGCTATCATGATTTTTGTTGCTCGTTTATCTGTAAATAATAAAAGAGTATCTGTCATATAGGTTATATCCTTTGTACATCATGATACCGGTATTAGACGTGGACCATCCAGTGTAAAATATAGAGATGGTGCTCTTTGCTAGAAGCTTATAACGCAGAGTGCGCTTTTAAACCTTCATATATCATGGCTTTGCCCTGAGCCTATTCATTGAAAAGTCAGAATTATTTTGCCGAAACAAAGTCGGGGTATTATGTACTTGTGCTCATCATGTCAACATCACCAGCTACTCCTCGAGGTAAAACTACATTTGTTCCAACAACACCAGCTACCTCTCGCGTCGCAGCAGCTAATGCTCCTCATCCATCACCCCACTATTCAACCACAAGGCGACATTCTCTTTATGGTGTAGAAGATAGGGTTGTCATTGACCCCGGTTCTCGGATTTGGAAAGTCGGTTTTAGTGGCGAAGGTAGACCTAGGGATATCTTCTATGCAGGGGGCGCGAGCGGAGAGCCTTTATGGAAACTTAGACGAGCTGCAGATCCTGTGGAGAGAATGGAGGAACATAAATTGTTGCAAGTACGGTTACAGAACTGTTTACGATCTGTATTTCACGAGTAAGTCTCCCTCATTCTACCTCATCAATGCCATTAACTCGACCTGTATAGCTCGTTGTTGGCGGATCCAAAAGCGCGTAAAGTGATAATAGTAGAGCATCCACTTCTTCCACTGTATATCAAAGAGATAATGGCACGAACATTGTTCGAAAACCAAGTTTGTGGATGCGTCGGTGTTCCGTCATTTGCACCCTCACCACGCTACTAGGTTCCTTCAGTTTCTTTTGCCTCGAGTCACCTATTATCTCTCTTTGCGGTCGGTCGGATTACTGGCCTTGTCATTGATTGTGGCCATCTCGAGTCAGTTGCCCTTCCTGTAAGACCATACCTCTTCCAAATTACTTCATCTTTACCTTTGATCACTTTGATTAACCTTAGATTTTTGCTGCACGACCACTGTTTCCTCAAATACAGACGACGCCAATTGCAGGCGCAAGGCTGACCTCACATCTCCGTGCTCTATTGCTCATGTTTGCTACCTATTTGCCTCCCCCAACGTCACTGAGCGCTGCTATCAGTGTTGCAAACCGGTCAACCCGGGTCCCTCAGGATATTTTGACAGACACCGTTGTCGAGGAAATCAAAACCCGTTGTTGTTTTGTTGGCAATTTTCTTAGTTTTTTCAAAGAAGCCACAAGAAAGACTCCTGCGGAGAAAGAGGAGGAAGAGGATATGGATATGGATATACCCCCAAGTGACATTTCGTTCCCTGGATCAGATTTATCGCGTACCAGTTTATCAGAGCAAGATTCTGAGTACTCTGAGGTTTTCAACCAGCGTCCGCAACAAGAAGATCCTCAGGGAGAAAGTCATTTGCAAGCACTGTCGACAATGTATAAGTGTCATTCAACAGCTACTGATATGCAGATGCGAGTTCTACCACCTTCTGCGCAACAGGCGGGTACCGGTAGAGGCACTCTATTGATTCCTGGTTGGATCAGGGAACGTGCCGCCGAGATTTTATTTGAAGGTGGCGATGTTGATGAAAGTAGTCTTGCAGAAACGATCCTGGATGGACTTCTCAAGGTAAAGTCCTCCATATTTTATCCATCACCAAGTGTTGAGGGATTTAATAGGTCCCGCGAGACCTTCGTAAGACAATGGCGGCTTCTATCCTTGTCACGGGTGGAACATCCACGCTACCTGGATTCATTCCACGACTTCATGCGGAAATTCTCAGATCAACGGCACCTCCTCCACCTAGGCAGCGGACGGGAGCCGACAAAGTACCCCTGCCACCATACGATAAATATGGGCCCCTTCGACCTCTGGTTCCCTATTTTGCGATATTGAATAACCCTTCTCCTCCTCCGCCAACTTCGGACAGAGCTAACGCCAATGCAGGAAAGGCTCCTGCATTTTCTCCAGCTACCCTTGCATGGGTCGGTGGCTCGCTAGCTGGGTGAGTTATGCTTCTCCATCTGTCTTATATATATACAATCAATTATGGGATACTTATAGGTCTCTCAAGACTGGGGGCGTCGAAGTCGCTCGTGAAAAATGGGACGAAAATGATCCTAATCGAAATATTGAAGATAGTATGGACGTTTCGAGTGATGATAAGGGTTTTGCTCCAAATTTCCGAAATCTTCTCCCAGATTGGACTAAAACCCCGTTGCATCAGGGGGCTCCCTCGGTTAATATTCATGCAGTGACTCCAGCTTCGGTTGGGACTTGACCTATCATATATACTTGCCATCGTTAAACGATATGGATGTCCGGACTCGGGCAGATGGTACATTAATGATATCCCTTATGATCAATTGCTTGGGAGTGTTTCGGATGATGACCTTGTAGTTCTAATATCGTTGCTCGTTGCTCGTCGAATATGATCAACACTCGTCCGTCGCCATAGTCGCGACCAGTGTCCTTAGCGCATAAAAAGAGTAAGGCCAAATATTTTTTAAAAAGTTTCTATTGAAATAGCTAGTGTACACAAAATTCAAAATTTGAAGGGCTCATACCCCAGTAACTGCACGATTTGTCTGTAATTATATAGAACCAAATTTCACGACAACAATTGAAAGACAGAGCAATCTGGATTGAATTGTGGCGGTACAGAGGACCGGTGCTTGAGACTCACTTGCTAATTGCAATCTTTTCCAGTAAAAATCAGTAGTAAAGTATTAAGAATGTCCCGGGTCTTGCAGAAGGCTTCTCCATATCGGGCTGTGACAACAAAAAGGATTATCGGCTGTGGCCGTTCTTATTGTCTTTTTGAATGCACCAAACCTTGACGGGAATACACAGTCCAAAATGTCGAAGACAATAAGAGGAAAGGTCCGCTCAAGTATAAGGCGTTCTTCTGCATTCCATTCCCCCTAACTGCCTTCTACCCACCACAAGCAATCTTTAACGCACATCCAACGCTAAGTTGAGGCAGGTTGGACAACTCGTCGTCCAATATGTATTGCCAGGAGGGTATTTTAGTAAGCAATTGGGCTTGGATTTCTCTCCTTTCAGATAGCTTACTTGTGTGTCCAGGATGTCCGACCAGACTTGAGACAACCCACACAGGTAAGAATCCCAATGATCCATATGGGTAGTGTATCCTTACAGTCAAGCAGAATTATCTTAGGGCCGTTCTCCGTCCTACACCGTCTCGCTTCTCCATTGACCTTTTTCTTTCTACTGGCAAATCGAGCGAGTATTTTACCATAAACCATATTGTCGGTGTTCTGACCTTTGAAACAGATGGTAAATATCACCATGGAATGCACATATCTTCGAACGGCCGAGGCGATCTCAGTTCAATCTCTTCGCGCAGGTCCCTTTCTGAATATGACATCTGGCGTTCATGGGACGATTGTCTTTGGTTTCAACAAACACTAGAGGTTGAGTATGAACGGGCAGCCCGCGAAAAAAAGACGCGTTTAATGCAAGGAAAAGGTGTCAAAGGCTTCAATGGCATATACAAGCAGGACATGGCATCCTCTTGGGAATCTCTTCCGCCCGGTCCTAATCCCAATTCTGTTGCTCAAGACATTCATCAACATCTGCCAACACTTACAAAACGGGGCACATTGTTTCGAGCAAGCCAAGCTACAATTGACCAGCGTCAGGCAGAAATTACTGCTCTCATCGAAGCGTTGTTTTCAGACGACATGCCTGCCCTCATCAAGGAAATTCGAGTCAGTAACATTGTCACTGATTTCTTCGGGTACTGGAGAAGAGATTACGAATATGCTGAGGAATCTCGAAAAGTGACGAAGGCTCCACGAAATTCTTTGACCAGCAGCGTATTTTCTTCTTATTTTTCTGCGTCACATCCGATTTTACCATCGTCGGATACCTCTCCTCACAATTCGCCCCCCAAGACACCCTACAAAAGATCCCAGCCTTCTACTACACCACGTCCGCTCTCATTTTCTAGCTTAACCGAAATTTCTGAGGAACCGAGGTACCCCCGCGGGTCACTACGCAGGTCTCGATCACGTCCTCATTCGACTTCGTCCGATTCGTCGGCTCACTCAGATAGTAGCTCTGACACCAGCTTGAACTCATCAAACGGTCCAGCTATCGCCGAGGAAGTTCCTATCGTATTCGGGCACAACCCATTAAACCCTAGTGATCGGTCCAGCTCCATATTGGAGGCATTACCTGAGGAACGAGAAATATTCTCGAAAGCACCAGAGCCTTGCCGACAAGTCAAACCCAAACCAAGAGCTTCGATAATAGAGCGCAAGGCAAACCGCGGCTACTCAATTTTTGGGCTGTCGCTGAGAGAACGTTTAGCAGAGAAATCAGGTAGAATAGGCCCGACTCGTTTCTTTCCCTTAACTCATCGTCGGTTTTAGACGACCGTTCTGTCAGAGAATCCTGGCAAACTACTGACTCTCGGGACTCAACAGCGAATGATCTTTTGGATGGACTAGGGCTTGTCTTGCCGCATCCAATCAAGGAGCAGAAATTCCGAGCCTCGATCGCTAGCATCTCAACGTTTATGACGACCAATTCCGCGGACGCTGTGATTCCTCCAACACCCCCAACTGCAAAAGCATCTCAACCACGTTATTTTGCGTCTAGTACTGGTATCTCTGCTCCATTGTCCCTTTCAGGCGTCGATGTTTATTCAGACGACGACAATTACTCGGTCTCAGGTAACTACTTTGCTTCTACCTATATGTGATTGCTCGAGACTTAACCATTCATTTAGATGTGCCGGACTCCTTCATCCCATTTAGGCCTGAGAATCCAGGAACTCCAGTAGGCGATTCGACCTCTCCCGACAGTCCAAGCTCCACTCGTACTGCGTTCAATCGTCCTGCTTCCCCAACGTGTTCAGCTCTGTCCAGCTCGATGGCCTCTACAACAACTTCGTTTCCTGTTGATTCTATATCCATCAAAGCTATCCACAACACTTCTATAATTTTACTTCGAGTGTCACGAGGGATTGGTTTGGCAGATGTCAGACAGCGTCTGTACAATAAATTTATCGGCCAAGAGGGGGTACCCCTTTCGGAGAGTTACAACATCGCTTTCATCCCTCCCAATCCCGCACCGCTCACCGGTGCTCGCTTGCAATCGGCGTTGGTTACTTCGGCCGACCGGATGGATGCTCAACCGATAACCTTACAGTCGGACTGGGAGCAATTGACGACCTCTCTCCAAGGTAACAAGATAACTCTTCGTATTCTGGATATTCCTACTTCTTAGTTGTTCGTTTGGACTATTGAAAATTTTCGCTTCATTAACATTTGACCATTTCGTTCGAACGCATGAGACGCGCTTTTCTAAATCAGCCCTGGCACCTGATTTTTATTTTTTATTTATTTCGGTCATTGTCGCGATATTGATCCTTCGATGAATAGTCGGACGCCAGTCATGGATTGGCCGTATATCGCCATGTTAAACTTGTTTAGTTAATACTCTTGAAAAGCTTGAATATCAATACTCTTGAACATATTCTGTATGGATCAATAGCGCTGTGATAAATTGATATGTTCCGCTGATAATACCACTAACGTCTTGAACTTGAGCCATGTCAGTTTTCTAGCTGAAGCCCCTTATACAATTGTTGACTTTTCGAGTTCAGGTAATAGACATTAGGCTTATTTTGATTGATAATCATAGGAGCCTATTACGGGAACCCATTAATGAACCCATCCGAACCTTCCATAACCCCGACTATCGCGTGTACAATTATCAACGTCAGCCTCTCCGAGAATGAGTTTACGGTACATACTTGGGTTGACTGAGAGACTCTCTGGCTTCTATTCAAAGGAATACGAGGGACTATCCTGTTATTTTCAGTTCTCCTGTTGTGCCACAGTCATTAGATCTGGTAAGTTCATACGTTATGATATTGAAGATGCATTCCCCGACCGACATACCTACCACACCTTCCTACCCCATGTTGCTTTCGAAGCCATTCTAATCAATCCACGGGTATCATATGCACTGCTGCCTATGGCCAGAATTCATGATTCAAAGCTCTTCTGAATCTTCTCAAAAATGAAAGGGGAGATAATTTCGAAAGTGTAGACACTGCATTCTGCACCGCGATACCCGGGGTATGATTCCAAAGGGGCAGTCACAAACTTACGCTCAAGTTGCCGGCCTTGCTTCTTGATGCGCATACACTCAGCTGTTTACATGTGGTAATCCACCTTCGTTGCTTCTTTCGACATGTCCCTTTTGGCAGCCCCCCTATCCTCCTGTAGGAATTAACTGCACCGGCAAATGCTTTATTAGAAGGCGTGTTCGAATTCCCACCCTTCTGAAGGCCCTGATACTATGTCGCTTCCCGGCGTCAAGAATCCTCCTGTTGACTATGAAAAGCAACTTTCTCCCTTGGATAACAAGAACGCTTTCAATGGGGCTGAGGTTGACTCTGCTAATGAGGGCGACAGTAAATTTGGCGTTCTAGATACTGAACGGGATATCGTGAAACACGTTATCAGCGTTCATGACGACCCAACCTTGAATCCATGGACTATACGAGCCTTTATTATTGGTCTTGGTCTCTCAGCCTTCGGTAGTGTTCTAGGTAAGCCATATGCCCTTCTTCGTCTTATCATCTGGCGTTGAAATGTTTGAACAGCGGAGATTTATTACTTTAAACCGGTATGAGCATGGACTGTTTCTGTGCTGCCAACTGATTTTAATAAATTGTCAATAGCAAACTGTACTTGTCTCGACGTTGTTCCTGGCCATCATTTCATTTGTTCTTGGGATGGCTCTGGACACGGTGATACCACGACGCGGATTCTTCCGATACCTTAACCCTGTGAGTTTCGAAGCCTTTGGTTAGAAAACTACGAACTAAAACGTACCTTGGTCCTAAGCACCCATTCAACAAGAAAGAAAATGCATTCATAGTTATCATGGCCAGTGCTGCTGCCAACTCAGCGCTTGGCACTGAGATTCTCGCCGTCCAACGCCTGTTTTATAATATTACCCCTAATCCTGGAGCAAGCATATTGTAAATTAAGATTTCACAGTTCTCTATTGAGGCTGGCTGATTAATTGTCCTTACAGCTTGCTTTTCTCTAGTCAGCTTCTAGGTAAACGTTCTGAGGGTGTACCTACGAATTCAATTGACCGAAACTCCTACAGGCTATGGCATAGGGGGTCTTTTCAGATGTGGGTTAATTTGCGCAGGTTGTGAGCCTTATTGATTATCATCACCTAGCTGTACTCCTGTATCCTTCGAAGATGCTTTACCCTGGCACCTTGCCTCTAATTTGCATGTTTGACGCCGTCTTCAAGGATGCTGCAGGGGCTCAGCGTAAACTAAAACTCTTCTGGATTGCCTTTTTCTGGTTAGTCACGTGTAAGTTCGTCGAGCAGAACTGGACTTACTCCTCCTCAAACTTGCGACAGCATCTTTTTCTGGGAGTTGCTCCCCGAGTGGATCTTCCCTCTTCTTACAGGGTTTTCGATATTTTGCCTTGCAAACCCGCGGTCGGCAGACTTTACGCGAATCTTTGGAGGCTCCAATGGAAATGAAGGACTTGGTCTACTGTCGATCTGCTTCGACTGGCAGTATATCTCAGGAGGTACGGGTACCTCTTAAGACGTGTCACTCTTACCTCAACTATAACTAGGTGTTAATAATCCCCTGGCGATCCCTCTGAAAGTACAATTTTCTAATTTCATCGGATATATCTTGTGCATGTGAGCCTTTACTCAAGACTCGATTTCGCTCTAATCTCCCAACTGCTGTATTCAAGAGTTGTTTTTGTTGCCGTATTCTACAACAACATCTGGCAGTCGAAGAGCTTCCCCTTCGTGTGTATTATTTTACACTTGTCCCAGTTTTTGTACTTAGATGGAATAGCTTTCTCAAGCACTCTTTAATATCACCGACGGCACTGTCTACAACCAAACACTAATCCTAAATAGTAAATTTGAAGTTGACCCTAAACTTCTTGCTGAGCAAGGATTGGTGTGTCGTCTATTTAGTTTGAAAGCAGCGCATCGGGTGCTAACCATTGTTTGGCGCAGCCCTTTTATGCCGGAACCTGGGTCGTATACCTTCTCACCTCGAACCTTGCGTTGGGCGCTACCTTCACTCATTTATTGATCTGGAATTTCGACGACCTGACGGCTGCCTGGAGTTGGTTGGCGCCTTCCAGCCTTAAACTCATGTACCAGAATTTCAATTGGAGATTTTGGACAGGTGATGGCATGCGCAAGCAAACCGACACTGGCGAATCCGATCCTCATTATCGTGAAATGTTGAAGGTAATTGTTTGAATACCTTGCTTAGTACCCACTGATGTCTAACATTGTCATAGTACGCCGACGCACCAAACAGTTGGTATATTGTGGTCCTTATAATTTCTGTCATTACGTCACTCGTTCTTATATACAAGACTGATTCGACTTTACCATGGTAAATTTCTCGTTATTTTCGAAACCGCTACATTTTAATCGCCATCCCTTTAGGTGGGGATTCTTGATATCGATCCTTCTGGCGACAGTATCTATCCTTTTCTTCGGGGCCTTATATGCCATCACAGGATTGTCTTTCATTATTCAGCCGTTTGTTCAGGTAACTTCATTGATTCAGAAAGATTATACTATCACTCAGAAAACATCCAGATGATAGGCGGCTTTATCCACCCCGGAAAACCAATGGCTAACATGTATTTCGTGTTGTACAGTTACAGTAAGTGTCACGTTCCTTTGGGCGTATCTAATATCCAGTCGTAATGCGCTTTCTTTATAGACTCGGTAACTCAGGCCCAACTATTGCTACGAGATTTGAAGATCGCTCAGTGTAAGATTTGACTGCGCTTTTTTTTTCGAATCGACTTTGCTATATGTTTACATGTTTTAGATGTGAAATTGGCCCCACGGGCCGCATTCACTGCACAGATCGTTGGCACGCTATTCGGCAGTATTTTAAATTTCGGTTCGTTCTTTCTTCTCTTATCTGTAACTGATGGAAACGATTTTGAAAAAAAAATATGCGACCTTCTACAGTGCTCATGAACTCTATCATTGACAATCAGCGCGAAGTTTTGTTGTCGGTCCAAGGAACTAATATATGGTCAGGGCAACAACCTCAAACGTATAATTCTCAAGCAATCGCCTGGGGTGGATTGAGGTGCGATTTTATCTTATTTTTAATTCCCCTCCTTCGAATTTGTTGATGGCCATCCTTACAGTCATGAGCTGTTTTCCATTGGGAAGCGATACCAATTTGTTGCTTGGGCGTATCTGATCGGGTTCATGGTGCCAGTACCATTCTGGATCATGTACAAATTTTGGCCCAAACTGAGAACTGATTACTTGTACACCCCTGTCATCTGGTACCTCGAACATACATCCTTTCCTGGCTCATAACAATACTGACACATTTTCATTGACAGTTACTATATTGGCTGCCTTTGCGCTGGCATTAACTCGTCACTCCTCTCTTACTTCTCTATTGCCTTTGTATCTCAATGGTGGCTGAGGACTCGTTACCCCGGCTGGTTCGCGAAATACAATTACATTCTCGCTGCCGCTTTGGATGGAGGCACACAGGTGCGATTCATAAGATTCATTTCATGTTGACATACAAGTTTTACTAAGCCATGCTAGGTCATGGTTTTCATTCTTTCGTTTGCTGTTCAAGGAGCGTCTGGTGACGCTCACTTGTTCCCCCGGTGGTGAGAACTAGTCCCTGAATCCTACTCTTGTGATTCACACTCATGGATTGCTATTTTTAGGTGGGGCGCCAATCAAGGAGGTTGGTCAAGCGAAACATCCAGTTATTGATATACTAATTCCAAAATTTCTAGCGAACTATGATAGATGCGTTGTAGTACATTAGGTCCTAGCTGAACGATGATCGAGGGTCACATAGACTTAAATGACTGGTTTTTTGTAATTTGTATTCTATAAATAGTATAGCATTGAGTAAACGTCAGTTGAAATCACGGTGACCACGAACCTTGCACGTTCCCGGCTGACTCCAGATCGTTATAAACCCTTTCCAGAACATTCGAATTCGGAAAGCATGCCTCGACCCTACGCACCACCTTTGAGTGCAGATAATAAAGAAAACATCAGGTTTCGGGGTCCGTCGACAGACCAAGCAGCAGACTCGGGCGACAGCTCTTGGGAAGATGAAGATAACATTGTAGACCGAGTGAGGAACGGTCTACACCGTCCGAGCAGTCCTGGCAGTGCAAGTATCACACGCCAGACACCCAAGCATATACGACGGAAGGCTCAACTGGCGATCAATCGTCGCAATGATCGTATACAAGCTTCCCCTCCTACGACTCCTCCTTCTCCGGAACTACCGCGTCACAGGAAGAAGAGGTACACCGTTCCTCCAATAGATGTATTGTTGGATGGTGTACAGGAATTTACTATCTTCACCATTCGATATGCCTGGGATGTCTCAAGCAGAGCGTTTCTTTACTCACGCTACATACTTGGATTCCTCTTATCCTTATGGATTGTTGCTCTTATTACTCTCCGAATTTCGTCCACGCTTTGGGGTGCCGTCGCACCCATCTGTTATTTGCCCATCATCTCAAATTCACGCATTTGTGAGGCCTGGCGTAACCCCGAACCTTCTATGCCAGTAAAGCAAACACCACGATGGGCCGATTATCCCAAAATGGTTGACCTTCAGAGCAAGACGTTCGAACAATTGATAGACGACTCAGTCGGAGGGTCTGCATTATCATTGGAAGTCAAGAAAGCCGAGATGGCAATGACGGATTTAGTCACTTTTGTTCGACTCAGCAAATTAAAAGCGAAGGATACATTGGCTAGCTCTTTGATAGAGTTTGTGCAGGACGCCAGGAAAGCTGGTCGGGGATTGCAGAAAATGAGCTCAAAAATTGGTGGCGCGGTCGACAAGTAAGTTTATCAATTATCCCACTACCTTCAACTGATATCGATCTTCGGAATAGCATTATGGCTGTGAACGATTATGCATTACAACAAATAGATGCAGCACAGAAAAACAAGCTTTCTACCCTATACGCTCTCGTTCCTTGGAAATCCTCCAGGAAATCCATTAAGGTAGTTGTGGTAGAAACCTTTGGAGAGGCGATGAACATTCTTTCGAGTGATATGGAGCGCCTAATAATCGAAGCAGAGGCGAATATCATAGCCCTTGACGCTCTAGAAGAGCGACTCTCTACATTGCATGACATCATTTCACGAGAAGATTTGGCTTTGTCTTCGGAAAAGGGAGACCTTCTCGCAGAACTTTGGACTGTACTGGGCTTCAACCGCAATGAGCTGCGGAACTTTGATCAGTCTCTGACGCTCCTGAAAGAGTTGAAAACGTACAGGCAGCAAGCACTCTCACGAGTCGTCGCTGCTTTACAAACTTTACGGGCCATGAGTGCAGATATGGAAGATTTGCGTGAACGCGTCGCGAGACCCGCACTTGCGGGTTCAAAGATTCCGGTAGAGGTCCATATGAGGAGCATCAAGCTTGGACTGCAAAGGCTCCGGGAAGGTAGGGTAAGGGCAAAGGAGCTGGATGAAGCTGCTATGAGACGGGTGTTGTCGGCAAATGATATAGATGATGATTGAACATTTTACATTCGTATTTATGTTTTTCCCGTGATACAGAGAATTATATATTTTCAGAGAAGATTGCAGTTCATGCCGCTGTGAGAATATGATATTGCCACCTGACAGTCTTGAGAAATATTAGTGTCTGAGTAACTTGTGGTTAATTATTAGTTACTAGTCTTCGTTATTCTCGGGAGTCCTCTGAGTCTTTAAAGAAGGTTCCAGTCGACCTAGCAAAACACCGATCTAGTCTAAAATGACCAAGAGCAGTACGTCCATCGAAGAGGCAGACGATAGGCATGGAGAGGATCACGACAGCATGTTCTATCGAAGAAGTTCAGATAGGCACTGGCGTTGTCAAATCAACCAGGGAGCAGGCGGCGAAATACTCTGGCAGCTTTCGAAGACTTGTGGACAAAAATATCCTGGCCAGATTACGGGCAAACGGTGCTTGACTTCAACCAATTTCGTTAAAATTTACATGACAAATACATTTGGGCGAGTGATTTATGTCATATAAGGAGGAAGGTCGATAAGTAACGTTGCAGTCTAGGCGTTCGTATGACGAAAGGAATGTGACAGGCTATTGTCTTCCCACAAGCTAGCGCAGCTCTTATAGTACGCGTACTTTGGCAAGACAACCGTTTTTTGGTTCGGCCTGAGGTCGGGCAAGCTAAAGCTAATAGCCGTGGATATTGTCTGCAGACTCGGTCACATCGAGAATAACTTAACTGGGTTTGTTGTCATTGACCACGACCATGAGGCTGTCTCAAAAGCTCATCAAGAAGAGCTGCAACCTTGGCCTTTGCATCATCTCGTTCCTTTTGAACAACCTTCAGTTCTACATCACGTCGATGCGCGATCTGTGCTTCATCAGAGAGAAGAAGCAAAAGCTTCATAGAATGTGTAATCGACAACAATGAATTTGCAGCTCGAATCTGTTGGTTGGTTGGCATAAGTAGAGATGATAAATGCCTTGAGAATAAAAAAAAGGAAGTTTAAAAAGTTTAAAAGTTTTCTTCTTACCATCGATTCTGCACGCGACTGAACTTGAAAAGACTCTTGGGCGACAATAAATTTGTCCTTGTCACCAATCTGGCATTTGAAAAGGTTCACCAACTAATGCACAGAAAGAAAGAAAGGACAAACAGAAGCTAAGCTGACGAGGTCAACCATACCATCGACAAGCGTTTCTACTTCCATGTCCACCTTCTTGTTCCATTCTTCTTCGATCCCATCAAGGTATTCAGTTGAATTCTGATCTACAATAGATTGTGAGGCTGTTCCACGGTGCAACAAATTTGCAGTAGGAAGGGCAGAGGGGCGAGAAACGTCTGTCTGGGGAACATCGGTCATAGTCGATGGAAGATGGACTAGAGTTACCTAATTAAGCAGATAGATAAGATAAGATGTTACAAGAATGGTTGGGCCATAAGTAAGTAGTATAAGACAGAGTATACATGTTATGAAAACTTGAAGCCAACTCAAAGCTGAGTAGGGAAGAATATATCCAATAGGTACTTGACATAGTTTCAAGCCAGAACTCAAATTTCTCATCATCAATCGTTCCGATAATGCTCTGTCCTTGTCTTTGATCCATATCATCGAGCAGGGCCTCGCTTCAGGCATCGAAAACTTTTTAGAGCCACTGAAAACCGAGTTGGGACCGCTCAAAGCTTCTGAAAATCGGCCTCGTGCAGCTTGGAAGCCGGATCGAATAAAGATGGAGGTTTGTCGAAGAATTTATAATTAGGACATTGCAAGATTTCCCTTTTATTTTTTACCTGTCGACTATACATGATTGCAAAAGACAATAAGATATTGTAATCGTTGAGGAAATCTTCATACTGCAAACTACCATGCATGTTTTCTTCCCGATAATGGTGACGTCGGTTTGTTGGACTTCGAGACAAGAACCTGATGCTCACATAGGCCTTTCCTTACCATCTAGAAGCTCGATGGCGCCATTTGATTTCTCGCGAGGAAATATTCTCTCAATCTAAAAATAGATTTGGTCAATTGTACGACAGCGACTATTGAAGGTTAGCAGACAAACCTCGAAGGTATGATACCTTGTCACCGAGGTCATAGAGATGCTAGATAGCAATCTTGTCTCGTTCCTCACCAAAAAAAATGGGCTTGTACCTAAATTGGTGTAATGAAGCGATTGTAGCTCCTTAAAGGAACATTCACTTGTCGTCTGGAAGATAATCATCAAGGACTTGAAAAGAAGAGAACATCTGACGAAAGATCGGAAAAATACAAGTTTTTTTAAGTTACCTCAGGCCCAAAGAATGCTCCATCTCTGAAATCGGTGAATGTGTAAAAAATTCCTCACTCTGAAATTCATTGAATATCGAAATCTGTTGTCGATAAAGACTTACCATCCCATGATGGGAGCTATGGCTTTGCCTCGGAACGCGCTGATGCCAATACCGGCTGACCTTTCTTGTCATCCAAAGGTTCTGACACAATATAATCGGATAGAAATAACTCACTGACTCCAGATCTAGACTGGGGAGACTCACGCGATTGTTATCTTTACGAGAATATTAATCCCATAGAACCCACAGACTTCAATTTTTGACGCCATGGGAGGGGAAAATAATATTTTTTACCCCAAATTGTTACAGAGAGACGGGTTTTGCACTTACCTTTCGTTCGAGGACAACCTTCATGAATTGACTTTCAGGACTGCCACCTCTAAAGTATCAGGTCTGGTATTGCATCTGGGGTATTGATAAAATCAATTGACACCGGTGAATTGATACCGGTGAATTAATTGCATGACATATTGTAGCTTGCACACCGTCAGCTGAGGATCATGGGTCAGCGAGCACCAATATTGGATAAAAGAAGATAATTTCAAGTAAGTAGGCCAATTGAGTGTCAAGTTTCGTTCGTTGGCATCGAGATCAGAAGTACCGTTGAGAGCAAGCGCCAATGTCGTAGATTTATTAGTTATGAAATCGGTCATTGATCAAGAGTCCCAGGGCCTTACTGGGTAAAGCCCCCCAATGCATAAACTTGGCCAAGAGATCCCGGCTGCGAGGTAAAAGTCCGAGGATCTGGGAATTCAAACCTCATAGGCATTTAGGAATACGCTCCGTTAATCAATAATATACCTTCGAAGAAAACATCAGGAAGGAATTCGCCTTTGCCTGGAGCGAGCCTGACGAATTTGGTCGTCCACCATATGGAGGCTGTTTCACTAGCAGGAGGTGTCATCCAACATATGATCAAAGGACAAACGCGTTTCAATTTTCGTTAATGGACGCGTTATGTCACAAAGGAATCATGTGACCGTCACGTCAATATAAAAGAGTGGGCCCGCATTTCCACCACCTTGAAGTTGAACATGACAAACGACGACAGCAACAGCAGCACCTCTTCTTCTGGTGGCTTCACCTACACAGGTAGTGGCACCAACAGCCAGGTAAACGTCTACTCAGATATATGCAATGTCTCAACCTCACTGGCCGATTTTGAAATGCTTTCAGGGCAACCATTATTGCAGTCGCGAAGGTGACAATGGCGGCAGCGGGTACCATTACTCCAACAAGTGCGTGTCAGATATATGCGCCTTATTCACCCGTCTCATTTTTTTTTTATAGTGATGGAAGTTACTACTACCAAAATACCGATGGTTCTAAATACTACAACAGTGGTAGTGGGTATGCCCAATACACTTCTCCAAGTGGCCAAACCTCGAAGAAGTAGGCATGGTGAAATTTTGCTATGTTGGTGATCGTTCGATTTATCTGAGATGCATAGTATCTTGATCGGATTTTTGTCCAGTGCGGTATCATTTTCGGCTAAAGGATCTTGTTCCTCTGAATTGCTTGTTGTTCATTTTTCTGTTGTCGAAGAATGTATAGTTGTTCAATAAAGCCTTGGACAAGAATGATTAAATACGCCTCGCGATCTGTCACGCTCGCGTGACTAGTATGATATCAAGATGAGATGCATGATCTCAGGCTAAGGATCAAGTTATGTTTAGTAACACTCACTTGTCCTCGGTGGGTCCGCATTGCAATCGAGCCTATGCGCACACCGATGTTATCTTACATAACAAGAGTTCTAAGCTTTTGTGCTGAAATTTAATGCAAAACCACGTGCATGATTATTGGTACATCTAACACGACTATTGCATCTGCCTCATTAGATGTGTATTGAACAGGAACGCAATCGGGATTGTTCAGCATCCGGGTTTACGCAAGATCCTAACCGTAATGCTTTATTAGGAATCTTGAAAGGAATACCGTGGTCAAGGGGACCCAACAGTTTGGCTGGGCGATAAGAGGGAATATCTCGATGGCAAGTTGAAACTCCGCAGTACGCGCTCAAGATCCGGCGACATCGGGAGATAGAGCTGTATGCGCATACATACAAGACTTCTGATCTCAATCTTTGCCGATCTACTCAACCGTCATGACTTCAACTCACCACCATCACTCTCGATTCACAACTCCTCAACAAAATGAAAGGCGTTTACCTTCAATAAAAGATCTCAACTTTCAGTACAGGTCTCCCCAAGGCAACTTGATACCTCATCCACAAACAGACTCTCAGCAACAGCAACAGCAACAACAACAACAACAACAGCAACAACAACAGGAAACTCCTCGTCAATGGGGCTCTCGCAATCCACCCGCGTCCACCCAGACCGTTCACCAGCAGCATACACCCCCTTTGTCTGCTGGTCACGATGTAACAAAAGAATTAGAATATCCTTCTAAACAAGAAAATGGCGGTTATGTCCACCCTGGGATACCCCTCTCAGCTCAGGTCACTCCCCTTCCAGGGGCAGTAAATATTGGCAATCCACGAGGTGACGACTCAGCTCATTCACCAAACCAGTTAAAGCGGTCACGGACAGCCTCCACTAATGTACCCGTGCCTCGTGACATCCGACCGTCTCATGTAATTCTATACCATCCGCCTCCCAAAAATTTATTAACTGATAGTCTCTTACAATAGACTACATACCCTCAGCCTCAATATGCTTCTTATACCCCTGCATCACAGCCTCCAACGCCTACCTCTTATGCTCCAATTCCCACAGGATTGCCAGGACAGCCATCTCAAACCAACCATGCAGCGCCTCCCCCACCGCATGAGCAGATGCAGCACCATCCCATGGCTGTTTCAGCTCATCCTGGATATGCTCCCTACCAACATGCGTACATGCAAGCCCGCCAGCCTGTCATGCATCCACAACATTCTTCACAACCGACTCATTCAAACCCATACCCCTCTCCAGGTCCTCCGCCCCCTGCCCCTGCCCCTCCCCCACAGGGACCTTGGGGTCAGACTCATCCTCAACAGCAGCATCCGCCGCAGCCTACGTCGCATCAACTACCACCACCCCCTCCACCACAACAACAACATGCACAACATCCGCCACACATGCTTCCTCACCATCAACAACCGCCGATATCCTCTGCTCCTTCTCACATGGTGCAGCATCATCATAATCAACCTCCTCATCAAAATTCTCATCCTCCTATACAACACCATTCACTTCAACAACCACCTCCGCAACAACAATTTCAGCCACAACAGCAGCAACTACCCTTTGCTAGAACTACTGCTATTGTTCCAACAACTGTTGATACCCGTGGTCCGTATGCTGTCAACGAACCAGAACGCCACCCCTCAACTCGCAACGATACACTGATGGAGGTAAACTCAATCAGTTTAGTCAAAAAGTTTACATTACTCAGGGTTTTTTAGATCGCGAATCGATGTCTTATACTCCACCAGTTTGCTAGTCGATATGGTACTCCTTGGAGTTATTCCTGCCGTAATTTTTTTTTCTTAACGGGCCCTTTTTTCTTTTAGCTCAACAGCCACACGTTCAGCCTAATGCCAGTGAATTGGAAGAAATGTCACAACATGCCCTAGCCGTTGTACGACTGCTCGAGGAACTCCAACGAATGAACTTTTCTGAAAGCGAGGAAACAAGGATTGATCCGGATCCGATGCATCAGTCACCTGATGACCCTCGTCCACCAAAACGACCTTGGGAAGATACGCAAGAGGAAGGTGCCTCGGTGCCCGATCCAAGTTCTTTTGCTGATGTTCGTCTATATGAATCTCCAACCCTGAGATGATACTCACATAAAATTTATAGCAATATGCATCGACAGAAAGCAAACCTCAAACTACGGCTGAGCAAGATATGGAGCTCATCCGCACAAAACGCGCGACCAGCACAGCGGGTGCTAACGGCTCCGCAGGGCAACCGAAAAGCAAGTACAGAAAAAGAAGTGTGAGTCTGGTTGATTTACCTGACTCTTTCGTCAAGCTGATTCTGATTCATCTTCCGCCTTTTGGTCTGGTCAGCGGGCAACTCCCCCAGGCAAATGTCACTCTTGTAATATTAGAGAGACGCCCGAATGGCGACGAGGTCCAGATGGAGCCAGAACGCTCTGTAATGCATGTGGATTGCGTACGTTAACACCGTCTGCTCGTTGTTGCAAAGCTCACGCATCTGATCAGATTATGCCAAGCTCATGCGCAAGAGAGACAAGAATGGCCCCAATGGCGAAGTACCCCATATTGATCTAGAAACATTGCGTGCCTCTGCCAGAGCGGCTGACATAGCGACCGCAGAAAAAGCTCACTCTCGCTCTGCCAAGCAGGGTTCAAGGTCTCATCAATCAGAGCCGGCGTCTCCCATGGCCGCGGTCAAGCAACCACAACAACATCATGAAGGTTCCTTCCAACTTGTGAACATGATAACTCCAGATCCGAGTTCGTCCACATTGTCAACTGATACGAGTCGAGTGCCACCAACTCTGACACAGCAACCGTCCATGGGTCAACCGAGTATCGCATTACCACCACCACCCTGGTCTACTAACCCAGCTCCTACTGCTGCTGGTGGCACACGCGCCTATGCACAACCTGATCATATCCAACAACAATCTTTCATGAGAAGTTCGCAACACTCTTCGGTAAATCATGCACCACCACGATAATCGTCAAGGTGAAAAGCCTGCTAAAAAAAACTTGTTACCCCAATCATCGTATGATAATTGTACTCAGCTCTTGTTGTGCCATTCTTGAACCTTATTGTTTATCGTGTTTGCTTTTACAATCTTCGTTCTCTCCAATTTGCATCACTAATACTGTTAATGAGGTCTTTTTCTCTGCATTTAATACTTTCCATATCTTTCCTTCCGCATATAACAAATATTGTAAAATCTTTTCCAATCACCTTCCCAATAACTTACCATTTGTGTTCATTCACTAACATTTGAAGTCCGTACCTCTTGTCATTCCAGACATTCTTGCTTTCATTTGCAGTTTTCGGTGTTAGATTTTGCAATGACTAATTTATTGTAAGATCTGATGATCTTTGTGAACAAACGTTTTGTCGTTTGCTTATATGTAATCAAAATTGCAATCGATTTGTGTAGATCAGGGGTATATGCAGTTATGCCGATACGTGTCGTGGGATCTGATATCGATGAAAGAACGTGCTTAGTACTGTAACCCAGATACGCCCAGATAATTAGAATCTCCATTCGGTAGCAGACCCTATCACGATTTACCCACAGCCCTGTGTGAACAAACATGATCATGACATCAGAGAAGCAATGGCACCCTTGGGAGAGAGATCAGACAATCACGAAATGTCAAAGTTTTACATACACAGTTGGTAGTATAAATACAAATTTCAGATGGTTGTTTGTTTTTCAGTCATTGTAACGTGCCTTGCCCAGTTTTGACTTTACGTTCTGATCCACTGTAATCCCCTGTTGTTTCCAAATCTCCAATTGTCTGTCTTTGGCTTCTTTTCCCGTCTGACGTTCATATTCTTCAACAGAGGTCGGTCTTTCTCCGTGTGGCGTGGCTCGAAGCGCATGACGCATGGCAGGCCAAAAATCGAACGTGGCTGAATGAGTGACAATCTGAAACGATCAAATAACAAAGTGAAGAATTATTGTTTTTTTTTTTTTTTAAACAATTGCAAAAAAAGATAAGTTCTCACCCTGTTGTCCCAGAGAGCAATAGAATTGACCTCCCAGCGGAAGCGTACCTGGTGATCAGGATTGTCACTTATTTGACGGAAAAGGAAAGTCAAGATGGCATCTGATTCGGCCTTGGGTACACCAACGATACGTCGTGTGAAACCTTGAGAAATCGTGTTTGTCGTGAGGTAAGTGTGAGTTTCCCATGAGGAGAAAGAACGCACCAGGATTAACGTAAATACTCTTCCAGCCAGTCGCAGGATGGACACGAACGATTGGGTGCACCGTTTCGATCTCTGTCCGGCGGACCGGAAGACCCGCGGCCCGGTTTCCTTCTGCTTGAGCAACGGCGCTTATGCAGAGCGGAAAGACCCTCGAGGTAGGCCTGGAGACCGGGGCTTAAAGAAGAGTATAGAGCGTATCTGCAATCGTGGGTCAGATGATCAAACATCGAACCAGGGGCCAGGATTATTTTTTACCCAGAACTCCATAAAGTATCCCCACCAATTTCGGGACAAGTGAGGAGTTTTAAAGATGTCGTGCTTGGAGGTTGGATTTCATAAGAGACCTTGATTGAAATAAATCATTGAAGCATTTCTTGATACGAAATGGAAATGGTAGTTACATCTGAGTGCCAGAGTTCGAGTTTCGTAAATGCCGAAGGATCAGGCCTGCGGCTGGCATCATTATATACCACTTTCCGAAAGTATGAGCGAATATCTCCATATTTCAAGTTAATTCAAACTGACCATGTACTTCTTCGAGACCATTCCTTGGAATAGGCGTAGTTGCATGTCGATGCAAGGTTCCAAAATGACGAGCAAGCTCCAATTGTTGATAAATGTCTATTTCTTGATCGCGGAAAACTTTGCGGGGACATCGTCAGTTGTTGGATCTAGTTCACACGGCATAGAGCAAAAATCTCACAGACAACTCCTCTTTCAGCGACAAGCAAAGCACTGTTAAGATTTGCTCAATGCTGCGTCAACCTTTCTTATTGAATGGAGATCTTACAGTTCATCCTTTTGTGTATCGGAAAGTTGCCGTAGATCAATTCCCAAAATTTCAGTACCGATCGCGGGTGTCAAATGGGTGACTTTGCTTGCAGCTCGGAAAAGACTGCCTTTGGTAGGATCAGCAGACAATCCTCGGTCAACGAATTCAACTTCTTTCAGTGGCTCCCAAGACAACTCTGGGAAAGAAGGCTGAAGAAAAAGATGTTTTTTAAGAGAGGTGCTTGATGTATTAAGAAAGCTAGTACCCACTTTCAAATCAGCGTATTTATAGGATTCATTACCGTCATCACCGCTGGGAGGTGAATAGAATGGATTAAAAACTTTTTGCGTAACAACGGGTTTTACTGGTGCAGTAGTAACGTTATCTCTCTCGGTGGTTGCAACGGGGGCCATGATGTGTATGGGAATTTCCAAGGCTTGCGCCCTGCGAGTTTTTATAAGGAATAATAACGGCGTGTAACTGACGTGAGGTATCGTAAGACGACATGTCGATGACGCGATGGGACAACGTGACTCCAATTGAGGTCAAAATTTGTTTTTGCAGTTCTAATTTCTGGACCTTCGATCATTTCACTGCTGGTTAACAATGAGCCAGCCTTCCAATTTCCAATTCCCACAGGCTCAAGGACCCTGCTGTGCGTCACCAAGAAAGAATCTCTTCGGGAGGACAAAAAGTTCAAGCAAGCGGTTCAATTGAAGACGCAATTTCAAGAATCATTTTCAAAGATTTATGCTGAACAAATTACGCCTTTCCGTATGCAAAATTTTACGGGAGGGCGTAAGGGCTAAGTTTTTTGTTGTCATTCTCTGGGTACAAAGGAAGGGCTACCGTCTTACTATTGATTCTGAGCGAAGAACTCTGATTGTATGGAAGGGGGGCTCCGCGTTCTTGCCATCCATCGTTAGCCAGAGGGTGGTGTCGACCATCAATGCGAAAGAGGATCCTAGTGCAGGCTTTCTTTCAAGGCTCGCCTGACCTACACGAGCAGTGTTATTGATTACCTTGAACACAAGAAAGATTTCGTTAAGAATTGCTGGTGCGAGATGATCTTAAAAACTCACGAGTATGGTGATATTTGTACTTTGAGCCAAAGACTGTAGTTGTCGCATGAAATCAGTCATGATTGCATGGCCTTGTGCTGATGCTGGGCCAAGCAAAGGGCCAAGCAAGGGTGTAATCACATCAATAATCATAAATCGACGATGTGGCTGAAAATCTCGATGTTAGAAAGTTCCTCAAGTAAAAGGATAAGTGGTTGTACGCACATCAATATTTTGGATTAAATGATCCGCAATTGCTTGAGCTGCGTCAATATCAAAAGCTAGAGATATCTGTAATCGTGCAAGAACCGACGGAGGTTTCTGGGAATAATAATAATGACAATAAGGACACATTTGGACCATAAGCCAGTGAATGACCTCAATGCACTCTAAGAGCTGGCAAGCATTTTCAGGAGAGAAGCCTCCAGTCGTATCAATCCACGTTGCTGTGCTCTCAACATGTTTTCCGAGATGATGCAATACCAGGTTAAGAGCTAGGTTCTGGATGCCAACGTGCTTAACCATAAGCAACTGGAGGGGCAGAAATATATAGAAAAACGCGCCGATTTTCCAGTGCCTCTGTCGCCAGAGATTTCAATAACACGTCCACCACCCAAGCCAAGAAGGAAGCCATCGAGTTCTTGATGGCCACAAGTCAGTTCCACAGCATTCCGTTGCGACTCGCTTTCCAATGAAAGCAAGTCATGGCCTGAGATCGCGGGAGCGGCACATAGTTCTGCCACAAGATCTGTATAATCTGTCAATTCTTGCAGTGAGACTGTGCCTCTAGGCAATCGCTTGAAGATGTCGAATGTTGAAGCAGAGAATAAAAGGTCTGTTTCTGTTCGAATGTCGATTGCGTCCAGACACGTTACCAGACTGGCAGGAATGGATGGTATCAGGTTAGAGAGTCTCATGCTGAAGAGTGTTCTAACGAGGCAAGTTCAGAGCAATTACGGACAGTGGTCATTGCAGCTCGAGGGTCAAGAGGTTGAGTTTGTTTTGACTGCTTTACACCACTTTCTTCTCTGAATCCCTAACCAATGGCCTTCCTTCAGTTCGTCGTCCTAAAGGATCATTGTCGACCTTCTACTAATTGTCTATATATCTAAATCTCAATTCATTGCCTTCAGCATCGCGCCACTCCGTGATCTGCTCACGCACTTTCGATATCACCTTACCCTTCGATCTCAAGAGGGCCAGTACCACTCGTTGATTCTCTTCAGGCTCTCATCCGAACTTGAACGAGAGCCAGAAAATGGCGAAACTACTCTGTTAGAGTCTGAATCTACTGCATCTGGGAATGCTGGTTCGAATCGGAGGCAAATCTATGTCATGGAATCTACTTGTCCACACCTAGGAGCGGATTTATCTCATGCAGAAATTGAGGAGTGTGAAACCAGTATAGTTGCCGTTTGTCCATGGCATAGGTCTGTTTGGTCTTCGTCCGATGCGCTCCTGAACACTGAACGCCTGGCAGGTATGACTTCGATCTGAGGACTGGGAAGAGTGAAACAGGGCTGAGAGCTTGCACTTACTCCGTTGAAATCAAGAACGACCCTGAAGATGGTCTCGAGAAAATGTTTATGGAAGCCCCCGAAGGAGGAAGTAATTGGCGCTTAGTCGAATTACGCCCCGTGTCTGAAGGTATTCAACTTTGTTGCAAAGTTAAGGTACTCCCGATTTATATCTGCCACAGAATTTGCAGATCCACCGCCACCCGTACCAACACAGAGTGCACCTCAAGTCCCATCAACAGAAAGTCGCGTAGAGCCCCTAGTCCCTATTACTCAAGCACCTACGACACTCATGCAATGGGCTGTTTTAATCCTCAACACACCAAATCCAACTTTGAAGGCACGCATGTGTCATCTTTAATGGGGTCCATACAGATTCTAAAAAAAATTTACAGGTTGAACGAACTCGTCATGCGGTACATTTATTTCGCACAGGAAAGCTTGCATCTATAGGTCATAAGTCACTAAATGCACCTCGTCCACCCGACATACCGCCACGAGATGATTCTTATTCAAGAAATACCGTCGACCCGGCGAAAGTGAAGAGCAGGAAAAACAGGGCAGTGATGCTACACGCACTTGCGAATATTGAGCAATGGGCGTAAGTAAAATACTTTGCCCCGTTGAGATCTTATGCAATCTGATTCTGCCTGATTAGCATTGATCTAGCGTGAGTATACACAGCTGCCTGGATTCATGTTGGCCGAGATCTCGCCAAATTCAAACTTTTATTTAGTTGGGATATCATGGCTCGCTTCGGACCAGCACATCCTGATCTACTGCCTGCCTTCTTCTCGGACTTTACTAAAATGGCTCTTGACGAGTCAAAGCATTTGTGAGTTGCCACACAGGCGCCTTGTTGTTAGGCTTATCCATTTCTTCCTCAGCTCTTTACTCATATCAAGACTGGCATCTCTCTCGCCTTCAACTCCATACGGTAGCATGCCAGTTCACGCTTCGCTTTGGGAATCTGCAACTGTGACTTCTGACTCCCTTCGCGCCCGTCTAGCAATCATACATCTGGTGCATGAAGCGCGAGGTCTTGATGTCAATCCTGCGACAATCGAACGGTTCAGAAAAGCTGGCGACATGGAAAGTGTGAAGGTTATGGAAATTATTCACGCTGATGAGGTCACCCACGTTACCTCCGGACATCGCTGGTTTACATGGGTTTGTGGTCAAGGGAATGTTGATCCTATCGCCGCTTTTAGGGAAGAGGTTAAGAAGGGTTGGAGAGGGGATGTCAAAGGCCCCTTTAACATTGAAGATAGGGAGAAGGCGGGATTGACGCCCCCGTTCTATGAAGATCTGCGAGGTGAGATGGGTTTGGTGGAAGCGGAGAAATGGGACGGTATAGCCGCTGTTGCCGTCGAATATGACAGGCGCTGATAATAGATCTGTGACCCCTTCATACACAGGAAGACATATTTCAAAGAGTCATGCCACTGCTCAGCGCTCATCCTTTTAAACTGACCGCATGGCTCTGCGTGATGCACATTGCTCGGGATTCTCCCCGACACTCCAACGACACTCTAGCGCTGTCATAGCACTTTGCATATAATGATATGCAAAATTTCCACTGCAATAATCTTAATCTTAGGCCAGTAAGTTAACGGAAACTGCTGGAAGTGATTTGCACAGCCTCAACTATATTGTTTCTAAATTACTAGCTATATTTTAGTCCTGCCAAAGTGTATCCTAAATTATAGTAAATATTCCTCGGCTGAGTTTGAAAATATATAAGTTTAGCGTTGAGCCTAGTAGCCTTCGTCAACTTCGACTATCTAGCTCTATTTTCGCTCCATTGACACCAAACTTATCTTGAAAGTTTTTTGCGCGCAAACCGCAGTTGGCAATCAAAGAAAAAAAATGGAGGCTCGTCACCCTTGCCAGCGATGTGCTGCTGTGACATATGTGACTTGATGAAAGATGGGTCTTGTCGATTTGTTGTCGATGTGTGGGTCTGAGAGAATTTTTCAAGTCTGTCATAACCCATACCTCTTGTACTTAAGAGGGGGGTAAGATTAAAGTTTGAAAATGCCAACTAGTAAATAATTGGCGGAGCTTATATCTGAAGATCTTGATGTCTGCCGGTCGGCTTTCCAGCATTGCTCGCTTAATCTAAATGATTTCCTCGCGTTGAAGCACCATGCTAAAACAGCATCCGAAACAGATTTGCGAATTCATATTAGAGTCGACTCCTTCATAATTAAATCCATATTTACCTCGGTGGACGGCCCAGGGTATGGGATATGGCCCAAAAAAAGCATTTGAAAGATCGCGAAAAAGTCAGAAAATAATTCTAGACGTAAAACAAAATGCCGCTAGAAATGACGTATGTTAATTTGAGAAAAGTCTACACCTTCTGGAAAAAGGTAGTTAATATAGTACTTTTCATGCTCCTACTCTTGTCGAGGCGGAGCTTCATGTTGAAAGTGCTTCCATCTTGCGAGGAACGGGGTTATTCCAGTCGTCTATGTCTGCGAATGGTTGAAGCAGCCTTGAGTCGAATGGAATGTCATTGTCATTGTCGATGTCCGCAATGTTCTCACGTGCCTCGATTGTCAGTAACGGCTTGATTCTTTGTCAAGACGTGGGAATTCGCCGGCTGGGTTAAGAAGGAATTCGGTTTGAGAATATCCGATGAGGGGTTTTGGAGCCGGTAGTGTTTTTGTTCACAGTAAAAGTGTCAAATGGTTCATTTTCGAGCTCCTGAGCTACCACCAATGGCAGTCATCAATGTAATGCGCTACTTAAAACCTATGGGTTTTTGGCGGAGGAGCAAATTTCAATCCCCGACGCCCGTTCCACTGGAACTGAAACAGTCATGGGGTTTATAAGGGGTTATAAGGGGTTACCTAAGTATGGATTTTGAGGGAGTCGATTGTATAAATAATCTTGCAAACCACGCTAAAGCACGCGCTACCATGAAATTCCTGCTTCTGCCTGTAAATTTACTTGGCATAAGTATATAAACGCGTCTTTTCGAAAGACTGTCTCGTCCACGACGGTAATGCCTGGCATTCCGCTCCCATACCGCGCCGTTTCGCTCTTGCTCCTCAGCCAACTTGTTTCGTGTCTTGATGTCACAGTATTACTGACACCGCCTGTAGCCGCTTCTTCCGTGTCTCCATCCTTGTTGTCTTTCTCCATCGAACAAGACCGCTGGACCGACTGGGTGGGAACAACAACGCGAAACGATTTCTTCTTTAATACTTTGGACAACTTGCAACAATTGACTGGACTACCCCCTCAGATAAGAATTGGAGCAAACAGCGAAGACCACACGAATTTTGGGGACAATGTCCAGGTGCTGTCCGTTTCATATGCAGAGTAAAAATTAGCTAACTGCAGAGTTGTCAGTTCTCGGAAGCCATTTTCCCTCCTGTGACCATGACGGTCCCATACCCAGAGGCCACAAATATTACAGTTGGTGATGCCTACTATGGAGCTGCGAAGTTTCTCCCACAAAGTATGGATTCTCCTCTTTTATCTCTTTTTTTTTCTTACCTGTGTACATATTTTGATTGTCACAGATACTCACGTAATATGGGGGTTGAATCTCGGACAGAATAACTTGACGGCTGCATTTCTCGAAGCCCAATCCCTTGTAAAAGCGTTCGCGTCCCCTCCTATCAAAGATGCCGGCATCGTGCTTGAGGCCATCGAGATCGGCAACGAAGCTGATCTCTACTCAAATAATGGTGCGAGACCCAGAACATTCACGTCGACACAATATGTCACGGAGTGCGTACCTACCTCTCGATCTGGTCATCAGTTAGGAGTAACGTCTGATTTTTTACTAACGCAACGCCACTCTGCTAGATGGATTGCGTTCGCTAGCAACGTGTCTACCGCTGTCCAACTAGCAGCATCTTCCCTTACACAATTCTGGGGTGGGTCTTTTGCTGGGTCGTCACATTCCACCAGCGGCTTTTCGCCGCAAGCTATATTTCAGGAAGGGATACTTTCGTCTGCACCCGGTTCTTTGATCTCAACGTACGCTTACTTTCTAACTCAAACTTATTGTGTATTCATGCTGATAGATTCATTACGTTGCACAGGATTTCACAGCACCGTTACAGTGGATCCTTTTGCTCAGGAAGTGCTGGACTTCTCCAAGATTTGATGACTAAAGCGACTATCCGAAGCAATTTGACCGACTTGATACCTGATATTGCGGCTACTCATGGAAAGGGACTTGATTACGTGCTTGGAGAGACGAATAGTTATTCATGCCATGTTAGTGAACGTCAAAGGTATGATCTTATAGTGCGCTTACCATGCTATTTGTGTATGCAGGGTGCCCCTGGTGTCAGCAATACAGCAGGATCAGCATTGTGGACATTAGATTACCTCCTGTTCGCGTATGTGGATATCTTGCGGCCTCGTATCTTTTAATTTCATCCCGGATATAGAACGCAACTTGGCATTTCGAGGGTGTTCTTCCATGTTGGAATTGGATTCAAGTATAGTCTAGTGTGTACATGCAGACGTTCCACACAGATATCTATCGTCTGATAATAGCTTAATTTCAGATTCAACCTATTACCTTGACCCGCTCTACGCTCGATGGATCCAGTCTTTCCGACCCCCTTCCTCCTCACATTCAGCCGCAGTATTACGCTGCGATCATCGCAGCTGAAGCCATCGGGAACAGCGGCAATATGCGAATAGTCGAGCTCAATATTACTGATGCTAGGATCTCAGGCTACGCTTTCTACCAGGGCGTCCAGTTGACAAAAGCCATTTTAATTAATTCGTTGGCTTTCTTTACGACGACCAACACACCGAGGTCAAGCACGCATGTGAATCTAAGCTTTGCAAGTGGTATTGGTCCTTCGACGATGGATGTAAAGCGATTGTTTGTGCCGTATGTCCTTTTTTGAATCTTCAATTTCCTAATCATTTATCTCTCGCCAAAAATAAGGCATGCGGATGATACTTCGGGTTTGACTTGGGGTGGTCAGACTTATGAGACGGGTGATGCGAGGGTTAGCGGTAGTCCGCAAATCAGCACTGTTAATGTTAAGGATGGTGTTGATATTCAGGCAACCGAGGTCGTTATGTTGACATTCAAGTAGTATCTATGTTTCTTTCCTGGAATGTTTAATATACCCGCAGAGTCATTCATTGACTAGTAATCAAGTCATTAATATTATTCACAGGGCGGTTACCAGGCTCCGGCCAAGAGTTAGTCCAAAGGTTATACGTTAAGTTTTTCAAGTTCAAACCTCTGGCAAATTTGAAGGTGAGAAGGATAAACACAGAGTCAACCATGATGATATGCTAGAAAAAGCTTATCACCTATGAGCCATACATCCCAGGCGCTACTGCTCTCGCATTTACAAAAGCCAGATTTGTTGTGGTCTTTGTAATACCATCAATTGATTGTACATCTCGGAGTGAGCTTCGAGAGGAATTCAAGCTTCAAGCACTTCAAAACTGAACTACATGGCAGAATGAGCGGGCAAATAAATAAAAATTCTTAGATTTTCTCGTTCAGAAGGACAGTGGTGAACTTGAAGTCAAGGACTACGTAGATAAGGAGGCAGGGGAGAGACTCGGTAGCCCCGGAAAGTATTGTCAACCATGGTTTTCACAGTCAAGATTGAGATCTGATATCTTGAAGGGGGTAAATGATCAGTCCAACGAAGAGTAACCTCACGGAGTCGGCGAGGATCGTAGTAAGGATCGTTGCGGTTGTCATCATAGAACCGTTTGGTATCGAGAGATAACATCTGTAGATTCAATCATTGATTTAGACCAAGTGAGAATGAGATCCTGAATGTAGGATTGATCAGCCAAAGAGGGGGGCAGGCTTTGGCTAGGCTTGACTCGGAGAAATCAATAAAGATCGTAAGACCAGTAGATTAGAGATCATATGTCGGAGTCATCACCGGCCAAGTGGTATAGATCTAATATCTATACATCCAGAAGAACGCTTCACGCTTCAACATTAGGAGATTAGATGCTACCCAAGGCCCAAAGGGAGATCGAGAATGAGATGACGACGGAGGCGCCGGCACGGTGTTAAGTAGCGCTGTGTATGACATAATCATCCTTTCCTCCACTGGCACTGGCCGCCTCAACCTAATGTCAAACCAATATCTCACTGCCTTCTCCGAAAATGCCACTCGTCTCGGTATGCGACTCCAAGAGACCTTCTCCGAACACACACGAGATCTCTCCATCACCCGAGGTGTCAGTGCAGGTTACCTCGACTCAGCAGCAGCAGCAGCAGCTGGGGGAGGAGGGACTGGAGGGAACGTGGACGATACAAAAGTAAAAAGTCAGTTGGATGGGAATAGTGATAGAGAGAAATTGAATGCCATGAAGAAATTAATAGCTGTATGTCCAAAAACGAACATTTTTAAAACTTTCACTTCTTTTAGTTTTCATACTCTCTCTCT
>Ga0193743_1000088_pt1 | contig 66294 bp, 72 predicted proteins | sample L2c2metaG_FD_143038 | JGI IMG/M metagenome (GOLD analysis project Ga0193743, IMG submission 143038) | Soil microbial communities from a riparian zone of the East river system, Colorado, United States - L2c2 | ecosystem: Environmental > Terrestrial > Soil > Riparian zone | place: USA: East River... | reverse complement strand
TTTTCTTTTAGGATCCCCTGCTAGGTGCGCTTTCCTGTCGTATTTTATGTTTATATATATGTTTAGGATCCCCTGCTAGATCTCGACTAAGTCGTCCGCAGTTGCCCTAACACATACTCTGTAATAACCCATAGCTTTGGGCATGTACCAAGGGGTATGAGAGAGACGACTGTATATGTGTAAATAAAGAAGTGGTGTGCCGAAGGCGATCCCAACAAGCATGTATATGTGAGAGAAAATATTGCCTAAGTATTTATTTACATATTTGTTCCCTTTGTGAGGGCTCGCCATATCCGCATACTCCACCTACGTCTCATGCGATGCAGCGGTGATGATATGAGCTAGGAAAGGTTGGGTTGGGGTCAGCATAGCTGACTCAGCATGCAAGCAAGATGAGCCGTGGGTGGGCGGGAACTCTTAGCTTACAATTCGCACATATCATGAAAAACTGCATGAGTGATGTTTGGTCTCTGTATGGACAATGCATGTATGCCAGGTGCCTCTAGATGTGGCCTGTCTGGCTGAGAATATGAGAATGTAGTCTAAGGTCTAAGAATTGGTGTACAGCAATGATTGTGTGTAATTAGAGTAAAACAGGTAACTTGTTGATTGTAGCTTGGAACTGGCTGTTGGGATTAGGTGATTGTATATGTGTAGCTATCTTCCCGGCGTGGGTGGGTGGGCACAAGAAGCAGAAAAGAGGAGAAAAACGAATGGAAGAGCTGAAGCGCTCGTGTTCGACGTGAGAGGACAAGTCAGAGGGTTGATGCTCAGCTTGTCGCGTAGTTGGACGCTGTGACCGGTAGATCCCGGCTGCGCTGGGATACCGGTAACTTAGCTAATATCTCAAAATAAGTACTGTAATGTCTGTTGCGATAGCCAAAACAACAACAATATTATATAATCATACTACATAAACAAGTGAATAGCTGCCTATATTTAGGCCAAGTACTGATTACGATTACCAGTGTAAATAGTTACATCGACACACTGTCAAGAGATACGACCTAGAGTAAGATATAAAAGAGATTTGAGTAGAAAAACAATTATGTGCAAAGGTAGAGTAGGGAACATGGCAGGAATGGACATCTCCTTAACCACCTTTTCAGCCGTCTGACCCATTTGCTACCTACTATGAGTAGCACGAGATTGCACTGCACTGCCTCCATTATCTTGCTTTTGGGCTCTTTTTGTCCCTTGCTTTCTGGACAGGCTGTGCAGAGGCGCCTCGTTTCTTTTTCGGCGGTGGTTCTGGCATAGCTTCCTCCTCCTCCTCCTCCTCCTCACTTGAATCGGTATCAGGGGCGGTTTGCTTGATTTGAGGAGCCTCATCCTCCTCCGAGTCATCATCATCGGAAGTGTCCGTATTCGCTGATGCTTCTGCAGGAGGCGGAGGACGCGCTTCAACAGTCGCCGGCGCGGGAGTAACGGCAGCTTTAGGGCCACGAGGCTTCGCATTTGCCTTTTTCAGCTTAGAGAACGTGAGTAAATTATTAAACAAAAGGTCATGGGATGTCATACAGAGATAGCTGCTGCAGCCGCAGCATTGGCAGCGTCAACCTGTTCGGGAGTGCGGTTATCATAAGCCTTTTTGTCTTCAGAGTACTGAGCCTTTGCTGTTTTCATAGCTTGATTATAAGTCTGGATTCGCGCGTCGTATGTGAGAAGAGGACACAAAGATTGCTTGGAACGCGACTTGCCTCTTTCTGTTCATCGGACATTGATTTCCATTGCTCCGAGATCAAAGAGAGAAGGTCGGCATTTGAGAGTTCGGGATGACGTTCTTTGAGTTCTTTGCGAACTTCATTTTGAAAAAGAATATACGAGGACGCGGGACGTTTCGGTGCATTGGGATCCTTTGGTTTTGTTGGGCGTTTTCGTTTCTTGGATGCATCACCGTCCTCTGGAGACAAGGCAGCCTTCCGTTTTCCCTTGGCTGGCTCAACCTCTGGCGTGGATAATTAGACGCGCCTTGTTGAATAGAAGGAGTAAACTAACGATTTATGCCGTGAAAAGTCTCTGCAGTCTCTGGAGAGTATTCAGAGTCTTGTACAATTTTGGCGAACATGTCAGCCATCTGAGCACAATTTCTCATGGACTCTGCCACTGCAGATAGGCTCGTGGCGAGCTGAATAAAAATTTGAGTAAGGTAATGAGTAAATGGAAGGGCGCACGGACCTGAGTTCTATGAAAATCGAATTTTGAGGATTCTGTGGGCATTTTGACAGAGGAACCGTTTCGTGTTTTTTTTTTGTTGTTGTTGAGATTAATAAGCGTCTGATATCGGAGAGTAAACCGGAGATTTAAAATGGGATATAGGAAAGTGAGTCGCCCCAAGTGCCAGCAACGAAAACAGCATTCACAGTGACAAAGGGTGTCGTCGGTGTCCTCGAGCATAGAGAACTGCATTGTGGTCGTTGTGGCCGTCGTCTGGCTCTTCTATTTTCCTCAATAAGCCTTTTTATAACAGCTGAGCCATCCATATCGATATAAAAAAAAAGTGTGTGTCACGATGGACTCGAGTTTGTACTCCTCGTCCTGGCCACCGTCAATACCGGAACAACAACAACAACACGCTCAACATGAACAGCGAGCTCAACCCACGTCCATCGTAGATGACTGGGCAAAGGATCGCTCAAACCCGATTTCACAATCTGGGTCCGTCGCCTCACCACCACCCATGGCGTCCCCAACAATCGACATGTCCGATTTTACCTTAGGCGGCGACTTTTCAGGTCAGTCTCAGCATGAATCACTGGTTTCGTGGCTGCTTTTTAACTTACTTCCAAGGCTCCACAAATTCGTCAATATTATCCGCATCTCCACAGTCTTTCTACAGCCAGTATGGCTACTTCATGCAATCACCTTACAATACAATGGCTTACGGTTCTCCTTGGCCTCCACCTGCTCCTGTTCCCGTCTCCAATTATTCCACACTTAATGGCGCCACAACCAGCTCTTCTGCATCATCCTCAACTCAATCCCAACAGCAACCCGCCCAGCAGCCCCTTCAACAATCTCCTACGCCACAGCAATCGCAGCAGCCACATCCATCAACGACTAACCATATGATCATTGAGTAAGTTCTCTTTGATGCTCTATGGTCCCTTTGTCTAATGCATCTCTAGCCCCGTTCTTACCCTGAACAGCTCAACTTTAAATGGGGTACAATCCTCCTTTACTTCTTCGCCGCAGCAATCCACTCAGCAGCAACAGCAACCTCAGCAATCGCAGCAGACACTCCAACAACGACAATATTCATATACGCCCTCACATTTGCTTTCTTACTCACATTATTATCGACAACAAGCGCAGCCTTCGCCTCAAGGTACCTTGTCGCCACAGGTGCTCCTCTCTCCCCAGAACTCAATGATGCATACCATCGCGCCAAACGCATTTTTCTCGCAACCAACAGCTTCCTCGGCTCAAGGCCAACATCAATCAACAGTTCCAGGAATATCACAATCTCAGGCACCAGTTCCGGCAACACTCACGCCAGAAGAGCGAGAAGAACGCAAACGGCAATTCAAGACATCCATTCATACCTTGCTTCAGCCGACTTCTTTCAGTGGTGCCCAGGCTGTCTATCAACTAACTGAACGAATAGCCAATTATGGCACGGCTGAGGTAGATGCTCAAACACGAGCAGAGATATTAGCACGCATTAGAGATGGTGCAGGAAATCATTATTATCGGGCTTGGTCTGAAAACCCTATTGCCATAGATATAACACGCGAGTGGATCAAAGCCGCAGCGAAGAGTGATAACCCTTTACTGGTGGATACGGTCATGCCCTTATTACATGTGCGTTGTGCTAGTCATCTTTAGACCTTATCGATGACAAGAGAATGACTTCAAAAACCTTGTTAGCTCATCGATCGATTGCCCCTAACGGTGACATCCCTAACCAATTCAAAGCTCGGAAGGATCATTAAGAAACTAGTGAAGGATGAGCCTTCTCCTGGTGAGTTGACTTCTTCGAAATCTCTCTTCATTCCTATTGGTGTGTATCGCATGTGATAAATTGCCTGTTGTCTCCTTTTCCCATCACCTCATGTAGGACCCATTTGAGATGAACCGTCCATGCGTTTATGTTACCGTAACAAAACTTTTTTTTTTGTTTTTTTTTGCAGTGGACAGAGAACTTTTTTGTGAGATGTGTACAAAATAATACATGTATCTAACTCCTTTGTCGCTTTTGCGTAATGCAGCGATCAAGGACATGGCTTCCAACCTCGAACGGAGATGGCGTAACATGATTTTCGATGTCGAAGGGAGCTCGAAAGCGCCTGAAAGTAAAGGAAATGAGGGTAGGTCATGTCAGTTCGATTTTCTGTTAAAAAATCTAAATTCAATATCCTTGACGTATAGACCCAAAATCGAAGAAGAGGAAACTCAGTGAACCAACGCAATCGAAGCCTCTTCTACCGCAGAAGAAGGCGGCCATGGGTACAGCGACGTCGACGAAGCCGGTGGTGATGAAAAAGGAGACAAAACCTGTGGCGGCAGTTAAAGATGCTAAAGCAGATTCTTCGTTTTTCTCGGCGCCAAAACCTAAAGCGAAGCTCCCTTCATTCAAGAAAGCAGCAGTTCCGGCCCAACTCAAGAAAGATGAGGCGAATGTAGCTTTGCCTTCGTCATTCGACCCTTTCCAGGAGGCACTTAAATCAATGAAGGCACGGAAAGACTCCCCCGCTCTATCAACACCACCAGCCGCTTCTGCCAACACGCCGCCTCAAATAGGTCTTAGCAAGAACGGTAGGAAGAAGAAGTGCGTGACCTGGGCAGCAGATGGACAGCTTGTATCGATACGGCTTATCGAGAGAGCTATCTACGACGATGATCCAGTAGATGTCAGCACAGTTTCTCTTTATATATGCGTTTATAACATAACATTAATGATGTTCTCTTTGTTGACATTATCGTCCCCTTTTTTTTTGTTCAGGGTTCACATATTTCTTCTCACAACATTCGCGACCTGGACCAAGAAGAAGGCGCTGCGTTACATGCGCGTCTCTTCGAAGAGACCGCTGATTGGTCAGAACCTAACCGTGAGTATATTCAAATTTTTCTCATGACGAAGAATGACTGTTTCTGTGATTCTTCTTAGTGGTGGAGGTGCCTCCCGATCCTGAATTACGACCTCCACGAGGGTCCGACAGTACAGAGAAACTAACACAGGAGCAAAGAGAGCAAACGGCGCTCGGGGCCGTGTACATGACACCAAATCAGATTCCTGAGTCACCGGCTGAGCCTACAACTGTGATAGCAGAAGAAGAAGTCGACAGAGACGTCACGACCATGACGACTGGGCCCGAAGTCGACGCCATCTTCTGGAGTGGTGAACCTGCTCCCGTCATGGCGTCGGTTGCTGATCTTGTAGGACAACTAGCTATGGGAAATATGATGGATGCGTCCATGAACGGTAGCGCGCTGGATACACCAGGTCTAGATTTAACTGCAATCGTACAGAATTTACCACAAGAACAGTTACAACAACTTCTCCAACAATTATCAGTGCCAGCAGGGCCATTTGGCCAAATCCCCCAATATGGCGGTGATGAGTGGTCATCAGCACCGAGTCAAAGTTCGACCGAATATGGACAAACTTATCACGAGGATTCTGATCACATGCGGTGGTCTTCGGAAAGTAGAGGACGGGGTCGGGGACGTGGCCGTGGACGGGGACGAGGAGACGATGGCGGTTATAGACACATTAAAAGAAAACCTTGCAGTTTCTTTGCGGCAGGAAGGCGAGCATTGAACCCAAAATTAATATCCAATGAGACGGAGACTGATCCCTCCGGAATTAACAGATGCAAATACGGCGATCAATGTGACTTTGCTCATGACCTGTTGGCACTAGAAAACCAATGAAAAGCATGAAGAAGAGAGCTACAGAAATTCATGTATATATACCGTATTTTCACCGTTCATCATCATACCAGGGGAAGGTGATGATAATTAAATAATCATTGGGGGCACTGTATTATATACTTACATTTTATCATTCAATCAGCTGAGTTTAGTCCCGGTGATACTTACGTTGAGCGTCTATTTGGATCGCCGTTAAAACGTTCAAATGCCGTTACTGATTCTTTATGTGGCAACGTGCACTTGCTTTGCGAGAACCTCGGGAAGATGAGAGGAGTGAAATAAAATAGGTATATAAAAGTACATGATTGGGGGAATATTAAATGGCTCAATGATAAAGCATTTCTGTTTCCGACAAGAGGGATCCAACGGTAGATAAGTGGTGTAGGTACAGTACAATCTAGAACTAATGAACAAAATTTGACGAAATAGATAGCAGAAAAGGGAGGGGAGGAGGAACAGCAAATGAACATTGAAGCCATGGAAAGCAAGATATTTTGACAGCCGACAGAACACAGAAAAAGATAGAAACACAACGACTTACGACCCCGCTCCCGTTCCTGCTCGCACTCTTTTTCGAGGTACACGCTTTGGAGGAACTTGATCAGGATTGCCTACAGCGGGCGAAGTAGTATCTGAAGCTTGTTTCCGCTTCAGGGACGTATTCGACATAGCAGGCGTATTTGTCGTCGCTCCAGATGACACCGCCGGCGATGAGGCTGGACCTGACGCTTGTGATGGCGTCTGAGCTTGCTGCGGTTGTTGTTGTGTGGGGATGGTTTTCGGTTGCTTTTGTGGTGAATTAGTGGCAGAGGAAGACGCATTATTTTGAGGTGAGTTTATGGATGACGACGAAGACGGGTTAACTGATGGGGATGGATTGGTGACAGACGCAGGGGCACTGGAATACAGAGTTACGGGAGCGGTAGGGGGTAAAAGGCCGCTTGACGATGAAAAGCTCTGGAAAGTATTTGACAAAGAAGTATTGTTGTTGGACATAACCCCGTTCGGGGGTTGGTTGCTGGGCGTAGAAGTGATTCCCTGGGTAGATCGGATTTTATTGGCAAATTCTTTGAGTGCATCTAGGAAAGATTATTGTTGTCTGTTTAGTGCGTTGAAGCGATGATCCTCTAAAATGGCCATAAAACTTACCAAAAGGCCCGAGCTCCGTATCTTTGGAGAACACTATAATCTCCGCCATAGCTACGACACTCTCCGCAAGCTGACAAACATTGTGTCAACATTTTTATCCAACAGTCTTTCAGGATTTGAGGGGGGGGGGGAGGAGGCAAAATCACTCACTTCCAAACATCGCATGGTAGCTTGAGGTATACCAAAAGCATTCACGGGTTCTCCGGGTATTGAAGCACGATCAATAAGTACCCTCGGCTCCTCCCATTTCTTATCATCCTCCACCTGCTGCAATTGCTGTTGTACTTGCGTACTTGTCCCTGGTGGCGTCGGTGTTGGTGCATTTCGCACTCGAGGTGTCTTCGCTACGTCCAACGTCCTCGAACCCATGATGGACTCGAGAGCGATATATTTTTCATGAAAATTGGCATCGAACTGAAAGTCCTCAAATCTCAGCGTGTATTGCGGTACTTGAGCATTACCGGGAGGATGTGTAGTGGTGATGATGACATGAGTCGTTAGTGGTCCCCGTAGAGTCACAGTGTAGCCATTGGTGTATTTATAGGTCCAGATCGCTGCAACACATTCGACGACGGAATGACCAGGGCCAAACATTCGTTCTCGCGCGCCATCAAGTGAAAGCGTCATGGACTTGACACCCGATTGCGTCGTGACCAAAAAGAAACGGGGAAGGATGGGAACACCAATTTCTGTAGCTGACATTAATCTCAGTAGCTCGTGAAATATGATATATGAAGAACTTGCCAAAAGGTTTTGCTTCGTTACGTTGGTTGTCTTTCCAAAGGGTTAGCTTCATCACAGCTTTCGGCGTAAAGTATTCCTTGATCAAGTCGTTCCACCATGACAATTGAAGCTTCTGCAGACAACTTGAATATTTTACCTATGTCAAAAGTTCAAATGACCCACTTGCTTGCTCTCCACCGCAAGAACGCCACTAAATTGGAGCAATCGAATAAGCCCTTGCCCTGATCCCAAGTTGAGCAAACTGAACAGAGAGGGAAATCAATGTGAACTCAAAAGAAACGCAATGCTGAAAAACTTACCTGCTAGAAGGCATAGGCCGAGGTATTAGCGATGTAGAAGGCGGCGTGTCCGTCGGAACATGTGCCGAAGAAATAATAGACGCTGACGGCATTGTCGGAAGAGAGGGACCCGTTGCCATCGATAGAGATGGTGGCCTTGGAGCAATTGGCAGATGCTGTCCAGATATTACCTGTTGTTGTCCTTGCTGTGCCAAAGGAATTCGGCCTGTCGCTGTCAGGCCACCAGGTAACATGCTTAAGGGATTCGCGGGCGGTGGCAGCGAACGAGGCGTTTGTGGAGGTCCCGCCTGTGAGGGTGGGCGACCCGGCAGTTGTGGCTGAGATTGGGGTCTTTGAGGATGAATATTCATTTGTTCGGGTTGCGAAGGTGATTGATGGTGGGGTTGCTGTTGCTGATGGGATTGTAGAGGCTGTGCTTGTTGTTGTGGAGTTTGCGGCATAGAGTGCTGTTGCTGATTGGGTGGTTGATGAGGATTGTTGTGAGATGGAGGACGCGGAGGGGCAGAAGGAGGGGGCATGCCGAAGTTCGACCCATATAGATCGACGCCAGAATGATTCATCATTTCGTACTGTTGCGCTGGAGTCGACAAAAATGCTGATCGGTTGGGTACACCACCCTGGGTGTGGATCAGATTCGGAGATGGCTGAGAAATATCCATCTGCATAGGAGGTGTGGAAGGTGTAACGAAGGAATATGAACCAGCATTTGAATTGGGAGGAATGCGAGGAGGGTTGTTTCCAGTAAATTGTGAGTTAGGGGGCGTGTGAGCATACATGAACATCGAGCTGGAATTATCGGGAGTCATCTGAGAGCGGTTTATGGGCGTATGCGACGGTCCCGGAGTTGTCATGGACATACTGGGGGTATGGGTCTGTGATATAGAGCCTGGTCGCGGTGAAGATGAAAGCTGAGGGGGCTGGTGTTGTGGGGTCATGGGTCCTCCATTCGAAAAGGGATTTTGATGATGAGATGGCATACCACCAGGATGCTGCACAGGACCTATAGTAGACGGAGGTTGTGCCAGACTGCTCATCGCTTGTTGAGCTTGTGCTGAATTTGATCGAACGACCATGTTTTGTGGAAGCGGAGGATTAGGACCTTGACGGTTCATGGCGATTCCTATATCGGTGGACATGCCACCCTGTAGTTGTAGCTGCTGATGCTGCATCCGTAGATGTTGATGTTGCTGAGAAACCTGCCGTAGGTGAGCTGGCATACTGGTCTGTGGATTCATTCCCATAGCCATGCTGCTGGCCACTGAGGGTGACATCCCCGTAAGTGAGTTCAGATGTGATTGAGAGGATACACGGCGGACTGCATTGTTTGGGCCACCTGGCGGCTGCTGCATCATAGTTCCAGGGAAAGGCATCCCCTGCAATTGCGTCGGCATGAGAGCTCCCGATGGGCCACCAGTGGCGGTATTGGGTTGTTGAGAATTCTGACCCTGGCGCATGAGCATACGTTGTTGCATTTGCATTTGCTGCTGCTGCTGCTGCTGCTGCTGCTGTTGCTGTTGCTGTTGCTGTTGCTGTTGCTGTTGCATAGGGTTGGGTTGCAGATTATATCGCTGGTTTGGAGGCGGCACTGGGCCGCCACTAAGCATGGGCATTGTCGAGTTTGCAGCATTAACGTTCTGTGGCATACCCATGGGGGTTTGCCCCAGTTGAGTTTGAGCCAGATGAGCCGAGTTTTGCATGAATGGAGGAGTGCCAAGCTGAGCGAGCATATTTGGAGTTTGGACGATACCCGAGCGAAGCATTTCCGGACGACCGGAACCGTTCATATGGAAATTTTTAAAGGTAGCTAGCTAGTGACGCTAGGGAATGGAGATGTGGTAGTTGGAAGTTGGCAAGCATGAAATATGGCGCACAGACTGATAAATTCACCGATGAAAGGATAAATCCCTGGGGATCGGGTGTGGGATTGTACAAGGGCTGAGAACGACGCTGAGGACGATTGTGGTCACTGGTGAGAAGAAAGCTTTCAACAATAACGACCGCCTCTCCCACACGTGGCTTCACTCACACAACCACCTCAATCAGGGAATGGTCCGAAAACTCAAATATCATGAACAAAAGCTCCTCAAGAAAGTCGATTTTCTCAATGTATTATCTCTTTTTTGTTCAATAGAAACCCCATTCACTGTTTATCTAGTGGAAGCAAGATGCAAATCTACGCGAAATAAAGGTAATGAGACGATATCACATACAAGATAGAGAAGACTACCACAAGTACGTATTCCTTTCAACCCTTAGACACCATCCTCACCCTCTTTTCAAGATACAATAAACTTTGTGGATCACTACGCTCCTTTGCACATAGAATATCATTACTTCCCGCTCAGGATCCCTTCAGAAGTCGCATGGAAGCCCAACTATTGTCAAAACTCTATGACATGGGCGTCCTCAACACATCTGCAAAATTGAGTGATATTGAAAACAAACTCACCGTTGCCGCTTTTTGTCGCAGAAGATTAGCTGTGTTTATGTGTATGTCAAAAATGTCAGAGACTGTCAGTGCGGTATGTCGCTGTCCCGTCCTCTTATCTTTCCTTCTCTCATTTCCCAAAAGGCCGTCAAATTCATAGAGCAAGGTCACGTTCGTGTTGGCCCTGATTCCATCACAGACCCTGCCTTTTTGGTAACAAGGTAATTCTCTTCTTTCTACCATCTCGCTCAATTTCTTATCAAGTGGCACAGACACATGGAAGACTTTGTAACCTGGGTAGATACATCCAAACTCAAACGCACAATCATGCAATACAATGATGAAGTGCGTTTCAATTTGTCTTACGTCCACTCTAGTCTTACCATTTCCATTAGCTGGACGATTTTGAGCTTCTGTAAAAACATAAAAGAAAGTCCAGCGTTGCTGAAAATTATTCAGCTTTATCACGAACCTCCGTATAAGCAGTGCGTACTGGTAACTGCTCAAAATCGTTCGATGGCACATTTGTAAAAAGTACCCTAACTTGTTGTCAGCACGTGATCATATTTAAATTTAAACATTTCCTAATTTGTAATTGCAAAAGCATTGCTGCATCAGGTTGTTGTCAAGCGCGCTTTGTGAAAATTGGATTGTAAGCCACCACAACATTCTCGGTAGATCTGCTACTTTATAACTCGGGAAATATAAGCTCGCCGCTGAGGCGCAGCTTTCTGTAGCCTGTCTATCAACCATGGCAGAGGCTGGCGATGGAAATATCAAGGTCGTCGTTAGATGTCGACCTCTCAATTCTCGCGGTAAGTTCAAAAGCCAACATACTCCCAAAATCAATCTAGCCTTTTTTCTGACTCTTCTTTATTTTCAGAACTCACCCGTGGGGCAAAGCCACTCATTCGGATGCAAGGCAACCAGACCTTTCTCGATCCACCGGAAGCCGGTTCCTCACAGGACGCGAAACGCGCAACGGAGCGCAAGACCATGACATTCAGCTTCGACAAGAGTTACTGGTCAGCAGGTCCGAGGGATGAACCTGGTTATTGCTCGCAACAAACGCTTTATGATGACTTGGGAAAGGAACTGCTAGATCATGGATTTTCGGGGTTTAATGCTTGTATTCTTGCTTGTGAGTGAAATGTCCTTGCATTAGCAAGTTGATGGGATGTGAAGCTCTAACCTTTTATTTGTGGAACCATGAAGATGGACAGACTGGTATGTCAGCCTTTGATAAAATGCAGGGAGAAAAGCCGACCACCTCTTGACTTGCCTTCTAGGATCAGGGAAATCTTATAGGTTTGTGGCCAGTCTACCTGTCTGTACAAAAGTTTACATGTTAATGCACCACTTTCATAGTATGATGGGATGTTCGTGGTCATTCAAATTATTGAATTTCGAAAACCCGTGTTATTGACACAAGTTTTCGCATGCAGATGGGGCAGACAAGGGTATTATCCCTCTTACATGTTCGGAACTGTTTGAGCGTGTAAAGGACAAAAAGGCGCAGGATGCTAATTTAAATTTCACTGTGGAGGTCTCTTATATCGAGGTTTGTACTCCATATCATCCTCATTTCCAACTATCAACGTTCCTTCAGATCTATAATGAGAAAGTACGAGACCTACTCAATCCCAAGAACACTGGAAACCTCAGGGTTCGAGAACATCCTAGTCTTGGACCTTACGTCGAGGATCTAAGCAAGCTGGCCGTCGGAAGTTATCATGATATGATGACCCTCATGGACGAAGGGAATAAGGCGCGTACAGTTGCTGCTACAGCCATGAACGAGACGTGCGCATTCCTCTCTTTTCTTTTCTTCATCGGAGGCGCAAACGCTGACTTCTTTGGACTTGTTCCTGTCGATTAGGTCCTCTCGATCTCATGCCGTCTTCACGCTTCTTTTGACCATGAAAAGACGAGATGAAGCTACGAATCTAGATACAGAAAAGGTATCTCGAATTAGGTGAGTGGCACTGCAGTTCTCTGTCAACCGACAGCTCGGTACCCCGCATATCTCGCTGAATGCATATACGTTCTTTTCTATCTAGTTTAGTTGATTTGGCTGGATCGGAACGCGCCAATTCAACTGGTGCTACTGGGCAAAGGTTGAAAGAAGGAGCAAATATCAACAAATCACTGACAACGCTGGGCAAAGTCATTTCTGCGCTTGCTATGGCCAGTCAAACCGAGGGCAAGAAGGGAAGGAAGGGCAAAGCCGAAGACTTCGTCCCTTATCGTGACTCGGTGTGTGATTCTCGTACTTTTCGGACCTCCTTGACGTCCCCGATGTTTATATGTATACAGGTTCTCACTTGGCTGCTGAAAGACAGTTTGGGCGGTAACTCGAAGACTGCTATGATTGCTGCAATCTCGCCTGCTGATTACGAGGAGACCTTGAGTACACTTCGGTATGCCGATCAGGCGAAGAAGATCAAGAACAAGGCGGTGGTGAACGAGGATCCCAACGCGAAGTTGGTGCGCGAACTCAAAGAAGAGCTTGAAGTCCTCAGAGGTACGATAAGATCGCACATTGCTCTGACATCATTTCACGTGATGATATTGAACTGTTGCTCAGCTCGTGTAGCGGGAGTCAGCAACGAGTCTACCTATGATCCTACAGTGCCTCCCGAGAAGCAGAAAGTGTCGTACCAGACCAAGGATGGTCGAATCAAGACCGTGACCAAGGCAGAACTCCAAGAGCAGATGGAAGCCAGTGAAAAACTTATGGAGAGCTTGAACGAGACTTGGGAGGAGAAGCTGCAGCGCACCCAGGAGGTACAGAAGGAACGGGAGAAGGCACTCGAGGAGTTGGGAATTACAGTGGAAAAGAATCTTGTCGGCGTCCATACTCCAAAGAAGGTAAAGCACACAATCCCTTCCTTTATGATTTCACCCCAACATATTGACTACTTCGTAATCAGATGCCTCATCTTGTCAATTTGGTAAGTCGTTTTTCATGTTTACACTACATTGCGCATTCTCGAAGGCTGAGTAAATGATGGTTTATAGAACGAAGGTATGCAGCCTCCGCGAGGCATCAACGTTTTCACCGACATCCCAGTTGACCTTTGACCCCCTTTCTCTCCAAAGATCCCCTCATGAGCGAATGCTTAATCTACCAGATCAAACCTGGAAAGACTATTGTACGCGACTAATTATCGTGTGACGTGACTGTCTACTCACTATCCTGCAACGTGCAGGTTGGTCGCCTTGATAGTGAAGTACCTGCTGCCATTCGCCTAAGTGGGGATCACATCCTCGAGGAGCACTGCTATTTCGAGAACACAGATGGCAGAGTCGTAATTATCTGCATGCCAGATAGCGTCACAGTAAGACAACTCTTTCGGTCGGTATCCTGAATCTGTCACTTATGAACGTATGTATCTTAGTTTTTGAACGGAAAGCAAATTCTGCCAGGACAGGTAATCTTTATTCCAAATCCGTGAAAGCCTAACTTATCTCCGCATTTGATATTTAGCCTCATAAACTCCGTTCTGGTTTCCGGATCATCCTTGGTATGTTGTGGTTATTTTCTTTTTTTTATACACTCACAATGCATTTTGCTGTGTCATTTGAATATAGGCGACAATCATGTTTTCAGGTTCAACAACCCTGAGGAAGTGCGCAGACAACGTGATCGCGCCACCATGAGGACAAACATGCATTTAAGTGTTTCAGCTGGTGATCTCGACATGTTGGGTGAAAACTCCCCGCGACCCGATTCACCAACTTCGTCCACGGATGAACAGTTTGATGTCGACTGGAATTTTGCCAAGCGCGAGGCGGCTCTAACTCGACTGGGTCTGGACCCGACGCTTGACAATCTACCGGATGATGATTTGAACAAACTGTTTGAAAAAATTACCAAAGTCAAGACGATGCGTGACCATAACTCGAAATCTCGTCCAGAGAGTAGCCTTAGCCAAGCCGACGATGTGTGGAGTGAAACGAGTCGACCACAGGCGAGTGATTGGAACACTGACGATACAAGCTTGTACACTGTCCCAAGCCATGGTGCTGTCGACGATCCGCTCAAGGACGTCAAGAATCAGCTGGAGAGTCGCCTTCAGGAAATTGGCGACTCCTCAACTGAGGCAGAGGACTTGAAAGTCGAGAAAGAGCACATGGAACACCAACTTCGACTCGTACGAACGCAGATGAAACGACTAATTGAAGCACGTGCTAGAGGTGACTCTGATGTTGTTGGATTAGACTTCGAACCCGTCATCTTCTCCGCACGACAGCTGAGATTAATTAGGAAAGTTTTGGATCGGTGGCGAGCGCATCGTGCGTTTTCAATGGCTGAGATAATACTAACAAATGCGGTCGCAATGAAAGAGGCCAATATCATCAGGTCAGCACGATCCTTCAATCTAATGTAGTAAATATACTAACGCTGATCATGATTAGCAAAGAACTTGGAAAGGAAGTATCGTACAATTTTACAATAGCGTCCGGTGGATCCCTCGCTGCGCCTTCGTCTGCTGTCGATACCATCGCTGGTTTGGATGAATTCGGTGATGTTGCAGATCCTATTCTTGCATCTGCAACACAGCCATCAGTCGCGGTCAAAGTTCTTGACAAGAGGCATAACGCCATCTACGCATGGTCCTTGGATCGCATGCAACAGCAATTACAGCGCATGCGCAACCTCACAACATACATTGACCGTCCATCCTACACACAACATTTCTCCTCAGATGAACCGTTTTTCGACTCGCCACCTCCAGAGTATTCATTCATCGGAAACGCTTTGATCTCACTCGCGACTTTATCACGTCGGCTATCCTCGACTTCCACAGTTCCTATATTCTGTCGATATACGGCAGAGGCCATTGGGTCATGCCGGGTCGACATCAAGATTGTCAATGTTGTTTTATCTTCCAAACACCTCAACGGATCATCTCCATCAACGCGTGCATCTTCTCCAGTCTCTGGGACGGTTCCTCCGGGTAGCAAATTAAGCTTCTTCCTGACCATTGATTCTGTCAAGGGGTTGTCGTTACATGATTTTTCTGGTGTACATCTTCAAGTACGCCTATCTTCCTTCGTGGGATCTTCAGTAGCTGCTGAAGAAGTTTTTCCTTCAATGGCTATTGACATGGATGCGTCGTCATTATCTGAGCTGAAATCCAGGCGTAGCTTCTCGATTGTCACAACTTCCAAAGTGCTTAACCATCTACGACAAGGTTATGCTCCAATCGAGTTTTTTGCTGCATTGAAGCCTACGTATCTGGAGCGGATGGAACGATGGGATGAAATGCGAGAACAGAAACAATTCACTCGTACCAATCCTACTATTTCTCCTCTACCAGAACCTCGACCAATCACTCACCCTCCAATGCGCCGTTCTGAAACTGATTTCGTGGTCGAACAAATACATGACGTCGTAGCATGGCTGCAGATATGTGAGCTTGCACCAGACGGGTCTTATACTCCTGTGCCAGTCATATCCCAGGGCAGTCTGGATCCAGGTGTTTTTTCACTACATCAAGGCCTCCAACGGCGTATCGTCCTCTCACTCGCCTCCAACTCCGGTCAACAGCTTCCATGGCTAGAACTTACCAAAGTTCGCATCGGCAATGTCCGGCTACTTGATGCCAAAGGCCGTGTGCACGACTCCGCGTCAAAAGCATTGGCAACACTTCCACTTCTCAAAGACCAAATCGTGGATTTTAAACCAGATGGCTCGGGAGTGCTATTAGGTGAAGCCTTGTGGGATTCTAGTGTGCACGACTCTGTCCTTCTCAACAGAGTCACTGCTTCCAACCAACGTATACTACTTCAGCTTTCTTGGGCTGTTGCAGTTGAAATTTGCAGTGATCCAGTCCAGTTCAGCATGGATGTCGCAATTGCGATGCAGACCCGAGACGCAGGTCCTCCGTCGAAAATACTCACTTTCTTCGGTTCAAACAAGATCCTTTCGAAGACGAGCACACTCTTCAATGTGCGGCTATCGCCCCCGCTGACTCGCTCTGCCAAAGACCTTTGGCGTCTAGATACGTCAGAGAAGTACGTCAGGGGCGAAGAGGCGCTTGGAGTGTGGAAACCCCGCGGTATCTCACTTGTCGAAGACTATACGCGGTTGATCACAATGGAAAGGAGGGCGGCTGATGTACAGGCCATCCGGGTTATACTCGCCGCCTCGCCGCCTAAACTGATATCAGCCGACGCGCTCGTCTGGCGTGCGGATGATCTGTTAAGGAAGTCTGTTGGCCTGTGGCAAAAGCAGTTCGGGCATCGCGGAAAGGTATGGTCTTCGTCCTTGTGCATTCTGAGCTCTGTCTTGATCCGTGAGGATATTCTAGATTATTCTGAGTCAGGAACCTGTGGAGTCCGAAGAGATTACATCCACTAAACAAGTATTAGAGCATGAGTCTCTTGATGGTTTGAAGTTGATATCACAAACAAGAGTCATACCGCGGAGGTATTTATTGTCTCACTCACCTTTACAATGAACAGGGTATGCGGCTAATATGTAGCAACCAGTGATGGAGCTACTAAGAAGGGTCATCTCATGATCCTCAGCGATGCGAGCCAGGACACTTGGGAGAGGCGATGGTTTGTCCTCAAGAGGTGCGGAATTTTTTTACGACCAAGTTCAATTACTGATAGTATCGCAGACCATATCTACATATCTTTGCTCATTCAAATGAGTTGGAGGAGACCGGTATAATCAGCCTGACTGGCGTAAACGTAGAAAGCGACCCTCACAAGGAATCATTACTTGGGGTTAGTGACCACGGTTGATAGTACGAACTCATCAAAATTGATTGATTCATCTATCTCAGAAGCCCTTCTCATTCACCCTCTTTACCTCATCCAATTCTCATGCGCTTGCTGCTCCAAATCTGAAAGAACTGCAATCATGGACGACTAAATTGGATCCCACTCGTCTACCTTCATGATTTGTGCGCTATCCTCCTTTATATTCCTAATGTTAATCTTCCCCAAGTCAGATCTTGCTATTTTGCATCAAATTACTAGATACTTGCACACATTTGGCACACATGTATTTTTTAATTCTTTTTCATATCTACAACCGCACTCGTTTCCGGATTCTTGGGAGGTCACTGAAGTTCTTTGGCTAATACTTACTATATATACTGGAAATTATGGCCATCCAGTGTTTAAATTGCAGACATGTATCTCTCTTTAACTCAGACCTACTCGAATCGCAAGCTGAACATACTGAATGGATGGACCACGGCAGACAAGTGACTGACTTACTATATATGTGGTCGACTCCAATGTCATCCGACTCTGCCCGCTTCGTTAAACTAAAAGTTTATAACCCGAATTCCAGACCAAACTTATATCATGATAGATGATTCAAAATGATCAATCGATAACAATATATTCTCAATATGCCACTGGCAAAAAATCACACACTGCATCCGCCAACCGAGAGCCTCGGCGCTCGAAGACACCTCTTATTCATCTACCTGGCGTTAATTAAGTTTCAACGTCAACGTCGGCCTACGTTGAGTCGATAAATGGTACCATGGTGGGAACCAAAAAACCTTTCGACATTTAGTAATTATTTTTAGGCAACGACCTTGTGAACTTTTTTGCCAACGGGCTTGTGACGATGAGAAGAATAGAGCTTAAAAATAGTTGGTTCAATTCCAAAAGTCCTTGATAAAAAAAATAAAATGGTACACATGTAGTCTACAATGTAGTTTCCTTCCTTAGATAAGATGTTAAATACTCTAGAATTATAACAGGGGAATCTTTAGGGAATCTATCGTTTCCCCTTTTGATATGAAGGGCGTGTTGTGCAGGGGTGAAGGGGTGTGTTCAAGGCAGTGTGTTCTTCAATCGTCATCTGTGATCCTTTATCTAGTCGCATCTCTCTATTGGTGTATCATTCTAAAGAAAGAACATGAGCCATTTCTTTTGAGAGATCCGTTTCAAGTTGTCACTGACCTCACGAATGAAAGTAAGCATGTGACATGTAATATACCCTTTCGAAAATCCGGCTCCAGCGTATGCGAAAAGGTATTGCCATTTTCGTTTGAAAGCAGCATAATCAGAATAATCCCGGAGTGCTGGGTAATCTTTTACGATCGTTTCTTGTGTAAGGCTGGCTTCTAGCCTCCTTCCCCACTCGCGAAGAGTCCGAGGATAATCTGATGGGAGAAGAAGTCTCAGATAGGTCACATTTATAGAGGGAAGAGGGAGATCAAAGGTACTTACGGGCCGCATGGTTTTCCACACTTTCAAGAGTGAAGCGACCTTGTGATGATGTGTGTGCGGCAGTGATGAGAGCGGTTGCGCTGGGTAGGCACGAGTTTGGCCACATGTATTTACGCATGAAGTCTTCCGCTCTGGCAGCAATGAGGTTTAGATGTGATCGCGATAGTAATGGGTCATTAACATACTGGTAGGTCGAATATCTTGATTCAGGGAAGGTAGATGCGGTGACAACAGCTGTCGCATTTTTGGATTTGAGAGCAAAGTCAACAAGTTTGAAGTAGAGATTATAATATTTCGCTCCGACATGCTTGATATTTCCTCCATTAGAAACCTGATCGCAACCAAAAATATATAAAAAAAAGCTCACCTCTAGCATTTCTACACTGATAAAGGCATCAAAGGCTTTCTCGAACTCTGCCGGGATTTCTCGATAGTCGAGGAGGTGAACACGAATTCGGCTCTCTAGTCCAGCAGCTTTAATGCGTTCCTCTGCGAGATTTTTTTGCTCAACAGACAGTGTCAAAGTATCTACTTCGCAACCATAGAGGCGGGCGGCCTATTGAAAAAAAAAATGGTTAGGCTTGATTTTTCCTTGGTTGATGTCAGATCAAGAGTACCTCAATGGCAAGTCCCCCCCATCCACTACCAAATTCAAGGATTCGGTCTCCAGGTTTTACACGTGCTGCCGACAGTACATGGCGAATTTTCCGTAGTTGGGCGGCTTCTAGATCTCCAGGGCTGGGGCCTATTTCTAGGTCACCGCGTACGCCGCCTTCTGCTTCGCTCCAGAGCGCACAAGAGTACATCATTTCCTTACTCAGGAAAGCCTTTGATATAAAGTGGGTCAGCAACTATTTTTATTTTTTTTGACGTCTCTATGGTCGAGCCTACTTTGAAAAGCTCGTTGGACTGATCATAACTGGCTATCGCGTTGAGTCGCGCTTGGGAACGCGTTTGACCAAGGAAGCTATTGTAAAGACTGGATAGAGCTGACGAGACTTTGGCTGCCATTGAGGATAGCGTAACGTCCATGCCGGCTTGGTTGTCGAGCCATAGCTGTGATACGCGCTCATTAGAGTGGAACGTATGGGTGCAATGAAAATGACGTACGTTCATGGCTCCTTTTAAGGACGAGACTTGGATATCTCCAATCATGAAAGCTTCACTAACTAGATCAAGGTTTTAAAATTTGTAGGGAGGGATAAGGATAATAATTACAGCCAAGATCGCCGGAACTGTTTTAGGCGGCAGGACATAAGGAAGGTGTAGGGGTCCGACAAAAGTGAGATATGGGCTCACAGTAGAATGCGAAACCAAAAGTTATCATTGATAACTTGGAGATGGACATCATTGCAGCCCTTTTGATAATTTCCATAATAGTGTGTGCCTTCTGAGTCGGATATTGTGAGATGACCAACGGTGATTGCGCTTTCAAGGACGGAGAGTATTGAAGATCGGACTAAAGAGGGGGGAGGCGGGGGGGATAAATTGTTAGTGTGCAAAGGGATTATTGGCAGAGATGAGATTCTAACCGAAAGAGATTAACCAAGATTTTGGAGTCAATGGGTATAGAGAAAGCAGCGAAGAGGATTTGGAGAACTGAAGACAAAGTGAAGGTGAGGAAGAAGGCATATTGGGGGAAATGAAGAGAGATGGGGTAAACGGACCTGGAGCTTTTAAGCATTTGTTTTTTGTGTTGTTGTTACCGATACAGTAGCGTAGCACATTCAAAAAGTTATTCTGTGGGCTGAATGGGGGTACATACCAACTTTGAACCCTGAACTCAGAATTTCCAGATCCTCTTACCAGCATTGCCGACAGCACGCCGTAATAGAAAAGCTCCTTTTTCCAACCCGCTAAACTGGGAGACTCGTCTTCAGAAGAGAAAAATGAACTCGGCTTCATTCTTAATAAAACCTTACAATTACTTTCACGTGGCAAACCCCATCAAATCTCAGGATTTCACTCAGATTCACTCTCGGATTCCGATTCCGATCTCTTTTCCTCAACCACACACACCAAATGTTTTTTCTTGCTGCATGCTCGTCCTTTCCCACAACAGAACAGCCATTTCACCTCTTGCCACGGAATGTCACTTTCTGTCGATGTGGATACTCTATCTACTCAGGCCTCACTAATATTCAACTTGCAGCATGATTCCATCCCCGACAATCAATGGGTAGAAAAAAAAAGAAGAAAAAAAAGAAAAAAAAAAGTTAATAGTTAATATGAAAAAAAATGAAAAAAAAAAAATTGAAAAAAAGATGACACAGTTGTCCCCACTTCGGTTATAAGTGTGGGCGTATTGTTATTACGCAAAATTTCTCAGCAGGTACTCCGTATCATCGCAGAACCTCCAGAGAATGCATCTTTCACCACCTCGGGGTGATTGCACGGTTTTGAAAAAAAAAAAAAAAAAAAAAAAACATGGACTGGATGAGGCAGATCTATCCCCCTCCCCCCACTTTATTTTCTCATATGTGTGGACTTGGCGCTCAAAGTGCATGCACAAACGCCGCCACAGCACTCCACATGCTACCAAGCTTCTCCAACCTGGAAAATCCTCGGAGAATTTTCAATATTCGTATCGATGGTCCGTAAAATCCCCAGATAGATCGCAGCCCTCAGTTATCGACGGAGCAACCCGACGGGGCTGCCTGCCAAATTAACCTTTTTTGAAGCCTTTTTGGAAACGAGACCTTGGCCCTGAGGGCGGGGGACACCTATTTAATTATTTCCTGTTTTCCGAGGGCGCCAAGTAATTTAATGCCAGTGAGGATACTCATATGTGCGCATGTGTAACTATACTACCTTGTCAAGGTATCTCTAAAATGCTTCAGAAAACTAGCGATCGAGTTTATCATACATTTTCTGTCGTACGCGAGTTTAAGGTTGAGATCTCGTCCTGCAGTCCTACTGATCGTGAATAAAACACAGTTAGTCTTCAGGGTATAACAGGCGCAAGATGAGGTGTTCAACAGTCACCGCGAAAGAAAATAGAGGTTCCGATCACAGAACTTGAACAAAAAAGCCTCTCTTGTTGCAAGCAAAACGGGAAGGTAAAAACGGTCAGTTCGAGGCAAGCCCCGGATTTCAAGTGCCCGTTTCAAAGTGAGGTTATTGTGACAGAGACTGGATAGCACACCAACAGTTGATAGTGTATTAACCGTTCAGCTTGCTTAAAAAGAACCAAAACATGTCGACACGTAAACCAACAGAGTGTATCAGCTCTGTTGAAAGCACTTGCGTGAGATCCATCATGCCTGCCTAAAAGGCACAGAATAAATAGCTCACGCTAAAAGGCTCGATGGCAGACAGTTGCTCAAGTAATGTCACGATGTGGAGCAGAGATAAATTTCTGTCAAGAGATTTCTAACTAGGCAAGCTTATCGGCTAGCTCGTGATGTCGGATCGAAAACAACATTTCGCAAAAGAACGGAGGAACAGAAGGACTCTGTGGCATGAATAACCGGTGGTACAAACGTAAACTTAAACCAACCGGAGTTTGTTATGTGATTCGCAGAAATACGGCGCACATTAGGCATCTGACGGGGATACTTGTAGGGGATATCGATTAAGAGTTGGCTTTTGTTGGGTATGATTACCGAAATGATGAGAGTCGTTCGAGACTCATAAATACCGATAGAAGGATGCACATAGCTGACTCTGCAGTCAGAAGGATGGTCGCGGAAAGTTTCAGCGAGCGGTGGAAGGTCTCCTGTGTCCTAGACTCCTAGATCTGCACATCGATTCGTTCCAGAGCATTCGAGAAAAGGGAGTCGGGATGGAGGAAAAGAACGAACGGCGGTCATTCCGAGTTAACAAAAACATCCTTTGTCGATTGGCTCGGACCATGATCAGTGACAGTGCTATAATACAGTCTCCCAGCAACATCATTCACGACCCAGTCCAGTCCAGACACGAGGTTTTGCCCAGTCACCGCACTGCAAGGCCACAATTTCCAGTGATGAGTCGTAATTGACCGAAGGTCTAAAGTCTGAAATGGAAACGTGCCACATAGAGCTCAGATTGAGAAAATCGGAACAGAAAAAAATGGATCTTACGTCGCGAATTTCTGCGTCACTCATCGAACCTTGCAAATCCTGTTTGTTGGCCAATACAAGTAGAGATGCACCTGCTAGACGCTGGAATAGGACGTGATATCCGTGAAAGATAGCAAAAAAATTAAAACCAAACAGCTCTGGCGGGAAAAGTCATAATTTTTCTCACATCTTCCGTTAGTAGACTGTGTAATTCTTGTTTACAATCTTGCATGCGCATCCTATCTCCTGAATCGACGACCCATACTAAAGCGTCTGTCTGTTCGAAATAGTTTCTCCAATACGGTCGAAGCGTCCTTTGACCACCAACGTCCCCTAAAAGTGTAAAATCGGATCTTAGTGGCAGGGGTAGGAGCAGGCAAATAGCTTGAATGATCGTGGGTGGGAGGGTCACGTACAAATGTTCAAGGTGTATCTGTTAGATTAACGGAGATGGCTCAGCATCGAAAACACGAAAAAAAGTTAACAAACTTCTCCAACCTTCCATGCACAAATGTCTTAATGTTGAATCCTAAAGTGGGACTGATACTGCTGATATCCTCCCCGTTAAGCTTCTTGAGGATCGTTGTCTTTCCTGCATTGTCAAAGCCGCTTTGTAGATTTGGCGATTAAGCTGCTTAGGAAATGTGCAACTAAACGGTTTTTTTTGGTGAAGCTTACAGAAAGAGCAAACGCATCTCCTTTTCTTTCTGTCGATTTTTGCGAATAATTGTAAGCAACCCCATAGCTGTTGATAGCTGAGCGTTGAGTTTTGGGCCAAGTGGTCACGGTGAATTTGACCCGAAGCCCGATGGCGGTAACCGGTTGTAAAGTAATCTGACTCGGAACTCCATTATCTAGACTGCACATATTTCTGTCATATCGACCACTATGCCGCCCAAAAATAAAGGAAACAAAGGCAAAAAAGGAGCTGATGATTTTTGGTATATCCGTCAAAAAATCTAATACACAGGTGTTCGATCTCAAACTTTGTTAGGGCCAATGCCGGTGACACCGTTGCGCCCAATCTCTCTGCGCCCAATGGCGGAGGATCAGATGGCGAAGATATCTTCGCAAAGAAACCAAAAGCTGGATTCTCAGCGTTTACCTCAGCAGGTCTAATGGATGACATTCCTGCAGATGATGATGAAGATGGTGGAGGAGGACTTATGGTAAGATTTATCTGTCATCAATGCATTGCTCACACACTAAATCAGTCCCACTAAACTGTGATTAACAGTCACTGATAAAACCAAACGGAAAACCAAAAAAAGAGAAGGAGAAGAAGTCAAAAGCGAAAGCTAGTACAAGTAATACTAACGACAACGACGACCAAATCGAGGCTCAAGTTCCCAACCAGGATTCTAAGAACCCTTTTGAGGTAACCGCTGAGGACCTTGCTGATGAAGAATGGGGTCCTGTGAAAGAGAAGAAAAAGAAAGACAAGAAGGGAAAAGGTAAGAAGGGTGCAGTAGAAGTGGAGGAAGAGGCAGAGAAGGAGGATGATAAGAGTAAGTTGAGGAAGAAATCTAAGAGGTGATTGATGATCTCAGTTATGATCTACAGGTAAGGTGGAGGCTGCAGCCCCTCCAACGATAACTTCAGGTGACAAGGATGAGGAAGAAGATGAAGTTGATACACCGGAGATTAAAGTACTTTCTAAGAAGGAGAAAGAGAAAGTGAAGAAAGAGAGAGAGAAGGTTTGCTTCACTAACGACCTTGTTCGCAAAACGAGGAAAACTCAGATCGATTTCTGATTTCATAGGCAAAGAAAAAGGCACAGGCTGCCGCAAAGAAGGCCGCCGAAGGAGAAGATGCAGTTGCACCACCACCACCGACTATTTCAGACCCCACGCCAGCCGCACCTCCAGTAGCCGCGGCAGAGGAAGGTGACAATGACGGAGATGATGCTGCAGGGGGGAAAACGGATAAAAAGAAGAAGAAGAAGAAGGCGGCCAAGAAAGACGATGAACCCGCGCCTGCAGCCGGCGGCGCGAAGAAGAAGGGAGGTATTGGTGCTTTGAAAGCCCTAATGGAGGAAAAGAAACGATTAGAGGAGGAGGCGAAACGCGTGGCGGAGGAGGAGAGGAAGAGGATCGAGGAAGAGGAAAGGCGCGCAGAGGAAGAGGAACGCAAGCGTGAGGAAGAGAAACAGCGCAGAAAGGAGAAGGAGAAGGTCCGATCTTCAAACTTTTCTTTGTTTCTTCGTTATTAACACCTTCACCTAGGCCAAGCGAGAGCTTGCGAAGAAAGAGGGACGGTTTCTTACAAAAAAGCAAAAGGAGGAGAAACATCTAGCTGAGATCAGAAAGCAAGCTCTTTTAGCTTCTGGTGTACAAATCGAGGGTCTGCAGCAGCCTTCAGGAAGTGGGCCGCCGGCAGTCAAAAAGGTTGTTTATGGAAACCGCAAGAAGAAAGGTCCAGTTGCGAAAGATGGATCTCCTGCACCTGAATCGCGGCCAAGATCTCCTGAACCAGTCGCATCTCCTTCACCTCCCATTGTTGAGAAACCAGTTGAGGCAATACCGGCCAACGGCGATGCGAAGTCAGACTGGGAAGCTAGCAGTGATGAAGATGATACGAAAGCACAGGGAGAAGCAGTCAAAGACTCATGGGATGCTTCAAGTGATGATGAAGAAGAAGAGAAACCACGCAAGTTTGAACTTTCTTGATTTGAAATCATTTTGAATTTATGACCAACAGAACCTGCTAAATCCGTGGCAGAGAGCAACAAGCCTACTTCAAAGACCCTACCTGCCGCAAAGGCGGGGCCACCTTCGAAACCAGCACCTACGAAACCAGCACCTGGCGGGAAGGCATCTGTTAAACCTGCTCAGAAAGAGGAATCGTCTGAATCCGAGGAATCTGATGATGACGATGATGATTCAGACTCTGATGATTCCGAGGAGGACTCTGATGAATCATCTGAAGAAGAATTAACTTCCACTCAGAAACAGGCTGCACAGCGAAAAGCTGAAGCTGCTGCACGTCGCGCTAAAGCCCACGAAGCAGCCTTGGCAGCCCGTGACAAAGACGACCTCCGCAGTCCTATATGCTGTATTCTAGGCCACGTCGATACTGGGAAAACGAAGCTATTGGATAAAGTTTGTTTCTTTTGACTTTATTATGTCGCTTGCCCGTTGTGACATTTTACTGTCAGATTCGTCAAACCAATGTCCAAGAGGGTGAAGCTGGAGGTATCACTCAACAGATTGGCGCCACATATTTCCCCGTGGAAGCAATTAAGACCAAGACCTTGGTCATGAACAAGGTACTTGCTTCCCATCAACAGTACGCGACCATTGATCGTTGATGATATTCTAGGATAATCAACAAGAATACAAAATCCCTGGTCTTCTAGTCATCGATACTCCTGGTCACGAGTCGTTCACGAATTTGCGATCCCGCGGTAGTTCTCTCTGTAACATTGCCATTCTCGTCGTTGATATTATGCACGGCTTGGAGGCCCAAACCTTGGAGTCTCTCCGATTACTACGAGACCGCAAGACACCTTTCATTGTCGCTCTCAACAAAGTAAGTTGCAACTAGGAACTTTGAATGCTATGCTCATTTCCTTCCTTCTTGTAGATCGATCGTATCTACGGCTGGATTCCGACACCAGATGGCGCTTTCCGCGAATCTCTAGAGAAACAGACTCGCTCTGTCCAACGCGAATTTGATGATCGTGTGGCCAAGACTATCGTTGCGTTTGCGGAGGAAGGATTGAATGCGGCATTGTATTACGAGAACAAGAACTTTGCTCGTAATGTTTCGCTGGTACCGACTTCAGCCATCACGGGAGAAGGTATACCAGACATGATCATGCTGCTCGTCAATTTGACACAGCAGCGGATGAGTGACCGTTTGATGTACCTGTCCGAGTTGGAGTGCACTATCCTTGAAGTCAAGGTAATTGAGGGGTTGGGAACCACCATCGATGTCGTTCTTTCCAACGGTATACTACACGAAGGCGATAGGATGGTCGTCTGTGGTCTCAATGGTCCTATTGTAACCCAAATACGAGCACTTTTGACCCCTCAGCCCTTGCGAGAACTTCGTATTAAGGTTACATTTTATCTTATTTCCATTTTATACCTACAATGCTGATGCTTCTAGCTCAGTCAGCTTATGTTCATCATAAACAAGTCAAGGCCGCCCTCGGTGTCAAAATTACTGCACCAGATCTAGAAAAAGCTATCGCCGGTTCTCGTTTACTAGTTGTCGGGCCCGATGACGACGAGGATGAGCTCAAAGAAGAGGTTATGTCCGATTTAACTTCCCTCTACGATAACATCGATAAATCTGGTCGCGGTGTCTGTGTCCAAGCATCTACACTTGGGTCCCTGGAAGCATTACTAGACTTCTTGAAAAGCAGCAAAATTCCAGTTTCTGGCATCAACATCGGACCTGTATTCAAACGTGATGTTATGCGAGCCGGAACCATGCTGGAAAAGGCCAAAGAACTTGCCTGCATTCTTTGTTTCGATGTTACAGTTGATAAAGAAGCTGAACGACTTGCCGACGAGATGGGCATTCGATTATTTAAGGGTATGTTGCAAGTTTGTAGAGTTTTCCTCTATTCTTACCCCAGAAATAGCGGATATCATTTACCATCTTTTCGACTCTTTTAAGGCCTATAACGAAGAGATTACAGAGGCCAAGAGAAAGGACGCTGCTCCACAAGCAGTCTGGCCTTGTCGTCTTAAAATCATCGCAGCATTCTGTAAGCGTGACCCCATCATCCTCGGCGTAGATATTCTTGACGGCACCTTGCGTGTTGGTACGCCTCTCGCTATCGTGAAAATCGATGCAACAACGGGCAAGAAGGAAACGATTGATCTTGGGAAAATGTAAGTTATCAAGTGCCATTCCTGCTTCCTTTCTCATTCATTCTGTGTGTGTTCAGTACGTCCCTGGAAATCAACCATAAGACGTTTGAGGTAAGCTACACCTTGGATAGGGTATCCTGCCACCGCCTGACTTCTTGGGTAGATCGTGAAAAAATCTCAAGCGGGTGGTGGAGTTGCGGTGAAGATCGAACATGCTGTTTATCAATCTGCGAAGATGTTTGGACGACATTTTGATGAGAAGGATGAAATTCTCAGTCACATTACTCGCCAAAGTATTGATGTATTGAAGGTGCGTGTTTGGCTCAGGAGATTTTTTTACGGGAAGGACCCTCACCGTTTCTGCAGACGTCATTCAAAGCTGATGTATCGAACGAGGAATGGCTTCTCATCCGAGCCCTTAAGCTCGTAAGTCATTCACTTTTGATTCATCTCTGTAGTCTTATTATTTTTTCCAAAGCGCTTTGGAATCCCCTGAAGAAATGTACTGGGCAATACTTCGCAAGAGAAACGTTCAGCCTGAAAATCTGAGATGGCCTGTTGAATTATCCTCACACTCACACTCTGAAACGGGTATTTGTGTATCTAAACTATCGGATTATACACGTCGCCTTGTCAACTTTAAAACCTGATATGAGCTTGTTGGTTAATTTTTAGTCAATCTTGCTACGGTGCTACCTGCTCTTGGCCATCGAAGAGAAATCAGAGGAACTTTTGATTTGCTCTGCCAGGCTCTATTCACACAATGGATCAGGTTTGCAAATTCCCGTTCAGGTTGATAGCCGTGACCGCTTGAGGTTAGTCCTTCATCAAGGGGTATTTGTGTTTACTTATACCCCAAGTGGAAAATATACCATGAGGATGTTGGGCTCTGTGCATGTAGGTTACGGGACTTACCAGAATTTTTTTTCCATGGTGCAGGTCTGATACGTTATCATTATCATGAGAACAGTTCAACACCGTAGACATCGAAATTTAATAAACGCTCCGCTTCTCACAGCTTCAAGTATTAGCCCGAACGTGGATGATAGGCTAAGTTTGCTGACATATCAGGCGAGTAGTTCGTGTTAGTAGCAGGAACGGGCGTCTCCGCGGCATTTATTTTCCAAATGCTGACGTCAATGGTACTCTGGCGGAAAGTTGCCAAAGGATTGAAGAAGAACGGTGTCATCTTCGGAATCAAGAAGGCGAGGAGGGATGCGAAGGCTTTGATGTCTGGAGTGGTTGGATCAGCCAATGAAACGACGAGAGCAAGTGGAAGTGGACGACATGGTGACGACAAACTCTTGACCAAGGGGTTCACGCTAGTAAAAGGTTCCGGATTACGGTAAGAAATATCAGGTCATAACAGGGTTTGATTTCAATTAAGTCCAGTAACTGCGAAAAAAAAAAAAGGTATTTCAGATTGTAGCATTCGGAGGAAAAACTACATGCAACGAACGCCGAATCCCTCGCCGAATCCCCGGACACTGTTCACACGGCTTTTGCTCGTTCCTAACCGTTAATAATAGACGACCTCGGAAATCGTCCATCTGGCTAGAAACCTGGAATGTCACAGCCAGTTTGAACGTGAGATGCTGAGTAAACGAAGCCTCAATGGGAGAAATCAAATAATGTGAAGTTATCAACTGACCCACAATTGCCATAATCACAGTACACATGTCCCCCATTGAGAATGTGACATTGTTCCCAATCGCATAATAATAGGTGTCTTGCATTACTACGTCCGCCGCTGGTGTAGTTACCTCGGGTGTAAACAGATAAGGGGAATGAAAGAGGTAAGTACAAAACCGAAAAAGCCGAATTCAATGGAAGTGACAGACAAAGTACATGCGTGAGATAGAAATTTTCGCAGTTGAGAACGATAAAGATAGGAAGATATCCTGCGCCTCCTTTCCCATCGTCCAAAGAAGTAACAAGGTTGGATGGTTTGAAGGTCGTATCCAGCGAGTCAGAAGTACCAGCAGGTTCATCTGCAGTGTACCACACTAGGAGGTTGGGCCGAGACTTGACATGGTCGACTTGAGTCGTTACAGCGGAAGGGCTCATGTGTCCTGTCAACAATAATTGATATGATAATAATATCTACGAAGCATGCCTGTAAATGACGGGATGACGAACCATCGCGTCAAATAAAAATCCAGCTTCGCATCTTGTCGTTGTCAAAAGGTGGGATAGGGTGCACGTAGGATAACAACACAATTATGATAGAAAGTGAAGCAGATCACAGTGAATCTATATCAATGCTGAGTGTCACGACTTGTTAGTAAAATGACACTCACCCTGGAGCTTTCAGCTGAGCCGAAATATATAAATAATTCCTCTTTTAAGTAGCCAACAAATTCTATAGAACCCCATCGGTAAAAAAAGGCATATGTGTCTCCTTTTCCAGGTTTGGCCAAGACAGTACTTGAAGGAGGATAAAAAAAGTGAGAGAGCCAGTAGCTTCATATATCTGGAAAGAATGCATGTAATAGTATACGCTTCAACTCTGGGTCTGAGAAAGGATAGAGAAAACGAAAGAGCATGCTTTGTCGCATTTCATGGAACAGTTCCACTGGTGAGTCTCCTCCTGTCAACTGATACAGAGACGCTTTAAGATCTAAGAGCACAGAGGTCTGACATAGAAATTGAAGCTGCTTTGGATACCTATTAGAATGTAACGGACGCGTCCAGTGAAGATGTATCCTGAGGGCTCAAAGTAGTCGCATCCTCGACAAGACAAGGTCAGACTGGAGAGCAACGAAGAGCCAGTAATGGTGTTGGAGAAGCAGCTAGAATAGGGAGCTGGCCACCTTCCCAGATTCATAGGCTGTTTAACTTGCGAAAAAAGGGTGGCTCTTAATCGTGCCTACTATTACATAATCAGCAACATCGCAACCCGAGCCAACCCGACACGGCCATCATCGTCGGGGTTTAATTTTATGCTTTATCTTTATTTTTTTGAAGTTTCTTCGTCTTGAATTCGTCTTCCTCTTCCTCTTTCTCTTCTCAAATTCTCAAGCATGTCAACAGATTCAAAATCTTTAAACATTGGTGACGGAGAGGCCACTGCAGCTCTCGTTGACCAAGACGAACTTCAACTGGTAACTTGGCGTTGTGAGCCTTGGCTGGGAGCTAACCTGCAAAAATGAGTTGCTATAATGGTAACGTTCAACTGGTGACAATTGGCCTGGCTGCGGGTATCCGAATGCTAGCTATTACTTTTCCCTCGGTCTGGTTCATGTCGTTTTTGACGTTATACCCCCGATAAAGGAATCGCATAGCGAACAGGAGGGTTGAGATCATACCGCTTGAACCTGAACAGCGCTCATACCTGCGTAGGGAAGCCTCCCAGTGTCATCGCTCATTACTTCCCCGTTTATGGGGCATCTTCGCAATACTGACCTTATCATTCATCAGCGAAGCCTGGGGTACAAACAAGTATGTGCCCATGGGATTTTGCTGTGATTGTATTCCTACCCCCTTGTTTTTCTCAGAAACTCCATCGAACATGGAGCCTCGTTGAAAGCTTTGCGGCTAGCTTCTGTGCATTGAACTTCATTGGGGGTGTTAGGTTTGTAAAAATTCCTATCTCACTGCTGTAGTCTGATATCAAATAGGTCGGCTCTCTTCCTTGGTTTATTGGCAGGAGGCCCTGCTGCTATCTGGTATTGTTTCATGGTCTAAAATTTATAGTGATCTAAAATTATATATAGGTCATCCTACGTTATCACAATTATTTTCATGGTAATAACTGCCGCTGTTCTGGCAGAGATTTGCTCAGCGCTTCCACTGAGTGGCTCGATCTACATCTGGGCTGCAGAAAGTGCGGGGCCTAAGTACGCCAGATTCTTTGGTTTCATCGTGGCTTGGTGGTCCTGTACTGCATGGATGACATTCACTGCGGGAAATTCACAGGTCAGCACTTGCGCTTCGTTATTCCATCTCAGCTTATCCTCACTTTGTCCTGCCAGACGGCTGCAAATTATATCGTTTCTCAGCTTGCCGTTTGGGAGATCAGCTTTCCCGGAGGGGTCTCTAACGACAATGTCAAATGGCGTGCTCTCATTTGGGCCATTTCGGAAGGCTTGCTTATTGTCGCAGTGGCCATTAACTACCTTCCTCCCCGATTCTATTCAGCTGTCTTCCGCTTCTCGATTTTCCTCATGATGCTTGACTTTGTCCTGTGCCTCATCTGGCTTCCCATCGGCGTTTCAAAAACCTATGGCTTCCGGTCCGCCAAAGACGTTTTCACCATGAGTTGTATGTGATCTCCAAGAATATTGTCATTGGTGACTAATGTATTTTACAGTCAACGGTACGGGAGCTCCGGCTGGTTGGAATTGGATATTGTCGTTGTAGGTTATTCTTGAACAAGTGCAAAAATTTATTCTCACCATTCATAAGCCTTTTTACTGCCGGGACGATGACGGGCTTCGATGCATCTGGTCACATTGCTGAGGAAACTAAAAATGCACGGTAAGAACCTTGACGTCCATATGCTGACTCCTTCTCACCAAGTATTTCAAGAGTCATCGCGGGTAAAGGCATCTTGTCCAGTGCCATCCTAACTGGCGTTTTGGGTTTCGTGACCACTATCCTTTTCTTATTCTGTACACCTAGCTTGGATGTACTTTTTTCCCTCGAAGCTCCACAACCCTTCGTGCAGCTTTACGCTTTGGCCTTGGGTAAAAAAGCTAGCATTTTTATGACGATAATTGCTGTCATTGGCCTTATATTGGTAATTAGACATGTCCATCAAATTGAAATCAAAAAGCTCAAAATTTGCGATTCAGGGTACCAGTATAGCTATTGTTGCTTCCTCTCGCCTGGTTTTCGCTGTTGCCCGTGATGGCGTTCTACCAATGTCCAGTTGGATTGGCCAGGTTGATGACTCCGGGCAGCCAAAGCATGCAGTTACGGTAATCTACATATTCAGCGCTGCGTTACTGTGCACCATCCTCCCGAGTCAAGTCGCCTTTACTTCACTCGTTTCTGCTGGTGGTGTGCCTACAATTGCTGCATATGGCTTGATCGCGCTCTTGCGGTTTACTATGACACCAGACAACTTCAAATCCTCCTACTTCTTCCTTGGTCGATTTAGAAAAGTCTATTATTTTGTTACTGTCTTGTTTAACGGTCTTGTTGTTGCAGTACGTTGACCAATCACCTGCTATTCACAGAGGATCTTTGCTAAGTTGAATTTAGGTCATGCTTTCCCCGTTTTTCTTTCCTGTTACTGCCGCCACTTTCAACTTTGTCAGTCGGATGTCATTCTTTGTTTGTTTGTAACGTGCTCATCTCACTCTTTATCTAGGCATGCGTCATCTTTGGTGCTATCACTATCTTTGGTTTGTTCAGTTGGTACTTCACGCCAGCTGAGAAGTGGCTTCGCAAGGACCAAGTTCTCCAGGCTCTTCATGCATCTGATTAGGTTGGATCAGCCCATTCCATAAATCTTATAACCAATATTTTCCTTGATGCTCATGATCCTTCTCCCTTGGATAATGTTGTTTTTTTCCTTGATTATTTCGATCTATGTAGAATCTTGTAGAGTCTTTTAACAAGTCGTTTCTGTTTCTGTTGACGTGTCATGTGCAAGGATTTTTTTTGTTGTAAATCCATACACCCTGAGATCCGGACAATGGATCCCGCGGGATCGTAAATCACGCTTGACTGCCCCAAGATTCTTTATGTTGTCCACCAGTGCAACGGATCTGACGCAATCACCGCTGCTCCCAGCCGAGGACGATGTGTTCCTGGGTGAAGGCTCGACATTCGCCTAACAGTGAGAATTTGGGATCTACATCACGATTTCTAGTTCTGGTACATCTCAGAAGCTGGCAGTTCCTCTCTATGGCCCTGAGTAGAAGTTCGATTGGGTATATTGACGGGGCCATTTATATTGCATCCGAGCAAATTATTATTATTTTTCCCCGAAACCCTCCAATGCCAATTTCCAGTAAATGTCAATCATTTTGGGGGTTGAGCGGCTGGCCTTGAAGACATGCCCTTGATATTTTGAAAAAGGATTCGAGTTTTTCTTTGAAAGTGTCGTCGACTTACTGCCTGCGGAACCGAGTGGCGATCGACTTTAGGACAGTACTGGTTTGATCCAGGCATTGGTATTTTCACCCGCCGACATTATTCAGCGCTCCCTGCACATACGCAAGTGGTTGTGCGTTTACCTATGATGTATTATGTATTCAAGATTCTTACACCCAGATCTTCGTGAAGCTTTTAAGATTTTAAGGTTTCAAACATACTATGATATAGTGCGTAGTATGATGTTTTACCCTAATGGATTCGCGTGGTCGTAATCAATTAAAATGCCAATAACAAACTGGGGTACCTACTGGTTGCAGGTGGGCAGTGGAGCAGATTTCCCTGGAACTCTTTTCCGATGTAACGATGTTGAAGATTTGAGGGCTCGTCCAGTTATAAAGTTCTGACCTGAATTCCGGGTGCGCGGCAATATGACAGCCACGCGCTTAATCCCTCACGGGCCTCACAAGTTGACGTTGAGTGAATTATTTCAAACTCTTGCAGGACGCCATGCGTTTGATTCTGGCCCATGATAGCAACGGAGGACGTGCAGCCCCAGTTAAAAACGATAACATTTGATGACCTTGACGACACATGGTCGAAACAAGCTTCCCGCCGACAGGAATCTCTACATACACGACGCCGAATAGCCACCTTAGTTCCGCGTGTAGCAGCGGGCCCTAATCATTGTCGTGATGAACATCACAGCGTGCTGATTTTCTCGTGTCTAGCAGATCGATAGGATCCCCGCACTTGCATATGAGGGAAGGATCGGTGGGTTTCGACCAGCTTTCACAGATATCGGGAGTAGTAGTGGCTATCATCTCATCTCCACGTGGTGCGCGAGCTTCAATTGATGTAGAAAGGCGTGGAATAGAGGTGCGGGCTCTCGGGATAGGCGTCGGTGTGTCTATGCTAGACGCAATAGACTTTGTGTCGAAGGGGAATTTGACGGATGGGAGGGAACTTCTTTTTGATTCAATTTCGAGTGACTTTTCAGAAGTGTGGCCGTTCGCGTCGACTGTAGCGGCAGATGAAGCCCAACTGACGCGTAACCCTTTGGAAGGACTGACTGAGAAACTTGATTTTCTTTCGATAGGTTTTCGATCTTTTATTGAGAGACTCGAAGAGCGGTTCGGGGATCTAAGGGTGGAAGTAGCTGACGAGAAGCTTGATCTCTTTGCCTTTTGATTAAGGCGTATAGGTGGAGGGGTAAACTTCTCCTCTTCCTTGCGATCTCTTTCTCGGTTTTTTTGTAGCTTTTCTTCCTTTTTACGTTTAAGTCTTTCTTCACGAGCACGTTCTTTTTTTCTCATACGCTAAAAAAAAAAAAAGAAGAAAAGTTCGGGAGGAAGGATGAAAGGGCAGAAAGACAAAAACTCACCTCTGGATGAAGCTCAAGGTCTGGAGGTGAATTGGCCCACTCTCTCTTTATAATAACCGTCCATACCCAGACTCCCAAGGCAAAAAGAATGATACCCATCATAAAAGCCAAGCCACCAAAGGCGTAAATTTTTATGGCAAGCATTGCTGTAGGAGAGATGTGCATATTATCCATGTCACTGTTCGCGACAGATGATGTCGGGAAAGGCAACTTTGTACTGACTGGTCGCACAGCGATCATGACGAAGATTTAAAGACATTAACGCTATATATCTGGTTTATATAGGACATTTGGTTAGGAGCTGGTTTGAGACGTGATGTGTGGCGTAAGTCCTATGTAACCCTAACCCTACGCCCTTTTGTCTCCTTATACCTTATGGCTAAGAACTGGGATAGATATGGCAGAAAGGGTCTGGACATCGCCCATTCAGCGTCTACCCTGGGTTTCTCAGCTGCAAAGGTTAGCACACGCTTAGGAGTCAGTTGAATTCATCCATTTCTTTCTACAATCTTGGTTCTGATCACTTCGTTGTACTAGTTTTCGGTCGCAAGGAGCGTAGCTACCGCTGCCGTTGGCCTCACCACAACAGTCGTAGACCTCACACTATTTGGAGGAGGTACCGTTACCCGTCCTATCTTCGGCCTTGCAGTCTCCACCGTCCTTACTTTCGCAGAACAAATAACTCTTGCTCCAATCCATCTCAGCGAATATATCACATCCACGTCTCTTTTAGCAGCACATAGCTCTATCAATGCTTTGAGTGTCATCTTTCCGGGAAGCAGCGAAGCCGCATTCTCCTTAGTTTCCTTCATCGATCTAGTCCGTCGAGAGTGGTCACCGCAGACAGCCGATGAGAGTCTCCCAGAGAAGCAATACGGAATCACACAAGTTGCTCGAGCTATAGTGGGATGGGTTGTTTTACAAGGAGTGACACAACAATGGCAAGAACGACGTTGGTTCAAATATCTCAGAGAAATGGACATCAAAGAGCCTCCCAAAATTCACGATTCAGAGACTCTGCGGACACACAGGTACGCCCCCCATTACATTTTCGCTCTGTGTTAGACTCATACAACTTGTACATTAGGTCCTCTCGCATTCGTGTCAGATCCGATGTCATTTTCCCCGGCCAACAGGGACCTCAGATTATCGCAGCTGACATTGGTGAACCTGAACTCGCCCGCTCTCGAGCTTCTTCTATATACCTTTCTAGAACCAAGTCCCATATATCCTTGCACCACAGTTTCACCACGAACGCTTCTGACACGAGTGCTGATCCTCCGAGCCTTACAAATGCGGAAGTCAAAGCAACTTTGCGACGTCTGTCCAAAATGGTACTTGCCGGATATGGGGGCGCCAGTCTACTATTCTTTGGTGTATCCCCATGTGCTTTTGGTGGCAGATCTTCAACTCCAAATACCCCGCCCACATCCTTTTCTGCTGCGATAGCCAGAGAAAAAACTGTGGAAGAAGCTAATCTCACGCATGCCGTTGATGCTTCAGAGGCAGAAGCCGCTGGTGACGGAGAATTCACCGGTTCAGCAAGTGAAATTTCATATTCCTGGTGGGATGTATTATTGGGCAAACATGACCAGGAGATTTTCGAGCGTGCGACAGCTCATGTTGATGACTCTTTGAAGGACCAGGCGTCCGCTAACGAGAGGAACAAAAGCAAAATGAAAGCAACAGCTGTAAGCCTCGTATTTCATACCCGCAACAATACCGCCTCAATACTTTCTTCTTCAAAGGTTATTGGAAATGAACATCTCATGCCTCGTTTCTGGATCCTGACAGATCATAGTCGTGCTCAAATCGTGCTTGTCATACGAGGTCAGTTTCTCATCATCCTCGTCACCTTACCACTTAAGCCCATCGCAAACACACTCCGTAAATAGGAACCATGTCCCTGAATGAAATTGCCGTCGATCTCACCTGCGACGCAGAAACATTCCAACCAGCTTCCACACCACCAACTGAACAAGATGAACACCCATTCCCAGGCCAATTCGCATTCCCCAACATTTCAGAAAAAGTGATTATAGAAGACGAGACGACTGACAAACCGAGTTATCACGTACACGGAGGGATGTTGAAGATGGCTAAATTGATGGGAGATGCTGGTAAACCAGTGCATTCGGCAGTCTTGGACGCTTTGCATCACAATCCGGATTATGGTTTGTTTTTTTTATGTGTGCGATGCGTTTATAGAGATCTTGAACTGATGATGACTTTTCCAGAGTTGGTGTTGTGTGGACATAGTTTGGGTGCAGGGGTAGCTGCTATCTTAGGCATGGTAGCCTTGTTCGCTCTTACATTTGATAAATTTAATATAATGCTCTCGTTGACAGACCTGGGCTGACCCAAGGACATGCTTGACCGTTCGATCGAGTGGCCTTCCCGTCGGATGTCGAGTGTACGTCTACTGTTTCGGCCCTCCGTAAGCTCTTCCAACATCCCTCAAATTCCTTATTTACCCTTATCTCTTCTAGCGCACTCGCCGACGCCGCTCTTTCCCGGCTAACAGACAAGCTCATCGTTTCAATAGTCTACTCACACGACGTCGTCTCCCGACTCTCCCTAGGATCCATCCGAGACCTCAAAAACGCCGCAATGTGGCTTTGTGAGGCCAACGAAGCTGGCGATCGTAGTGAGGGATGGTCAGCTATCAATGCCCATGCGAAACGGTGGAAATCGGGGACAGGGTCGAAAGACGATATGGATTGGGTGGGTTTTATACTAGTGGTATATGAGAAATGACTGGACTGACCTTTTTTCTCCTTTCGAAGTTTATTGCTATGCGGAAAACCCTAGAAGCTAGTATGCAGAATACGAATATGTACCCGCCTGGGCGGGTACTATGGGCCATGCGAGATAAAGACCTGCATCAAGCACATCAGTTATACCCTTCATCAAAGATCTCACAACCCCCCGGCGGCCAGGACAAACTTCGCGTTTTTGATGTATTGGATGTAGAACAAGTTTTCTCTCAACTGGTGTTTGCTCGTAACATGCTAACGTGAGTGTACCAAATCTTATGGCTTCGTTCGAATGGCTGAATTTTCTTGTAGTGCTCACATGCCTCATCAATACGATCAAGTCCTACATGACTTGCTATAACTTTCGCATTCATTTCTTCTTTTTTTTTTTTGCCAAACTGTCTTCGGCATCTCCAACTTTTAGAACCCATACCCTGCCCCCCTCCCCCAGACACAAGAGCCTCAAGTTAAATTGATATTAACATTGTAAACGAATACCTGTATTGACTGTACTTATGGTTTCTCTTGCGATTATTGCGGGAACCACTGTATTAATTAACAACGGCCCAGCGCTGGTTACAATACATATATGTACTTAATACTAATTACTTACTCTCACACTTAATATTAATCATCTGCTAGGAAAGGATGAATAACACGGATATTTTCATGGAGAACAGCCATGGGTGTCCAGCACCAACGTTCAAAGCACCAGCCCCTCGGAGGTGATTTATAATACAAGATGCCATTATTAGATTACACAATCCCATCTTTGATTGCATCGAGTCTCTTTATCGATATAGCCAAGTGTGGGCACGCCATTATCACGAACCCTACAAGATTCTCCTGACCGAACACTACGCACTGGAAGCGGTACTAGTATGTACGACTCGTCCCCCGAGGTTCAGGTTGGGCCTTGGGGTGTAAGTACGCCTGATATCGAACTCCTAGTTGTTGACGGTATCCCCGCTGAGTTGGTTGCAGATGAGCTACTAGACGTGAGTATCGGGATCAGTAACGCAACGCTCGAACAATGGTTAATTCGGAATTCTAAAATGAAAGGGAAAAAAAAAGGAGTTGGTTTTTTTAACAACTCCAACTCGGCGCAAGAAACGACAAGTTATGTATTCCAAATCAGAAAACTATTTTTGTTACAGTGAACTCAACCATCCACAAGTTGTACAATGAGGATATGTCAAGTCGGTGATATGACTCACTTGCACCCGAGATATGACTTTGTTTTTTTTTTCAAAGCCAGATAGACAGCAGACATGAGGGCTACAGCTCTGTTGTCATTTCATGGAACGACATCCTCCTCGGAAAGTTACTAATTGACGTTTTAGATCAGTCTCAGCCCAGCATAAAAGGATGGAATTTATAAACCCGAAAATTAATAAACATTGGGCAGGTATGCCACCATCGCCATTACTTTGACGCGTTGTCAACCCCAGCAAGCCTGCGACTGACCCTGGGGGCGATGAAGCATGAGATGTGTAGCTGTCAATTGCTGTATGAGAATAAAGCTCAGGATCAACCGAAAGTAAGTAGAACAAACATGTTTGAGCAGGCAGTGAAAGATCTTCACACTGCGAAGAATCAACCGCACAGAGCAAGCGCCGAGCACGGTCCCGGGCCGGGGGTTCAGCTACTAGTCGAATGCCATACGCACCTAGTCAGTACTTACACCTCTCGGATCGACATTCCACGAACCGCAGCATCCTACTGATCATGAAAGATGTCACTGTCAAGTATGTTGTATCGTGGTTCCTCGCTTATAGTATAAAGCACTAGGACTCCTTCATATTCAACATACACATCAGTCGTTTCATAGAAATCAAGGTATCCGATGCCCGAGAGCAAGTTCTCACTACATCGCAAAATAAAACCATGTTCCCAGCATCATTGCACTAGCGATAAGATCGAAGTAACTTGTGCCCACAGATCTGATTCCAGAAGACAAGGTCGGGTTTGGGTGTGGAGTGCCGGTGCGGTCCGCGGCCTGCCTCTGAGGCAAAATGGTAGCGAGACAAACAGTCACTTGGACAGTAGTAGTAGTCTGAGGTACAGGGGTGAAGATTTGGGTGGATAACGGTAGAAAGTGCTCGATTAGGATTTTGAAGTTGGAATCCTCTGGTTGCGCATTGATCGTAAAGCGCTATGAATATTAAACTGAATCTCCGCTTCATATGGAGAGGAAATACTTGCCGTCGATGACTGATTGGGCCATGCTGTAATCCGTCAGATTTACTGGAATGGAAAGGCACTCGAAACAGTTAAAGCACGAGGTCTCGAAAGAGGGCAAGCAACATTAAGAGGGTGTGCAAGTCTAAGTTTCCGCATGACATTGTCATTGTGCAAATGATATCACTTAGCATGACTTACACCAGATGTGATAACATCGTTTACTGGCTTGCAAATTGAGGAGGGAACTGAATATCACCAGTTGTCTGTCGGCGTTGAAAAGCATCGACAGAGACTAGCCCGAGGTTTATTCTAGCCGTTATGCCAGCCAGCGCCCCAGCCGCAGCCGGCTGTATGACTTCCATGCCGCCACGAGAGCAAAGAGAGTCGTGAAGAGGATCATATTTGGGGTAAGTATGGTGGCAGTAGGGGGCAAAGTTTGCGCGAACATAGCCCTCGCGCCCACGTTCTGAAGGTATTGATGAAATCCTTTTCCTCCATCTGATTTCCCATACAGTGGGCCAAGTTCTGGTCACTGACAAATATAATCGTTCTAGTCTCACTCACCTGACTGTTGTTATGATATTATTATGCCTGGCAGGATTTGTGACCTATAGTATATCTTTGGCCATCGCTAGCATGTTCCTGCTGGAAAAAAAAAATAATTATTGGAAGATCATGTAAAATGTTGGTTTCAGGAGGAAGTAAAATGAGGATTGTAAAGTATACTAGATGTGGGACAATGTGTTGGAGGCTACCAAGTCAAATTAGCACTCGAGTAGCATGATGTACAGGAGACACGAACCACATACGGCGAATGCATGCCCCATCTCATTTACTGTACAACCATCATGATTTTCATCTCCTCTGTTCCTTTTACACCCATGTCTGCTAGCGATTTCCTTGCTCTTTGAAACACGCTTTGAAACCTTGAGCTTCGGGAAGTCGACTTTGGCATTCAGAACAGAACCAACATCACCATTGCGTTATCCCGGGGGTAGTCCAGAGGTAGGCACAGAAGCTTGTATTTCCGTGCCTCCCTAATCATAAACACAAAAAATCGTGAACAGGAGGTGGCTCCCAACCTCCATGACTTGGTCGATCGACAGCATTAAACCTGAAAACCAAGCTGACATTATCTGGAAGATTACACCATCAGCTCAGGCAAATGTTAGGTGAAGAAAATAATGCTTGATAGATGTTTGTAATGGTCACCGGGGGAGACTCTTGTGAACGAGATGTTGATGTTCAAGTTACCAACTCAGCAGGGGTAACATAGAAGCTGGGGTTATAGATCCCTTCCAGCGCCGGAGGTGTGAACATGACCTGGACTTGCTTGGCTTAGCCGTCATCGGGGTGCAAGATACCACGAACGAGGCAGGCTTCCGAACTAGTAGCCACATGATCAATACGCATGATCACCGGCTCACCTAGGCCCATATATATCATATTAGTGCGTCGCTTCGAACAGTTCGGTGATGGTCCTGCAGATGCAAGACTCGACGATAGTGCTCAGGGGATTCTAAAATGTAACCCAGAAACCAAACCGATCGCCGACAACTTTCTGGTGCGGGAGCCAAACAAAAAAAAGAAAGGTTGGTTGGTACATTCATTATACCAAGTGGCTGATTTTTTCGACACCTGCATCAAGTATATATAAGGCTAGTCAAGCATATCTAAAAGCGTGTCGGGAGGAAGCAAAGCCACCTTGGAAAGCACACTAGCACAATCACCAGATACCCCCGGATTGACGAAATCAAATCCGCCACCCAAGCAAAAACGAGAGGTTGACATGAGGCGCCAGACAGTGCAGCCCCCAGCACTCTCAAAAAAGAAAGCGCGAAACTCCTGTCGCAGCTATTCAGCTGCGGCCGCTCTCGAAAAAACTTTTCAAGGCTGCTCAAACCTGAGGGTGGCTATCACTCGTTGGACGAGGTAGAGAAAGTCTTTGAAGCTGCCAGTGGAAAGCAAGCGCCTAGAGAAGCTCAAGGCTCGGACTAAAAAGTGCATCGCACCCAGGGGAGTGGCTGGGAAGCCACGGCCATACTGAGGTCTGAAATCAGGATGGGGTCAAGTACAAAGGCGACGAACTACTAATAATAATAACGAAGTGGGCCAAGACAGTTTGAACCCTGATGATGTCAACGTTTGGCCATGGCTTGTAGTTAGTCGTGGCTTCAAGGAAGGACGCCTATTCAATTGATTCTGAAGTCAGAAGAAATAAATCAAAATCAAATATTCAAATCTCACCTAAAGTACTAAGTAATACTCAGGTCCTCTCTGATCAAAATTCCACGAACCGAAGCGTCTTATGTCATTATATAAATCCAAAAGTCGTGATCCCTAATGATAAAGCACAGGACAACATAACACATAGTAAGAATAATACTTGACATCATAGAATCAAGGTATCCGAAGCGGAGGGTAAGCACTACATCGCGAAATAAAACCATGTTCCCAGTATCAGTGCGCTAGCGATAAGATTGAAGCAATTTGTTTCCATAGATCTGATTCCAAAAGATGGCAACGACAACTTGGTTGGGGTTGGAGTGGGAGCGGAAGTAACGGCAGTAATCGTAACCTGAGGTGGAATGGTAGCGGTGGGAGGAGTCGAAGGATTGATAGTTGATTGGGCAATAGTTGGAAGGATAGTTGATTGGACAATAGGTGGAGGTTCCGAGGTGGAGGATGGTAACGATTGGACAACGGATGAAAGTGGTCGATTGGTTGGTTGTCCGGGGAACGTGAGGACAGGAAGCTGGAATCCTAAGCTTGCGCATTCATCGTAAAGTTCTATCATCAACACAAATCATGAGTGTCTAAGATTCCTTTCCACAGAGGGGAAAATAATACTTACGGTCGATGATTGCCTGGGGTGTACTGTAATCTGTCACACTCGCTGAAATGGCGACGCACACAAAACAGTTGAAGTACGAGGTCTCGAAAGAGGCCAAGCAACATTGAGAGGGTGGGCAAGTCTAAAGTTTCTGCATGAGATTGTCGCTTCTCGGATATCAATTGGCGTGACTTACACCAGATGCGATAATACTATTTATTGGGTTGCAAATAGATACACATTGAGGAGGTACCTGGGGAATACCCTGTCGGCGTTGAAAAGCACCGATATCGACTGGCCCGAGGTCTATTCTAGCCGTAAGGCCAGGTAGCACCTTAGCCGCAGCCGGTTGTACGACCTCCATACCACTGACCACGAGAGTAAGGAGAGTTGTAAAGTGAATCATAACTGGCGTAAGTATGGTGGTGGTGGTGGTGGTGGTAAGAGCAAGAATGCACCCGGGTGCCTCTAAACGCTTCGATGTTGCTTTGATGACTCTTTTTCCCATCATTGCAGTGCATCATTGACAAATCAAACGAGAAATTCCTCGACAATGGACATTTGAACACTGGTAGCCTTGAAGCAGCGTAACCTACGGTCGACATCAATGAAATGTAAAGAGTACATTTATAATGATTAGGGGTATGACCCACAGTAGCGACCCCCATGGATCAGCACACGCCTTTGAAAGTCAGTTAGGATGAAGAACATCATGCATCATGCATCAGGACTAATGTGGGAGATGTATAAATGTATACAAGCCACCACGATGATGCTGTTCTGTATTGGTGGGAGACTCGGCCCTTATGTAAATGAGCTACATATCGACGCAGCCCATCAAATTCCACGCAATATATTATCCAATCCCCACCTTACTCGCTCTGGAGGCCAGGAAGGCCATTTCTTAACAACGAGAAGTGTACTTATTGATCAAGTAGTGGACGCATTGTATTCTTTGTCAAAAAGCTCATAGACAGTCGGTGCTTGCGGTCGTCGCGTTTTCCAACTAAGTTACCTAGGCCACGTGTTTCGTCGACATCGACAGTCAACAGGTACGCCGCCCATGCCACGGTTTTACGCGCTGCCAGTCGAATATTGATCCGTCACTTGTCAGATACAGCACAAGCGAAATGAAAGTAAAGGAAAATGGAGCGTGAACGATTTTTAACACCGCGAGACATCGACCCCAGACAGCGAGCACTGAGACTTAGATTCAAATAGTCCATCTTTGAATTTCAGATGTTCTTGACTGATTATCGAGAGAGCGATGGAAGAGCTTCGCTGAGGCCAAGACAGCCTGATGATTTCGGTCCGCCCGAGCCCAAGGGTTTTAAAAAGGGCACGAACTTGAGCGTTCCCTTTGGGCTCTGAAGCAAATAGATATGGGTCAGATCAAATGTTGTTCAAATTACATCATACATACTTTCCACGAATCGAAGCACTTGTATGCGGGAACAATGGCACCTGCTGACCATAAGCAAGAGTCAAAAAAAAAAAAGACGGATGTTTTAGTAATGGTTAGACCCAGAACAACATGACCTTCTGCGTACGTGAGTGTAGAAGATATATATCCATCCAGTCATTTCAGATCCAAAGAAGAGAAAGTCATGTTCCATTGCTCTAGCGATAAAATCGAAGCAGCTTCTTCTCCACTGGCTTTTGGTGTGGGGATAGCATTGGGAGAAGGAGCGATGGTCGTTTAAAAGGGATAGGTTAGAGTGATGACAGAAATCGTCGTTTGAGGTGAAATCTGGGCAGTGTTTGTTAATTTTGGAAGATGGCCTGATAGAGGAAAGTGGTCGTTTGGGATTTCTACCCAGGATACCGGGATGTGAACCTAAGCTTGCGCATTGATCGCACTAAAGGGATTATGGTCACGATTGTAACTTACGACGCCCAAGAGTGCTAGGATATCGACTGATTACATAAATTATACTTTGACTTATGGATCACACAGAATGGATGTCAGAAGCAATGGCCATGGTCAGTACACTACACTACACTCAGATCAACAATCGCCCAACTATTTCTCTAGGCAGAAGAAGCATTAGCCGCCGGCGAAGTTCCCGTCGGTTGTGTATTCGTAAGAGACGGAAAACTGATAGCAAAAGCAAGAAACAGAACAAATGAGCTGTGCAATGTAAGATCGATCATAATTTATCGCTTCTCCATCGACAGGTCCATATCTATAATAGGCCACGCGACACGCAGAGCTAGAAGCCATCGATAGCATTTTATCAGATAAATCACTCACCCCAAATACCACGCAATACCCGCTTTCCACCACTACCCTCTATGTCACTGTCGAACCATGCATCATGTGCGCATCCGCTCTGCGCCAAATGGGTATCAAAGAAGTGTTTTACGGCTGCGCTAATGATAGGTTTGGGGGTTGCGGAAGCGTCCTAGGTGTCAATAAAGAGTCAGTGTTGGGGGCTCCAATAGTTTGGAGGTCGCGAAGTCTTGAGACAGAAATATAACTGATCATTTAACCGTAGGGTCCGGCACCCTACCCACGCACCCTACGAAGCAATTGGCGGTTTTAGGCGAGAAGAGGCTATAATGATCCTGCGCCGTTTTTATATCACTGAAAATACCAATGGTGCTGCTAATTTCCGATTCTTGTCGTTCCCTTTGCTCACCTCGCCCGATCAAGCCCCTATACCCAGGTCCAAAGTTAATCGTGTGCTCAAGACACACATCCATCCAGATCCATGAGTGTCTTGTCGATCATAAAATGTCACGTAGACCAACAGATTCTGGGGTGCAAAACTACCAGTCAGGGTCTCATACCTTCATCCCTGGATCTCTGCGGTTATCTGTGGGCAGAATCCGTTAATATATGATTCTCCACCGTCGGGGACTTGCCAGAAATGCGAGTAGTTTAAAACATACCACAATGTCGTAGAGACAGCACTCGGAAATTATAAAAACTCGAAGTATACCTTTATTAAGAAATATGCACTGCATGTAATGTAGAGGCCCCGTAACAAGAACAGAGAAAAAGAATTTTGGAGTTGTGAATGTCCGGGTCGTGAAGTCCGATCAGAGAACAATTACACAGGTGAGTCTTTCCAAACGAGGCCAAGGGATTGGGCGACAAATCCCCATTTATCCGCGTTTTCTCTGATTCTAGTTGACAAGTGGAAAGTCAGCAGGCTAAATCATTCATGAGTGTGAACCGAGAACAGGCCTTTGTTGCATGGATTTCCCTGCATGGCCGGCCTTCTTGTCAACCAGGAGAAGTAGAGGATTGGGGTTATTGGGGAGAGTGTGTTGTAATTCTGCGGCCAATTTAAACGAATGCATGGGCACGACACGATCGTCGTCTAGATTATCAATGATTCATCAGGAACGAAAGGCGTCATGTGAACAGAGAAAGCCGTACGGTCAGCGGTCAAAAGCAGTGTCGGCGGCAGAATCTTATTCGAGGGTACGTTATGTAGAGGCGATAATGGAAATATGTAGTCAAAATCGTGTGGGTCATCTGGGTTTCCGTAGTCACTTGTCCAAGCTTTCCCTGTAAAAGTGTTACGGACCTCGGTCAGCTCGAGTCCAAAATCATAAATTAAATTACAAACGAACCTATCGTGAATTTGTGGAACTACACGATATCAAGATAATTAGCAGATGCAGTGGGAGACGGTCTCACCTTGAGGAGATCATGCACCCCGACCTCTGCTACAGCAGACCCGAATGTGCCTTCAGGTGCACGATTAATGCAGGCCGCCACCAGCAACCCTAAACATACAGACTGAGATAGGAGCTTTGTTTTAGAAGCATCTCGCACCTCCGTTTGATCCACCATTAATCGCAACCTTCCCTGCAGCGGCATATTTGTTTTGAACGAGGTATTCACTACGAACAAGATGAGCGGTGATCAGTTTGGAAACATGAAGGATGAGTGGAAAAGTCTTACGTCGCGGAAATGAAATCGTCGAAACAATTTTTCTATTTGAGAAGGGACTCAAAAACCAGGTGACAAAATATAACGAGTCGGTACAGCGGACCTTCTTTTCGAGGCAGCCAGCCAAGTGCCATCCTTCACCAAACTCTCCGCCACCCCTGATGTTGGGCACTGCCAAAATGAAACCATACTTTTGGGCCAACGTAAGATAGGTTACACTAAAGAATGGGTTGATGGAGATAGAGAATCCGCCGTAACCTAATACCGAATGCCACAAGCGTAAGCTAACCGCGCACATGCATCCACAGAGATATTACCGTATTGTATTGCTGGTGCAGTTCCATCAAATGCCGTTGACTTATGCCGAACGACGAACATGGGAACTTTTGTGCCGTCCTTGCTGTCATACCAGACCTAAAGTGCTACCCGGATCAGGACGGGAAAAATTTTCAAGTTTTGAATCCCAGACACAGACCTGACGAGCTTCGAAGTCATCAGCATTAAGTCCCTTGAGTTTAGTTGTCATGCAGATGTTCCAACGCCGATCCTCTGGGCCGGTAAAGTCGTAGCGAGCGACGCTGCAAGGACTTGTAAACCCATTCAATGTCGCGAAGAACCATGGTTGTTTCTCGCGCCCACTGAGAATAGCGGCCCCTACAAAATTTTCGGCCAAACGAGCGACTTGAGTCCCTGCATGCGAAAACACATACAGCTCATCCTTGACCTGCAAAGAGGTGAAGCGATGGTGGGGAGCCTTAGTAGATCGAAGGACCTACATTGCGCTTGTACGTCAACGCAAAGTAATTTTTGTTAACGCTAATGATACTGGAAAGAAAGGCCTCGCTTTCCGGGATGAGATCCTTCATTTTATTCCCGTTGGCAATATCGATAGTGATAACCTTGTACTGAGGCGCGGACGAATTAGTACGAATATAGAAGAGAGATCCTTTATTTGTGACCCTTAACAAGGGGATTAGACAAATATAATTCATGAGGCGTTTAGATACATACACGTCATACTCGCTCGCAAACGCGTCAACCACTTTTATCCATTTGACATTCGGGCCAATGTTGTTCATGTCAAAGTCGGCAATCCATAAGAGATTTTGCTGGAACAACGTGAATAGTAAGTATGATAGTAAGCAAAATATATCTTACCCGTGCGCAATCTTTGAGGACACGCATGACTAGGTATTTGCCATCCTCCGTCACGTCTATGCTGAACATCCATTCGGGATGCTCTTTGTCCCGGTAAACCAAAATGTCATCGGCTATTAGAACAAATATTGTTAGCGAACGCTCGGAAAAGTAATTAAGAAATTCTTTCGAACATTGGAGCGTTCCGATCTGGTGATAATATATCATGGCGTCAATGTCTTCTGCGGTCGCAATTGTGTCGCTATCTTGGGTGCCATTCGAGTTGCTCGGATAGCGCTAAGAATAGAGACCTAATCAGCTGGGATGGGCAAGAATAAAACCAACTGTATAAACCTGATAGAAAAAGCCTTTCGAATCCGGAGACCAGGTGATCGAGGAGAACTTGACAAACTTGAGTTCATCTGGAAGACGACCCGAATCATGTACACCTTCATCCTTTGTGAGAGGGGAATCCGTAGAGCGAACAAAGATGTTTAAGAAATCGCTTCCCTTATAATAATAAAATATCACTATGTAGTTATCTCGGCCTGACAAAAACGAGTACTCACAGAAAGAGAGATTCCATATCCGAAGTATTTTCCGCAATTCGAGAACTGGTACTCGGCGAGAGCGGCAGTTCCATCCTTCGAGAGGGCATTCGGCTGGATAGGGAATTAGGCACAATTTACATGGAGAAGGATGGCTCCTACATCAAAGAAGAGTTCTCCCACCACATCGTTGCTTTTCGAGAAGTCTGGAAAGGCGCTGTCTTTGGAGCGATACAATGCTATGCATCAACGCATTGAGTAATAGATCTTTGGTGATGTCACACTGGCAGTGTGCTCACGCATCTGAGGCTCCAAGCCACTATTATAAAACCAGTACCACCGATTGTCGTCATATAATTGTGGTGCAGAGAACTGGAAATGGTGCGATATTATTTTCCAGAAGGACTGCAGTTGGTCGAGACTAATACCTTGGCGTAATCGTTGACCTCTTGGAAGAGCGTTTCGAGGCGCTGGCGGTCAGGATTTTTGTCCAAATAAGAGCGGGTAAAGGATTCTTGGACGCTGGTCCATTTATCTGTCTCTTGCGAGTATTCTTCAAGCCAATTGTAAGGATCAGGTACTCTGATTTGTCCCCGAGTAGCACTATTGTATATATCGACGTGGTCTGAACGACGCGTCTGGGGGTAAGAGTTGGGGGTCCAAGGAGTAGGAGACATAGTTGATAATAACGAAATTCTAAAGCTGAGGGTAAAAACGCGTCTACACGATCTGAATAAACGGAGGGGTAGATGCTGCATGGCCGTTGGGTCTTTTAAAGGAAGATGGTTCTTGGGGTCCTGCCGATTACTAAATTATATTAAAGGCTGGAGAATAAATTATTAAATACCACCGTTAACGGGTTTACTACTATCTTTTGCTCTCAGTCTGCCGACATCCAGGGAAAATACGACCGTTTTCCTTTCCGACATTGGTCCTTTTCATTAATACCCTTATCTCAAGACCACACAATCCAGATAATAAAACGTACCCCAAAATGTAAATCAACCTCCTTGGTCTCGTCTCGTGGACATCCCTGTTGCCTAGTATCTCACATACATCTTACTCGGGACGGACTACCGTGGCAAGTGACTCTCGCCGTAAACCCCCCCCCTCTGACTTAGATCATTCCTTTTTTGGTTCCAGCATAGCTACATAACGCTGTAATTTGGACCTTAATCAGTAATTCTAGAGCCACTGTGTCTGACCTTTTCTATTGGCCTTCTGCCACTGCCAGGGCACGCAATAAAAAAAAAGGCGTTTGATAATCTAATTCTCATCCTGTCGACCGCGGCCATTTCGACGAAATCCGCCAGCGCTGGCCACTTTATATCTCGGAATTCGATTGAGCAACCTCGGCCTCTCCCTGATCATGCTTCCGAAATGATCGTTGCCCGACTCGCAAGGTCCTTCGTGAGAACGCTCACTGTCAGACAGAGTTGGTCGGAGTCGGCATGTCATTGTCCGCATGAGCTCGGGTACGTGAAGCTCAACATATGTAATATTGTTCGATGTCTAAATCAAAATTCAACCCCACGCTCTGTACCATTATCTCCTTCGAGGCGTTCTAGTTGCAGTCTCAGCCTTACGACATTAGTCTCTCTCCTTCGTATTGAGGCTGCCTTCTCGAACAGGAAAATTAAAAGATTCCTTTGACATGGTTAACTATCTCGAATTATTGCAAATGACCGTACATCAGTAATTCATGTCCGCATTTTAGCCATGGAACCTTGTGCGATACTTTTAATGACCTATTCGAGATTGGGATATTGGCGGAGATTTCATTCCCACGGCGGTTAGGCCCACTCACTCAAGGTATTCTCCAAATTAGGTGTCACACGACGCTTCCCTGCACATGCCCATCGCCCATCGCACGTGTTACGCTAATCTCTGGGACACGGCGTTCAAGATTTGGACAGTGCTGTGTAATAATTCATACAGATTCACACTCCTGTGTTTCAACTGATATCCACGTTGGCGTAAATGACGAATCCATCGTCTGAAAAATGACGCTATCTCGAGGAAACCATGTCTTGAGTTGGACCTTTGTTTCTTAAACCATCTTTAGACGCAACTGATCATTCTCAGGCGACTACAAAAGCACTTTATCCACGATAAATTCTGACCCTACAACAAAAAACATACAGTCCTCTGCGCTAAATTTCTCCCATGGATTGCTCCATTGCAAGGCATCTGAATGTATGGGGAATTATGGTTATTCAATTCCTCAATAAAGCCGTGGTATTATAGTATATGTGTCATACCAGCGGATCGTGGAAGTGAAACACTATGATGTGGGACTCAGTGTGAGGAGATTTGAGGAACGTTTTGTATCAGTTTTTTTACATACATGAGCACGCGTGTGTATAACTATCCAAGTTCAGAACATATGAGATAGCTACACTGGGCATTTGGGAGTTGTTTATTGAAGCAGCCGTCGGGTATCCCCGCGGAATTTTGGTTTATTTTTCTCCCGTTAGATAGTTCGCGGGAGGCTTTTGAAGAAAATAGATTGGAGGACGGACTGGTGTGTACCCAGGTCGTCAAGGCAGCGCCAAAAATTCCGGACATCTAATATAAACGTGCATGTGGAATGGCCATCCTCGATCTTGATGTTACCAGCTGCCAATCTCTCTCATGTAGCTTGTATAAAAGTCAGAATATTTTAAATTGGATGAGTATCCACTTACTTGGAAAAGGAGAGGTCGACATCAGTGATGTCTTGGCCATTCTCTTTCTCCCCAACGGGGATAGTAGCTGAATTTTGAATTTTAAATTTTAAGTGCTTGAGAATTGGGAACCTTGACAGACATTCACTCTGTACCTTTACTACGCCTTCCCGACCCCGGGTATAAATTTGTGACCTGTTTCATGTTTTAACCTACATATGGAATACATCTTAAGTGTAAGAATTTCCAGCCTGAGTAGCATGTGGTCACTCTTTAGTGGACCCGGAACTGCACCCTGGTGGTTGATAAAGCAGGAATTTGATACCCTCGATCTCGCTAGTATAGATACGTGAAGTTGGGAGTATCTGAAGAAATTAGAGGGAGAGGCTCCTAGTTGATTCTTATAACGAAAGCTTTAGAATCAAGGTGGGGGAATCAGTAAACTACCTGCCCAATGTTTGCTTATTTAAAGATACGCGCCTGGAACTCGGGTTAGCTTCAATTCGTGTGAGTGGGTATGTTGTCACTGGCACTGCGCTTCAATTTTCAGGTTGTGCCTGCGATCTAGATGATAAACTTTGCAAACACTGTTAGAGTTACCGAGTTTATTTAAGGAAGCTGTATAACGTTAACGCACTGAACGATAGGGCAATCTTTCTCCGATAGTCACCCATCGCTCTCTGCCATTTCTTCGGTTAATAACATATGGGCCGAAGGTGTCAAGCGTCCACTAAACACACTGGCAAGCGCGTTATAAGTTAAGTCTTCTAAGTGCACTATTTTTTCGCAGTTCTTCATGGCTGCTACCGGCGACAGCCCTCTATCGTTGACTTCGCTAAGGCTTCATTCATTGATTCAGTGACACAGAGAGACATAACATGGTCTTTGGCTGTCGCACATAGAAGCACAGGGATTCTGATTTTCCTATCAGATATATCAAAAACCTCTGAGAATTCCTGTCTTTGAAATAGATCGAAACCTTTGAGGAATAAAAGAATAAATTAGTAAATGCGTATGTTAAACATGGCTGGAAAAGTCATGCAATGAGCTCAGTTCATTGAATCTTATTTCTAAAAAAGATTTCTCAGGGAGCTTCTCATGCCGAACGACTTGATATAGCTGAAGAAGACAGCAGAATCTAAACGCAGCAAGGAGGGGTAGAAAGCCGACTTCAACATCTTTGACTTCCAGGCGACCAATAGGCGACCTAGACCACCTTTGGAGTACCCATGTCGAGGTTCATGAAATCCATTCGCAACCAACGTCGCAAAGGAATCTCCCGAATCCGGGGTTTATCATAACTAATCGCAACCATGGTCTAGAGATTGATCATAAAAAACCGCGAGATCGGGATGGTTCTCTCCATAGAATGGTCGATTAAAGTCGCCAACTGCCAACTGCCAACCATATTAGTGGCTGATCGGTAAGGAAGAAAATCCTTGCCGGAACCGTCAAGTAGGCAATAAACCGGCGGGCCGACCACGCGTGGTATGGTGTTAGCAGAAATGTCAGGGCTTTGGCTTGGAGCTCCGAGTCACGATCAAGAGATAATCTTGGCTGATTATCCATATTTCGAGACAACCATAGACTAGACATGAAGATTCCACTTCCTTGAAAAGACGGCTTTACGACTTTGACTTCGATGGGTAGGATGTACAAGGCTGGAATAGCGCGGGTTTCTCCGATTAGTTTTTGTTCAGAAGTATGAAAGATAGAGGATGCCCTTTCTCGACCTGTTCGTTATAATTGCTCCTCGTTTGATGTTCGGAGCTATGCGGTATAAGAAGCGAATGTATGTGCCTTTCTTGTGGGTTGGTCGAGGTCTTAAAATGCCCGTCGGCGAAATGCGTCAAGAAGTGCCTGAGCCTTGAAGTCTGGTGCCTATAAACGGTGGCACTTTGGCTGTATCTCGATGCGTCGGAAACAAGAACGGCTCAGTGAAACAGCGCTGGCGAGAACCCTGACGGGAGATGGAATCTGATTTTGAGAATCGCCTGGTTGGTTGATTGACTAAGACAGGAGCATCGGCCATTAATTGCCTGTTTCTCTGCTTGTAAACCAAAGTCTAGATTTATTTCCAGGGTGGCATTTGCGTTTATCAATATTCGTGGAGATAGGAGGACTTTTCCCCAGTGTCGTCAGATCAAAACAGATCCAAAAGACTTGCAGAGGTCACAATGTCCCGTAGATAGAAACCGACATCTAGATTCTAGGCAGCCACAGGGTTCGCTACACGGAAGCGGAAGTCTGCTGATGAACAACGAGATGAAAGAAAATAAAAGTTGGAGAAGAAAGCCTGGATGCTTACAACCTAAAACGAGCGAGTATCAGGAATTTAAAGGCGCCTCGTTCTCATCGGAATATCACTACATCCAATGGGCGGTGGAGCATATTTTTCTACAACTACATAGCGCGAAAGCGTTCTGAATCTGAACTTCTGATACGGTTTCGTCACGTCAAGTAGCAGTTAGTGCTGTAGCCGAGTTTTTGATAAAAAGGTATCATTATTGTTTAGACCATTGACACGTAAGTTCTCTTTATCTACGCCAACCCACACAGCTACCTCCTCCAGAAAATCTGACCATTTCATAGATCTGATCAGCGTAAATGGGCCTTCAACACGAGGTTCTTGAGCAACATGTTTATCTGTCTTGTGGGTCTTTCCGTGGATGAGCTGAGGTGGGTTGTCGACAGATACAAACACAGAGGTGTTGAAGGGCTGTGATCCAGAAACGGCGACCGCCTTTTCCTCAACAAGCTTGCGAGGTCGTCCGCGTTTCCTCTTGGCAGGAGGCTCTGGATGTTCATCTTCATGTTGTTCAGCCTCGTCACCTCGAGCTTTCTTTTTGGACCGTTTCTTCTTGGGGGTTTTTTCCCCCTGGTCCGTGTCTGAATCGCTGGTCTCCACCTCGGAATCTGCCTGACGTTTCTTGTGTTTGACTGGTACATTTGCCGTGGTTGGCAGTTTTTTACTGTGTCCTGACGTGTCGTGACGACCCTGCTGAGAAGGTTTTACGCCTTCAACTGGCTGACCAGCCGCACGGTCCGCACCAGCTTTCGAAGGAGGCCTCTGAGTCGGCAGGTGAAGTGTTACCTTACGACGTTTCACTGACTTGTTCACTGCTGTTCAGAGACAAGTTGTGTCAGCACGAAGTCGGATGACAAGTGATCAAACTTGCCTTCTTCAAGTTCTTCGTCGGTTTCCTGGTCAGAATCTTCCTCCTCATCTTCAGACCCGGTGTCCATATCTTCTGGATGATAGCCAAATCTTTCCATAATTTCAAGGGTTTCTGGTGCCCATACCCTTGTGGATTGTTTGTGTCCGGTTGAAATTTCCACATCTTCGGGGTAATATTCAGTGTCGGACACAGGAAAGTCCAAAGGAGTGTTGGGGTCGTCGTCAGACATGATAACTAGCACAGTAGAGAGTGTATGAAGTTGGCCTTTATGCTGTAAAGCCAGCCAATGCTGCGATTGTTGAATTTCTGAATTTCTCGAATTAAATTTATTTGTTTTATTTTAAAACACCGAAAACGGGCGCCGGACAAGAATTTCCGAAAACTCTGTATGTCGACCGAGTCCCCTGAGGGTTAAATAAACGTTAAACGTTAAACACCGGCAATTAAAGACGCCAGCTGACGCTGGCTATGAATCGCCAACCAGCAAGTTTTTTTCCAACTACTGCACTTGTAAGTCCATCCAGTCCACAAAAAAAAGAAGCAACTCAAAAAAAGAACTGGACAGGACCATGCAGCCGCTGGGTTGGGCGCTGGCATCGTCACTACGCTATGCATGAATCCACTTGATTTGCTCAAGGTAAAACTTCAGGTTACAACAAAAAACCCTTCCGGTAATCTTGGAAAACACATATGGTTTTCGTTGAAAGACATCCAGCAAACCCACGGATGGAAGGGCCTCTATCGCGGAATCATTCCAAATATTGCAGGAAATGCTTCCAGTTGGGGACTTTACTTCCTCTTGTGCGTAATATCCCTTATTCTCAGTATTCCTTGCTCATATCTATACCAAAAGTTACCATATGCTCAAAAAACGCGCTTCCAATGAGGACATCAGAAAATCACTCTCAGCGTCCGAATACCTCATATGTTCTGCCCAAGCGAGTTCGCACTTCCCAATTTAAGAAATTTAAGGAGGCTTTTGTTCTGACACGACATTCTCTTGCTTTCTACAGGTGCCGTGACTGCCATTATCACCAACCCTTTGTGGCTCGTCCGAGTGCGAATGTTTACATCGCGACCTGATTCACCGACCGCCTATCGCGGTCTATGGGGTGCAGCAGTCTTGTATTACTTCGTCTTTCGTCGCTGGTGCTAATCTCAATCGTAGATGGCCTATCAACGATTGTGCGGCAAGAAGGGCCTTTCGGTTTGTCACGAGGAACGTCTCTAGCTTTAGTCGGAGTCAGCAACGGTGCCATCCAATTTGTGGTCTACGAGAAAATGAAAGAGTGGGGGTTTGACCGAAAACGAAAACAATATGCTCGAGCAGGCAAGGTCTACGATGTAGAAGCAGATAAACTGGTGCGTTTGCATTTTTACGCCCGTTCATAAATACAAGTCGAAATACTAAAAAGCGAGATCCAGTCCAATTTGTCATATACTGTCATGTCTATCTCGAGTAAACTTATATCCCTAGCGATAACCTATCCTTACCAAGTGGTTAGGTCCCGTATACAGGTGAGCTCCTTTGGATCGTTAATATTTCAATTTGGTTAATGAAATGCCGTTCTATAGAACAATGCACAAGCGGAGCTATTCCCTACCATACCTACTACGATCAAACGCACATGGGCGCAGGAGGGTTTCAGAGGATTTTTCCGAGGGTTAGGCACTAATCTTGTGCGTGTGTTGCCTGGGACTTGCGTGACGTTTGTGGTCTATGAGAACCTGGCTTGGTTGTTGCGGACCACAGCTGCGAGACATGAATCTCTCAAGGAACTAAATGGGGACTGACTTAAGCTGTAAACTGAAGGAAGTATTGTAATTTCTTTTTAATCCACTAATTGTTATCTGGCCATGGACTTATAGATGGTAATATACTTTCAATGCGTATGATACTCCTCAGGCTAGTTCCCAGTATCTCACCACTCAATAGAAAGTCAGTATAAAAAGACTCGTCCTTGTCCCAAGCGGCGGCCCGGGTATTTCCACCGACATTTATGGTTCCCGAGCCCTTTTAAGTTTCCAACCCCTGCTATGAACACTTTTCTTGCATTTCGAAAGGCTACAGCCTCCATCCTGCGACCACATCCTCACCGCTATGCAGGAGTTTTGAAAATCCCATTTCAAGCCCACCTGCGGTTAGTCAGGAATATAGCCTCCACCCACCCGAAAAATCACCACATTGAACATGAAACTGTCCAAATCCTCGACTCCGAAGGAAACCTCTCTGAATGCCAGTCACTCAGCAGCATTCTGGCATCTGTCAACCTCGACACCCACGTAGTCCGACTCTTCTCTAAATACCCTCCTACCGTCGTCATTGCATCCAAAATTGAGGAGAAAATGCGCAGACTTGAGAAGAAAGCAGGGAAGAAACTTGTTGCAGAACGTCGCAAGTTGGTGGTTAAGGAGCGACAATTAACTTGGGTTACAGCAGGGTCCGATCTGCAGCACAAATTAGAGTCTATCAGGGATGACCTGGAGAAAGGCAACGCTCGGCTTGACATTCAGTTTCTGCCGAAAGCTGGAGTCAGAAGTCCTCCTCTTGAAGAGATGGAGAAGCGGTTAGATGAGGTGACAGCGATGTTCGAGGATATTTCTAATGAGTGGAAGGAGAGGACATTCCGCAGGGGGGGCGCCACTCTCTTTTTGCAAAGCAAAGTCAAGAGAAAAATTACAATGCCGACTAAAGAAGAATTGGAGGAGGTGGCGAAACAAAAACTAGAAGCACATCTGGATCGAGTGCAGAGTCAGAGGAAAAAGAGGGAAGAGGTGTTGAAACCAAATGTTAAGAACTTCGATTACCGAACATCTTAAAAGTCCATTGTACATGTATGAAAGTAATCCGAGATATTACTATTTATCATTGTTCTAATAGCCTCAGGCAATACCGGTCAGGGTACTCTGTGGCGCTCTACTAGTATTCGCTGCAGGCAAGAAGGCGCAAAGAGCTCAGAGCAGTGCAGGTGGTACCCTCCAGGACGGGATCGAATCATGTCTTTCGACCACCACGCCATGGCCTGAAAATGAAGTGAAGCAAGCGAGCATTGGCCATTCAAGATTCTATATTCTTGCATGTTTATGTAAAAGACTTTGTTTATTTTTTTAACGGGGCTTAAGTGGCGGTCTTCGTCGTTTTCTCCATCTTTTACACGATAAATCCAATGTTTTGTTGTTCTGCACTGGAATCGTGACCTTCCCCACTTGCTCTCTCGGATTCCATACTTTCTTGGCAGCAAACACCCTCCGATCCCTCTCCATTCTTGGTTTTACCTGCTCCAAAGAGCCACCAACCTCCGGCCTCCCCACAAAAAACTTTTGAAACAACAACGGAATCTCAAAACCCCCAGCCATCATATCCCTTCCAACTTCCAGCAAATCCGGGTGGGTTGATCTCCCTAGGGTCCCTCTCCAGACATATTCCATATAGCTTTTGCGGTACTGCCGTCTGTAATGTCCAGGCCCGCACCTCACTCTTCGCGGTGGTGCATACGGATGACGCCCAACGATATCGAGGATGGCATTAAAGAATCGAGCGTCAGGTTCTGGGATCTCCAATTCCCTCTTGCTTATGTGTATAGGTACGCCGTGATTCCGTAGTTCTGACATCTTCTCGCGCATAGCCTCAGCAGAGTTTCGCATCCAACGATAAATCCGCATGCCACAATAGCGTCCCAATGCACTCCTTGTCAAAGGACCATCAGTCCCAGGGAAATCAGCTCGGCGACTAGAATCTCCACCCCATCCTATGACTCCTACATGTCGAGAGGATGGAGTGGGCTTCTGAATCGTGGCAGACGTCCTACGGTCCACCTCCTTCCCATAAAAGTGTGCCTTTTTAACTTCCGTTGCATACAGCTTGATCATGATTGTATATGCCAGCACAGGAAGACACCAAGGCCGGAGTTGGCCTTGAATCCTAATAGTCCAACTCATTTTCTCAACAATTTTTGCCCACCGCCAGACTTTTTCAGCAAGACCCGTTCGACCCGCCTTTTGCAAGGCGTTCAAGATGCAGGTGAATACGACAGGACCGAGGAACATAGAACGATGGAGGTCCCGTTCATGACGCCTAGCAAAGTCGTCCAATTCGTCTTTAGTAGAATGTTCGTTTCCTGGGCGGGTAAGAGTAGGAAAGAGGATTGGTAATGAGTCCATGACAGCTTGAAGTTGTCCGATGGCCGTGAGATGTGCGATACGTGCGGTTAATGTGTACTTGTCATCTTTCTGCTCTGTGATATTGAGCAACGAACGCAACGGCGAAGGCGTCGGAGAGGGTTCGGAGGTCCTTGGCACTGAAATGAACGAATTCCAACTCCCTTTCAACTTTGATAGCGCGAGGTTTCCAATTTCGGAATCACGTAGCAAGGTTCCGGATCTAGCTATAATATTGAGAGTTGTTGTATCGGGCTCAAGTGGTTCGTGTCGTTCGTGCATCATATGATGCAAGATACTTTCTGCAAGGGTAGTTGAATGTCGGTGACGCAATGCATAGTATAGAAGGCAATTGTAGCTGTAAATGTCGAGAGGTGGAAGCATTTTCTTCCTTTCATCCTGAGCCGGGCGATGTGTAGGAAGAGAGAGGATGAATCGATGGAGGACTTTGTGGAAATATCTGTAGGCGACAACCCTTTTCGGATTACCCAAGTGATCATGTATCCACACCATGTCTGGAACCCGAGGACACTTATAAAGGGTAGTTATAAGCGGATTGATATTGTGGTACGCAATGGTTTGGTGGTTCAGCATTGTCGCAAGGTTCGCTAGAGCCTGAAGGGAATTCCTGAAAGCAAACTGAGAATCCTCATCGGATTTGTCTGACTCCAAGGTATGTGTAACAGAGTCGCATATTTCCTGCAGGTGGCTATACACAGGGAAAGGAGTTGTCGGATGTTGCTTCGGAGGCCCGTTTTCCGGTACCAAATTCCCCGTGAGTTCTCGAGCTTGCCAATCCCTCAACAGGACTCCGAATAATAATGACGCGACGATGATTTCTCCGTTGACGATGCAAAGGGCAATCAAGATTGTGAACATGTTCTGCGATCGTCGTTGTCTCGATTGGCGTGCCACCATTAAGAGGTCAATAGCGAATTTGGTTCCCCTGTCGCCCAGCATCGCAGGTCTCAAGGTCAACACATCGCTACTCTCCAGTAAACTCGTAGGCATATGAGTTCGCCTGCCATGAACGCCAGAACTCGAACTTTCCTTTATGCAGTGAAGAATTGCTTCGAGTGTCTTGCAACGTACGGGAATGCCAGCCGACATCATTTGATCCGCTAACATCGACGCCTGGTCAGGTAGATTCAAGCGGACAAGACCGTGGAGGAGTGCATGTGATGGAAGTCGCGGAGACACGTCCTTGTCAAATACAAGAGCGACAGCCTTAAATTTCTCAAAAGATTTTATGCCGGGAAGTTCTTTCACGTCATCTCCGAATCCTGCATAACGAACAGAGTTAACAATAAGGTATGCATCTGAGAGATTGCCTGTCCGGAGGCAGAGATGTACGGCATGAGCAGCTGCTCGGGCGAGTTGGATAGACGTTAATGGTTTTTCCTCTGGTAATATCGGTCCCGTCAAGTTTGTTTCTGATTCTAACAAGGCCGGCCTGACGTGGTTTTGTTGTTGTTGAATCGGCGGAGGTGGAAAATGAGTAAAAGATGAAGTAACACCGGTTGTTGTGGTCAACGTTCTGAGAAGGAGGGGTTTCGAATAAAGAGGGCCACTGTATTCGCCAAAAGAGCGACGAGACGATTGGGCAACGTTATGAAATCGGTTCACAGGCCACCGGATTGCAAGCCTAGCTAGATTTTGCCAGGTGCATTGCATATGTTTTTTACATTACTGATGAATTCCAAGTGTAAGTACTAATATGTTAATGTTTTAAGATTCAACATACCACGACAAGCGAGCGAAAGATATTGGTCTGGGCTCGTCGCTTTCTGCACTAGTCGCCCTGGTCGTTGTCGCTCGGAGTCAACCTGCGATTTCAAACGATACTCTGCCAAACAAAGGCTGCACAGCATGTTGCATATGTGACTCCGACTCGGACCTGAGGCCTGAATCTTTGTACGCATAACTTGACAGAAGAAGAGAGCCGTGCACCATGATAATGTAGCAATTACAAGAGGAGGAAGATTCGACATGTAGAACAATCAATAACTAAAATTTGGCAATGGCTACAAGATCAAGCTACATAAGACTATCCATGGAGTCTTCGAGTAGTTGGAGATACCAACTGGATATTGGAACAGGCCACTTTTCACACCACCGCATGCTACCAGCGGCAGAATTCAAGACAAACGAGCGTTATACCACGGTGCCTTCAGAGCAATCCACGCAGTTGATTCGGAGCCGCCCAGTTCAACAATACCTGCCTGCTCAGCCATAGAGACATATTCACCGAACTCTAGGACTCCTGCCAGTCGATATGTAGTGCCATTATGAGCGATTTCCGATGATATCTTCGAACGCAGTGAGCGGAGACTACCTCTTGATCTGTGTGATTTAAGACATTGAACCAGAATCTTAAATTTTTCAGGAACAAGAGAGGATGTAGGTCGGCGCCGATTAGCTGCTCTAGAGCTTTGAGCAGCAGCCAGCACTGTGGCATTGCTCAAGGATGAGGGCATCATAAAAGACGGGGCAGATGCTGATAGTGTAGCAGTGATATTTGCAGGCTGGCATCTGCCCGAATGTGCTGGTGGCGAGTCTGGATCGCCGTCGCCATAGTGCATTTGATCAACATTCGATAGACGTTGGGATTTAGCGTTAATCAAGGAATATGCAGATGAAGGATCGAGTTCAGCAGACGATACCCGCACAGATCCAAATGACACGGGTTCTGTTATACTAGCAACCTCGTGTTGCACGAGGTTAGGTAGACTGGTGGACCCTCGCAGATTAAAATGGGTAGGAGACCTAGACGGCATGGGAGTGCTCCCGACGGACGTGTTTGGGGTTGGCATTGGTTTTGAAGAGTTCGAATCATGGGCGGTCACTATTGATAGTGTCTCTATGCTACCGTTGAGATTTGTACGACAGGAAGTTGCAACAGGTGAGTGAATGACTCTTGCAGGAGATTCAGGTACATTGCTCAGGGCGCTCGAGGCCACGTAAGAAGCAGCAGGTTGACCTCTAGATTGTTCCAAGTCAGGAGGCAAGAAATCATGTCTGCCATTACGTTTGGGAAATATCCGGGAATTTTCCCTACGTTTCATTTCGTCCGGAAAGTAATCCATGAATTCGACACCATGTGAGTCTTGAAAGGGAGATCTTGAGGGGTTACGACCCTTTGGATCCAAGTAAAGTTCGTCATGTACTGAGGGTGGAGGTATTTTTCCGCGTCGAGGAGAGGTGGGTTGGTGCGACCAGGTTGGATCGACCGAGTCCAATACGTCAGAAACCCAATCAAAGCAGAGTGACGCCTGTGCCATAAGGCTCGGGTGGGCGTTCGAAAGGGTTATCAAAACGACACGATAACGCTGAAGCCTTAGAATAGACAAAGCATATGCGAAATCGCGGTCGGTGCTGGATTATCTATGGCATGAGCCAGCATGTAACAAACTGAATAAAACTGGAACACGCCGGAATTGCACACGGCACAACCGTTGGACTATCTGTCCCATTTTACCAGCCTTGTTACTCCGGTGTACCAAGCCGGGTCGGCCATGCTTCTACTAATCCGTGACGGGAACCGTAACCGTCACACAGCATGTCCACTGAAAAAAAATCATCAAGACGTACGGTTGTGTTGAGATGAAAGCAAACACACCTATAATCATTTTATCTGCAACGTCTTTCCTCCCATTGTGCGGACAATCGGTCAATGAAACCCCTGATGATTGTAGTTCGGAGCGCAGAAGTACCGCTTTGGATATAGGGACCTGTTCTGTTACTTGCAAGTATGCCTTGAATAATTTTACACTCCCAAAAGTTTGTGCTACCGAACGGATGTTGTTTACAATAGCGTACCCCAAGGTATTTGAAGGGGCGGGACAATTTTCTGGGGTGAAGAAAAACTGTTATAAATGGGTTGCAGAGGAGAACTTGGGAGTTCACACACACCGTAATCCCAAAAGACAGCGACCTCAGCAATGTTTTTCATATCTTTTGCGGTTATTGGACCCCTTGGATCGTTACTTGGAATGCCCCTTCTTGGTGGTTTAAACAGGTCAGGAATGAATAACTTAGTTCCTATTCGGGATCCCAGCAGTGGTAGAACTTATACAGTATAGTATACAGTGGCACCCTCATAACCCCCTATCTTTGATAGCAACTGCCTGATCCACCTGGAATCATCCACACTGAGGATACCACTCTGCCATTCTTCATCTGATTCATCTTCCAGATGAAAACCTGCAGATCCGAAATCGATGAGCACCACTTTTTTGTTGGAGCCTCTGCACTGGATGATAGTAGAATATTTTGCAGGCCAATATCACCACACCTGACACTGAGCTCATCAAGGGGATCCACTAAAGGACTTAGAGGCTGGAATAAAGAAATAGATTTCTTGAAAATTGTACAGAGTGAAGATGTAAGTGGATAGGCAAGCTTTTTGCAAAATTTAATTAAATTAGGTCCAAAGCAAAATGTTGTAGGCTCAGAGGAAATTTTTATGAGTAGGATTCTCAAGTTTCAATATTCAAGGGCAGTCAAATCTGGTTTGGAAGGGTTCCCCATCTTGTGCTGCAGGCCTATAGTGTTGGAAATATTTTCAGATAAGCACTCACATGAACAAGTCAATAACTTGCACATAGTTAGACCACCCCAGATCCTATGTGAATCTTGTGGACTGATAAATGGAGACCAAGTACTATTTGGTTCCAGTGCCTCAGAGCTTGCCTTAGGTAAGATAGTCATGAATATAAGACAAGCTCATTCCAAGACATAGAAAAGTGGAGCAGCTAGCCTCAGGAGACTCAGCCAAGCTTGGCCAGGCTAACACTTCCCATACTAGTAACTCCATGCATAGGCAGTGATACAGTTTTTGGTTGTGTACTATGTAATTATATTTAGAGGACTTGATGGTCATTGTCCACCATATGTAAATTGTTACGACTTCGAAAGATTCAGGCTATTTGCAGCCGTGATCTTAGCCAGTCGTTTGAGATCGAGTTTGTTCAAGACTAAAGAGTGCCTTTGTTGCCAAAGGTATTGTCTTAAGTTCGTTGAGTTGGTACAAGTCTTTATTAAAGACTAACTAGAGAACAAGTTGTAAACTACTAGAGTTTATATACTTGTAAAGACAATGAAAAGTCTAGATGAGAGAACAATGGTAAACCATTGTTCGACCAAATTGTCAGACAATAAGTAAAAGAGAACAATGCAAGTGCATTGTTCTATTGTTCGTTCAAAAGAGAGAACAATGTAAAACACTGTTCGCTTGGAAAAGAAATCATAGTAAATGTTCGTTGTCTGAATTGGTAAGAAAGTAAAAGTAAAAATGGAGTCGTAACACTACCCCCGTTTTAGCCAAAAGGATTCCAGACTTGTAATGGTCGGAAACGTTGAGTTTGTCCTTCGGTCCTTCTTGTAAGGGAATAAGAATGTGTTCGCCATTTACAACATGATAGTTTTCGGTTTGTCCTTCGTTCGGAAAGTCGTCGTTGTCTTCAATGATTATCGGATTTTCTTTGGAACCTAAAGGTGGTTTGACTGTCGTATGATAAGAAGAGGGAATAGATAAAATAGGGATGCGAGTCAGTCATTGACGTTGCAGGGGAATGGTTCAGCATACAATCTTGTCAATCGCTTGCGATGATGGAGCGGAAGGCGGTTCTTCGGATTCATCAGAATGAGAGGAAAGAGCAGTGGCATATGGTCGATTTCGGCAGCAAATAAGACATCGGCGATTTCTGATGATGAGAGGTCGGATCTTCTGTTCAAATCCGTCTTCAACGATTCTATTGAATAAGAACACCTGTTCTTGTTGTGCTTGTTCGATCTCTCTTTCTAATCTGTCGATGTGTTGGCTGGTATAAGTAAAATATCGAAGTCCAAGGATAAAGATGGGTTGGTTTTGGAAGATTTGTGCCATTTCGTCAGTAACACCAGGCATGACGACAAGTCGGGTGAGTTCGAGGGGAGACAGTTGCAAAGACATGAGGGTGAAGTAGAAGGAAAAGCAGTATAGTTGACAGTGAAGTTTTCAAAATCTTCCTATTGTTCTGAACGTGTCAAAGATCAAGTCATTGTTGACAGTTGGGTTTTGTCCGTTCGCAAGTTCCCACTTTATATAGGACAATTCGTCCATGATGTCATACAATTCATCAAGCAGCGAGGCGAACATCCAGTTTATTTTGCATTGTTGTTCCTTGAGGGAAGGCATGTCGTTTTGGATTTCAAAGTTTGTGTCGTCGTTTGTAAAGAGACAGCGTGTCACCATCATCGGAGAATGCTTGTTCTGGTTCCCACGATGGGTCCGAAACGGGATATCCTTTCCATTTGACGTAGTATTGGTAACTCCTTCCTCTTTTTCTGTGATTAAGGATGGTTTCGACTTTGTACACTTCTTCTCCATCTTCTAGTTCTGCCGGTGGTTCAGGGTAATCTTTTCCATATATTTCATTTTCCCAATATGGTCAGAGTAATGTGGCATGGAAGATGTTGTGAATCTTCCACGATGCTGGTAATTGTAATCGATATGTGATTGGACCGAGTACTTCAGCGATAATGAATGGTCCTTCTCGTTTTGGTGCCATCTTCTTGTGATAAATGGTCTTTAGATTTCTGGAATTGAGCCATACCTTATAACCTTTCTTGAATGGAGTAAAGGTTGACTTCCTTCTTTCTGCCATGCGTGAGCATGCTAGTTCATGTGCGGCAAGGGCTTCTTCTCTGTTTTTGATCAGAGTAATCATTCTGTCTTCAACGGCAGGAAACTTCATGTTTTTGAAGGATAACGGTATGGCAATCGGACTTTCTCCAAACATTAATTCAAATGGAGTCTTCTGTCAATCTGCATGTCTTCGGTTGTTATGAGTGAATTCCAATGTATGTAAGGCAATTGGCCATTCTTCAGGATGTGATGCGCAGTAGATCGAAAGGTAAGCTTCAATTTCCTGGTTCGTTCTTTCAGTGGTTCCATCCGTTTGAGGATGATAGGCAGTTGACAGTGCAGATTTGATTCCTAATAGTTTCAGGAGTTCTTTAAACACTTTTGATGCGAATTGTGGTCCTCTGTCCGATATGATCTTGTCTGGTAGTCCGAATTGTTTGTAAAGATTTTCTAAAAGGAGTCTGGCAGTTCCTTCGGCGGTGATGGTTTTGTTGCAGGCAATGAGAATTACCCCCTTCGTAAGTCCTTGGTCTACCATGACCAGGATAGAGTCAAATCCCTCTGCCAATGGCAGGTCAGTAATTAAGTCCATAGAACAGTTTGAGAAAGGTCTAGTTGATTTCGACCCTTCAGTAGGCATAAACGCAGGTTTGGACAGGCTTCAATTGATCTTGAATTGTTGGCAGACGCCACATCCTTGAACATAATTCTTTGTGAAAGTTCGAAGGCCAGGCCACCAGTAAAGTTGTCGTACGGCATTATATGTTTCAAGTTCTCCTGGGTGTCCAGCTGTTTCGTGGTCATGGAAGCTTTCGACAATGTCATGTCGTAATTTGGGGTTCAGGGGAATATAGTTTTTTCCTTTGTAGAACAGGATATTTTTTCCATTGAATAATTCCACAGTCCAGTCTTCAGTTCCGTCTCGCAAGGTGTCTGGGCCTTGTTCCGTTAAGAGGGTCAACGCTCCCTTTGCGTCCTTGTCAAGGATCTCTGAGTCTGCTATCCTTTCTTGTAGATCAAGATCAATCAGTTTGATAAAAAGATCAGCTGGCAGCATGACCACGTCTGTGTTATCAGTGTCATCTCCGGCACAATGATCAGGTCTTCGTGAAAGAGCATCCGATTCTATCATCTTTTTTCCAGGTGTATGGATCAGCTTGATGTTGTATTCTGATAGGAAAAGGAACCATCGTGCTTGTTGTCTGTTCAATTTCCGTGCTTCTTTGTATATCGTCAAATTTTGATGATCAGAGAGAACATTTGTAGTATGTCCTGATCCTTGGATATAATGT
>Ga0193743_1000087_pt1 | contig 67207 bp, 61 predicted proteins | sample L2c2metaG_FD_143038 | JGI IMG/M metagenome (GOLD analysis project Ga0193743, IMG submission 143038) | Soil microbial communities from a riparian zone of the East river system, Colorado, United States - L2c2 | ecosystem: Environmental > Terrestrial > Soil > Riparian zone | place: USA: East River... | reverse complement strand
CAGGCATTCTTCTGGCTGGGTCAGAGTAATGACCCGCGCGCCCTCGCCTTTATCGAAACCGTCCTCACCAAATAGCGCAAACGTATTTTCGACTAGGTGTCGCGTTCGTCTTCCTCAACGTATTCAGCGGGCACATCGTCTTCCGGGAACTGTCTGGTTGTGACCTCCGCAACGTCCGCGGGCGGCGCATTTTCGAAGCCACTGATCACCTCAGCCTCGTAAAACTGCCCCTCCTCGACAAGTTCTTCGACACTCTCAGACCCGCCTTCCTCCTCAGTCGATAATCCCTGAGTATCACCCGACTGTCCGGCTGAAGCCGGCCTATTATTCGTTTCCTCTAGTTCGGACGCATCAGACATAGCAGGTCTTCTCTTCATAGGTCAATTGTCTCCTAAGCTAATGACGCAGCCATCCTGGGATGGACCGCCATGAAGTTATAAGTTAAGGCGGCCATCACCATCGCCGCGAGTGATATGGACGGCGCCGTCCGCCACCGGAGTCTTCGACAGACCCTTTGTCAGTTCGGAGGAAATGGCCACCTGAAAGCGCGACGGGCCCGAACGAAAACCGGCGGCCGCGAAGGCATCCTTCCACTCAGTTAACGACTGATTCGTAATCACTAAGTCCGCACCCTCTTTTCCGAGCGCGCCGTCGGCGAGCGCGGCAACGACGCCAAAGTAGCCCGGTAACGCTGCGCAATCCAGCAGGGATGCAACCATCAGGTTGCCGAAATACGGGCTGTTCTGCATTCGTTTCACCAGGGACGCAGACCACCCCAGAGTGCGCGAACCGCTGGTGATCCGGTGAATGCGCAGGCGGCCATCGTCCGCAGGATAAAGCTCGCGCAGCACTTCCAGGTCACGCCGCACACCGAAGCGGAGGGTGGGAGCGAACCCTGCCCACACCTCTTCCGCCCATTCGCCCCATACATTCTCAAGACTGATCGATGCGCCCTCCGCCAGCCGGACCTTGCTGCGCTGCAGCAACATGCCGCCGACCGCGCCGGCGCCGGAATAAGCCGCTGCCAGCGTTCCCGCACGCTTCCACCACGGCGACTGAAGCGCGGGCATACCGGCGAGAAACGCCGGCATGCGGTGAATGCGGAAAAAGAAGGGAACGCTCTCCAGGCTCCAGCCGGAGGCACGCAGCAGGCGCGGCAAAGGATTGCCTTGGTCACCCATCCCGACGACAAAACAATGCCGGTTATGACTGAGGAACTGCTTCACCATCTGCAGGGGGAGCATGGCGAAGCGGCTATCGATGATGCTCTCTGAAATGGGTGACTGAATGTTAGCTACAGTGACTCGTTCGCCCTTCAGCACCGAAGGGTATTCCACAAGCATGTATCCACCGCGAGCCTCGGTGCCCTCCATTGCCAAATAATGCGTGCCGCGAATCGCACCGGATCGCGGCCGTTGATCCAGTTGCTCGGGAAGTAGAAAAGGCGCCTTACCGTCGCGTGTGATGCGGCGATTGAACGCTTTGGCCGCATCCACAACGGAGTCACTAAAGCTCAAAAACTGGATCACGTTTTTTAGTATGATATGGCCGCTCGAACGAGCGTCGATTCCAAGCCACAGTTCTAAGTGGTCCCAAGAAACAGCTTGCCCCACAGCCAGCGTGACTGCAGCTCGAACCGCTGCCAGCCTGAGAGCGTAGTCAGTCCCTGCGTGTTCTCCAGATGTTCGAGTAAAGTCCGCGTCGGCACACAGTAGCCGTGCTTCGCCGCCAGCCGTTCCATCAGGCGTTGGAAGTCGGCATTTAGCTTCCCGTCTTCGACAAACCCATGGCCGAAATGAGTGTACATGATGCAGGCTCCGCCGGAAGCCTCAAGTTGATCTTGACGTTCTTCTGTAATTGCCTTAAGGAATTGCTCGCAGTCATGTCCGTCGGTGGCTGTATACCAGGCGCGCACATAGGGGCGCTGCGGATCGTAATAGGGCATCGATGGCAGCGGCCCTAACGTGTTGATATCCGGGAAAACAAAGTTGCGGCAGTAGCGGATGCGCTGGCGGCAAATGTCGCCCCAAAAAGATGGGTGCCCACGTATTTGGCCGAAGTGCCGGTTGCGCGTACGGCCGAAGGTGCTCAGGTTATAGATCTGACGGTGGATTCCGGTGACGATGGCCGGACCCCAGTACATGGCCTCGGCATTGTAGTGGTTCGCCATCGTCACCGGATCATGCCCAAAATACTGGCGAAATAGATCCAGCGCCTCAATGGTTTCCTCCCGCGTGCAAGAGTGCGGCATGGCATTGTGAAATCCGATCTCGAATCCAGCCCGCTGCAGTTCCTGGCAGTGCGCCCTGAATAAAGGATCCGCGCAGGTAGTGCCGGGAGAATTGGTTGCGCGGAGCGGACCCATCGGCCATACCGCCTTGGTCGTACGGAAACCAAGATCGGCAAGAAAGGAGTAAACGAGCCGGCTCTCCCGCTCATCCTGACTGTCGGGATCGTCAAAGATCGTGAATGCAAATTTCTTGTTGCCGGGCCAGATCATGCCGGCGTGCTGTGGACTGCTACGTACGCCGCCATCTGATCCACGCTGCCCAATTTTTCGAGCGTAAAATCTTCCTGTGGAATAGACAGGGCGAACTCGGTTTCATACCAGATCATCAATTCCATAAGGCCCGCCGAGTCGAGGACGCCGGACGTTGGAATCACGTCGCTCGTTTTCAGGGCATGCGCGTCACGGCCGAGAGACTTTGAGAGCTCCCTCACTTTGGCAAGAATCGCCGCCTGGATGCCTTCGTTTTTCATTTCGGTTCTTCTCCCTGCCCCGTGGTTTCCGGCGGCCGGCTCAATTCCCGCAGCAGTTGGGCGGCATCGAAGCCTGTTAAAACCCGGTGATCGTAGGTGGCTCCAAAGGTGCTCGATCCGTCCGCCGCCGCTCCGACGTGCGCCGCGATGAAGGAGACGTGACGCGGCAGAATGGGTATGTGCCGCGCAACCGGCCAACGCGCCATGCTGGTAAAGGCAAGTGTGGCGCCCGTGGTCTCCTCGGGCCGGAGCGATTTCTTCATCGCCGCCCTCTGGAGCGCCAGCAGCTTGTCCACGAATTCTTTCTCGGTCATCGTCTCCGCGTTCCGCACCACAACCATATACAGCGTCGTGCCGGCTTGAACCGTGAATCCCAGGTTGACGTGATCGTACAGATACCGGCTGTGGCCATCAACGGTCGAGTTCAACAGAGCGTGTTCCCGCGCGAGCCCCGCCAGCCGGAACGCAAGCAGCGAGAGCAGCGGATCGAACATTAGCTTGTGTGACTTCTGGAATGCTGCCGCATAAGCCGCCCACGGCCGCGCATCATACTGCAGCTCCAAATAGCCCGGGACAGCGGAGTCGCGATGCCATAGCACCGAGCGCAACATACCGCGTTCTTGGGGATTCAGGTCTTGGGTCTTGCCGGAAACTACTGGCAGTTCATCGATGACAGCCTGGGGCGCCGCCGCTGCCGGCAGTGTCAACCCTTTTGACTGCACGTACCGCTCGACCTCCTCGGCCGTGAGCCGGTACCCGGCGCGCGGGACCACGGCCTCGTCGAGATTCCATTGCCGGAGCAGAAGCTGTGCCTTGAGACTAGCGCCGGTTCCAGCCGTCTGGGGCGCGCCATCGGTCACTGCCTCATTGGTTGGCGCCTTCTCGTTTGGAGAATCGCCGAGCCACAACAACACGGAACCGACGGCAATACTATCCCCCGGTTTGTGGCAGATCGCCAGCACAAATCCCGCCTCTTCGGACTCCACTGAAAAATTCGCTTTATCCGTCTCCACTTCGGCAAGGAGATCGCCGGTGCGGACTTCAGCGCCTACCTCGACGGCGACATGGGTCAAACGAACGGAATCGTCGTTATTGTTAATGCGGGGCGTCCGAATGGCTCTGGACATACTTCAGGAAACAGGGAGCAAAACGTCGAGCACGGCGTTCATCAGTGCATCGACGCCCGGTAAAACTTGTGCCTCAAGGCTTCGCGCGGCGGGAATCGGGACCCGGGGGGCACCGATTCTGTGGAACCTGCCGCGGTATCCGGCGCCCGCGAGCAGCGCGCCGATCTCGGCTCCAATACCGTATTCGGCGTACGTCTCCTCAATCACCAGAATGCGCTCCCGTTTCAGCAGATGGCGCAGAATGGTCTGTTTCGGGAAAGGACTCAGCAGGCTCGGTGCAACAATCTCCACAATCAGCTCTTCTTCGGCAAGCCGCGCCACCAGTTCTTCCGCCATAACCACCGAGTAGCCGTAGGCCACAAGCGTCACGTCGGGATCGGACGCTCCACTGACAAGCGTCGAAAACAGATCCGCGCCTGGGTCCGCCGGGTCGGGCGTAAGCTCGCGGTAATCCGCCGGGTGGCACGGCAGCCCGTAGAGCAGCTTGTGCTCGAAATAGATCTTCGGGTAGGGCCAGTCGCGCACTCCACTTTCGAGGATTGCGCCGGGATCGTGGCGATGGCTTGGGAACAGCACTGTCATGCCCGGAATCGCGCATGCGAGATGCTCGGGCGACTGGCTGTGCGTCGGCCCGTACCCGCGCCTGCCTCCGCTCGGAGTACGAATCAGCAGGGGTACATGCGCCTCCGGAAACATGCCCGGGAATTTGGCCGCGTGGTTATAGAGCTGATCCATTGCCAGCGTTAGAAAGTCGGCGAACATGATCTCGACAATCGGCCGGAATCCGGCCAGCGCCAACCCGATCGCCGCACCGGTAATCCCCGCTTCGCTGATCGGAGTGGAAATCACTTGCTCCGGGTATTTGCTGGAAAGTCCCGCAGTGACCTTGAAGGCCCCCCCATACGGATCGTGCAGGTCCTCGCCCAGGAGCAGGCATTCCCGGTTCGCGGCTAGCAGGGAATCTAGCGCGCCGCCCAGCGCCATTCGCACGTTGTCAGCCGGGGCAGTCCGCCGACCAGTAGCTCTACTAGGAGCAGCGGCCACCCATAGCGGGGCTGGCAGCTTGGCCCACTCCAGCACGCCGGCCAGAAATTCACTGTTCACGGAGTCAATCTCAAGACGCCGTGACTCCCGGATCGTATCCCCCAGCCGCATCAGCGGGTCGCGATCGCGAATGCGCTCCATCTCATCGTTGGGTCGCAGATCATCGCCCTTGCTGTGCGGACCAAGTCTGCAGGTGTCGATCACCAGCAGCCCGGGAGCGCCTGCCCGCCGTGTTTCGCTTACGATCGCCTCGGTATCGCTAAAAAAGCTCGGGCTGGCATCATCCAGCCGCCAAGTGCGCAAGCCAAAAGCCGCGCCGCGCGCTTCGATGGAACCCCCCACCGTGTGCGCTGTAGGCGTGGTCTGCGCGATACCGTTGTTCTCCAGTACGAACAAAACCGGGACATTCCAGATGGAGGCCAAGTTCATACTTTCATAGAGCAGGCCCTGGCCGGTGGTCCCATCGCCGACGATCACCGCCACAATCCCGGAACTGCCGCGCAGCTTGCGCGCGAGCGCCTGACCCACGCCGATCCCCGTCATGCCCGCCTGCACGCCGTTGCTGTGGAAATGGCCGTACGCCAAATGCTGGCTGCCGCCCATGCCTCCGCAGACGCCGCCTTCCCGGCCCATAATCTCCGCGATTAAGCCGCGAACGTCGCCCGAATAGGTAAGAAAATGCCCGTGATTTCGATGATTTGAGAGGACCGCGTCTTCGGGGTGGGTAAGCGCCCGGACCACGCCCATCTGGCAAAATTCCTGCCCCAAACAAGTGTGCGTCGTACCGGATAGTTGACCTTTGCCGAACAAGTCAAGCAGCATCCGTTCAACGCCCCGGATCAAACTACCGAATGCGTACAAGACCTCGTTATCGAGAGGTAGTATCGGCCTACCAGCCAGATCACTTTCGAATGGCTCCGGAAGCTGAATAATACCTAGTGGTACAGGCTCTTTCCGGCTCACCTCAGCAAGTCTAACATTGGACCTCCCGCGTTCAGAATCGTACGATCCCGAATCAGCGCGCCGTTCCTACTTGCCGATACAGAACGTAGAGAAAATTCGATTGAGAATGTCATCCGCCGTGGTCGCGCCCGTCACGGCGTCGATCGGCCCAAGGGCGGCGTAAAAATCGAGCAGCAACATTTCGTGCGGCAGCCCGAATCCCACGGCGCGGCTGCCGTTTTTCAGGGCGTCCAGACTCTCGCGCAATAACGCTTCATGGCGAATATTTGTAATGGAGCCGCTTTCGGGAGCAGCCAGGCCATCCGGCGCCAGACGTCGTAGAATCGCGCGCCGCACCTCCGCAATCCCCTCGCCGGTGAGCGCGGAAACCGGCAATAAATCTGCAACGCCAGTGAGCCGCCGCTCCAGGTCGCACTTATTGCCGACCAGCAAAGGTTTCCGGTCGGCCAGTTTCTCCCACAGCGCCCGGTCTTCGCCATCGAGTTCAGCCGAAAGATCGAGCACCAACAGCGTCAAATCGGCGTCCGCCATCGCCTGATAGCTGCGCTCGATGCCCAAACGCTCCACCTGATCTTTGCCTTCGCGAATCCCGGCAGTATCCACGAGCCTTACCGGAATGCCTTCCAGCGAGGCGGTCTCCGACACCGTGTCGCGCGTTGTGCCGGGAATATCCGTCACGATGGCTCGGTCCTGCTCCAGCAGCCGGTTGAACAGACTGCTTTTCCCAACATTCGGACGCCCGGCAATGGCCAGCGTGAAGCCTTCAAACACCAGCTTTCCCGCGGAGAAGGTGGAAAGCAGCGCGGCAAGGGCAGTCTCGATAGGAGTAAGCCGCGCCAGAATCTCCTTGGACGAAGCAACACTGACATCGTCTTCGGCAAAATCAATGCCGGCTTCGAGAAGCGCAATCAATTGCAACAGTTGCTCTTTGATCGGTCCGATCCGGCGCGATACGGACCCCTCCATCTGTTGCGCAGCCACACGCGCTTGATATAACGTCGTCGCGTCTATCAAATCGCGAACGGCCTCGGCGCGGGGCAAATCGATGCGTCCGTTCAAGTAAGCACGCAGGGTAAATTCACCCGGCTCGGCAAGGCGCGCCCCACGGCGGACTGCCTCTTGCACGCACAAAGCGAGCACGACCGGCGCGCCATGGCAGGAAATCTCCACCACGTCTTCCGAGGTATACGAGCGCGGGCTCTCAAAAAACGCCACGACAACCTGGTCGACAACAGCGCCGGAGCGGTCGACTAATTCGGCCAGCTCGCTCGTCCAACTGGCCCAGCGCGGAGCGTGTGGAAACTTTAGAATCTCCGTGGCGATCTCGCGGCCGCGGAGGCCCGAAAGGCGTACGACCCCGATGCCGCCGCGGCCCGCCGGAGTGGAAATAGCGACGATGGTGTCGCGCGGATTCACCTTCAGCGGCCGCGTCCGCCGCGAGGAGGACGATTGCCCCCCGCGCCCCGGTCAAAGCCGCCGCGCCCGCGATTGCCGCCTCTATCGCCGGGCCGGTCGCCGCCACGCGGCCCTTCAGAATTACGAAATCCACCGCTGCGGTTGCCTTGGAAGGGCCGCGCGGGAGTCGGAGGAGCAGGCGGCGTCGCCATGCCGGCCGGAATCACTACTACGGCACGAAACGGACCCACTCCCAGGCTCTCGCTGCGCAGTTCTTTCTCGTCGCGCAAAGCCAAGTGAATGACACGGCGCTCGCGGCTGCTCATGGGATTGAAGTGAAACGGCACGCTGGTCCGCTTCACCTTCTCGGCTGCGGCCATCGCGCTCAAACGCAGTTCCTCCATGCGCAGCAAGCGGTAATCATTGGCGTCAAAAGACAGCAAGGAGTGATCTTCCGCAGGCAGGCGAATGGCTTCCATGGAGAGATGCTCCAGCGCGAGCAACAACTCCGCGCGATTCTCCAGCAGAAGCTCGACATCCGCTCCAGCGAAGTTCACCGTTACGTCGGGATTTTCCACCTCGGGATGCGGATTCTCAGGAGCCCGCAGCTCGTAGGAAAGCTCAAATCCGGCATGCGACAGGAGAGGCTTCAGAAACCCATCCAGTTTCGGCTGCAAGGTGTCGATGGTGTATTTCATGTTGGCTTATCGTTTCACTGTCGCCTTAACCGGAGACTTCTGCGGAGGTCCCGCGGGAGTCGGCATAAACCGATTGATAATCAGTTGAAACGCGATTGCCACTAAATTTCCAGTCAAGTAGTATAGTACTAATCCCGACGATAAGTAGTAGAACATGAAGCCGAACATCACCGGCATGATCAGCATCATTTTCTGCTGATTCGGGTCTATTCCGGCAGCCGGCGTCATCTTCTGGGAGAAGAACTGGGTCACTACCAGGATGATGGGCAATAAGTGAATCGGCAGGCTTTCCGGCGCCGAAAGATCTTTCACCCAGAGCCATGGTGCATGACGCAATTCGATGGCGATGCTCAAACACCGGTAGAACGCGTACAAGAAAGGCATTTGAATCAACAGCGGCAGGCAGCCGCCTACCGGATTCACACCTTCTCGCTTATAGAGATCCATGACCTCCTGATTCTGCTCGGCCTTCTTGGGATCTCGCAGTCCGACGTTCTTATATTTGTCGTTAATGGCCTTGATTTGCGGCTGCAGCTTCTGCATTTTCCGCGCCGATTTCAAGCTCGAAATACGCAGCGGGAACAGCAACAAATTGATAATGAGCGTGACCACGACGATGGCCCAGCCGTAGTTATTCGTCCAATGATCTTTCACCCAGTTCACCGAGAGAAATAACGGTTTGGCCAGTATCCCGAAAAAGCCCCAGTCTATGATCGTTCCCAGGTTGGGATGGACCTTGCGGAGGACGTCGATGTCCTTTGGTCCCACGAACATCGAGAAATCGTTCTGCGGGCCGGTGGAAATGCCAGTCCCAACGTAGGGAGTGGGCTTGTCCTCACCGGGCACCTTCACATCGTCCGAATACGTGCGAATCTCCAACTGCCCGTTTTCCTGAGGCAAGGCGACCGCTGCGAAGAAATTGTCTTCCAGACCACCAAAGGTAAAGTTGCCCGTTTCGGAGAATGGCCCGTTCTTGGCGTCCTTGGCGTCTTTCGTGATCAGCTTACTGGCGGAGGCGTCATAGTGCACGGTATGTTGCGTGCTTGCGGCGGCATGAACTTTCTGGTCGCCAAAACCGCCGCGCCATAGCATCAGATGCGGTATCGGGGTGTTGTTTTCCAGCACTACGGATTTCACGCTGACCCGGTAGCTGTCCTTGCTGAACTGGAACGATTTGCGAATGCTTGTCCGGCCGTCGGAATATTCGAATTCAACGGTGTTGCCGCCATCGGAAATCTTCTGGGAATACAGCACCGTGTTGGGATCGAACGCCGGCTTCTGCCCCTGGATCTCAATCGCAAACACCGGGGGAACGTTGGTGGCCGAAACGTCGATCAACTCCAGCGGCTTGCCCGCATCGTCTTGATACTTCTTCAATACCCAGTCGGTGACTGCTCCGCCCCGGTTGGTAAAGGTGACGCGATAAAGGTCCGTATCCACGGTGAACGTGGACACGGAACCAGCCTGAATCTGTCCTCCCCCGACTCCCGCCGGCGGGACACCCGGGCTTGTCGGCACGGAAACGGGCGGCTTCGCTACCTGGCTCGCAGCCTTATTGTTCGCGGGCTCAACCGGCTTCGGACCGGGTGCGGGCTTAAAGAAATACTGCGAAGCAAGCAGCACCACCATCATCAAACCCAAGGCAATCGGCAGGCGTTTTTCGAATGAGGGTGGTTGGGGCGGAACTGCGCCGGGGCTATTCGACATAGGGAAGACTCAAACTCATAAATCTATTTCTCAGCGGACCGGGTCGTGCCCGCCCTCATGAAAAGGATGACAGCGGCCCAGCCGCATAACGCCCATCCAGACACCGCGCGCGGCGCCGTGCTTACTTACCGCCTCGGCCATGTATTCAGAGCAAGTCGGGTAGTAGCGGCACGCGGAAGGCAGCAAGGGGGAGAGGAATCGTTTGTAGCCCTTCAGGAAGGCAATCAAGACTGTTTGCATCGCGCAAAAACCTTGCCTACTTCCCGGCACAGGTCCTCAAAGGGGGCGTCCAAGACGCCGCGCCTGGGATTGAAGACGACGGCCCAACTGGTGGGGATGACTTCAAGTTGGCTACGTACCGCCTGGCGCATGCGGCGCTTCATCCGATTGCGCTGCACCGCTTTACCCAGAGCGCGCGGCGTGGTGAACCCGAAACGCGAAGGCGCTTCCTGGTCGCCGGAACGCAGGCAAAAGGCGGCAAAGTAGCGGCTGGTCATGCGGATACCGGTTTGATAGATGCTGCGGAACTCGGACGGCCGCAGAACCCGCCTTTGTTTAGGAAGTGACAGCGGATCAAATCGCCAAGCCGCAGTTACTTCGCGGCGCGAACTGCGGGTTCGTCGCTAACCGTCAATTTGTGGCGGCCTTTGGCGCGCCGGCGCGCCAGCACCGCCCGGCCATCGGCCGTTTTCATGCGCACGCGAAAGCCGTGAGTTTTAGCCCGCTTGCGATTATTCGGCTGAAAAGTTCGTTTTGGCATTACAATTCCTTTTGAGTTATCTTCGGGACTGCAACGGACGGTTCAACACTGCCGGACGAGGCACACGCGCACTCCTCCGCTATTCCGCTGGACCCAAGCAATTAGTATAGCGCCCCATCCCAAAAAAACTTTGGCGGCAATAAGGTAGTACCTGGGGGTTACCCCGCGCACTGCCTTCCGGTAGCGAATTCGACCTGGCGAGCATCTTCTTACCACCATATGAGATTTCCACTAAAGCTCAGTACGCTCTGCACCCTGACGATGATATCTGTCGCTCCCCTTTTCGCCGGTTCGTTTACTCAAACGAACCTGGTGTCAAACATTCCGGGACTAGCTCCCGTAACCGACCCGAACCTGGTCAATCCTTGGGGCATTTCGGCCAGCGCCACAAGTCCGTTCTGGGTTTCCAATCAAGGGACCAGCACTTCGACGCTCTACAGCGGAACCGGCGTAAAGTCACCTCTAACCGTAACGGTGCCGCCTACCGGTGCGCCTCCCACTGGACCGACCGGCCAGGTATTCAACTCCGCTGGCGCGGGCAATTTCCTGGATCCAAACAACAACGCGCCCGCCAGTTTCATCTTCGCGACCCTGGCCGGTTCCATCGATGTTTGGAACAACAGCAATGGCACGACTGCCGTAGTGGTGGCGCCTCCCTCGGGCGGTGCTTACACCGGTCTGGCCCTGGCCAATAACGCCGGCGCTAATCTCTTATATGCCGCCAACTTCGTCCCTGGCGGTGGCATTCACGTTTTCAATTCGAGCTTCGCGGCAACCACGCTTGGCGGCTCTTTCACCGATCCGAACCTTCCGGCGGGTTATTCGCCCTACAATATTCAGAACTTGAATGGAAAGCTCTATGTCGAATACGCAAAGATCGATCCGGTCACGCACCGCGCAGCCGTGGGAGCAGGCTTAGGATATGTAAACGTATTTGACACAAATGGGAACCTTTTGCAGCGCCTTGCTTCGAACGGGCCGCTCGATGCGCCATGGGGTATCGCGGTAGCACCCGCCGGTTTCGGCAGCTTTGCCAACGATCTTCTGGTGGGAAACTTCGGCGATGGAACGATTAACGCCTTCGATCCGATCACTGGAAACTGGCTCGGCAGTCTCACGGACCCGTTCGGCAACCCGATCGTGAATAGCGGACTATGGGGTATCCAATTCGGAAACAGTTCCGCCGACCCCAATGCACTGTACTTCGCCGCGGGGATTAATAACGAAACGGACGGACTGTTCGGTCTAATTCAGGCCACGCCCGAGCCAGCAGCAGCCGGCCTGGTCGCTCTCGGAGTTCTAGGAATGCTGGGCTACGCACGGAGACGCAGCCGGAAATCCGCCGCCTAACAAGTGCGTGCGCTCGTGGCGCAACGCCGTGGGCGCACGTCCCCGACAATCAGGCGGGATCGGCCAGGATCTCCGCAGTGGACCATTCGCAGGTTTCCGGGAAGGTGTCGATGTCGAGGCGGGTTTCGTTGGCGGCGTCGATGCGGGCTTAATCGTAGGCGCTGCCCAGCAGCTTTGGCAGTTTCGGACGCAGGCTGGGACTTTCTTCCAGGAACTCGGCGACATGTTTGCGCTAGACACGTATGCTGGCATCCAGTTGCGGGTGCGTTTTTCGGGCTGGTAGCGCGTCTTCAGCAGATGCATCAGCAGAACGCATAGAACGCTTTTAAGTTCGCGTGTTTCGGCTTCCCCAAGTCCCTCACCTCATCCGCGAGTGCGGTCCGGTCGATCCGGTCAAAGCGGCATTCTTCGATGGCGCGGGCGGTGTCTTCGACCCATTGCGCGTAGTCGCCTTGGTAGGCAGTCAGGGCGGCCGCGCCTGGTGGCATTTCAGGATGTGGACGTGGCATGCGTGTACTCAGTGAACGGAGTAGCTTTTTCTTCAGTGTAGAGGTTTTCGCGCGGAGCTGATGTTGAAGTTTGCTCTCGGTGATAATCGAAGCATGTCCGCAAGTGCGGTTGCCGAGACCATTCTCACCAAGTATGAGCCCGTGATCGGGTTGGAAGTCCACGTACAGCTAGGCACAAAAACCAAGATTTTTTGCAGTTGCCCGGTAGAATTTGGAGCGCCCCCAAATACTAATGTTTGTCCGGTTTGCCTCGGGTTGCCGGGAGCTTTGCCGGTCATCAGCCGCAGATCGGTCGAGCTCGCGATATCCGCGGGGCTGGCGCTTCACTGCACCATCAATCCCTTTTCACGGTTCGCGCGTAAGAATTACTTCTATCCCGACTTGCCCAAGGGCTATCAGATTTCCCAGTACGATCAGCCGTTGGCCGAGCACGGGTTTCTGGATATCGTGACCGAGGCAGCCGCCAAGCGCATCGGCGTGACTCGCGTCCATATGGAAGACGATGCCGGCAAGAGCATCCATGATGGCTTCAAAGATTCGGACGCTTACACGTATGTAGACCTGAATCGATCCGGCACGCCCTTGATTGAGATCGTCAGCGAGCCGGATATGCGCTCCGCCGACGAAGCGTATGCCTATCTCACTGAGATGAAGCAGTTATTGCAGTTCATAGGCGTATCGGATTGCGATATGGAAAAGGGCCAACTGCGCTGCGACGCTAATGTTTCGGTCCGCTCGAAAGGCGCACCAAAGTTCGGCACAAAAGTCGAAATCAAGAACCTAAATTCCTTCCGCTACGTAAAAATGGCGATCGAATACGAAATCGAGCGTCAGGCGGAGATTGTTGAATCAGGCGGCGCGATCGTCCAGGAAAGCCGCCTGTACAGTGTCGACGCGGGACGGACAGTAAGTATGCGCAGCAAGGAACAGGCGCACGATTACCGCTACTTCCCCGAACCTGACCTGGTTCCGCTCAGAGTAAGCGATCGCTGGCTGCACGAAGTCCGCTCGAAGCTGCCGGAGTTACCCGCCGAGCGCCGCGAACGCTTCATTCGCGAATACGGGCTCCGCGAATACGACGCGCAAGTCCTAACGCTTAACCGCGAAACTGCGGATTACTTCGAAGCGGCCGCTCAAGTAAGCGGAGACGGTCCGGCGACAGCCAATTGGGTGGCTGGCGATCTGATGGGTTTGCTGAAAGCAGCGAATAAAGACATTCCGGCGTCCCCTGTCCCGGCCGCGCATCTCGGCGAACTGGTAGCTCTCATCGGAAAAGGCGAGCTTTCGGGCAAACTGGCTAAAGAGATCCTTCCCAAAATGTTCGATACTGGCGAAACCCCCAGCATCATCATGGAGCGCGAAGGCTTGAGGCAGATATCGGACGCCGGCGCGCTGGAAAAAATCGCGGACGAAGTGCTGGCGGCAAATGCGAAGCAAGTGGAGCAATACAAGAGCGGCAAAACGACGGTTCTGGGATTTCTGGTCGGGCAAGTCATGAAGGCGAGCCGCGGTCAGGCGAATCCGGCTGCGGTGAATAGCCTTCTTAAGGCAAAACTCAACTGAATTTCACTAAGAAATCTCACCAAATAGTAACTCAAATAACTTATCCTTTCTAATTGGGCCAAAAAGGTTTTTAAGAAAGGATGCATGTCCGCTACTGTTAATCGCATTTTCGCTTCTGTTGCTCTTCTAGCCAGTTTTTTACCAGTTTCTAAGTTGCATGCGCAAGAAAAAGTACCTACAGTAATTCGTACGCAGATCTCCGAGCAGCAGTTAGAAACCCTTCGAGGAAATATCCACCCTCTGGCGCGCGCTGAATTTGATCAAGGCCTCGCGCCATCCGATCTACCCATGCAGCGGATGCTGCTAGTGTTGAAACGCAGCGCCGCTCGGGAGGCTGCTCTGCTGAAGCTACTCGACGAGCAACAGCAGACCGGCTCGCCGAATTATCATCACTGGGTCACACCTCAGCAGTTCGGTGAACAGTTCGGTCCAGCGGAAGCAGACATCGCTCAAGTTACTTCCTGGCTTGAGTCTCATGGCTTTACGGTTGACAATGTATCGAACGGACGAACGGTGATCGAATTCTCCGGAACGGCGGGTTTAGTAGAGAGCGCCTTTCACACCACTATGCGTAAATTTACGGTCAGCGGTAACCAGCATTGGGCGAACGCGAGCGATCCACAAATACCGGCCGCGCTGATGCCTGCCATCGCTGGCGTATCCTCCCTACACAACTTTTTTTCCGCGCCTCAGGTATCTCTTTCCGATGCAAAAGTAACCGCCACACTCCAACCGGGCTCGGCCCAGCCGCTTTCGACCACTGGCAGCTTACACCGTCTGGTTCCGAGTGACTTTGCCGTGATCTACAACACGAATCCATTGCTGTCAGCGGGAATCAACGGTGCGGGGACCGTGATTGGCGTGGTAGGACGCAGCAACATTATTTTGCAGGACGTGGTGAGCTTCCGAAGCCTGTTCGGCTTACCAGCCAATCCGCCGAACATCATCTTAAACGGAACAGACCCCGGCAACTTGGGTGGCGTGGAAGAGTTAGAGGCGGTTCTGGACACCAGTTGGTCCGGGGCCGTCGCTCCCGGAGCAAAGATAGACTTCGTGGTCTCGGCCTCCACCGCTACGACCGACGGGGTCACGCTCTCGGAGCAGTATGTTATCGACCACAATCTGGCCAATGTGATGACAGAGAGCTTCGGGGACTGCGAAGCAAACTACACCAGTAGCGGAGCCGCGGTCATTTCCTCCATGGCCCAGCAGGCAGCCGCACAAGGCATCACCTACCTGGTGTCGACGGGCGATACCGGATCGGCAGGCTGCGATACTGCCGGCTCGGGGACCGTCACGGGACCGGTTTCTGTAAATATACTGGCATCGACACCTTACACAGTGGCCGTGGGCGGAACTCAGTTTAACGAAGGTTCCAGCACCGCATTCTGGAACTCAACGAACAACAGCAAGTTGGGCTCCGCCGCATCCTACATTCCCGAGGATGTTTGGAACTACAACTGTAACGGCGCCCTTTGCAACACCGTAGGCTTAGTCATCGGGACGGGCGGAGGCGCCAGTACTTTTTTTGCGAAGCCTTCCTGGCAGACCGGAGTGCCCGGCATTCCCAAGGATGGGAAGCGCGATATTCCCGACGTTTCGCTGACGGCATCCAATCACGATGATTACCTGATTTGCCTGGAAGGTTCTTGTACCCCCAAGGCCAACGGGGTATCATTTGCCGCGGTTTACGGAACTTCCGCCTCCGCGCCATCGTTCGCCGGCATCATGGCTTTGGTCAACCAGAAAACCGGAACGCGGCACGGCCAAGTAAATTCTTCGCTTTATCGCGTGGCAGCCGCCCAGAACTGGTCCGGCTGTAACTCTTCAAATACTCCCGATCTGCCGCCCGGCACCTGCGTCTTTCACGATGTAACCGTGGGAACGAACACTATGCCGGGCCAAGCGGGATATAACACCTCCAACCCGACTTACCCGGCCACCGTTGGGTACGACCTGGCCAGCGGGCTTGGCTCCGTAAACGCTACCGCTTTAATCAACGCGTTGGCCGGGTCTACCGGTCCGATCGTGTCCACACCGCCATTTAGCGTTTCTCCCGCTTCCGGTTCGGGAGCTACCCAGACATTCAGCTTCAAGTTTTCGAATGCGTCGGGAGCCGGGAACATATCTCAGGCGCATATGTTAATTACCAGTAATGGCACGGGCAGCAATGCTTGTTATTTGATCTACCAAGCGTCGGACAACGGACTCTATCTGACAGCCGATAACGGCGCTACGTTGCTGGGTCCGGTTACACCGGGAAGTAGCAGCACTCTCAGCAACAGCCAGTGCAGTGTGGCCGCTTCCGGCGTTTCCGTTTCGCCTGTAGGCAATATTCTAACGATTACTGAGACGCCAAAATTCGCGTCATCTTTTGCGGGCAGCAAAACGACGATGATGTATACCTTCAACAATGCCAACGTGGGCAGCGGCTGGTCGAATGTGGGAACCTGGACGGTGCCCGGTGTAGCCGCCCCTCCGGCCTTCAGCGTTTCTCCGGCTTCCGGCTCGGGAGCCACGCAGGCGTTCAGCTTCACTTTTTCCAATGCGGCGGGCGCGGCGGCTATATCCCAGGGCCATATGCTGCTCACCGGCGATGGTACTGGGAATAACGCGTGCTATTTGATCTACCAATCCTCAAACCACGGGTTATATCTCACTTCGGATAGCGGCGCGTCGCAGATAGGTCCGGTTACGCCCGGCGGCAGCGGTACTCTCAGCAATAGTCAATGCAGTGTCGCCGCGTCGAGCGTATCGGTGGTCTCCTCCGGCGTCAGTCTGAAGATCAGTGAAACCATCAACTTTAAGGGCACGTTTGGCGGCAGTAAGAAAATGATGGCCTTTCTGTTCGACAACGCCGGCGTAGGCAGTGGCTGGTCTACGGTAGGCACGTGGACCGTGCCTGGCGCCGCGGCGGGGGTTGCCCCATTCTCCGTTTCTCCAGCGACCGAATCGGGCGCGACGCAGCGTTTGCCTTCGCTTTTACCAACTCCGCGGGAGCGTCGAATATTGCGCAAGGCCACATGCTGATCACGGGCAACGGCACTGGCAACAACGCTTGTCACTTGATCTACCAAGCCTCGAACAACGGACTATACCTGACGGCGGATTGCGGCGCGTCGCAGATAGGTCCGGTCACTCCCGGCGGCAGCGGCGCCCTTGGCAACAGCCAGTGCAGCGTTGCGGCGTCAAGCGTAGCAATCACCTCCTCCGGCAACACTCTCACGGTTACCGAAACCACCGTCTTTACGAGTGCCTTCAATGGCGGCAAGACCACAATGATGTATACCTTCGACAAATCGAACGTGGGCAGCGGCTGGTCGAATGTGGGAACCTGGACCGTGAATGCCACTAGTCCGCGGCAGTCCATGCTATATAAGCTATAGTCATAGCTCAGCTTTGCTCTACCGCCAAAAACGCCGGAACATGGAGAAATTCCAAACACTACTTGAATCGAAGTTGCAGAGCGTCGACAAGGCGGAAGAGTTGGTGATGAGCGAAGCCGGTAAAGCCGGCTTCGACGAGGACGATCAGCACCAAATCGGCATGGCTGTTCGCGAATGCATGGTGAATGCGGTGGTTCACGGCAACCGCTACAGCAGCAACAAACGTGTTCATCTGGACATTGAAAGGTCGGAAAAGGGCCTGACAGTGGTGGTAGGAGACGAAGGCGAGGGTTTCGATCTGAGCGCGCTGCCGGATCCGCTCGCACCCGAAAACCTGTTACGCCAGTCCGGCCGGGGCCTTCTGCTAATCAGGGCCTTCATGGACGAGTTCGATCTGCATCCGCGGCCGGGAGGCGGAACGGAAGTTCGCTTGGTCAAGAACTTAGCAGCGGTTTAATTTACGAAGCCTGATATTTTAGTCAATCGGTATCCGGTGCACATGAGGAGGAAAGAGTGAGTGTAAAATTGACATCTCGCCAAGTTGGCGATGTAACGGTAATTGATGCAGCCGGGCGGATCACTTTAGGTGAAGGCGCCAGCGCATTTCGTGATTATATTCGCGATCTGGCGGCAAAAGGGAAGAAAAAGCTGCTGCTGAATCTGTCGGAGGTTTCTTATATTGATAGCTCCGGCATCGGCGAGATGGTGTCCGGCTTCACCACCGTCACAAATAATGGCGGCCAGCTCAAGCTGATCGGACTGTCGAAACGCGTCAAGGATCTTCTGCAGATCACCAAGCTCTACACGGTCTTCGAAGCTTTCGACGACGAAACCGAGGCGGTTCGCAGCTTCAGCTAACCAGGCGCGGCGGTGATGGTTGTGGACCCGAGTGAGATAAGTCTTAGCCGGCTCGCACCCTATATAGGAGGGAGATGCTTTTCCGAAGGCCGATACCTATGCCAGTCACCGCCACTCAAAGCGCTACGGAACCATTTTTCGAACCACGGACCTTCGACGTTCTGCTAGCCGACGAACTGACCCTGGTCCGGGAAGGCCTCGCGGCTATCTGTAATTCCATTCGCGGTTTTCGCGTGGTTTCCCAGGTAGGCACCGCGGGAGCCGCACTCAAGGAAATCCAGCGCCTCCAACCCGCCCTGGCTCTGCTTGATCTTGGGCTGTCCGATCTGGCCGCGACCGAAGTCATTCGGCGGGTCCGTGAGCAGAATATACCCACCCGCTGCGCCGTTTTCTCGGTTCGCAAAGACCGGAAAACCGTGCTTGAGGTGTTGCGCGCGGGCGCTTGTGGTTTTCTTCTGAAGACGTCGACGTCGGCGCAAATGGCCGATGCGTTGAGTCAGTTCACCCAGGGTGGGATCTACGTTTCACCGCAAATTGAGGTAATGTCGCTGTTTGCCGAGAGCAGCGGCAGGATACCGGCCACCGACCCGCTCGATTCTCTGAGCAGCCGGGAGTTTCAGGTGTTTTCGCTGCTGGTGGATGGTATCCGGGCAAAGGAAATCGCGGCGCGCCTGGCTCTTAGCCCCAAAACGGTCGATACCTACCGTTCGAGTTTGATGCGGAAACTCGACATTCACGACGTGGCCAGTCTGGTGAAGTTCGCGATAAGACGCGACTTAGCCGATTTGCAGGCGTAGCCCCGAGCGCAGCCCCGCCGCCCCAAGGGCGGCTCAGGTATGTTACGCTACAGTTGGCTTAAGAGTTAGAAAGGCAGTAGTACGTCTTGACCCGTCATGAATTAAAAGAGCAACTGCAGCACGATCAGTTCACTGACGCAGTCTCCAATGTTGTCGGCTATACCGCATCTCACCGCCGGAACTTTGTGCAGTGGGGCATTGCGGCGGGAGTGGTTTTGGTTTTGGCTGGCGTGGCCTGGTGGTATATGTCCTACCAGCGGTCCTTGCGGCAGCAGGATTTGAGCGTCGCCTTAAGCATTATGGATGCTCCGGTAGGCCCTCCCAACGACTACGCCAAGACGTATGCAACCGAAGAAGCCAAACAGCAAGCATTACTACAAGCGTTATCCGGCGTCGTCAAAAAGGATGGCGGAAGCCGCGAAGGTCTCATCGCCCAGTATTACTTGGGAACAGTGAAAGCCCGGACGAACGACATGAAGGGCGCCGAATCGGACTTGCGCACGGTGGCGAATTCCGGCAACGTGACTTCACCCTTGGCTAAAATCGCGCTGGCGCAGATCTACGCGGGCCAAAACAGATTGACGGAGGCCCAAGGGCTGCTGCGTTCCATCGTAAACTCTCCCACGGATCTGGTTTCAAAAGCGCAGGCTCAAATCCTGCTGGCTCAATTGAATCAGACCACCAATCCCAAAGAAGCTAAGAACATTCTGCAGTCGATTGAGAAGACCGAGCGGCAGCGAGCGGCCGTCAGCAGGGCCGCCGATGCGCTCTCCGCGCAGCTAAGCGACCAACCAGCGAAGTAGTCCTGCGTAACCAATGCTCGGCAGACTTCGCTTGGGGGAAACGAGCGAGCGCGGTAGGCGCTACCCTGAGCCGCCACATTCCTACCGCAACGATTTCCAGCGTGACCGCGATCGGATCATTCATTCCCGGGCGTTCCGCCGCATGGAAGGGAAGACTCAAGTCTTTGCGGCCGGACTTTGCGATCACTTCCGCAATCGTTTAACGCACACCATCGAGGTTTCCCAGGTGGCGCGAACGCTGGCCCATACCTTGGGCCTGAACGAAGAATACACGGAAACGCTGGCCCTGGCTCACGACCTGGGGCACCCACCCTACGGACATGTCGGCGAAAAAGAGCTGGACCGGCAGATGCAGCGGTTTGGCTCCAGCTTTGAACACAACCGGCATTCGCTGCGGATTGTAGATCACCTGGAGCAGCGCTATGCGCGTTTCGATGGACTCAACCTGACCTTCGAAGTACGCGAGGGGATCATCAAACATTCGCGGGAGGTGGCGTTAGACGCCGAGCCGGATTTGCAGGAGTTTCTACCTGGCAGGCGGCCGCCTATCGAAGCGCAGCTGCTGGATTTTGCCGACGAGATTGCATACAATACGGCCGATCTGGACGACGCCTTCTCGGCAAAGCTATTCGGCCTGGATGAGATCGGCCGGGGAGTACCGGTCTTCGGCGAATTTGCCGAGCAGATCGAGACGCAGTTCCCAGGGGCTTCCGACCGCGTGCGTTTTTGGGAAGTGCAGCGGCAGATTATGAGCTTCCTGATTGGCGGCCTGATTCAAGGCACGCTGAGCGCGGTGGAGGGTTCCGGCGTGCAAACAGCCGAGGATGTGCGGGCGCTGGACCGGCGGGTGGTTCAGTTCACGCCCGAAGCCTCAGAGATCAACCGTCAATTGAAAGGCATGCTGGTGACCCACGTCTACGCGCATCCTGAGCTAGTGAGCGACCGCGGCGGCGCGGTGACCAAACTGCGGGAGCTCTTCGTTTACCTGATGGCAAATCCCCAAAGGGTGTCATCCGGCTATCGCGAACGCCTAGAGGATTCACCCACGCACCGGGTAGTCTGTGACTACATAGCGGGCATGACGGACGCTTACCTGGCGCGCGTGCATCAGGAATTGCTGGGTTGATTGACCGGCTTGTGATCGATTCGCTTATTCATGCGGCACCGCGCTCGAAAGCTCGGCCGCGCGCACAACGTAAATTTTTTCGATCTGGCGGCAAATCTCGCGAGCCACTCGCTCCGTCTTCTCTTCTTCGTCCAGTTCTACTTGTACTTTGATGTATAGATCCACGCGCTTCATGGGCTTTGATCCGATAATACCCGGTAGGCGGACCAGTAACTAAACATGGCTGAATTGATTTTGTGCAAGCTCTGTGGCCAGCGCCGCGCGAAGCGGGCATGTCCGGCGGTCCAGGGAAATATCTGCAGCATTTGCTGCGGAACCGAACGGGAAGTCTCGCTGGCGTGTCCGCTCGATTGTGAGTACCTGCGTGAAGCGCACCGCCGCGAAAAGCCCTTGCCCGTCGAGCCCAAAGATGTGTTCGACCGTGACATCGAGGTCAGCGAGACGTTCGTGCGCTCGCACGAAGAATTGCTGCTGTTCTGTGTCTATTCTTTAGTTCAAGCGGCGTTACGCACCCCCGGAGCGGTGGATACAGATGTAATCGCGGCGCTGCAGGCGCTAGTGAAAACGCACCGAACTACGGAAACCGGACTGTTCTACGAAACGCGCCCGGAAAACAGCCTGGCGGCAGGGGTCCAGCGGGCGTTTTCAGATTCGCTGGCCGATTACCAGAAAATCAAAGTAGAACAGGAAAACGAGACGCCGGTACGGAATACCGAGCTGTTGACGATGTTAGTCTTTTTGGGACGGATAGGACAGCAGAATACGAATGGCCGGCCGCGTGGACGCATGTTCGTGGATATGCTGAGCCAGATGACGCCCAGCACGGGAGTCGAGGAACGCGCTCCAAGCATCATTTTATAGTGGGGTACGACAGAGAGGTGTTGACGCTGAGAGCTAAATTGTTGAGTTGGAAGGAACTGGCGCCAGAAGTTCACCATTTCGAGTTTGAGGTTCCGGACGGGCAGGAATTTGCCTTTACACCGGGTCAGTTCATTTCAGTCTTGGAAAAGGTGGAAGGGCGGGAGATTACGCGCGCCTATTCCATAGCCTCGCCGCGCGAGGGGAAACGGTTTTCGTTGTGCCTGAACCGCGTGCCGGATGGCCTGGTGTCGTCGTACCTGTTCGGAGTCATGCCCGGGGACGAAGTGGAGATGCACGAACCGCTGGGATATTTCACGCTTCGCCATCCGGACAGGCGCTCCGTTTTCATTGGAACCGGCACCGGCATCGCGCCTTTCCGCTCCATGCTGTTGGATCATCTACCCAAAATGCAGCCGCGCATCACGCTCCTATTCGGCGCGCGGCATGAGCACGGATTGCTCTATCGCGACGAACTGGAAAAGCTTGCGGCCGAATACCCCACGTTTCGATTCATGCCTACGATTACCCGGCCGACCGACTCTTGGACAGGCCGCACCGGTCGCGTGCAGGCGCACCTGGACGAAGCGCTGGCTTTGCACACCCCAGAGGAAATCGTGAACGTGGACGCATACGTCTGCGGCTTAAAAGAGATGGTGGACGAAGTACGCCAGGAGCTCAAGCGGCGCGGATTCGACCGGAAGCAAATCATCTACGAGAAGTACGATTAAACGATTACCTAGGTGACGATCTAAGTAACAACGCGCGTGATCTGGGTTTGCGGGTAGATCTCTTCGGTCTGCTCCAGATTGGCGAGCGTGATGCCGGGGAGCTTGGCGGAAGCCGTTCCGGCAGCTACACCCCAACGCAAGGCATCGCTGAACGAATCCCCTCGCTCGAGAGACCAGACAATAGCGGCCGACATAGCGTCGCCGGCGCCAATCGGGCAAACGGCGTCTATGGGCGGAGGCAGCACTTCCAGAATGCCTTCACTCGAAGTCGCCGCAATCAGCCCGCGCCCGCCAAGCGAAAGCACCACCGACTTGGCTCCCAATGCTTTGATGCGCTGCACCGCGTCGATCAACTGTTTGCGCGTGATAAGAGCGGTATTCAGCAACCGTTCGGCTTCAGACTGGTTCGGCTTGACGATGGCGGGGCCGCCTTCGAGCCCGTGCAGCAGCGGGTCGCCGTCGGTATCGAGCAGCGTGTCCACTTTATGCTTGGTAGCCAGGTTGATCAGCTTGGTGTAGAAGTGCGGATCCATACCCGGCGGCAGACTACCGCAGAGCAGAAGCCAGGAGGCGCTGGGCAGCAACTTCTCGGTCGCTTTGAGAACACGCGTCTGTTCGATTTCGGAGAGCGCCGGACCGACCTCATTCAGCTTGATGGAGAGCCCCTGCCGGTCGGAAATCGTGAGGTTGATACGAATGCCGTTACGGATTTTCACGATCTCTTTCGCGAAAGTGTCTTCCTGTAGATGCTCCTCGAACTTGCGGCCGATTTCGCGGCCGGAGGTAGTAATGGCAATCGTTTGCGCCCCAAAACTGGTCAGCACGCGAGCGGCATTGATGCCCCGCCCGCCGGCAGCTTCGGTGGTGGATTCGATATAAGCCCGGTCTTCGAAAACCAGCCGGTCGACGGTCACAATCCGGTCTAAGGCTGGGTTTACAGTCAGGGTAAGGATCGATTTGCTCATTCGTTGGCTAGAACCAGTCAACTAAAGATTGCCCGTTCCGGGGGATTGCCCGTCCCGGGGCAGCAAACGGGCAGCCAGCATGCCGCCAAACGCCGCTGCAACGGTGCCGATGAAGAACAGGAAAAGGAAACTGACCAGGATGAGGACGATCACTTCGCTAGGATTGTCGAGGAGTTTCGTGAACTCAGGCACATTGGGAAGATTAGGCGCGTTCAAGATCGCGGTTCTGAATTTCTCCCGGCCCTCCTCGGTCGAGAAGTTCACGATGGCTCCGATGGCGACCACCAGAAAGAGCCACAGACAAGTCATGGCGCCGAGCTTGGCGCCGGCCAAAGGCGTGAGTTGTTCGGCAGTCCGCCGGTGATAGAAGCGGGCGGCAACGAACCCGGCGGCGCAAAGGATGACGAGCAGCAGCGGCGAAGCGCCAATTTCCCCTGCTATGCCGAGGGCAACCAGCGAGACAGCCGCCACCGCCAAAGTCGTTCCTACCGCGCGAAGATTCTTGAAGCCAATGCTCGCAGGCGGGGAACCGGGTGCGCGATCGCGCAGCACAGCGGGCGCCGCCGGAGGAGGAACCTCCGGCGCGCTCAGGCGAGCGATATCTTCTTCGTTTTGGGGTCTGCCACATTTATGGCAAAAGCGGGCATCTTCCGGCAGAAGAGCTCCGCACGTACAGCGCGGTTGCACAATTACTAGTTTAGGCAACTGAGCCGAACCTTGCCGCGTTTTTACCGAACGAACTGTAAATGGGTTCGTTTTTTTACCTTCGACTTAAAATAGGAATAACCCTCATGTCCAAGCCCAATCTCCTGGTGGTTGCTCCGCCGGACCACTACGCATTACGTAATCTGACTCAATTGAATGATTTAGCTCAAATTTCAATTAGCACCGATGAGGCCGAACTGGAGAAGCTTGCCGCCGAAGCGGAGGTGGTTCTCTACTCCGGACTGACCGGGAAAGCCGCGGGGTTCTCCAAGGTCTGGAAACATGCCGCGAAGGCCAAGTGGGTGCATTCGCTTTCGGCGGGCGTCGAAAAGGTGCTGAGCGCTGAATTTGTCGAAAGCCCCGTGCCCTTGACCAATGCGCGCGGAGTGTTCAAACGCTCACTGGCCGAGTTTGCGGTTCTGGGCATGCTGTACTCTTACAAACGCGTGCGGCGGCTGGTGGAAAACCAACGGGCGCACCGGTGGGACAATTTCTACGTCGACTTTTTGCATGGCAAGACCTTGGGGGTAGTGGGGTACGGCGAGATAGGACGCGAATGCGCCATTTTGGCCAAGGCGCTCGGCATGCAGATTCACGCTGTCCGGCGTAATCCGGAACTGTCGGCAAACGATCCCATCCTGGACCGTATTTTCCCTTCGAGCGAGCTGCACGAAATGTTGAGCGGGGTGGACGTACTGGTGGCGGCGGCTCCGCTGACGCCCGAGACGAAGCATATGCTGAGCGACAAAGAGTTTCGGGCAATGAAGCAATCGGCCATCGTGATCAACGTCGGCCGCGGACCGGTGATCGACGAGAGCGCGCTGATTCGAGCTTTGCAGGAGAACCGGATCGGCGGGGCAGCGCTGGACGTTTTCGAGGAAGAGCCTTTGAGTGAAAAGAGCCCGCTCTGGGATATGGAGAACGTACTGATCTCGCCGCATTGTACGGATCGAACCCAAAATCCGGATTGGTTGGATTTGAGCATGCAATTTTTCGTAGAGAACTTCCAGCGTTACGTGAAGGGCGAACCACTGGAAAACGTGGTGAATAAAAAGGCAGGCTATTAGTGAACGCCACGCGGGAAGCTGAAGTGGCAGCGGTCACGCTAGAGGACGTACGCGCGGCGGCGGAACGCATACGGGCGCTGGCGCGCAAAACTCCGGTGCTGCACTCACGCCTTTTCAGCGAAGCCGCGGGCATGAAGAGTTATTTCAAGTGTGAGAATTTGCAGAGCTGCGGCGCATTCAAGATCCGCGGCGCGCTGAATTTTGTGATGCAACTCAACGCGGACGAGCGGCGGCGTGGAGTGGTGACGTTTTCCTCGGGCAACCATGCGCAAGCAGTGGCGATGGCGGCCAAGCACCTGGGAGTGCAGGCAACAATTGTGATGCCGACCGATGCGCCAAAAGCAAAATTCGAAGCCACCGAGAGTTACGGACCTAAGATTGTCCTTTTCGACCGGCTGCGTGAGAACAGAGAAGAGATCGCGCGCCAGATAGCGGAAAAGACCGGAGCGGTGGTGCTTCCTTCGTACGACCATCCATGGATCATTGCGGGGCAAGGAACAGCGGCGCTGGAACTGCTGGAAGAGTATCCGGATCTGGATGCGATTGCCACGCCGCTGGGGGGCGGCGGCCTGCTGTCGGGAACGCTTATTGTTGCCAAGGCGCTGCGTCCGGATATCCGCGTTTTCGGCGTGGAACCGGAGCTGGCGAACGACTGGCATCTCTCCTTGCAAGCGGGTGCGCGGGTGGGCATTGCGCCGCCGCCTACGATTGCGGATGGATTGCGGACGCCGATCCCGGGAACATTGACTTTCCCGATTGTGCGGGAGCTGGCGGAAAAGGTCGTGCTGGTTTCAGAGGAAGAGATCAAGGCAACGATGCGTTTCCTATTGACCCGCCTGAAGCTGGTAACGGAACCCAGCGGCGCGGTGCCGGCGGCTGCGGCCTTGCATGGCAAGCTAGCGGCCGGCATTCGGTCGGTAGGCATTATCCTGTCGGGCGGCAACGTAGATCTGGACATGCTGGCAGAGATCTGCCGGGCGGCATAACCGGTGCCTGCCAGTCACGTGCCTACAAATCACGTGCCTACAAATCCGTGGAAGACTAAGTCGAGCCGCGCCGTCTACGAGAATGCGTGGATAAAGGTGCGCGAGGATGAAGTGATCCGGCCGGACGGTGGGCCGGGTCTCTACGGAGTAGTGGAGATACGGCCTTCGATTGGCGTGGTGGCGATCAACGAGCGCGAAGAAGTGGCGCTGGTAGGGCAGTGGCGTTACGCGGTAGACCGCTATTCCTGGGAGATTCCACGCGGAGGATCGGACGTGGGCGAAACCGACATGCGCGCGGCGGCGGAACGGGAGCTGGCCGAAGAAGCGGGGGTCAAGGCGGCGCGCTGGCAATTGCTTGGTCCAGTGGATGTTTGTAATGGCGTCACGAATGATGTGCAGAGCTTATTCCTGGCTACGGGGTTGTCGCCGGTAGAAATGAAGCCTGATCCCCAGGAGGACATCACAGTGGCGTGGAAACCCTATGAAGAGGCGCTGCGCATGGTGATGGATGGACGAATTTCCGAAGTGTGCAGCGTGGCCGCGCTCCTGATGGTCTCCCGCCTGAGGCAAAACAGCTAGACAAATGGAACTGCAAGGCGACAAGTCACGAACGCGTTTTCAATGGTTCGCCTGGGCTTTGCTGGCGTACAACCTCCCCGTGATTCTTTGGGGCGCCTATGTGCGGGTTTCTTTTTCGGGAGACGGCTGCGGCGCGCACTGGCCGTTTTGCAACGGGCAGGCGCTTCCGGCAAAAATGGCCACGCCCACGCTGATCGAGTTTACGCACCGCATGATGACAAGCGTGGACTCAATTGGCACTATTGTGCTGTGCGTCTGGGCCTTTCTGGCATTCGCGAAGCCGCATCCGGTGCGGCGGTACGCGTCGCTATCGCTGGTGTTTTTATTGATCGAGGCACTGTTGGGCGCGGGCCTGGTGATTTTCCGGTACGTGGCGAAAGATCAGTCGGCGGGGCGCGTTTGGTATTTGTCGGCGCACCTGACCAACACTATGCTGCTGCTGGCGACACTCGCGGCGACGGCATGGCTGGCGTCCGCGAGTGACGCGCGGATAAGAATTAAGGACGCTTCGCGGCGCATGCTGGGCGCGGTGTTCGTGACCGTGGCCGTAAGCGTTACCGGGGCAATTGCGGCGCTGGGCGATACGCTATTTCCGTCTTCGTCGATGGCGGAGGGCATGCGGCAAGATTTTTCGAGCGCGTCGAGCATGTTGTTGCGGCTGCGTTTACTGCATCCGGTGGCGGCGGTTTTGGGCGCGGCGTATTTGATCTGGGTGGCGGCGGGCGTGCTTCGCGGTAGTCAAGAAGGCAGCCCGGTGCGGAGGGCGGCCGCGCGGGTCACCGGAATTGTGGTGTTCCAGATCGCCGCGGGCGCGATCAATATTTCGCTGCTAGCTCCGATGTGGATGCAGATGATTCATCTGCTGGTGGCGGACCTGGTCTGGATAGCCGTCGTGCTGCTGCTGCTCGAAACGGTGCGGGCGGAAGGCATGCCGCGGGATAGCGGGAGCCTGACTGACGCCCTGATGGAAAAACGCGCTGCCTGGACGGCGCACGACTAAGCGCCATTCTGCCTGTCATCCCTGGGGACGGCCTTTTGCTTGTTCCATTGCGATTTGGTTCACATGCGCCAACGCTCTCGATCCCGAAGCGCCTTCGATGGCTTTCAAAGCAATATCCTGTACTTGACGCTTCGCTTCTTCGACCGCTTTTTCCAACGCCGTCATCTGCTCCGTCTGCCGTTTCAGCGTTTCCTGCAGTCCGCTGACCTGGAGCGCCGCTACCTTGCGTTCTGTTTCGGCGTCTTTCCGCAGAACCAGAATCTGTTGTTCATAATCCGCCGTGACTTGCCGCGTGGCTTCCGTCAGAGCCGCCTCTTTTTCCGCCGCAATCCGCCGCGGCAACTCTTCCACCTGTTGCCGCAGCCGGGTGAGTTCCTCTTCGCGCTCCGCTAAGGCCGCTTCCCGCTGAGTCCAGGTGCGTTCCAAATCCCGCTGCCGCTCTTCGTTTTTCTGGGCCAGCAGGTGCGCTTCTTCGTCATACCGGTCCTGCGCCTTTTTCCGGTCGAGTTGCTTGCGGTACTCGAAATCTTCGTTTTCGCGCTGGCGCTGTTTGCGGAGAGCCTCTTCCGCTTCTTTGCGTTCGCGTTCGGCGGTCCGCGCTTCCTGCTCCCATTCCGCGCGCCGCGTCTCGATCTCGGTCTTTAAGCGCTCCTGCTCGCGCCCATAATCTTGGACCATCTGGTCGAGCGAGGTAGCGGCGATGTCGATTTTGTGGAGACGTTCCAGTTCCTGGCGCTCGAGTGCGACAGCTTCCCGCACGCGCGTGAGCAAATCCACTTCGGCCGCCAACTTTTCCGAGAGTTCGAGCAAGGTGCGCGACATCTCGCCATTGAGCGCGTAAATGCGCTGCACCACGGAATCCACCGAGATCGATTCCACGGACTGCCGCACTTCCGCCGCTTGGCGCTGCTCGATTTCAACACTCTTTGGACTAGCCGCCTCGCGGGCAGCATCTGTTTCCTGGCGGATTGCATCGAACTCCTGCTGCACCTGGGCCTTGCTGCGCTGGCCGCGGCCCGGAGTTACGGGTTTACTTGTTCTGGTCGCCATCTTTACTTCTGGTGTAGCACCTCTGCTATTGAGAAGTTCCCGGACCGCCGGGTGATTAAGAGGCCGGCGTATTCGTGCGTTCCGCCGCTTCTTCCGAAGTCTCAAATTTGACGCGGGCCGACCATTCCGCGCCCGCGAGCAGGATCATGGTGGCGGAGAACGACCACAAGACGATGCTGATGGATTGCACAAAGGGTGGAACGTCGGCGCGGAGTTTGGCGCTCAAATAAGGCCAGGTCAGAATATTCAGGTATTTGGAGGTCTCAAGGAGCACCGCAACGGCGGCGGACGCCGGAATGAGACGCCGGACCGGTATCTTGGCGTTGGGCAAGCGCCAGTAAACCAGAAAAATCATCAACATGGTCACGGGGAAAGCGACCAGATGAAAGCCCACGGTTTGCAGGACCGCGGAATAGTTGCTGGAGCCAAACGTGGAACGTATAAACGGGACGTTGACCGCGGTGGCGCTGACCGAGGCGAGCACCAGGATGCCGCAGACAAAAATCAACCCAAGGCCGATGACCTGGTTGCGCAGGAAGCTGCGGTTTTGCTTGACGCGCCAGATACGGTTCAATGCAACTTCGAGCGGGGTAAAAATGCCGTTGGCCGTGAAGAGCAGCAGCAGGACAGACAACAAACTGAACTTATGGTAGGAGGCGGCCGTGAGATAACCACGAAAGTTCACGCCAAAGCTTTCAGGGAAATAGTCGGTAACTGTTCGAATAATGATCTCGGTGCCGGCGGTCCAGTGAAAGACCGACCGGCACAGAATGATCATGGCCACCAGGAACGGGAAGAACGAGATCAGAACGTTCACCGCGACGGCAAACGAATAGACGTGTACTTCCGTTTGCAGCAGAAAAGAGATGGAGGTCCATATGCTGGAGGCGAGGGCGCGCCACGACCGCACCAGCACATGCGGCGCCGGGTGGAACGGGTCAACCGGGTAGGCATAGACGGGGGCCTGGGCTTTGGACGAGTCTTCTTCCGGGGTGAGCGTAACTCGAGTACCGGGCGTCACCAGCTAATGGCCTGCACTCCGAACTTTTACTTCCGAAAGATCGTAACCGCCTGCGTCCGCTACATTGACGGTGCCTTCGATGCTGGCGCCGACGCTCAGCGAATTGAAGTCTGACTTGGATTTCACGGGATACTCCATCGTCATGGCCTCCATGAAGTTGGGAATGGCGGCGGCGGCCACGGTGGCGGTTTGCTCTTTGGGATTGAGAGAGACTATTTTTCCGGTCAGGTGGTAATGATGCGTGGCGGCCGGCAGAGGAGTTTTGCCGCAGGCGCTCAGGAACAACACGAGAATAACGAAGAAGATGGGCTTCACAGTGGCGCTACTCACAGAGTAGCTGGTTTTGGTTTGACAAAATGGCGGTCTACGATCATGCTGGTCTAACGATTTGCAGGAGGACGACATGGCAAGCTTCTCATCCGAATTGCCCGCGACGCAACCTGAACGCTTTGGAGACAATCTGGCGGGAATACCGAGCTTCTACATCGACCCGGAAGCAGCCGCTCGCCGCGTGCGCACGAAATGGTTTTGGATCGGTCCGCTGGCGGTCGTTTCCATAGTCGCCATTATCGTCGGCACGCTGGTCATCCCCATCGTGCAGCACGTGATGGAAATTGCGCCGCTGCCCCCAGGCGCCAGTCCCGAGCAATATCAAAAGGGAATGGCGATTGGGTTGATGATCCAGAAAGTGCTGTTCACGTACCTGGCTCCGGTGCTGGCGGCTATGATTCTCTCTCTCGAAGCGGGGATTTTGCTCGCGACGAGTTCCGTGCTTGGCGTAAAGGCAAATTTCCGGTCGTTGTTCAATTTAGTCTCCGGCTGCGCGCTTATCCTCATGCTGGAGCAGATTGCAGGCATCGTGATCCTGAAAGCGAAAGGGGATATTTCGAGCGTGGCTGAATTGCGGCCGCCGATGGGCTTGGATATTTTCCTGCCGGAAGGAACAAACAAATTTTTGCTGGCGTTTCTGGGATATTTTTCGATCTTCGAGATCTGGTGGATCGTAATGTTGGTGCTGATTTTCGCGGCTGCGTTCCGGGTGAGCAAGGGTAAGGCAGCTAGCGTGGTGGCGCCTATGGTTTTACTTGGCTTGTTGTGGAAGCTGACAGCGACATTTTTTCAGAATTGACATTTTTCAGAAGTAATCTCTACCAAAGTGAAGACCCCGCAAATAGCATTGCAGGGTCTTCGTTTTTGAAACTAAGCTAAACCACTACGATTTTGCTTTTTTGGGTGGAACGATCGCGTCCTTCACTGCTTTGGCGACGCGGAACTTCACCACTTTCTTTGCGGGAATCTTAATCGCTTCGCCAGTGGCGGGATTGCGGCCAATGCGGGCCTTGCGATCGGCGCGGACCAAACGTCCGATTCCGGGCAAGATGAACAAGCCGTTTTTCTTGGTCTCACGCACAGCCAAATCCGCCAATGTTTCCAGAAACTGCTTGGACACACGGTTGTTAACGCCGGTGGCCTCCGCCAGTTCTTTTACAATTGCAGTCTGTGTCAGTCTTTTTACTTCAGCCATTTCAAAACCTCCTTCTTACTTAAACTAGTAGTCGCTGTTGCTGTTGGAAGCGCTCGGCAAATCTGCTTGTCCCTCGGAAAATAGCTACAAACAGAACAAGACAGAAATGTTTTGGCCCTTCTCAGTCAATCCGATCATACGCAAGCAGAAAGCAGTTGTAAAGCGCAAAAGCTCGTAAAACCGCTGTTTTTCAGGTGTTTTTCTGCAAAAAGCGCACAAACTGCCTATGAAACGGGCATTCGAGGGCCCGGAGGACGCCAAACCCCTATTTTTGGCTTAGTTCGGCGGCTTCCCCAGCATGGGCATAAACTAATGTGGTGAATCGACGTGAATTCCTACTGAACGCCGGCGCCACGGCTGCCGCTGGACCGCTGGCAGGCTATGCCGGCGCTTATGCGCCCGAGAAGAAACGAAGAGTGGGACTGATCGGCTGCGGCTGGTACGGCAAGGTCGATCTATTCCGGCTCATACAGGTGGAGCCGGTAGAAGTGGTGTCGTTGTGCGACGTGGATAAGCGAATGCTCAACGATGCGGCGGCCATGGTGGCGGCGCGGCAAGCATCAAAGAAGACACCGCGCACTTATAGCGATTTTCGCGAGATGCTGAAGGAGCGCGATTTGGATATCGTGCTGGTGGCTCCGCCGGACCACTGGCATGCACTGATCATGATTGAGGCGGTGAAATCGGGCGTCGACGTTTACGTGCAAAAGCCCATCAGCCTCGACGTCATGGAAGGCGCGGCTATGTTGGACGCCGCGCGCGCCCACAAGCGAGTGGTGCAAGTGGGAATGCAGCGGCGCAGCACGCCGCACCTGGTGGAAGCCAAGAACCGTTTTATCGACGAAGGGAAACTGGGGAAGATCGCGCTGGTGGAGATTTGCTGCTTCTACCATATGCGCGCGACCGCCAATCCCCCGGACAGCACGCCGCCGGAAACTTTCGATTACGAGATGTGGACCGGACCGGCTCCGATGCGCCCATACAATTCGCTGGTACATCCACGCACCTGGCGCGCCTTCATGGAATATGGAAACGGCATTGTGGGCGATATGTGCGTGCACATGCTGGACATGACGCGCTGGATGCTGGGGTTAGGCTGGCCAACGCGGGTTGCATCGACGGGCGGCATTCTGGTGGACAAGGCCAGCAAAGCAAATATTTCAGACACCCAAACGGCAACTTTTGAGTTTGAAAATGTGCGAGTGGTATGGCAGCACCGCAGCTGGGGCGAGACAGGGGACCCGAAGTACGCCTGGGGCGCGACTTTCTATGGCGATAAAGGTACGTTGAAGGCGGGCGTGTATGGGTATGACTTTATTCCGCTGGGCGGGGGAGAGCCAGTGAGCCGCAACGTAACGTACGAATTGGAGCTGTATCCGGAAGACCGCACGGAGAAGGATTTGGAACGCCATGTAGCTCCGGCAGTGCGCCATCACATGCAGAACTTTCTGCAGGCAATTGATGAGCGCGGCAGGCCGGTGTCGGATATCGAGGAAGGCTACATCTCGACCGCATCGTGCATTCTTGCGAATAACGCAATGAAGCTTGGGCATAGTTTGACGTGGGACCCAAAGACCCGGAAGGTGGTGAACGACGAGGCGGCCAATCAGCTTTTGCGGCGGGCTTACCGGGGACCATGGGTGCATCCGGTTTAAATAGTTGCTATACAATTCATGACGACTATGTTGAAGAACGTTTCCAGAAGAGAAGTGCTGGGCGCACTCGGCGCGGCCGCACTCGCGCACGGGGCAGCGGCGAGCGGCTCGGGCGCCAGCGTACGCAAGGTGGAAGGCACTCCGCAGATCTGCCTGGAGATGGGCAATGGAAGGCTCGCGGCCGGCACACTGGATGAGGCGGGTATCCGGCACATTGTGCAGTTGGGCGTGACGCACGTTTTGAGCGGCGGTCCTCGCCTGCCGTGGCAGGAGAGCGAAATCCGCTGGATGATCGATAGGTTAAAAGCGGGCGGACTGACACTAGGCAACTTAATGATGGGCGGTTTTCCCAAATCAGTGTACGGACAGCCCGGACGCGATGAGGAAATCGAGAAGGTCATTCAGTCGATTCGAGCGGCGGGGCGAGCGGGTCTGCCGGTGATTGAGTACAACTTTTACGCACACCGCATCGTGGAAGGCTATTACGAGCAAATCGGGCGCGGCGGCGCGGGGATGACAGGATTCGACTACGACCGCGTGAAAGATCTGCCTCCGCTAGCCGATGAAGGCGTGCATTCGATCGATGAGATGTGGGCCAATGTGACCTACTTCCTGAAGGCAGTGATTCCGGTTGCCCAGGAAGCGGGTGTCCGGATGGCTCTGCATCCGAACGATCCTCCTGCGCCGTTGAGCCGCGGCTCCGGACAGATTATGGGGACCGTGGAGGGTTGGAAAAAGCTGGTCTCGATTGTGCCCAGCCCGTCGAACGGCATCACATGGGATTGCGGAGTGACGCGCGAAATGGGGCAGGATCCGGTGGAGGTCTGCCGCTATTTCAGCGAACGCGACTGCATCAACCACGTCCATTACCGAAATGTAAAAGTAGAAAAGCCGTATGAGAAGTACGCGGAAGTTTTCATCGACGAAGGACAAAACAATATGTTCGCCGTGATGAAAGAATTGGTGCGGCAGAAATATCCCCGGATGCTGTATCCGGAGCATCCGCGGGCGATTGACTACGACCGGGAGCATCCGGGCTTCCAAGCCAATTATCCCGGCGGCGGTGGCTATGCCGCATTTGCCTACAACGTAGGTTTTGCGCGAGCGATGCTGCTGGCGGCGCTCGATTCGTAAAGCTAGGCGGGGGCGCGCATCGACAGTTCGGGTGATTCGTGCGCCGCGGAGTTGAGTACGTGGTTGAGAGCGCTCAGCCAGGATTCAAAGCGGTAGACACGGACGCCCGGAACCCACACCACCCAAATATCGCCGACTTTATAAATCTGCGGCTTCATAATGGCCATTAGACCGTCAGTATATCGCGCGAGGACAGCCCATGAAAGTCAGGAAAAACTGAGGCGACATTGTGATTTCCCATCTGCCGGGTCACCAATTCGCTGAGCACAGTGCGGAAGTCGGTGGTTACGTTTAAATCGCGGCCTTCGTAGAGTTGTTCGTTTTGGAGGCCAGGCCACTCGCCATACACCTTGCCTCCGCGGACGGTGCCACCCAGAACAAACATGACGTTCGCGTGCCCGTGATCGGTGCCGCGGTCGCCGTTTTCCTTGACCGTGCGGCCAAACTCGGACATGGTGACCACGGTGATATCGGCCATGCGGTCACCCATATCGGTTGAAAAGGCCGCAAGCGCGTCACCGAAATCGCGGAGTAGATTCGCCAGCTGCCCCTGGTGCGGCCTGGCTCCCACTTCATTGACATGCGTATCCCAGCCGTCCACGTCGGTGAACGCGACTTCCAAACCAACATCCGCCTTAATCAGGCGGGCGATTTGCTGCAAGCTCTGGCCCAAACGGCCGGTGGGGTAGCTCGCTCCGCCGGCAGGGACGTAACGCGCTTTCTGAATCGATTGGACAATTCTGATCGCGTTGAACGTCTCGCGCGCGGTACCGTTCAACACCCGGTCAACGGAGGAGCCGTACATGTTTTCGAACGTGCCGGCTAGACTCTTGTCCCTCACTTGAAAATCGTTCAGGTTGCCGATCGCCAGCGCTTCATTCCGGCCACGCATGGCTCGCGGCAGGCCGGAACCAAGGCTGATGGCGCGCAGCGGGGAAGGGTTTGTTTCGGCGGAGATGGCGCGGTTGAGCCATCCGTCGCTGGTGCCCTTGCGGCCGGGCGTTCCGGACTCCATGTAATCCTGCGCGTCAAAATGCGAACGGGTGGGATCGGGAGAACCAACGGCTTCGACAATGGCTAGCTGTTTCTTATCCCACAATGGCTTGAGCGAGCGCAGCGCCGGGTTTAAGCCGAAGTGGCCGTCGAGGTCGATGGCCGATGAATCCGTGCCATCGGGCCGGGGAAGCGCTATGCCCGGGCGCAGCGCGTAGTAGTTGGGCTCGCCGTGGGGCACAACGACGTTGAGCCCATCCACGGCACCGCGCTGGAAAATGGCGATGAGGATTTTCTTGCGTTCGCCGGGAGCATCTTTGGCGAACACGGCGCGCGATAGCCAGGCTGGCACGGAGCCGACGCCGAACATGGCCAGCGCCGAGTTTTTTAGAAATACTCTTCTCGAGGGCATATGAATTCCTGATCTGAACGTCCTTCGGCCCCTAACGTTTCTGAAATTCGGGTGAGCCAAGCGTTAACCCGGCCACCACGCTAGCCAGTTGTGCCTGCCGCCTCGCCTGGCCTTGCCAATCGGGGCTCGCCAGCGTCTTTTCGATCGCGGTTCTGGTTTGCGCGCTAGGGTCCCGCTCCAATATTTGCCGCGCCACAGCCATTGGATTTTTAGACGAGAGCGCTTCCCAAGCCGCTACATCCACTTTTACTCCCAGGATCCGATTTTGCGCCAATGCCAGCGAGAAATTCATGCGGTCGAGCAAAGCGGCGGAACCGATCCACTCGGCGTTTGCACTGGAATACCCGGTGGGCTCGATTTTGCGGTACAGAGGTTCGCCGAGCTTTTGCATTTCATTTGCCAGCTGAAATGCCGATGTGACATTCGCGCCCGTACCGCGCAGCGCGCTCACCACCATCTCAAACGGCGACTTCATCTTGGCGTGGTACGCCCCTTGCGACCAGAACTCGCCGGAAGAAAGCATAGTTTCAATCACCTGGCGCAAATCTCCGTCGGAGTTGAGAAAAGTCTCGGTCATGCGATTCACGAGCGAAGGCGGCGGAATGTCCGCCACGAAACGCTGGGCGAGCCGGAGCGAGACAAAATGCGCGGTGGAAGGATGGTGCGACAGGATCTCCAAAACCTTTACTCCATCGTTCATTCCGCCGCCGGCTGGAATCTTATAGCCCAGGACAATTTTCTCTCCGTGATCGTGACCCTTGTCGTTGTACTCGAAGCCGCCGCCCTTCAGCGGCGCGGCGATGGTCCAGCCGGTAAAACAACGGGCGACATTGATGACATCCTCCTGCGTGTAGCCGCCGTCGACACCCAACGTATGGAGTTCCAGGAGCTCGCGGCCGTAATTTTCATTCAGGCCGCGCTTGCTCTTACCCTTGCCCTTTGCCGGGAAGCGCCGGACCGTCCCGTCTGGCCCAAGCTTGTCTGGCCCAACCGATTGCCAGTTATCCAGATAAAACAGCATGGCCGGGCTTTTGGAGGTGGCGAGGAGCAGATCGTAGAACTTGCCGAATACATGCGGGCGAATGGCTTCACGCTCGTACGTGGGCAGCGTGTAGCGGTCTGAACCTTTGTTCAAGAAAACATTGAAGCGGTTGAACCAGAAATCGACCAGCAACTCCTGCAGTTGATGGCTACTGTAAACGGCTCGCATGAGCTTGCCTTCGCTCAAATCGCCCGCCACCACGTTCTCGGGGCTAATGGTAAGCATCAGGTCCCTCCGCAGCTCGACCGGCGAGAAAGCGAGTAACTGGCGGCGTTCTGGCGCGCGCAGAGCCCAAGCGAAATCGAGCCGCCGCTCAGCTGGAATCGATTCCAGCACCTTGCGCTTTTCCTCCGGCTTACCGGTCTTGAGGGTGGCGATCTGTTCCGGGGTTAGTATGGCGGCGATTTTCACTTTGGGCTCAAGATCGGATTCGTCATCCGGATTCCTGGCTAATTGACCGCGTTGGGTTGTTTGGCCGTCCCGAGCAGGTGTGCCTGCGGCTGCCGCCTTCTTTTGCAAATACTTGTCCGCCAGCCGGACCAGCGTGGCACGCAATTCGGGATCGTCCGGCAGCGGAGCGCTGCCGCGCGCCACGGCAGCAATCGCGCGCGGCGGCGGGTAGTGCGTGAAGGTGTCGCGGATGCTGAGCCGAAGACTTTCGAGCGGGCTCAAACGCTGCTCGAGGAGTGGGTTTTCCGGCACTTTCTCCGGGTGAAGCTGCAGATTGATCCACTTATCCAGACCGAAGCGCTTGATTTGGGCGAGATCTCCAGGGCGGGGGCCGAACGTCAATCGGTCCAAGGCGTGGTAAAGGCGGTCATCCTTCGAGAGTGGCCGGCTAAAAGAAACAAATTCGGCAGGGTTATCGCGTGCTTTGATCTTTTTGATCTTGAGTTTGGCGCCCCACACCAGGCATGGAGCGAGAAGTACTAAACCGGCAAGTACCGAGCGCAGCGGTTTGTGGTTCATTGCCTGTTTCACGCCTGTAAAGACGCACGTCTTATGATTTTCGTTGTCCCATTCACCTTATCGCCAGAAAAATGTAACCCCTAGAGATTAATTGATTTACTCTACCTAATCGAAGGGGAACAGCTCCATGGAAGGGAATCGATTGGAGCGGGAGACGGGATTCGAACCCGCGACATCAACCTTGGCAAGGTTGCACTCTACCAACTGAGTTACTCCCGCGTGGAGCCTTATCGACATTCTCCGATGACTTTGTTCCGAAGTCAATTCATGTAGTTGCAATAGTTGCACTTTGACGGATGCCGAGCCTGGAAAAGCAGTGAAAAAAGCTGCTTGTTGGGCCGGAAGTGCTCCGCTAAGTGGCTCACGCTAATGGAGTTACAAAGAATGTGGATTTTTCTTTGTAATCCTGCTCTCTATGATAGACTGAGGTTTCCGAAGCGACGGAAACCGGTTTTCCCCCAGCCCGAAGCTGACCGCAGTACCCGCAGTCAGTCACATAATTCAGCCCTGACAGGCCGGCTTATCTCGACTTTTCCACAGACAGTGGAAAAAGTGTGGGAAATCTTCGTCGTTTTTTGGGACGAAGGAGTTGGACCTTTGAGTGACGCTTGGGAACAGATAAAAGGTTGGCTTGCCAATAAGCTTGGCGAAGGTGCTTACCAGAATTGGATCTCCCAAACAGCACTGGGATCACTACGGGATGGCGATTTGACGGTTCGGGTTCCGAACGAATCGACGGAAGCCTGGATCCGGCAGGAGTACAGCGCCCAAATCCGGGCGGCCATCAGCGAACTCAACCTGCCCATCCGCAAAATCAGCTATGAAATAGGGTTCGCCGCAGCGGCGAATGGCCATGCGTCGCTGGCGACTTCGCTCAGCACGGCAAATCACCAGCGGCCGGGCGCCGAGCCTTTATTCGAACGAACGGAAGCGTGGCTCAATCCGCGGCTCACGTTCGATACCTATGTCGTGGGTGCGTCGAACCAGCTGGCGCATGCCGCCGCGCATGCGGTGGCGACCATGCCATCGCGCAGCTACAATCCACTCTTTATCTATGGCGGCGTGGGAATCGGCAAGACGCACTTGATGCATGCCATCGGGCGCAGCCTGCTGGATAATTTCAGCGGCCTCAACGTGGTCTACACGTCGAGCGAGCGGTTTATGAACGAGATGATCACGTCGATCAAGCTCGACCGGATGTCATTGTTCCATCGCCACTACCGCACCGCCGACGTTTTGCTGATCGACGATATTCACGTCATCGCGGGCAAAGAGCGCACGCAGGAAGAATTTTTTCACACCTTCAACGAGCTTTACGACCATCAGAAGCAGATTGTGATTTCGAGCGATTCGGCTCCGAACCAGCTGCCGGGCCTGGTGGAGCGTCTGAAATCGCGCTTCGAGTGGGGGCTTCTGGCGGATGTGCAGCCACCGGACCTCGAGACCAAGATGGCGATTTTGGACAAGCGGGCCGAATCGGAAGGCGTTCGTCTGCCGCAGGATGTTCGAATTTTCATCGCGACGAAAACCAAATCGAACGTGCGAGAGCTCGAAGGCGCCCTGACGCGCCTGATAGCGGTTTCTTCCGTGACCGGACAGCCCATCTCGATGGCCATGGCCCAGCAGACGCTCAAGCACTTGAATGCGGGTTCTGAGCGGAAAATCACAGTGGAATCCATCGTGCGCGCGGTCGCCGAGCGCTTTTCCATGCAACCGGCTCAGCTCAAGATGAAAAGCAACACGCGGCAGATCGCGTATCCTCGGCAAATTGCCATGTACCTGGTGAAGGAACTGACCCGGGCGTCGCTGCCTGAAATTGGCCGTTATTTTGGCGGGAAGCACCATACGACGGTTCTGCACTCGGTACAGAAAATTGACGAGCTACGACAGCGTGATGAGAATTTGAACACCCTCGTCCACTCCTTAATGGATTCACTTCAGTAGAGTTAGGCCGCTTTTCCACAGACGAGGCGTTTTCGTGCTGTGGACGGATGTTCAAAGGTGGCGAGAGCGGTGAATTTGCCAGATTTCGCCAGCCGGAAACTCACAAACTGAAAGTGAAGCAAGCGCTGATTTCTCTGTTGTTTAGAGAGAAATCAACATTTCAACAACACCTACTAATTCGGTTCTGTAATTAGTCTATATACGTTCCCAGGAAGAGAAGAATAGAGCGAGACCAACCGGAATCGCCGTACGCGCGTTTTGGCGCGCTTGTTTTCCAACAGGCGCGCAGGACGTATTTTGGGAGAATTTCAACAATCTCGTCCACTCCTTAACGAACTCACGGCACTAGGGTTGGCAGGCTTTTCCACAGAAGCAGTGTTTTGCGGATGTGGACAGGTGTTTAAAGAGGGCGCAGAGGTGAATTTACCAGATTCCACCAGTGGGATATTCACAGGCTAAAACTAGCGTAAACGAATTTGTTTCTATAAGTTAAGAGGAAATTCACATTTCCACAGGATCTACTAATTCGGTTCTCTAACTAGTGTTTATATTTGTCTTCGGAAGAACGCGACGGGAAGCAGCGCTTCCCGATTGCCTTGGCGGTTGTTATTTTTTTCCGGCAGGCACCCATACGGCCGGTTCGGCGCCCGGTGCAAAAAATGGATGAGTTACGCCGGCCTGATGAGAATTTAGACAGCCTCGTCCACTCCCTAATGAATTCACTCCAGTAGGGTTAGCGCGCTTTTCCACAGGCGCGGCTTTTTACGGATGTGGATCGATGTTCAAAGGTGTCGAAGGGGTTAATTTGTCAGATTTCGCCAGCTATGAACTCACATGCTGAAAGTGACGCAAGCGGCATTTTTTGCTATACTTTAGAGAGAAATCAACATTTCCACAGCGCCTACTACTACGGTTCTCTAACTAGTGCTTATATACCTGCCTTAGGAAGAACAGAGAAAAGGCCATGTCGGCCAGGGAGCATCGCAAGCATCACCATGGAATTTTCGGTAAATAAGTCTGACCTAGTCCGGGAACTGGGACTCACGCAAGGCGTAGTGGAGCGAAAGACCACGATCCCGATCCTGTCGAATATTTTGGTGGAAACGGATGGTGAGCAGGTTTGGCTCACGGCCACCGACCTGGAACTGGGGATACGCTGCGCGTGTCCGGCGAGGATCAAAAAAGAAGGCGCCGGCACCATTCCGGCGCGGCGGCTGCTGGAGTACGTTCGTTTGCTGCCGGACGCCGAGGTGCAGGTGAAGCTGGGCGAGAACCATTGGGCCAGCCTGGTATGCGGGCGGTCGCGCACGCGGATTGCCGGAATGTCGCGGGAGAGCTTCCCGGAGCTGCCCGAGATGCCGGAGGTTCTGGCGCAGATTCCATTGAGCGTTCTGGCGCAAATGATTTCCAGCACGATTTTTGCCATTTCAGCCGAGGAATCACGGTTTACGCTGAACGGCGCATTGCTGATGCTGCGGGACACGGGCCTGGTGATGGTGGCGACCGACGGTCACCGGCTGGCGATGGTGGAAAAAAATCTACCGCTTCCCGGGCTTACGGCGGCCTACCGCGCATTGCTGCCGAAGAAGGCGATGAGTGAGATCCTAAAGCTGGCCAGCGACGATGCAAGCAAGCAGATCGAGTTTTCCGGAAACGAGAATCACCTCTTCTTCCGCATCGACAAGCGCCTGCTACTGAGCCGCAAGTTGACCGGCAATTTTCCGGACTACGAGCGCGTTCTGCCGAAAGAGCATCCGCATTCGGTGGTCGTGCAGCGAGACGAATTTAGATCGGCTATCGAGCGCGTGGCGCAATTTGCGGACGAACGCTCGCGCGCCATCCGCCTGCAAGTCCTGAAAGGCGAAATGAAGGTGCACTCGTCGATTTCGGAAACCGGCGAAAGTGAAGAGACGATTCCGGTGGAATATAACGGACCCGAGGTGGAAATCGGCTTTAATGCGCAGTACATGCTCGATTTTCTACGCGGGGCGGGGCAGAACGAAGTGGAGTTCCATTTCAAAGATTCAAACAGCGCCGGCGAATTGCGGCCACATGGCGGCCCGGCCGATACTGTGTCCCGTTATGTCGTGATGCCGATGCGCATCTGATTTGCACGCTGCGAAGAGAAAGAAATACCGGTTGAACGGCATGCAGGCATGGACTCGTTTAAGTCCAGCCCGTATACCGTTGCGACCCGAAAGTGGCAACTGTGGCTCAAAACGAAAATTACGATTCGAGTAGTATCAAGGTCCTGGAAGGCTTAGAGGCGGTGCGCCTGCGCCCCGCTATGTATATCGGGTCGACCGGGGAGATGGGATTGCACCATCTGGTGTATGAAGTGGTGGACAATTCGGTAGACGAGGCGCTGGCCGGCTATTGTACGGAGATCGGCGTCACGATTCATATCGATAATTCACTCACGGTCGTCGACAACGGGCGCGGCATTCCGGTGGATATGCACGAAGAGGGCGTTTCGGCCGCGCAGGTGGTGCTGACGAAATTGCACGCCGGCGGAAAATTCGATTCGAATTCCTACAAAGTTTCGGGCGGTCTGCACGGCGTAGGCGTGAGCTGCGTGAATGCGCTATCGGAGACGTTTCACCTGGAGATCTGGAAAGACAAGGGGACGTGGGAGCAGGATTACGAACGGGGCATTCCCAAGGCTCCGCTGGCAAAGACCGGTAAGTCGAGCAAAAGCGGGACCAAAATTACTTTCAGGCCTGATCCCACGATCATGGATGCCACGGAGTTCAACTTCGACACGCTGGCCACGCGCTTGCGCCAGTTGGCGTTCCTCAACCGCGGGTTGAAGATTGTGCTGACTGATGAACGCGGCGAAAACTTCCGTAACGAGGAGTTCTTCTACAGCGGCGGTATCGCGGAGTTTATCAAGCACCTGAACCGGGGCAAAGCGGTACTGCACGAGAAGCCGATTCACTTCGAGGGCGAGCGCGAAGTGCCGAACGGCACGCTGACGATTGAAGTCGCCTTGCAATACAACGACGCTTATTCGGAGAACGTGTTCAGTTTCGCGAATAATATCAACACGGTGGACGGCGGATCGCATTTAATCGGTTTCCGGAGTGCTTTGACGCGGACGATCAATTATGCGGCCGGGCAGTTGGGGTTGATCAAAGACGCGAAAGACAACCTGACCGGTGACGATGTGCGCGAGGGTCTGACGGCTGTCGTGAGCGTGAAGCTGCCGCAACCTCAGTTTGAAGGGCAAACCAAGGGCAAGCTGAACTCGGATATCCAGGGTTACGTGGTGCAGCTTGTGAACGAGAAACTGGGTGAGTTTTTCGATAAGAATCCGGCTGTCACGAAGAAAATCATTGGCAAGGCCGTTGATGCGGCGCGGGCTCGGGAGGCAGCGCGTAAAGCGCGTGATCTGACCCGGCGCAAAGGAGCGCTGGATTCGGGCGGGCTGCCAGGCAAGCTTGCCGATTGCCAGGAAAAGGATCCGGACCGCTGTGAGCTGTTTCTGGTGGAGGGCGAATCGGCGGGCGGAACCGCAAAAGCCGGCCGCGACCGGAGATACCAGGCTATCTTGCCGTTGAAGGGCAAAATTCTCAACGTCGAAAAAGCGCGCTACGACAAAATGTTGGGGCACGAGGAAATTCGCGCGATGATCACCGCGATCGGTACCGGGATTGGCCGGGGCGAGGACTTCGAGATCGCCAAACTGCGCTACGGCAAGATCATCATCATGACCGACGCCGACGTGGATGGCTCGCACATTCGCACGCTGCTACTGACATTCTTCTTCCGTCACATGCAGGATTTGATTACGCGCGGCAAGGTGTTTGTGGCTCAGCCACCGCTTTACCGGATCAAGAAAGGCAAGAGCGAGAAGTACATCAAGGACGATAAAGAGTTTACGCGCGAGATCCTGCGGCGCGCCACGGAGGCGCTGGCGGTGGAAATCACCGGTGCGGATGGTCAGTCGGCCAAACTGGAAGGCGGCGAACTGCGGGCTTTCCTGATGTCACTGGATGAACTGGCGACCATCAGTAAACGGCTGGAACGCCGCGTGCGCGATCCGCGCGTCGTGGACGTTTTGACTCAAATGGACCTGCCGCTGGATACAAAGGCCGACCTGCAGAGCGAAGAAAGCGTGAACGTGGTGGCGGACCGGCTTCGCGCGGTCAAGTTGGAAGTGGTGGTGGAGCGCGAAGAAGAACATTCGTCGTGGGTGGTGGGCTACCGCGATCCCACGAACGCTTTGCGCATGATTAATACCGAATTTCTTTCGCTGCCGGAGTTCCGCAAGACGCGTGCCCAGGTGAAACAGGTGGCACGCTACAACACACCGCCGTTTACGGTGGTCAAGGATGGACACCGGCAAACGCTGCCGAATTGGCGGGAGCTGCTGGATACCGTGAAGACCGAAGGCACGCGCGAAGTGAATGTGCAGCGCTACAAGGGGCTGGGCGAGATGAACGCGGAACAGTTGTGGTCGACCACGATGAATATTGAGAGCCGGACATTGCTGCAAGTGGATTTGAACGATTTTGCCGAGACCGAACCGGTTTTCTCCACGCTGATGGGTGAGGATGTGGAAGCCCGGCGCAAGTTCATTGAAGATAACGCGCTGGATGTACGTAATCTGGACGTTTAAGCCGGACCGTGCGCGGCGACGGATAAATTGAGCAGGTCTGTTTAAATGAGTGGATGTCTGTCTTGTCCTCTGGATTGACCGTTAGTTTGCCGACGGTACGCGTCAACCGAAAGGCCGCGGACCGGGTGCACTCCGGGCATCCCTGGATATTTGCGTCCGATGTGATCGACACCGGATCGGCGGAGCCGGGTGCTGCAGTGCGGGTGGTAGACCATCGCGGCCGTGCGCTGGGAAGCGCGCATTACAGCTCCACGTCGCAAATCTCTCTGAGATTACTAAGCAGTCAAGTAGAGAACATTGATGAAGGCTTTCTGTTTGCACGCATGCGGGCGGCGTTGCGCTTCCGTGAGCGAATCGTATCCGGGTCGAATGCTTACCGGTTGATTCATGCGGAAGGTGATCTGCTTCCCGGACTGATCGTCGACCGCTATGGCGACTGGCTGGTGGCGCAATTGCTGGATCAGGGTATGGACCGGCAAACGGCTGAAGTCGTCGGAGCGTTGACCAAGTTGCTGGCTCCCAACGGAATCGTCGGACGCAACGATGTTCCGGTCCGGTTGAAGGAAAACCTGCCACTGACGGCGGGCATGCTGTCGGGAGAGGCGCCGGAGCGCGTGGAAATTCAGATGAACGGGCTGCGTCTTTACGCCGATCTTCTGGGTGGACAGAAAACCGGTATCTTTCTGGACCAGCGCGAGAATTATCTGGCGGCGCGCGGGTATGCAAGTAGGTACGGGAGAGGCCGCGCGCTGGATTGCTTCACGGGTTCGGGCGGGTTTGCGCTGCATCTTGCGGGGGTGTGCGATTCCGTGGAAGCGGTGGACAGCTCGACTGCGGCATTAAAAACCGGCGAGAGTAATGCCGAGGCGAACGGCCTGGAAAACATCACCTGGCGCGAGGCCAACGTGCTTGATTACCTACCGAGCCTGGTGAGTGCCCGCCGGGTGTTTGATTTGGTCGTGATAGATCCGCCCGCTTTCAGTAAATCGAGAAGCGCCATGGAAGGCGCGGTGCGCGGCTATAAGGAAATCAATTTGCGCGCGCTGCGGCTACTGGAGCGCGGAGGCATTCTAGTAAGCTGTTCCTGTTCTCATCACATGAGCGAAGCGGAATTGCTGGGAGTGATCGCCGGGGCAGCGCTGGATTGCGGGAAACAGTTGCGTGTTCTGGAACGGCGCACGCAGTCCCAAGACCATCCGATTTTGCTGACGGTTCCGGAGACGCATTATTTGAAGTGCCTGGTCTTCGAGGTGCTTTGAAGCGCATAAACCTATGATTACCGACCGGTTTGAGGAAGTACGCCGGCGCCACGCGCGCGCGGTAGAGGGCGGCGGCATCGAGCGGAAAGAACGCCAGCATAAAGAAGGTAAGCTTTCCGCCCGGGAGCGCATCGACTTCCTGCTGGACGAAGGCACATTCGAAGAGCTGGATAAGCTGGTGCGGCATCGCTGCCAGAACTTCGGCATGCAGAATAGCGTGATTGAGGGCGACGGGTTTGTCACCGGGCATGGGTTGGTGCACGGTCGCCAGGTATTCGTATTCGCCCAGGACTTCACGGTTTTCGGCGGATCGCTTTCAGAGGCCAATGCGCAGAAGATTGTAAAAGTAATGGACCTGGCGCTGAAAACCGGCGCGCCGATCATCGGCCTGAATGATTCGGGAGGCGCGCGCATTCAGGAGGGCGTGGTTTCGCTGGCGGGCTATGCCGATATTTTTCTGCGGAACACGATAGCCAGCGGCGTCATCCCGCAAATCTCCGCCGTAATGGGCCCCTGCGCGGGAGGCGCGGTTTACTCGCCGGCGCTTACCGACTTTGTGTTCATGGTGGACGGCACAAGCCATATGTTTGTCACCGGTCCTGACGTGATCAAGACGGTCACGCACGAGGATGTCACCAAGGAACACCTTGGCGGGGCGATGACGCACAACTCGGTGAGCGGCGTGGCGCATTTTCTGGCGCACAATGACGAGGACTGCCTGCGGCACATTCGCGAGCTGCTTACGTTTCTGCCGCAGAATAATTTAGACGGCGTACCCAAGTGGGCTGCAAGCAAGGATCCGGAAGACCGTGCTGATCTGGAGCTCGATACGCTGATTCCGGTTGAATCGAACAAACCGTATGACATCAAAGATGTGATCAGCCGTGTGGTGGACGACGGTTACTTCTTCGAAGTAGCGGAACACTTTGCTCGCAATATCGTGGTTGGATTTGCTCGGATGGCGGGAGAATCCATTGGGATAGTGGCCAATCAGCCCGCGCATCTGGCCGGCTGCCTGGATATCAATTCCTCCACCAAAGCGGCGCGCTTCGTGCGCTTCTGCGACGCGTTTCAAATCCCAATTCTTACGTTCGAAGATGTGCCGGGTTTCCTGCCGGGCACCGAGCAGGAGTTTGGCGGCATTATCCGGCATGGCGCGAAGCTTCTATTTGCTTATGCGGAGGCTACGGTTCCTAAGATTACTGTAATCACGCGCAAAGCGTATGGCGGAGCGTACTGCGTTATGGGATCGAAGCATTTGCGGACCGACATCAATTTTGCCTATCCGACGGCGGAAATCGCGGTGATGGGACCGGAGGGCGCAGTGAATATCCTGTACCGGCGTGAGCTGCTGGCGGCCAGTAATCCAGAAGAAGTGCGACAGGCGAAGATCGACGAGTACCGTGAGCACTTCGCGAACCCGTTTGTGGCGGCCGAGCGCGGGTATGTCGATGACGTGATCGAGCCGCACGAGACGCGGCCGAAGGTGATTCGCGCGCTGCGGATGCTGGCTAATAAGACAGACACCATGCCGAAGAAGAAGCATGGCAATATTCCGTTGTGAGCGTATCGGGCATCACAGCAGTTAACAGACTTAGAACCTTAATGGTAAGAATTGCAAGATCAATTCTGTTCTGAGTTAGAACTTCGCAACAGACCTTCCTTTGCGATACTACCTTCAGAGCTAAATGTATTTGAATGACCTCAGACCTAGCGAGATCATAGACCTTTCCAAGGAGATTGCATACTCCAAGAGCGATCCGGGGTTTATGCGTGTCCGAATCAAACACCACTTACACTCCAGAGCGCGCTGGCTGGTTCGTCTGCTTGGATTGCCGTTCCGGCTGTTTCCCAAAGAGTTTGCTGGATGGGCAGACGACACGATAAAGCGGATGGGTGTCCATGCCACCACTCACGTGGATGCTCCCTGGCACTATGGACCGACGGATCTCGCGGGCAATCCTTTACCTGCCATTCATGAGATGCCGTTACACCTATGTTTTGGCCCGGGCGTCGTCTTCGATATGACTCACAAGGAGGATGGAGAAGAGATCACTTGCCAAGACATGGAGGCGGATCTCGAGAGATCGGGAGCGACGTTGTCGCCTGGAACGATCGTCCTTATTCGAACCGGTCGTGACAAGTATCAGAACACAGCCGATTACTGGAAGCGCGGCACCGGCATGAGCGCAGCAGCGACAGAGTGGCTGATCGAGCGCGGTATTCTCGTCATGGGAATCGATCAATGGGGCTGGGACAGGCCGTTTCATCACCAGATTGCGACGAGCAAGGCAACAGGGAATAGCACCGTTTTCTGGCAGGGACACCTGGTGGGGCGTCGCACCCCGTACTGGCAGATAGAACAACTGCGCGGCTTGGATGCTCTTCCAGACCATGGATTCTATGTTTCCGTTTTCCCGCTCCGGATCAGGAATGCGTCCGCGGCGCCAGCGCGTGTCGTTGCTTTTCTCTATGAGAATCTATCCGAGGCCTCAGTATGAAAAGGGAATAAAGCGATAAGCCAAGTGTTTGTTTTACAAGGTAAGCGTGTATCTGGTGAGCATAGACAGCATGAATTTTGTCCGGATACATTCGTTCTTAGAATGCCGGCAAGCCGTGCATGACTTTCTCGACGTAAATCAAGAGCAGGTGGACCCTGTCCGGATAGATGATGATGCGGTATTTTGGCAAAAGAAAGAACAACAAAGTAGAGCCTAACGCCCGGTTGGTTACGTTGTAACTACCCAGATGATGCGGCGGCACTACCCTTATGGGTGAAGCCTGCGAGGGAAGCCGGCCCAAAGGCTTCACCGAAGACACTGGGCCGGCTGAGGGAAGTAACTTACAGAAGTAACTCACAAAGGACGCTTGAGCCTGGGGACGCGGAGAGACTCCGTGGACAGGGGCTGCGGCTGGGCCGGACACGTCCCCTGTAGTCTCAATGCATCTCTAAAATCGTCCCCTTCGGACCGAAGATGGTCGGTTGTGCCGTCAATAGCGTTTAGAAACAACAGCAGGTCCGCCAGTGACGCACCTTGGGCGGCCAACGTATCTGTGATGTTCTTTCCGGAGGCGGGCAGTTGGTGAAGTGGAAATACCTCCTCTAACGTTTGAGCCTGACCACGGTGCAGATAGGGCGCATGATAGCGAACTCCGAGCAGCGACGGCGGGTTGAAACCATCGGCGCCTAGTGCCGTGATGCCGTTGATGTCGCGGATCTCCAGAGGATCGTTGACATCGAAGGTCCCAACATCGTCGAGGTACTTAAAGGTGAGGCTGTTGCAGGTGAAGGATCGAAACTCGTTGGCGCGATTGAGAACACCCGGGTCCATGGGCGCTCCGCCCTGGCTGATGGCGGCGGGATTATCACGGTGGAAGATTTGGCTCTTGGTCCACTTGGCCCCGCCATGGCAAGAAGCGCAATTAGTTTGGAAGATCGCGCGCCCGCGGGCAATAGCAGTTGCGTCGCCCGGTTGCGGCTGGTGCAATGCCCGGACTGCGGCAAAAATCCAGAGGGTCTGCGCGTCAAGGGCATCGCTGCCTCCCATAGTGAGGCCGTGGTCGTATATAGCGGGGTTAGCCAGCGCCGTGTTCCCTTTCGCGACACATTGCCCGGGGTCGAAACGATCGCTGGCGAATCCGCACCCGCCCTGCGTCGCGCGGGAGTTGTTGTTGAAATCGGTGTTGCTACCGCGCACCGCACTCCAGTTAAGCAGGCCCTGGTCGGCCGGGCTGTCCTTCGCGAACATCCCATCCAGCGGTTTCGTTTGGCGCGGCCCGGTCCCGAAGAACCAGGTAACCCCATCGGACAATCCGTCCGGATGGCACGAGCCACAACTGCTCCAGGCGTCTTTCGATTGCTTTCCGCGGAAGTTCAGGGGCACGAGCTCGCGGATGGGGATATCGAAGATGCCGTCATCAGGAATGCCGAGGGCCGTGAAAAAAGCGACCTTGCCGATTAAAATGGAGTGCGCCTGGTCCCCGGGGAGAGGCGGTTCGCTGGACGGGATGTCGCGGAACACCACCTTGTTCGTCACGAGATCCATGGCCGTGACCGAAAAACTGGCCTCATTGTTGGCGTAAGCGCGGCTTCCACCGTCGTGTTTGCTAACCGTCACGCCGCTCGGCAAATTTCCGGTCTGGAAGCGCACCACAGCGTCAGGTGCGTCGATGTCGAGCTTGCCGTTACTGTCGAGGCTTGCCCGGAGCACATAATTACCGCCCCGGCTGACGACCAGAAAGGTTTTCCCGTCGGACGTTGCGTCGACCGCGACGAGATCGTTGCCGAACAAGCGGCCAAGACTGGCAGGATCTGCCGGCACGGGCTCGGTGGCAATTTGCACATTCAGGTTAACGTGTTCATGCGCCACTTCGGTCAAGCCAACAGTATCCACCGCATAGACGAGCGCTTGCACGTTGGTATCGAGTCTCTCCACAGGCTCCGGCTGTGCGCCGATGTTGGGCAACCACAGACGGCCGCCGCGGATAACGGCCGACAGAAGTTGGTTCGGGAACACCCCTTGCGGATCTTTTATAATGGCATCGTTCGCAACCGTTGCATTCGGGTCCGGGCAGAAGATCGGGTTCGTCTTGTGGGGCGGGTGAATGTTGGGGTTGAGGTTCGGACAGAATTGAGTCCGATTTGATGTAAAGCCGGAGTTACTAAGCGGGGACAGAGTTATCTTTGTAATCGCATCCGGATGAGCAACCGGGAAAGTCTGTACTACTCCTTGCTTGCCGGCATTGCGCCCTTCGCCGAGGCCCTTGGGGACAAGTTCGGCGAAGATCTGCGTGACGAATACCCTTTCGTCTAGGTCGTTTTCGTCGCCGTTATTCGTGACGGCAATGACGGTGGGATTGCGGCCCACGTATACCACTCCAGCGACTTTCCGCGAGCCGGTATCAATAATGGAGACGGTGCCTTCGGTGTGGTTTGCGACGTAGAGTAGCGCGCCATGAGGGGTCAAGGCGCAACCCCGCGGCTCGCTACCAACGTGGATACTCGCCACAACGCAGAGGTTGTGCAAGTCGATGACCGAGACGGTGCCGCTGATGCCGTTTGTCACGTATGCCTCACGATCATCCGGACTGACAACTACACAGCGCGGCTCGAGGCCGACCGGGATTTCGGCAAGTTTGTGACGTCCTGCCCCTGGTCGTTGCGAACACTCAAAATACTGACACTGTTGGCCTCGCGGTTGACGACGACTAACCGCCGGTCGTCAGAGGTCAAAGCGATGGTAGTGGACTGGCTTGGCGTCGAGAGTTTCGCCGCGGCGGCGTCCCTGGCATGGAGCGCACCAACTAACAGCATGATGACTACAACATGCAGTATCTTGCCGAACAAAGGCCAATGCGCACTGTTTTTTAGTGGCGTGTCAACCCCACAATCGTGGTGGGATCCTTGACTCTGATACATGCTCTTCTCCTTTTTCAAATGGCATAACCAATCGCACGGCCGTAGCGCGCGACGTCCGCTATGGCAACCTTGTGGCATGCCGTCCTACATGGTTCGGCCTTAGCAAAAATGCAGCAATCGAATCGATCCGGGTGCGTCTTTCCGCTCCCGTTTCACGGCTCTAATTTCCGTTCTGGCACGCCGTCCGCATGGTTCGACGCGCGCGCCTGAAAGGCTAAAGGTGGTGCATTCGTTCTTGACGCAGCAATCCCGCCGGCATGGCGCGATCTACGAGACCGGCAACGTCTTGGTGTTCACAACGGTTCGGGCTTGATTTTCCCGGGCTAAATGCCGGGGATACAAGCGTGACCGCAATCCCCATCAGAGTGAAAAAGCAATGCACTTTTCTTCTAGTCCCGCTACGTACTCACACCCATGGGGTTGGACGGCAATCCTCAACCCCGTGTGATGAGAACGACCCAATTTAGTCACCGACCCGGTGGAGAGTCAAGTCAAAAGTAGGTTCATGCAGGCACAAAAGTAGGTCAATCGAGTGCCATAGATAATTGTGTTACAGGATTGGCTGAGATCGTTTGGATACCGCACACGAACCAGCCAATGTGCAACACAGCCCAATACATTGTCCGACTAATTGGCATATCGTGCCCGAAAACATAAACATGTTCCAAACCAAAACTCATAACGAGCTGATGAATGTCTTCGGCCAGGTCCGCTGCATCGTAGCCACTGTCCGATGGTGCGGATTCGCCACTCCACGGAGGTCCACGGCGACTACCGTGAAATGCTTTGCTAAGCGAGGCATGATCAGATGAAACTCGTACCAGTCCACGGGAAATCCGTGCAATAGGACAACAGCAGGGCCACTGCCTCCCCGCGCATAGTGGAGCTGCGTACCATTCACGTGCGCCAGCTTCGACTCGAATCTGCTGCGCAATTGCTGGGGGAGTGTCGCGGTGTTTGTATGAACGACTTGAGCACACGCAAGAGGTGCAAAGCCGCGCAGTCCGATGATCCATAGGAGATTAGCCATCTCGTGTCCCCTATTGGTCAGTCGAACGGCAAGAGCCGAAATCGACAGCAAAAACATTTCAATTTTACTGCCCCCGATTTTTACTGCCCCCGATAATGATAAGGTCGGGCGGTTGTCGATAGGCCCGGATGACGGCCTAACCGTACATTGACGTATCGCCGACGAACCACGAGAAGGAGACAGGCACGATGACCGGCGTGCAGATCGCATCGGCGTCGAGTGGATAAGGAATCACCTGTGGTTCGATGGAGTAATCGGGGGGCGCAGATCGCAATTGATATTTGCGACAACCCGATCGCGCCATCTCGATCTGGACTACCAGGCGATACATCGGCTGCAAGCAGCATATTTGGTCCGCCGTGGACGACCGGACTGCATCGAACCTGAAGAACGCGCCGCACTGGATGGGCGACTATTGAGGAGCTTTAGTTGATGTGCTACAGCGTTTGGGCATGGTGATCCTGCAACTGCACCTGGGCCTCTGAAATTTAGCCCTCGAGATTTTCTCGCCGCCAAACCTTACCAGGAAGCTTGAGCCATCAGGACTGTCCACCCGGCGCGTGTCTTCGAATCGATATGCCGGATTCCGAGATGCTGGTACGCCTGCCGCACTTCGGATTCGAGAGACCAGCGGATCCCGGAGAGAATGAGTCGGCCACGCCTCCCCACTCGTCGAACGAGAGTCGGGGCCATTTCCATCAGGGGGGCGGCGAGCACGTTCGCGACTACAAGGGGCCAGTTGCCATCCACAACATTGGGGCCACCGAGGACGAGCTGCAACCGATCCGCGAAGTTATTCAGGCGCGCATTCTCCGCAGCAACTTTCAGGGCATCGGCGTCGATATCGAGGCCAACGGCTTGCGGCACGCCCATCATCAGCGCCGTTAATGCCAGAATGCCCGATCCCGTACCCACGTCGAGGACGCTGTCAATGCGCTCGGTTGTTAAGATCTCCTCGAGAGCCTCGACGCACAGCGCTGTGGTTGGATGATGTCCCGTCCCAAAGGCATTGGAATCGGTCAACCTAAGCGTGTTGCGTGGAGCGACCACTTCTGGCGAGGTAATTAGAACTCCTCCGATACGAACGGCTCGTGGACTTAGCAGCCAGACCGAACCGTCGTCCCGCGCGACCGCAGCCGAAACGGTTACACTGGCGACACCCAATGCACTAGCCACCGTGTGCGGCGTCACACCGTCAGGAATAATGGCCGCAATTCCTTCGTTAACCGGCTCGAAATCGAGTGCTCCCAACTGCACGAGAAGGTCAAACGCATCGGGAGGCGGAGAACAGATGTCTACGCGATAGGGCATCTCGCAGGGTAACGCAAAGCGGCGTCGGACGCCAGCCCTATCCGAACTCCTGTCGCTAGTATGTGATATGTCCGGTTCAAATAATACGTGAAATGTCCGCATTGAGACGGTGGCGAGTAAGGCTGGAGAGTGAAGGAAGGCCAGCAATACTCGGGCGCCGAGATAGCAGCGAAGCTGACACGCTTTAGCGCAATAGAGCGGATGATGAAAATACAAGAAGTGCTACTGAGGGTGATGGCCAAGAAAGATCACGTGGTGGCAGGCGGCGGAGATCATAGGTGTGACGGACCGAACGATGCGTCGCTGGCGGGAGCGAATCGAAGAACACGGGTATTCCGGATTGTCCGACGGACGGAAAGGAAAGCCGAGTCCAAGGCGGGTACCGTTGGCGACAGCCGAGAAGGTGCCGCGGTTGTATCAGGAGGTGTACTACGACCTGAACATACAACATTTTCACGAAAAGCTGAAAGAGGAACATGCCATCGAGCTGAGCTATGCATGGGTACAGAAAGCGCTGCAAGGCGCTGGCTTGGTGGTGAAACGGCACAAGCGTGGGGCGCACCGGCGGAGAAGACCGCGCTCCGCCGCGGCATCGCAGCACACTGGGCGTGCGCGCGCTACCAACACAAGCGGCGCCGCCGTCACGCCGGCCGCAGGCTCGGAATCGGCCCAGCCCGGGAACGCCGCATTAAGTGGGAGCGTTGCGGCTGGACCCTGCGGCAACTCGCGCAGCCGCTGAATGCATGTCGACCCGGTCCAGCCCGAGGGCACACCGCGCGTAACGGTCCAGGTTGATGGCCGTCTGTGGCTTTCACCTGGAGGGCCATAACTACTTGGACCCAAGCCTGAAGAGGTGAGTCCGCGAGCATAGGAAAATGACGCTAGAGACTAGATCAATGAAATTCTCTTCGTACTGCGTCGTCTCAACACTCCTGCTGGCTGGATCTCTGCCGGCAATCGCCCTCGCGGATGACACTGACCCGGCATCACGAGCCGGGCTTCCGCTTGAGCAAACTGCAAGCCGGGGAATCACTATTCGCGATCCGTCGACGACGTGAAATGCAAGGGCGAGTTCTGGGTCTTCCCTACCGGACGTGGCATTCCTTCGTTTCATTCCAAAGCTCTGGTGAAGTGGGAACCCGGCCCGCCGGTCTTCCGGACCGCTCCCAAGTGGATTGCCGCAGCCGTTCCCGAGAACCGGAACATGAACTATTGGGCTCCCGACGTCATCCACCTCGGCGATCGATAGCTGCTGTACTACGCCGTCTCCAGCTTCGGAAAAATTACTTCGGCAATCGGGCTCGCGACCACCCCACTCTCGATCCAGCCGATCCCAACTGGCATAGTCGTGCAATCGCGGGAGCGCGGCGATTTGAACACAATCGATCCCTCGGTATTTTCCGACGACAACCGAACCTTGTGGCTTGCATTCGGTTCCTACTGGAGCGGAATCAAGCTCGTGCAACTCGATTCGAAAACCGGTAAGCGATTGCCCCCCGATGCGCGTTCTCATCGCTGGCGTACAACAAGTCAATCGAGGCGTCGTGCCTTTACAAGCACGATGGCTGTTACTATCTCTTCGTCAATTGGGGCTCGTGCTGCCGCGGTGTGAACAGCACCTACAACATTCGCGTTGGACGAAGCCGTAACAGTTATCGGCCCGTACACCGATAAGGATAGCGTCGACAAGTTAAAGCCGGCGGTACTCTCCTACTTCCAACAACGGACCGCTGTTTGGACCCGGTCACGCCGGCATTCTTATCGATAACGGAACAAGCTGGTTCACCTGCGATGTTGAGGGCGATACACGGACGGGAGGGAAAGCAGCCCTCGCCATCATGCCGCTTACCTGGAAATCAGGCCGGCCCGAAGTAGAAGTCGTCGACAAATGACGCCGGTCAGCGGCCGCTCAGCGGGATCTCTTCCACTTTGACGCGTAGTCGCCCACCACCAAAGTGTCCAACTGTTGAGGGCCACAAACGGGGTTCAAGTCACAATGGCTAGCGCAAATAGTAATGCAGATCACTAAGGAATTTAACAAGGTTCCTTGAACGGGACTTTTGACCCGGAACGATAGAACGCTGATTGACCCGCCGTGTGAAACGACTGGACGGTATGGATACTTTTTTCCTATCCATATTGACCACATGCGGATGGCTGACGAATCCAGACTCGTGAATGCGTAGTCTGATCCAAACCTCGCAAATAGAAGGGAAGCTTTCGGCCACGGGGAATGTCACTATGCAGAGACGGTGTTCAGTCTGTATCCTACAGACATGAATCGCCGTTTATTCCTAGGCATCTCTGCAGCAGCCACGGCTTTCACCCGGAGATCGCTTGCCGATGCTGTGCCCATCAAGAAGCGCGAACGCATGCTCAGGTGGTTAGCTGCGCAGACCACCCCGAATTACACGCCCGCCGCGTTTTTCCTCTACTTTGGAGATGGCTATAAGACCGGATCTGCGGCGGCTAAACGGCACCTGGAGTTCTTTCACTACACCGACATGGACTTTCTGAAAATCCAATTCGAGCAAACATACACACGCCAGGATTTCCTTCGGAAACCCAGCGACTGGCATCATTGCGACCGGTTCCCCGGCGGAAGTAGAAAGCGAAATTCAAAAGTTCGTAAAGACTGCCCCGAAACCGTTTATGCTTGGAGCCGATTGTACTGTGGAAGCGAATACGGACTGGCACCGCCTCAGACAGGCAATCTCGGTGGCTCACAGTATTGCCTGATCGTGCTGCGCCTGAAGCCGGTGTCCGGATGGCCCGTCATGCGCTCCGAACCGGCAAGACACTGTGGGCGAACAATTCCTGTCAACTTCTTCTTGCGATCTGACGCAGATGGTCGGCGAGCTGATCGAACGTGCCACCGTATCCTTGCTCAAGGCTGCCTGAGGAGCACAGCTCAGCGAAGTACTTGACTTCTTCTGCGCTTGCGCCAAACGGTTCTGCGTGCAACGTCATTCTGGTTGTCCCTTCCTGCTCCGCGAACGCGACGGAGTTTTCAATTTCGAGTGGGCACAGGTCGCTGAACGGAGCTCGGGCGATTCCGCATTTCTCGTTGGCGAATGAATTGAGCCAGACGATGCGCTCACGCGGAACTATTTCTCGATAATTGAAACGGCCCCACATAGCTGGTGCATTCTCGGATCTCATCGCGTAGTGGAAGAAGCCTCCTGCCCTGAATTCCAGAAGCGAGACCTCAAGAAAACATCCCTTTGGACCCCACCACTTTGCGAACTGGTCCCTTTCGCTCCATGCTTTCCACACTCGATCGAGTGGCGCCGTGAAGACACGCTTGATCTCGAACGATGAATTTGTTGACTTCTTATAGCTTGCGTCCATTTTGTTTCCCTTTCTTTGGCGTTGGCTGTTTTGATCCAAGAAGCGCATCGAGACGATCGAAGCTGTCTTCCCAAAGGCGTCGGTAGCTGCCAATCCACTTGGCGGCATAGGCGAGCGGCGCAGCATTTAGACGTACGGGCCGAAATTGTGCCTCGCGGCCGCGCGAGACGAGCCCAGCTCGCTCAAGCACCTTCAAGTGTTTGGAGATAGTAGGTTGCTTGAGGTCGAAGGGTTCAACGAGTTCGTTGACGGTCGCTTCTCCCTGCACGAGCCTCGCGAGAATCGCGCGTCTCGTCGCATCGGCCAATGCGCTGAAAACATGGTCAAGCTGCGCTTGAGATGTCATGTGTATATCCCCGTTTGGCTATATAGCTAAACGGAGTTTAATGCACTGTCGAGCGGCCTGTCAAGTCCTAAGCTATTTAGTGTCGTTGGTATGTGAGCGCCGGTTTTCGTCGATCAGCGGGTAGGAAGCAGCACATTCGGGGGATCTTTACCGGATAGCGCCCGAACAGCACGAACCGAAAACTGTCGAGAATTCAGCGTTGTTCCTTGAGTAACTACCGGTAAACGCGCTTGGGATCTTTCAACGTTGAGGCGATTTAACCCATCTCCGAAGAGGCACACCAATGATGACCGTCAGCAATTGATGAATTAGCCGCGACTAACGTTTGAAGAGGCCCAGGATCGTATCCAGCGGAGTGCAATTCAAAACGGCCCTTTTTTCTATCCCGGCGCGGCGCGCTTGCTCGGTTCCGTACCGAATAGTTGCAAATTCCCACGCGCTGTGAGCATCGGTTGAGATTGCGATCTTCACACCCGCCGGGCAGGCGAGACGGGCATTTTCGGCCGATAGATCGAGGCGGTCCGGGCTGGAATTTATCTCGAAAAAGCAGCCGTTGCGCTTCGCGTGGAGAATGATCCGTTCAATATCTATGTCGTAGCCGGGACGCTTCAACAGAAGCCGGCCCGTCGCGTGCCCCAGAATATGGAAGTAACGATTGTCCATTGCCCGAAGGATGCGCTCCGTCTGCTGCGTTCGTGCTAAAGCAAACCGAGAATGAACCGAGCAGACCGTGTAGTCGAGTTCCCGCAATAAATCATCGGGATAGTCGAGCGCACCGTCGGAGAGAATATCGACTTCGGCCGATTTCAGGACCCGAATACCATTCAGGCGGCCGTTCAACTTGTCGATGAAACGAATCTGTTTCCAAAGGTCCTCAACGGATACGCCGCGCGCGATCTTCAGGCTCCGAGAATGGTCGGTGATTCCTAGATATTCATAGCCGTAATCCCGCGCGGCGGCCGCCATTTGCCCGATAGAGTGTGCCCCATCACTGGAGGTCGAATGTGCGTGAAGGTCACCACGGATGTCTTTTGCGGTCACGAGGACAGGCAAGGAATCTTGGGCCGCCAGTCTCACCTCATCGTGACCCTCCCGAAGCTCCGGCGCTATAAAGGACAACCCGAATTGTCGATAAAAATGCTTCTCTGTGGGAAACGGCCCCTTCGACTGCAATGATTCGAGGTCTCCTGTCACGCTGGCGAGCTTGCGCAAATGCGCTTTACTCCCCGTCGATCGAATCAGAGAAAGCCCCCAATCCTCCTTTGTTGCACGATCGATACGCAGTCGAACGCCGGAAGATAGCGTATACGCAGCGGTGTTCTTCGTTGCGCTTAAAAGAGGGGTACGTCCGCCGTAGCGTTCGAGCTTGGCGACGAGCGCCGCGAAGTCTTCTACGTCGACAATAAACGCTAATTCTTCGATGATTTCTACGCAGCGTCTGTAATCCCCCACCGCCTCGGCAGCCCGCGCACCGCACCTGTTCAGCAGAAATTCCTCTACCGTATTTCGAAGATCGTGAGCCTTGTACAGCAAAGTGGCGTGCGTCTCCGTTAAACCTTGGCGGATATGTTGTGCCGTACGAAGCCCGACTGTTTTTTCCAGTTCGCCATTTTCGAGTTTTTCGCGCAGTGCATCGATCGAAGAGATGCCGAGCTTCTTATAAGCGCGAAGAACACGTTTCGAATCGAGGCGCGGGTAGTCACCCAAGCTGGCGAGTTCGGGCGGCGCCTGCGATCGTAACTTTTCAAGTTTGCCTAGCGTGCCGGTCCTGACGATTTCCTGGATGGCGCCGCTGATCGCCTCGCCGATCCCGGCGTAAGTTGTCAAATCCACCTCGTCGCGTACAAGCTCCTCGACGCTTTCCGAGAGCGTTCGGATTTTGGCTGCGGCTCTTTGGTATGCCTTGACTTTGTACGGATTCTCCCTTTGCGCCGAAAGCAATTGCGCGAGGCTTGCCAGGCGATCCGCAATTTCCGCATTGCTCAAGTTATGCGCGTTATCCGGCATTGCGATCCCGCTTGCTCACGCGCGACGCTCAGTTTTCCGCAGGTAGCGTTTGCGGCGGGACCGGTTGCTTGGCTTGTTTGCTATTTGCCCGCTTCAACACGTCCTTGATGGTAAATTGATCCGCGGATTGCAAGTTTTTCAATTCCTTCCACTCGATGGGCAGCGCAACCGGCGCGCCCGGCCTCGCCCGAACTCCGTAATCCGCAATGGCGGTAGCAGTATAGTCGTTGCGGAAATAATCGATGAAGATCTTACCGGTTCGCTTCGCCTTGCTCATGGTGGCGATATAGGCGTCCGGTACGGCGGCCACCATCTCGTCAGCCAAAGAGCCGGCAAAAGATTTTACGGCGGCCCATTTGTCCTTACCGGCAAGTGGAACGGTGACGTGCAATCCTTTACCTCCCGTGCACTTGAGCGTCGAATCCAATCCCTTACGCGCTAAGCGTTGCTTCAAATCCTGGGCTGCCAACTTCAGCGCCTCAAACGGAACTTCGGGAGCTGGATCGAGATCGAAAATCATTCGATCGGGATAATCGATTGCATCCACAGGCGCTCCCCACGGGTGAAGTTCAATCCCTCCCATCTGGATTATCTCCAGCAGTCCTTTTTCATCCTCGATGTAAAGGTACTCATAGGTTTTGCCTTTGTTCTTGAACTCGAAGGTTTGAATGTGGGCGCCTAGGCCGCGGCCGGGGTTCCTCTGAAAAAAGCATTGCTTATCGATCCCGGACGGGCAGCGCAACAGGCTCAAAGGGTGCCGTTCGATTTGCGGCAGGATCCAAGAAGCTACGCCGGCATAGTATTCGGCCAGCTCGCCTTTGGTGATGTGTCCGGTTTCGGAAATCACGCGGCCGGGATGAGTAATGGAGATGCCGCCGAGCACCAGACTTTCCGGCTCTTTCTTTCCTGTCATGGACTTGGTAGTGGTTGATGTTCGCATTGGCTGCTCCTTATTGACTTGCGAGGCATCTTTGTCTTCTCGCAGGCCCTGAAAAGATGGATGACGGATGTGGCCGTCTTCAGTCCACTCCGTGAACGCAATCTCGCAAAGCAGTTCCGGCTTGACCCAATGGACCGCGCGCCATTCGCCGGCACCGAGTCCAACCGTTTCGCCGCGGTCCAGAACCGGAGTCTTCACTCCGATCTTCGCGAGACGTCGTGCTAACTCACGAGCACTCTGCATGGAGAAACCTGTGCCGACTTTACCGGCGTACTGCAGCACGCCATTCTTCTTGTAGGCCAAGTACAGCGCCCCTAGCGCTCGCTCGCCCTTGCGTGCATCACTGAAGCCGACGATGATGAATTCCTGACGCTGAGAGCATTTGATCTTCAGCCAACTCCTTTGGCGTCCTGCAACGTATGGCGCATGGGCTTGCTTGGAAAGAATCCCTTCGAGGCCGGTTTCGCAGGCTTTGGCGAACATCTCCGCACCTTGACCGAGTACGTGGCCGCTATAACGAAGCGGCAATTTGTTGCTCTTAAGGAGAGTCTGTAACCGCTCTTTGCGTTCTAGAAGAGGTTTTTGGGTGAAATCCGTGCCATCGATATGTAAAAGATCGAAGACATAAGCCACAATACTGCCGCGGTTGCCTGCTTCGCCGAGCGCCGCCTGCAGAGACTGGAAGCTGCTTTTGCCATTCCCATCGAGCACTACGGCTTCCATGTCCAGGACTGCGTTCTTGACGGGCAGTTTCTCCATAGCTGCAGACAATGACGGGAAATGATTTGTCCAGTCCTTGCCGTTGCGGGTGAGGAGCCGTGATGCGCCGTCCGATACGTACCCCAGAAGCCGATAGCCATCGAATTTAATTTCATGCAGCCATTGAGCGCCCTCCGGCGGCGTGTCTACCAGCGTGGCAAGCTGCACCTCGAAATAGCGCTTCATCAATGCGTTCGAGCCATTTGCAAAAACTTGTTTTGTCTCTTTAAGCCGCGGCATCCTCTTCCTTAAACAGTAGCCAATTCTCGCGCTGGACGCTGTGGCGCATGCGAAACAGATTCCAGCGACCTCGCAGACGCGCACCTCGCGGCGTGAACTGCCGTAGGCCACGAGATTTTCTTCCGCCTCGACGGCTAATCTCTTGTCGCCGCATTTAGGCTTGCGCCTTTGCTGACGGCCCAGCTCGGTAAGATGCCGTCTAATTCGAGCCGGAAGTCATACGTGTTTGAATCAGGCAGGAGAGTCTTCCTTTACTGGCCTGAACACGGCACGCTGGGGGCTCGGCCACCTTTTGGAAATCCCGTTTGCGGCCATGCTCTTCGAGCGGCATCTACCCCGGGATACCACAAGCCCGCATCCGGGCTCTTCCGCCGTCGAGCCGCTGACTTCCGAGTCTTTACAAGCTGCGCCCCAATCATGCAGTCACGACATCTTCGATTTAGCGCTTGATGCGCCAACCGGATTACCGGGCTGAAGATGACTTCCCGGGACCAATCCCAATAGGTGCGGTCATATGACTTGGCGATAGTCGAACGAATGAAACGGTCTCTCAGCGTTGCGACGTGCAGCCTTTCAAATTACGAGTGGATGAGCTTTCCGGCACCAGGTCAAGTAGAAGGAGGGGGATGTCCCATTTCGGTCCTTGAAAAATGACTTACTTGCTTTGGCTGCTTCGAGAACGAGTGCCATGTGTTCAGCCGCAGTCCCTTCTCTGCCAACCATGAATCAAAATCGTCCGGCTGTTCCATCAGCGCTTGCCACTCGCCGCCGACTTCCACCTTATGTTATGAGGGAACTGCGGTCCCTGATACGTATTGAGGACAGCCGCCCTCAGTTTCGGTGGCCCCAGAAGTTTTCCTAGACGAGTTCGGTGCAGGAACCCCATCACGGCTGGCCTGCATCGGAGCGTCGTCCAGCCGGAACCGTAGATATAAATCCGGCGTTCGTTAGCGTCGTCGTAGTGCTGACATCAGTAGAATTCAAGTCCTTTCGTTGAAAGGCTGAACGTCGAGCGCGAATCTCGTCGGTCTTCGGCTGTAATAAGTTACGAGCAATAGGATAGCTAGGTATAGGAGCCGTGGACGTCGCCACAGTCCAGAAGGCATTCAACCGATCTCGGCTTAAAGGTTCCCAATCGTTTCTTTGAAAGCCCTGTAGATTGATAGCTTACGGAGGAGGTGATTCAAGAAGAATTGACAAACGCCTCAGTACTATTTTGAATTGATAAACAACGGGTTCGATAACATCTGACCATGGCGCAAAGCGTTCAGGGACAAGTTGTCCCTGGCGGCAGTTGCTGGGAAACGAAGGCGAGATCCCCGATGTCAACGACATTGTCGCCATCGACGGGCCTGAGATAACCCCGCTGATCCGTTCGCGGACAATCGAAGAACGTAGCGCTGCTCACACCGGTGCCGTTGTCGATGGCAGAGCTGCCACTGACCACTGCGAACGTTCGCGTGGGACCTCCGTTGTAGTCCAGGAATGGGCCGAACCGCGCGTCGACCGGGTTGTTGTTGGTCCCGATCGTGTCGAAAGGCGGAGGCGCGCCGTAGAGTGTATCCAGAAACGAACAATTCCCATTCACCATGTCTACGATATTGCCCCGAAACGACGTAAATCCGAACATGTCCTGGCTGAAGCAGTCCGGTCCAAAGAGTGGGTCGGCGGGTATGCGTCGATCGCGATTGCCTGCCAGAATGCTGTTACCCATACTCACGTGCGAGAAATTGAGGATTCCTCCGCCGAACCGGGTCGACAGCGGTTCCCCGCTCACCAGTCCCGCCTCGTTATCTGTGATGGTGCTGAAGGCTATGCTCAGCCCGCCCGTGTTTCGAATTCCACCGCCTGCTGAAGCTATGTTCCCGGCGATGCTGCTGTTCGTAACCTCCATTTGCCCGTCATTGCTGATGGCTCCGCCCCTTATCGCCTGATTGCCGCTGATTGTGCTCTCCGTGATCTTGGCGGTGCCCTCAGCAAAAGTAAGAATGCCACCTCCGGTCCCCGTTATACCGCCGCCACTGCCTGTAACCTGGTTGCCGCGTACTGTACTTCGAATCATTGTGAGCACTCCGGCATTTGCTATGCCCACGCCGCCAACGTTACTTTTGTTATCTCTGACAACGCACCCGATCAGATATAAGTAGCTGCCGGTGTCATTGTAAATACCAGTGCCGAAGTCAATCCCGCCGAGCCCATTCTGGAGTGTCAAATTCAGAATATTTACGATGGGATTTGTTCCTGGATTAAGGATCTGGAGTAACTTGAAACGATTGGCGCCATCGATTGTTGTCAAATCGGATCCTTTGCCTCTGATCGACAGAGTGCGTCGTATGTCGAGTTTACCGATGGTCAGAACATAAGTGGTGGCCGACAAATTGATTTGCGCGGCGAACGCGCTATCGGCGACAACTATCAATTCTCGATTCGGCAACCAGCGCCGTGTCTGCAAGATCATTTGCCGGACCACGCCAGCACCGTTCCTGGCTGCGACCCGTTATTCGCAAGCAACTGGTGACTGTGCGCTTGCCTGGAGTTAGCATTGCTCCTATCCGCAGTACTTGCGCCTGCTGCCAGACACGATCGGAAAACAACGGTGCAAAAGCACTCAATAGAGAAACAAACAACCAAGGCAAAGGCGTCAGCGCGACCACTTCCGGAGGTCAATTCCAAATTAGCCGTACCACCTTTATAAATGGCCAAAGTCGAGCTTATCAGTTATGGGTAAACCCTTCGCGACCAGGGCGGACCTATCAACGATGGGACTAGTTCTGTCCGGATCGCCGACGACACATCTCACTTCAAAAGAGATCGCAGTGCAGTCGGTCAAGATCATGCGGAGATGGCCAACGAAGTCCCATATCTGGATCCGAGCGTTTGAGGCGATGAATCGGACGGAGTCGAAAAGGTGCCAAAAAGGCAGCCAAAATGTCGAGCTTGGATATACTTGCCTCGCCGGATACAAAGATGCAGTATCCCATCTCACTGTGAGGTAACAGACCGATGCAAAAGGTTACGCTGCTTCTCCTCCTGTCGACGGCCAGCCAGGCTCAACCCCCAGTCGCTCGCGTAGAACAAATCATTCAATCCTACGTCGCTGATCACACATTCATGGGGACGGTCTTGATTGCAAAGGGCGACACCGTTGTTCTGGATAAGGGCTTCGGTTATGCGAACTTAGAATGGCAGATTCCCAACACTCCAGAGACCAAGTTCCGTCTCGGCTCTGTCACCAAGCAGTTCACAGCTGCATCAATACTCCTGCTTGAAGAGCGCGGGAAATTGAAGACGGAAGATCTGGTAAAGAAGTACATCCCCGATGCTCCTTCCGCCTGGGATAGAATCACTATCTTCCACTTATTGACCCACACCTCCGGCATTCCGAGTTTCACGGACTCGCCCGATTATCGGGAGTGGGAGAAGAAACCCGCCACACCCGAGGAGCTTGTCAAGCGATTCAGGGATAAAGCGCTCGACTTTGAGCCGGGTTCGAGATTTAAATACAGCAACTCCGGCTATGTGTTACTTGGATACCTCGTGGATAAAGTCAGCGGTGAAAAGTATCCGCAATTCGTAAAGGATAATGTCTTTACGCCACTTAAGATGACGGAATCAGGGTACGACGTGAATTCCGCCGTCATTCCCCATCGTGCGTCAGGTTACACGAAGGCACCTCCGAACGGAGAAATCCAGAACACCGGATATATTGATATGACTATTCCGTACTCAGCTGGGGCGCTTTATTCCACCACTCGTGATTTGCTCAAGTGGGAACAGGGACTGTATGGCGGAAAGCTTTTGAAAACAGAATCGCTCAAGAAGATGACGACGCCCTACAAAGACAACTACGCCTTCGGCTTATTCATTACTGACGTGCAAGGCCACAAAAAAATTGCGCATGGCGGCGGTATAGAAGGCTTCAACACTGACCTCTCCTACTATCCGGATGATCACCTTGCTGTCATCGCACTTGCGAATCTAAATGGTAGCGCTCCACGCGATATCGCAAGCAAGGCGGCGATTATCGAGCTGGGAGGAACGGTAAAACTCCCGTCCGAACGAAAGGAAATTTCACTTACCCAGGAGCAGATCAACGCAGTTATCGGAACGTACTCGCTTGCACCGAGCGTTGAGTTGTCGGTATTCGTGGAAGATGGGAAACTTTTGACCCAACTGACCGGTCAGGGTAAACTCCCGCTTTTCGCCGAAAGTCCCACGCTGCTCTTTCTTAAAGTTGTTGACGCGCAACTTGAATTTGCCAACGACGCTTCTGGCAAAGCTAATCAGGTAACTCTGCATTAGGGCGGCCGAGATCAAGTCGCGAAAAGGATGGGCGAGTATAAGCCGGCTCCCGAACGGAAGAAATAACGCTGACTCCAGAACAGATCGCTGCGATTGTCGGAACATACTCGTTGGCTCCCAATGTTGACTTGTCGGTGATGGTGGAAGGTGACAAGCTGATGGCCCAAGTAACCGGCCAGCAGAAACTCCCAATCTTTGCGGAAAATCCTAAGCTATTGTTTCTAAAGATCGTCGATGCACAGCTTGAATTCACCATGGACGCTTCCGGGAGGGCAACAGAAGTAACGCTACACCAGGGAGGACGTGATCAACTAGCAAAAAGAAAATGAGTTCGAGCTGCCACCTAATCCACCCGTCAGGCGTGATTGCATCAGAAAGTGAGCTTTCGCACAGATCAAATGCCCATTGGGAGGTAAGCCTGTATTTCAAGCATTGACACGGATCCGCTGCCCGCCTCCAGCCGGCCACCGGACGGATTGCCGACCAACCGGACATTGACCTAGGGACTGCGCTCCGACTCGATCTGGAGTATTTAAGATCGTCGGGATACGCTTACTTTGGGTCGAACCCAGTAGGCCCAAAACACCGCAAGATGAAGCGCCAAGAGACTGGCGGCTATAATCCAGTCTTGTCTCGAGAGGTATTCGTCGAAATTGCATCACCGCTTCGCCGGGCTTCAATGGTCGCTGCACTTCGCCTGGAACGGATTGGACAGGAAGTCCATAACGAACGAAGTTGTTGATCAATAGAGTATCCAGCAACAGCAAAGGGATTAGCACCCAGCGGAAGAATCTCAGCACTGTTCGCTCCTGATCTCCACAAAATCTATCACCCGAGTCCCTCGCAAACCTGACCTCGGTTCAATTGCAAGAATGACACGCCATCTGGAAACCGGCTTCAGGCGCAGCACGATCAGGCAATACTGTGAGCCACCGAGATTGCCTGTCTGAGGCGGTGCCAGTTCGTGCTCGCTTCGACAGTACAATCGGCTCCAAGCATAAATGGTTTCGGGGCAGTCTTTACGAACTTTTGAATTTCGCTTTCTACTTCTGCCGGGGAACCGGTCGCAATGATGCCATGGCGGTCCATGCCTCCCATGAAGGGGCGTTTGAAGTGACTGCTGATCTCGTGTGCGGAGATGCTCCGGTCCAGCAATTTGACGTTGCAGTTGACAACGTGGCCGGGGTAGTCGTAGTACGCGGCATAGTCGGCATAAGGAGCGACGTAATCACAAACGTGAAGGATGTTGAACGGACAGGTACTTGCGATTTCGCGCATAGAGACAAGATCGAATGGCTTGATGTAGCTGTTGAAGACGGTTGAGTTGCCGAAGCGCTGAGCTTCGCCGCCCTGGGTAGAGGCGTAGAACCCGTCGACTCCCTCTTTGATGCAGGCGCGTACAAATAGCAACTGACTCTCGGTGAGGATCTCAAAGCCTTTTTTCACCGCCTCTGGATTTTCCTTTAGATGCTGGATGAGCAAGGGTGCGGTTGCGCATTGACTGGCGGACATGAAAGGAGAGTAGAGCGTCATCAGAATGAGCGAGTTCTTCTTCTGGCTCTTAACAAGTTCGCGGACGGCTTGCAGAAGTGGTTCGTAGAAGTCGAGCTTGGTCAGCGTGAGCTTCGACCAGTCGCTGGGTTTCCGAAGGAAATCCCGGCGTGTGTATGTTTGCTCGAATTGGATTTTCAGGAAGTCCATGTCGGTGTAGTGAAAGAACTCCAGGTGCCGTTTGGCAGCCGCGGATCCGGTCTTATAGCCGTCTCCAAAGTGGAGGAAAAAGGCGGCGGGCGTGTAATTCGGGGTGGTCTGCCCAGCTAACCACCTGAGCATGCGTTCGCGCTTGTTGACGGGCACAGCATCGGCAAGCGATCTCCGGGTAAGAGCCGTGGCTGCAGAGAGGCCCAGGAATAAACGGCGATTCATGTCTGTAGGATACAGACTGAACACCGTCTCTGCATAGTGACATTCCCTGTGGCGAAAGCTTTAGTTCAGGTCCCCCATGTGTTTGCATGAGATCTCTCTTCCAAAACCCTAGGTCGTTGTGCTGTACGAGAAGATGAGGAACGGCCCCTCGGGGTCGGCTTGTAGGAGAAGGCCCCAAACAGCCAGGAGCTGCTTCAGTGAAAAGCTGCGGTGG